>OGGQ01000121.1_pt1 | contig 102613 bp, 91 predicted proteins | sample 1571191 | NCBI WGS metagenome assembly OGGQ01 (sample SAMEA2582061, study PRJEB24529) | metagenome | biome: Human gut stool | place: China | collected 2011
TTTATTATACCATTAAAAGCCGCGATTGTAAATTGTTTTTTTCATTTATTCTGCGGAATATCCGGAATACTCGCAAAGCCTTTTGCAAGATCCGCATCCGTCGGGATCGTATCCGCCATCGTTCCGTCATTGTAAGCCTTATACGCCGACAGGTCAAAATATCCGGTACCCGTAAGCCCGAACAGGATCGTCTTCTTTTCTCCCGTTTCTTTGCATTTAAGAGCCTCGTCGATCGCCGTACGGATCGCATGGCTGGATTCGGGCGCGGGAAGGATCCCTTCCGTACGGGCGAAGTATTCCGCCGCTTCGAATACTTTGCTCTGCTCGACGGCAACGGCGCGCATATATCCGTCATGATACAGTTCGGATACGATGGGGCTCATGCCATGGTAGCGCAGGCCGCCCGCATGGTTTGCCGAGGGCATAAATCCGCAGCCGAGCGTATACATTTTTGCCAAAGGCGTGGTTTTGGCACTGTCACAAAAATCATATGCGTACCTGCCGCGCGTCATGGAAGGACAGCTTGCCGGCTCGACGCCAATAAAATCGATGTTGTTTTTCCCTGCGATTTTATCCCCCATGAACGGAGCGATCAAACCGCCGAAATTGGAGCCGCCGCCGCAGCAACCGATAATGATATCCGGTTCTATGCCGTATTTTTCCATCGCGATCTTACACTCCTGTCCGATAACGGACTGATGCAAAACCACATGGTCGAGGACGCTGCCGAGAACATAGCGGCAGGAATCGGATGTAACCGCCTTTTCCACCGCCTCACTGATCGCGCAGCCGAGCGAGCCGCCCGTTCCCGGAAATTCTGCCAATATTTTTCTCCCTGCGGCGGTCGTATCGGAAGGCGAAGGGATCACCGTTGCGCCGTAAGTACGCATAACCTCTTTGCGGTAGGGTTTCTGTTCGCTGGATACTTTTACCATATATACGGTAAGATCCAACCCGAAATATGCGGCCGCCATGGAAAGAGCCGTGCCCCACTGCCCCGCACCCGTTTCGGTCGTGATCGATTTCAATCCCTGCTTTTTTGCATAATAGGCCTGCGCCGCCGCAGAATTCAGTTTATGGGATCCGGACGTATTGTTGCCCTCGAATTTATAATAGATCTCCGCAGGCGTTCCCAAGGCTTTTTCCAAGCAATATGCGCGCACCAACGGCGACGGGCGATACATCTTGTAAAACCCTCGAATCTCTTCGGGGATTTCGATCAGAAGATCTTTGCAGTTCAGTTCTTGTTCGATGCAATCGTCGCAAAACACGGGACGCAGATCGTCCGCCGTGCAGGGCTGCAACGTTGCGGGATTCAAGAAAGGCGGATGTTGCTTATTCATCGCGGCCTTCAGATTGTACCAAACTTTCGGCATCTCATCTTCGGAAAGATAAATTTTGTACGGGACAGTTTTTTTTGCCATTTTGAGCTCCTCCTCTTTTTTATTTTTTGTACGCAAAAAAACACGGTTCTACTCGCTTGGGACGAATAAAACCGTGTTGCCACCCAAATTCACAATACTAAATAAAATAAGTATTGCCTCTTTACAGGTACTATCATACCCTCTTTCTGTAACGTGAAAGCCACGTCGGAAACTACTCGAAAAACTTTCGCCCCCGCCCTCGGTAATCCATTCACTCTGCGTCAAACTGCCTTCATCCCACCGCCGAAGACTCTCTGAAAATTTGCTGTAGCAGGCTACTACTTTACCTCATCGGTTTTCTCTATCTTAGCACAGTACAATCCTTTTGTCAAGAAAATTTTTTTAAAAAAAATAAAAAAAATTCCAAAAATTTTTCAGAGAAGTTTCGGACTCCCATTACAAAAAACGAATCGAAGTCCGAACACAGGCACAAACTATCGGCAGTATGAAAAAAAGGATCTTCATTCCGCTCAGCATTCTGCTCTGCATCATTCTTTCATTCATGCCGTACTTGACCGGCTGTCATTGTCCCGCCGCCAAAGCGCTGCCCGAAGAGAAAAAAATCATATATCTGACATTTGACGACGGGCCGACCGATTCGACAACGCCGAAAGTTCTCGACATCCTGTTTGAAAAAAAGGTGCGCGCCACATTTTTTGTGATCGGGAGACAAATCAAGACACGTGAAAAAATCCTGCAAAGGATCGCCGACGGCGGGCATATGATCGGGATTCACTCTTACTCGCACGAATACGATAAAATTTACGCCTCCCCCGATGCACTGCTCGAAGATATCGGACTCTGCCGCGATGCTATACGAAAAGTTCTTCCTGCCTTTGACGGACATCTGTACAGGTTTCCCGGAGGATCTTTCCTCTGCAAGCAATACCGGGAAACCGTGCTCGGCGCCGGCTTTCGGTATTACGATTGGAACGCTTCGGCGGACGATGCGGTTTATCCATGCGCCTCCCCGAATGAACTGTACGGCAATGTCGTTCGGTCTTCGGCCGATAAAAACCAGGTTATTCTGCTTATGCACGACGGCGTAGGCTATAAGTCGACCATAGCCTGCCTGCCGAACGTCATCGACTATTTTCTGAACAAAAATTATATCTTCGATGTACTGCAATAACAAAAAAACGATCGGATAAATTCAAGGAGGAAAGAACCGGACTGCAAACTTACAACCCGCATTCCTCCGCAAGTTTTCGGAAAGCAGGCAAAGACCTGCGGATCATATCGCGCGAAACGCAATAGGCTATCCGCACATACCCTTCGCAGCCAAACCCGTCTCCGGAAACGAGAAGCAGATTGTATTTTTTTGCTCGCTCGCAAAAAGCGTCGGCATCCTTTCCCGGAGCCTTTACGAAGAGGTAAAATGCGCCGTCCGGCTGAACGCATTCGAAACCGTATTCACGCAGCGCTCCCGCAAGCAGATCGCGGTTCCCTTCATATACGGATATATCGGACGAAATGCCCTGACAACGCGCGATCAGCTTCTGAAAAAGAGACGGCGCGCATACATAGCCGAGTGCCCTGCCCGCCCCGCAAACGGAAAGGTATAACTCTTTCGCGCGATCCGCGGAAGGATTCACGAAAATGTATCCGATCCGCTCGCCCGGCAAAGAGAGCGACTTCGAATAGGAATAACAGACGACCGTATCACGATAGTATTTCGTCAAATAAGGAACTTTTACGGTGCCGTAAACGAGCTCACGGTACGGTTCGTCGGTTACGAGATAGATCGTTTTTTTGAATGCGCGCGATTTTTCCCGAAGCAATTCCGCCAATTTTTGGATCGTCTCTTCTCCGTATACGACGCCGCTCGGATTGTTCGGCGAATTAATGAGGACGGCCGCAGTCTTTTCTCCGATCGCTTTTTCCAAAACATCAATATCGATCTGAAAGGTTTCGGGATCGGACGGAAGAGCCGTCAGCTTCGCCCCCGCAGTTTCAGCAAATACTTTATATTCGGTAAAATACGGCCGGAACGTGATCACCTCATCTCCGGCATTGCATATCGCCGAAAGGGTGATTGTAAGCGACGCCGCCGCGCCGCAAGTCATATAAATATAATCGGGATCGGAAGGCACCCCGTGCGCGGCATGAATATAATCCGCGATCGCTTTACGAACAGAATAATCCCCCTGCGCCGAAGTATAACCGTGCAACTCGGTAGGATTTTCCGTTTGCAAAAGAGAAATCAACGTATCCTCTACGACCTGAGGCGGATTTACGCTGGGATTTCCTAAACTGAAATCATATACGTTTTCAGCCCCGACTTCACGCGCTCTCTGTTTTCCGAATTCAAACAATTCCCTGATCACCGAGCGTTTGCTGCCCAACTCATACATGCGTTGATTCATATATTTACCTTTACTCTCCTTGCAAATCTGTTTTTCCGAAATTATATCATAAAACAACAAATTATTCAACAGGATAGAGCACAAACTGCTGCCGCAATACAGAAATCTTTTCTTTTATGCACAATCCCAAATCCTTGACAAAATTTTTTGAAACCTCTATACTTTTTAGGAAAAATATTCGGGGAGGGACTCGGACATGGACGAAGAAAAAATCGTACAGTTGCTGGACGAAAACAGAATCGAAGATCTGCAATCGCTGCTTGATACCATTCCCCTCGAAGAACTTGCCAGAATTTTGGAGGGGTTGGACGGCGATCGGCTCCCCAAATTATTCGATTGCTTAGATAAAGAAGTTGCCGCCGATGTTTTCGTTCTGCTCAACCGTGATACTCAAAAACGAGTTTTAAAAGATTTCAGCGACGTAAAACTGCAGTCGGTTACCGACGAAATTTTGGATGACGACGTAGAAGAACTCCTCGAAAGCATGCCGACAGACGTCGTTCATGAAGTTTTGCTGAAGGCGACGCCCGAAAACAGAAACGACAAGATCGTCGAAATCGTCAACTATCTCGAAGAAAAAAAGTTTTCACAATTAAAGCCTCTTTTGGCGGAATTGGAACCTGCCGACCTTGCGGAAATTTTTTCGGAACTGAACGAAACGGATCTGCCCATCGTGTTCAGGCTGCTCCCGAAGGAACTTGCGGCGGAAACATTTGTGGAAATGAACAGCGCTCAGCAGGAGTTGCTGATACGCTCTTTCTCCGATAAAGAACTGAAGCTGATCCTTGACGAATTGTTCGTCGACGATACCGTCGACCTCATCGAGGAAATGCCCGCCAACGTCGTAAAGCGCATCCTTCTGCAGGCGGACAGCGAAACGAGGCGGGAAATCAATGAGATCCTGAAATACCCGAAAGACAGTGCGGGCAGTCTCATGACGACGGAGTGTATTTCTCTCCGCGCCCACATGACTGTACGGGAATGCTTCGAAAAGATCCGAAAAGAAGCGATCGATAAGGAAACCATTTATACCTGCTATGTAACGGACGACCAAAAAACGCTGTTAGGCATCGTAACGGTAAAAGATCTGCTGCTGCACAGCTATGACGATAAAGTAGAATCTTTTATGGAAACCAACTTTATCTTTGTCGACACCCAGGAAGACAAAGAAGAAGTGGCCAATTTGCTTTCCAAATACGACTTGCTCTCCGTTCCCGTCGTCGACCAGGAAAACAGGCTGGTAGGCATCGTAACAGTCGACGACGCTCTCGACGTCATTACGGAAGAGGCAACGGAAGATATCTCGTATATCAACTCCGTTACCCCGTCGGACAAACCGTATCTCGAAACAAACGTTTTCAGCATCTATCTGCATCGCATCCCCTGGCTTCTTATCTTGATGGTCAGCGCAACATTTACGGGTTTGATCCTCAATACCTATGAAACAATGCTCTCCACCCTGCTTGTTGCCTGCGTTCCCATGGTCATGGGAACGGGCGGAAACGCCGGCAGCCAGGCATCCGTAACCGTGATCCGCGGCATGGCGCTCGACGAGATTCGCCCGCGGGACATCTTGCAGGTGATATGGAAAGAACTCCGCGTTTCTATATTGATCGCCATATCCGTCGGCATCGTATGTTTTGCAAAGCTTCAGTTGATCGACCGTTTGATTTTCGGCTACGATTATACGTTGATCTATTCGCTTGCCGTGGGCGTTGCGATCGCCTTTGCCGTTATCGTAGCAAAAATCGTCGGATGCTGCGTTCCTATATTTGCAAAAGCGATCCGCATCGACCCTGCCGTATTCGCCAACCCGTTTATCACGACGATCACAGACGTACTTTCTCTATTGATATTCTGCGGCGTAACGCTCGGGTTATTCAATTTAGGCGTCGTTTGATTGTTTTATTTTTTAAATACCGACAGACAAAAAGCGGGCGGACGATCGTACGATCGTCCGCCCGCTTTTTACTGCTGTATTTCAATCGAAATCCCCCTCTATATCAACTCGCAGAGCATCATCAGAATCGGAATAGTCAAGATACATAAAATCGTATTCATCAAAGTCGCCGCGGCCGCCGTTTCTCTGTCTCCTTCATACATTTCGGCAAAATTTAACGCGCTGGAAGCGCTGGGCATCGCACTTATTACATAAAGTGCAATGATCACAAACCGATCGAGAGGGACAATCAAATCGACCAAAAGCAAAACTCCGAGCGACAGTAAGGGCGAAAGGACCAACTTTACAAAAGCTACCAAATACACCTTCACATTATTGACCAAACTGATCAGTTTCATGTCCGCAAGTCTTACGCCGAGAATAATCATCGAAAGCGGCAGCGTCATGTCCCCGAGATATTCAATCGGCGTCATGACCTGCTCCGGGATCACGACATTGCAAAAAAAGAAAGGCAGCGCAATGATCACGGCAATCGTCGGCGGATTCAGTATTATTTTGAGCGGATTTATCCGCTTGCGATCTCCCGTTATGGCAAATACGCCAAGCGTCCAAGTCATCGCATTGAAAGCTATATTGTAAATTACCGTATACAGAACCAAGTCGGAATTTCCCGGAAACAGCATCTGCATGACGGGAATCCCCATGAAGCCAACGTTGCCCAGATATGAACAAGCCACGCATGCCCGCTTAGACGCTTCTTCTTTACACCCGTGAAAAATCAGCCTCGCCGAATAATATACGAGCAGCTGCAGCACTATCGCAAACAAAATCACCCAGGCAAAATTTTTCAGCATAGATGTCTCGAACGTTTTATTAAACAGCGATGACATCATTAAAAAAGGCTGCGAAATATACAGCAGTAAAACAGCCAATACGCCCGCCGCTTTATCCGGCAGCAGCTTCGTCTTTCGCAAAAAGTACCCGGGAATTGCCAATACGACAATTATCAGCACATTGATAAACGTAGACAAAAAATTCATAAATTTTGTCTTCCTTCTCTCACCTTGTTTTTATCCGCGCACTATTTTAGCGGCACGGAACAAAGAAGTCAATCAAAAACATCCGTCTTATTCTATTTTTAAGCGGAAATTCAGAACATCATTTCTCCGATTCAGATAAATAATTTAAAAAGCCAAGACATCCTTCCTCTATATCTTTGTATGCGGCGGCAAAATCCCCGGTATACCAAGGATCGGCAATATCGCGCGGCCGAGCACTGAAATCCAACAGTCGAAAAACCTTACCTTTCGGGTCGCCGCCCGCTATCCGCAAAACCCCTTCCGCATTCCTCTGCTCCATGCAGAGAATATAATCATATTTTTCATAATCCGAAGCGCAAAACCGGACCGCCCGCTTTCCTGTACAGTCGATCCCGTGCTTTGCCAATTCTCTTTTTGCGGGCGGATATACGCCATTGCCTTGTTCCTCGGAACTTGTACCCGCTGAAGCAATAAAGAAATCCTCATTCCGCCCCGCACGTCGTATCATATCTTTCAGGATAAATTCACCCATCGGCGAACGGCATATATTTCCCAAGCAAACAAACAAAATTTTGAACATATATTTCTCCTTTTCCGCTTTTACGGAATTCAAATCCGCCGATCAAACGACGGATCGCCCGCCGCTCTCCTTGCAGCGGCATTATTCGAACTTTATATCGGACAAATAATTGCAAAACAGGCAAACGCCGTTTTTTATTTCCTTTGCCGAAGCATAGCCATAAAAACCAATTTATCCGTATACGTTTGATAATTTAATTCACCTGAACAGCAAAAAGAACATTGCAGTACTGCAATGTTCTTTTTTGGTCGAGGTGACGGGACTTGAACCCACGACCTCTTGGTCCCGAACCAAGCGCGCTACCAAACTGCGCTACACCTCGATGAAAGGCCGATTCCCCCTTCTTTTCCTTTATTCCTTATCGACACATTTGAACGGCCGCTCAAGAGCGCGCCTCTTGAACAGCCATATCATTATACCAAAGCCAATTTTTTTTGTCAATTAATAAATCTTACTTTTCAAAGCGAATTTATTATTTCCGAATTTTCCTCCATTACTTCAGCGCAGCCGATCAAGCAAGGGGCGGATGCGCAACACCAAAAAACCGGCCAGCAGACAAAGCACGAAATCCTTCGGCATGTACAGCAAATTATACGTAACCGCAGCCTGCCAAACACCGCCGTTATGCATATAAAAATGCCAAATCAAAAGAAAGTACGGTATTCCTATCAAATAATTGACAAAGAAACCTGCCGACCCTGCCAGTAAGGCACGGCGCACCGTAATTTTATCCTTCCTGCAAATCAGCCCTGCAACAAATGCAGCCGCCGCAAAACCGAGGATGTAACCGAACGTCGGCTGCATAACATATGCAAAACCTCCGCCCTTCGTAAAGACCGGCAAGCCGACGATTCCCATAAAAATGTAAATACCCACCGCAGCCGTTCCATAGAAAGGGCCGAGCAAAAGCCCTGCCAGTACCGCCATTACCGTTTGAAAAGAAAGAGGCACAGGATAAAACGGTATATTGATAAAAGCGGAAACGATCATCAGCGAAACGAAAACCGCGCACTTTGCAAGATCCGCCGCGCCGCGCCGCCGCTTCGCCTTTGTTTTGACTTTGAAATCCAATTCTTCAGATAACGCAATCTGCTCATTTTTACTGTTTTTCATTCAATTATACCAGACATAATACTTGGATTATTGCACTTTTATGCTGACTTCACCGCCGGAAAGCAATTTTTCACTGCCGTCATCCAATTTAACTTTTAAAAAACACTGCTCGTCGATATCCTGCACAATACCGCTTTTATTCAGGTCTCCCGAACGAATCTCCACACGTTTTCCAATAACGAAAGAGCGCCGCTTGTATTCTGAATAAAAGGCTCGCCGCGGGATCCCTTCAATATAATAGCGAAAGCGCTCCAACAATTTTGCCGCGATCTTTGCGCGCGTTTCCGCAGGACATTCCACGCCTTCAAAAACGGACGTTGCGATACTTTTCAATTCGGGCGGAAACGCCGTTTCACGTATATTGATCCCGATGCCGACAACCGCCCTTTCGATTCCTCCGCTCTCTACGCTGAACGATGCTTCCGTCAAGATCCCGCATACTTTCCTGCCGCGAAGAAAAACATCGTTTACCCACTTGATTTCACAAGAATCCGAACAAACGCTCTCGATCGCCTCACAAACGGCAACCGCTGCACTCGTCGTTATAAACAGCGTTTCCGTCGCAGAAAAATCGGGGCGAAGAAGTATGCCTATATACAATCCGGCGCCCTTCGGCGAATAAAAAGGCCGCCCGAATCTGCCCCGTCCTGCCGTCTGTTCCTCTGCGATGCGCACGCTCCATGCAGGCGCGCCGTGCGCGGCGGCCTGTTTCAAATCGTCGAGGACGGAACCGGTTGAATCGACAACAGAAATCTGATATTCCCCTCCCGACAAAAACTTTTGGACGCCCGAAACGGTAATTTTATCGTTTTCCTCGGCCAGTGAGTACCCTCGGTTCGGCGCGGCGGCAATAATAAACCCCTCTGCCTGCAAACTTTTAATTGCCTTCCATACGGCGTTGCGGCTGACGCCAAACTCTTCCGCCAGTTCCTCACCCGAAAAGCTGCGCCCTCTTGCGCCGTCCAATTTACAAAAAATTTTTTCTTTTAGTTTCATACCCCTATCCTATCAAAAAACAAAAAAAATGTCAACCGTATTTTTATAAACGGTTGACATTTATCTTTTATGCCGTTTCTCTGCCGCCTGAATATCCTTTCCCTTTTCAAGACAGAGCCGATACTTTTCTTCTTTTGAACAAAGGGCATCCGCCTTGCAACAGGCTGCAATAAAAGCCTTTGAAGTTTACGGGGTAACGCGATTGATATCGCGCGGGAACATCGACGCATACCGAACGTTTTTAAAATTTAACAGATGCATCGTGATACGCTCCAGCCCGAGGCCCAATCCGCCGTGCGGCGGCATGCCGTATTTATGCGCCATCAGATACCCTTCGAAATCATCCGGGTTCATCCCGCGCGCGCGCATTTTCTTGACCTGCTCGTGATAATCGTGGATGCGCTGGCCGCCCGTCGTTATTTCGATACCGCGGAACAGCAGGTCGAAACTGAGCGTATAATTCGGATCGGCAGGATCATCCATCGCATAGAACGGCCGCTTTTCGGAAGGATAATGAGTAACAAACAAAAAGTCGCTGCCAAATTCCTGCTTCGCCCATTTGCCGAGGATCTGTTCTTCCTCCGGCTCGAAATCGCGGTAATCCGTGATCTTCTTTTTATACTTTTTGGTGATGATCTCTTTTGCGTCCATAAACTTGACGACGGGGATCTCTTCAATCTGCGGTAAATTTACGTTTAAAAGCGCGATCTCTTCGGCATATTCATCCTTCAGCAATTGCATGATATACTTCAGCGCACCCGTTTCCATATTCATGATATCATAAAAGCTGTCGATAAACCCCATCTCGAAGTCCATACTGATATATTCGTTGAGATGGCGAGACGTATCGTGATGCTCGGCACGGAACACAGGCCCTACCTCAAATACGCGCTCATAGACGGGCACGAGCATCTGCTTATAGAACTGCGGACTCTGCGCCAAAAAGACCTGTTTTCCGAAATAATCGAGCTTGAATATATTGGCGCCGCCTTCCGCGCCCTGCGCGTTTATCTTCGGCGTGCGGATCTCCGTAAATTTTTGCGAAAATAAAAATTCCCGGAACCCGCGCGCGATCCCCTCCTGGATCTTAAACACGGCGCGCTCTTTCGGATTGCGCAGCGTTACCGGGCGCAGGTTCAAATTGAGGTCCAACGGAATATTATCGAGCTGCTTTTTATTGATCACGATCGGCATCATTTCCGCCGGAACGGAGAGCACTTCAATGCCGTGAATCTGCATTTCGAAACGATCATCGCGCGTTTCGTCTTTTACGATTTTACCCGTAATTTTTACCGCACAGCCCTCAACAACTTTTTCATCCATGCGATAATCCGAAAAATCGGGCGAATACACGCATTGAATTACATCGCGCGCGGTACGTATTATCACAAACGCAAAGCCTGTCATTTCGCGGATGCGATGGATCATCCCCTTTATCGCCACAACTTCATTGACGTGGGCGGGAAAATCTTTGTAGTCTACGCATCCCGAATTCATCATTCCGTCGATCTTCTCCATACAATGAAAACCTCTTACATTTTTATTACTCATTTATTTTAAACATTTATAGCCGAAAAGGCAATCGAACTTATGCCATATTTGGAAAAATATTTTTTGCCGCGGGTTTATTTCCCGTATCCGCGGCATACAAACGCAAAAGGGACGGATACAGCCGCCCCTTTTCGGAAATTTATAATCGGACATCTTTTAATACGAAACAACGTAACAAGCGCTCGGAATCCATTTATGCTGCGCAAAATCTCTGCCCAAAACAAGAACTTCGTTTTCATAGACGCGCACGAAATATCCCTGCGAACCGTCCACCGAAACCTCTTTATCCGTCGTTGACCAAAGATATCCGACAGACGACGTGTTAAAAATATTCGGAAGTTGATTCGAGGCAAAATAAGCGTTGCGGTACGATTCCATGATCCAGTGGCTGTGCCCGTTAAACAGGAAAACCTGCGGATATTTTGCAAGGATCGCACGAAGATTTTCTTCATCTTCAGAGCGGATACCGTTCCAGTCCTGATCCTTCAAACTTCCGGCGATCGTATCGTACATGGATTGATGGCAATACACAAAAATCGGTTCGCCCGGCGACTCCGCCGAAATTGCGGCAAGCCTTTCTTCCAGCCAATCGAGCTGATCGTCATACATTGTCGCCACGAGGCCGCTGCCGCCCGAAGGAGAAGCATTGTTGGTATGCTGCGCCTGACTTCCCAGTACAAGATGGTGCATACCGCCGATGCTCGCCTCATAATAAACTTTTTCCTGCCCCGAATATCGTAAAAAGTCCTGAATCTTTTCCGCATAAGGCGTGCTCGGCTCATACAAATCGTGATTTCCGATCGTATAATATACGGCAGGAATGCCGTCTACGGAATACATGATCTCCTCCGCCCTCTCCCATTCGGCCGAAAGTCCGGAGTTCGCGATATCGCCGACGATGACCATCGCATCGCTGTTCGGGCTGACCGCTACGATATCTTCACATGCGTTCAAAAAATTCGGGTTATACACGTCGGGTTTCCCGTTATGCGACGTAGAAGTCGAAATGTGCAGATCGCTTACGACATTCATTTCGAACAACAGTTTTCCCGCCGTATGCGCACTGCCCTCGGGAAGCATCAGTTCGTAATACTCTTCGCCGAGGCCGTTAACATTCTTCCCGTAAAAGCGCAGACACGTGGCCTCCGCAGGAATCATCACATTGTCGAGCGGCGCAAATTTCATGACTCTCCCGGTAACTTTCTGCGGCGCAAACGGTTCATAATCCGAAAGAATCCCCTTATCGTTCGCCCAATACGCCACGACCTCCGAGGCATTGAAATCCGCCTCGTCGAAAGTCAGTGTAAGCGTACCGCCCGCCTTACCGCTGCCCGGTTCATCCAATTCATACGTTGCCGATGCAGGAGGCGCGGCCGTTCCCGCCGAACCGCTTACGATTTGTATGGGGATCTCCTCTACCACACTCGACTGATTTTCGTTCGCAAATAAAACGACCTTGTAATTACCCGCCGGGAAAGGCGTATCGCTCGAATATCCCGAACGATTGTATTCCGCCGTCCGCTGCAAGATATAGCTTTGCCCGGACAGACATTTATCCCGATCGATATAATACCAGCAGATAGACGTTGTCCCCGAACCGGGCGTTTCCCCTTCACGGTACAGCCCGACCCAAGAATTCCCGCTTCCTACGGCAGTAACCACGATATCTTCCCCTTGCCTGAATACGGTTTTATTGACAGCTGCCGCCTGCTCGACGACGGACACCTCCGCCTGCGCCTCGACCGACTCCGTTCCCGCATCCGCAAACAGCACAATTTTATAATCGCCGACATCCAGCCCATCATTTTCCGTTATGACATAGCGCATCCCCGACCGCATTGAATTTTGATTGACGCTGTACTCAACGGCAGGCGCCGCAACGGCCGGATCGGCATCTTCATGAAACACGCCCACCCAAGAGGCATCTCCGCCCCCGGCAACAACGTAAATATTTTCCCCTTTGTAATAGACGTCTTTATCCGCCCGAACATAATAGTCCGGTTCTTCCTGCGGCAAATCCGTTCCGCCCTCATCCGGATCATCCCCGTCGCTGTCTCCGCCCGTTTGCCCTTCATTGCCGTTATCGGAGCCGTTGTCTCCACCCGGCGTATCGCCTCCTCCACAGCCGGCAAAAACCAGCATACAACCCAAAAAAAGCGCCAAAAACACGGCGGTCAACCGCAAAAATACTGCTTTTGATTGCAGTTTCAAAACTTATCGCCTCCTTTTTCTTACAGCTCCTTTTAAGTAAAGAACATTACAATTATTATACTATAAGCCTGCGGACGATTCCATTGCAAATTCACGCAAAATATATTGTAAAAACGCGCAAAAGTCGGGCGATATCGCCCGACTTTTCATATGATAACATTCTTTGAGACGCCTTTGCCGAGTTTCCCCCCATCGGATCTTTCAGGCAAATCATTCTTCCGGCACAGGCCGCCGCCTCCGCCGACAGAGCTCCTACAATTTAATGGTGATTTTCAGCCTGCCGTCCGCCCATCCGGCGCCGATCGCGCCGCCGTTTTTTTCGACCAGATGCTTCGCGATCGATAACCCGAGCCCCGTCGAACCGCGCGCATTTTCCACCGTAAAAAAACGATCGAATAATTTTCCCGCACTCACTTCATCCAATCGGGAAGCCGCATTTTCAAAAGTTACGGTACCGTCCTCAAACAGCTGAACGCAAAAATCACCGTCCGAATACCGCACGGCATTGGAAATGATATTCCCGAAAATGCGAGACAGCGCGCCCCGCTCGATCATACGGAAAACGCGCCCTTCGCATATACGGATTTGCGGTTCGATGCCGCGCTCCGCAAAAGCTATATAAAATTGCGTGAGAGAATCTTCCAATAAATCGTTTACACATTCCTGCGAACGCTCTGCACTTTCTTCATCGGAAACAACGACGGAATATGAAAGCAGTTCTTCGGTCAGCGATTTCATCGCATTCAGTCTTCCTTCGATGATTTCGGCATATTCCGCCTGCTTCTCATTCAGTCCGCATCCGCGCAACAGCCCTAAATAACCGGACGCCGAAGTCAGCGGCGTTCGCAGATCGTGCGAAACGTTGGTAACCGCGCGAAACAGTTCGCCGTTCCCTGCCGCATAGCGGCGCTTATCCGCAATCACGGCATCGATTTCTCCCGTCAGTTTCGATGCGAGTCTTTGCACGTCTTTATCACGCGACTGCGGCGTTAAAGGGACGTTGGACGCCGCTTCAAATTTTTCCGCCGCCTGAACGGATATTTCGCGCAAAGAGAGCTTTAGTATGCGCACTTTACAAAGTAAGCAAATCGCAATGACCGCCGCCAAAACCGCAAAACAACCTAAGAGATACACCATTTTATTAAACCCTCTGAATTTAGCGCAACTGCTTTCGGCGAAAGGAGACATTCCCGACCGCCGCACATAAAGCAGTGAAAAGACAGGATAAAAATATGTACAGCGGATAAGCCGAGCCGCCGGCAACCAGCATTTCCAAAACGCCGCGCGGGAACAGCAAGGTAAAAAAGACCATTGCCAGCTTTGAAAAAGGAACCCCTATACCCATTTCGATCATGAAAGCATCCAATCGGATAAAAAAATTGTTTAAATAAGCTTCGCCTATCAAAAACAGCGCGCAGAGGGCAAACGCCAAGCTTCTTTTTCCCGCAGCAAAAGAAATCCCCGTGCAGGCGGCGGCATACGCAAGATAAAGAGCGAGCCCGCACGGAAAAAGACACAGCAGCGATACGGCGCCTCCCGTTTCGAACCCGAATAAGGGAAACAGCGAACAACAAAGCGCAAAACTTATGCAATACAGCCCCGCCAGACAGAGAGACGACGCCAAAAAATTGGAAAAATAGACCTGCCTGCGCGTATAACCCAACGAAATTTTTATTCGCGCCGCCGCAAATGACCGACAGGAAACGATCGGACAAAACAGGACCGCATTCAATGAACAGGGCGCCGCCGCTAAAAGAACCGCCGCCTCAACCGCACTTCCGGAACGGTTTCCGCCATAGCGCACAGAGACCGCACACAAAACCAATGCAACAAGAACCGCCGAGATGTTTGCACACACTAAAAATATCGCCCAGCGGCATTTGATAAGCCTGTAAAAATCAGCGCGTAAGAGATGCAGCATGATTAATTATTTTAAGTCCACTTTGCGGAACAACAGCGCTCCTCCCGCACCGGAAAGCACTACCCATACAGCAGAAAGCGCAATATACAGGCCGTAACGGCTTCCTTCTCCCATCGAAATTATTGCGGACTGACCCGAAGGCATCACATTGATGAAAGCGCGGGCCAACCATTGCAGCCAGGCGGGCCACCGGCAAGGCACGAGAATCGCGCCGTTGGGATCGTTCGGATCGGCAATATACTCGCCCTGCAACCCGCCGAGGAGAATCATTACGGCCATCAATACGGCGAGAGAACCGAGGATCCCGAAAATAAGGCTGAGAACCGTACTCTTTGAAAGCATCGATATAAAAGTGAAAATGCCGCAATATGCGAGCGTAAGAAAAAGCCCTGCCAAAAACAGCATGAGCACATCGGAAAACACTGCATCCCCCCAGCCCAACAAAACGCTTCCGAGAATAAAATTTACGGCGTGATAGGAGAAGTATACCGCAACGCACATCACCGCAGAAACAATAAATTTTGAAAGATAAATTTTCGACCTGCCGCAACCCACCATGATCTTATTGCGCATCGCGCCGCTCGAATATTCGTGCCCGATGAATATCGCCACGATAATGGCGGAAAGAATGCCGAGAAAACTGAAGCCCCCGCCCATTCCCTGTTCAAGGACGCGGACGGCATTATACTGAACGCCGAACGCCATGCGATAGGAATACATATTCAACACACTGATCAATCCGACCAGCGCATTGACAGAGATCAGGAGATAAAAAATTTTAAAACGGAAAGCTCTGTAAAAATCCGCCCGCAGCAATTTGAACATCAGCCGACACCTCCCACCAAATTGAGAAAGTATCCTTCGAGGTCTTCGTCCTTTTCGCGTACGCGGAACAATTCGATGCCTCCCGCATGCAGGGCGAGGGCAACCTCTCCGATCTTGACGTCCGTATAAATTTCGACCTCGGTATCCGAAAGAATCTTAAAATCTGTCAATCCGAGACCGCGTTCGAGAATATACGGCACTTTTTCGGTATCGCTGACGCTCAGCCGAACACTCTTTCGGCAGGCCTCTTCCAGCTCTGCCGCCGAGATCTCTTTGAGTAAATTTCCCTTTTCGATAAACCCGTAACAGGTCGCCAGCTTCGAAAGTTCGCCCAAAATATGACTGGAAATGAGTATCGTGATCGATTTTTCGCGATTCAAACGCAACAGCAACTCGCGGATCTCAACGATGCCCTGCGGATCGAGCCCGTTCACAGGCTCGTCGAGAATTATAAAATCCGGACTGCCGACCAAAGCCATGGCGATACCAAGGCGTTGGCGCATTCCCAGCGAAAAATTGCGGGCCTTCTTTTTCCCTGTATTTTCCAGCCCTACATATGCAAGCAGGGAAGGGATGACCTTTTCGTCGGAAATGCCGAGCGCCAGGCACTGTTCTTTCAGATTCTGATACGCCGTCATCTCCGGGTAAACCGACGGCGTTTCGATGATCGCGCCCGTACGGCGCCGCGCTCCGTTGATCGCGGCAGAACCGTCCGATTTCCCGAACAATTCGTACGTTCCTCCATCCTTCCCGATCAAACCGCAAATCAGCCGCATGACCGTGGTTTTGCCGGCGCCGTTTCTGCCGACGAAGCCGTATATTTCTCCTCGGCGGATGTTCATGGATACATTGTTTACGACCGAAACGTCTTTATAACGCTTTGTCAGCCCGTAAGTGCGAAGTACGTATTCCATTCTGTCTCCTCTCAATAAAAAAATTCGGCGGAAATTATTCTTCATGAGAATAATTTCCGTACCGCATTGTACGCCTTCGCGTTAAAAATCCGATAAATATTTTGTAAAGAAATCTTTAATCTTTCTCCCACGCCCGGCCCTGACAGCCGGGCCCGAACGACCGCCCTGCGTCAGCGGCCTCGGTACGACGGATCAACCGCATGCAACGACAATTTAAAGCCGATCCCCCATACCGTTTCGATATAATTCTTTTGCGATACCTCCTCCATCTTCTTCCGGAGATTGCTGATATGCACGCTGACGGAAGACTCTTCGCCGTCGGGCACAAACCCTTCGATATAATCGAGCAGCGCTGAACGGGAAAACACTTTTTTCGGATTTTCCAAAAAAGCACGGAGTATCGCAAATTCTGTTTTCGTCAAACGAATCGGCCGCTTATCGACAAACACTTCATACGTGTCGAAATTCATCTCGATATCGCCCAAAGAAAGCCGGCTGTCTTCCCCTTTGCCGCCGCGGCGGAGATGCACCGCCACGCGGGCAAGCAGTTCGTCGTTATTGAACGGTTTTGTAATATAATCGACCGCGCCCGCATTGAGATTGCTGATTTTTCCGCGGACATCCGCCTTTGCGCTGACTACGATCACCGGACATATATCGGCAATTTGTTTTAAAAGTTCCTCCCCGCTCATGCCGGGAAGCATTAAATCGAGCAATACCAAATTCGGCCGCTGCTTTTCAAAAAGCAAAAGCGCTTCGCTGCCGGAATACGCGCGCAAAGTACTGTACCCGTTTGCCCCGAGCAATTCGGCAAGCATGTTGCCGATATAGAGATCGTCCTCTACGATCGCAATCGTCTTCATAAATTTTCAGACCCCGCCGATTTATTTATAGATACAGTATAAGGGGAATTTTTAAATTATTTATAAAGATTCAACCGCGGAAGGACGGCACCGTTACGGTACAGGCAGAAACGGATCGTATAACCGTTGGTCTCGATCGGTTCACCCTCCGATACCAGCGACCATTCCGCCTTTTTATCCAAATTTTCAAAAAATACTTCCGCGCCTCCGTCCGCTTCCACTTTTGTTACGACTGCTTCATCGCAATAAGGCAAAAGCGTCCTGTACATCATGGCTCCGCCGATCACATAAACCTCTTCCCCATGATATTTTGCAACTTCCGAAAAAAGCCGTTCCAAAGAATCGACGACGATGCAATCTTCTCTCTTTTCACCTCCCGGCCAAAGCACGATATTTGTACGGTTTTTCAGCGGCTTCCCCTCGGGGAAAGAAAGAAGGGTGTTGCTGCCCATAACCACAACTTTCCCCGCCGTCGTCTCGCGAAAATGTTTCATATCCGCAGGCAAACGAAAAAGCAAATCGTTCTTTTTGCCGATGCCCCAATTTTTATCCACTACTACAATAGCCCGCATAAGCTCTCCTTTTTCGTCAATTATATCTGACATAGTACTTGATTTTTACCAAAAAATCATATCGCGACGGGAATTTTTTCCGTAAACTCGTTATATTTGTAATCTTCCAATACAAAGCTGTCTTTCGTAAAAGAATAGAAATCATTCACGCCGCTATCCACTATCAAACGCGGTGCCGGATACTGCGGATTTCGGATCAGTTTTTCGACGATCGGAACATGCCTGTCGTAAATATGCGCGTCCGCTACCACATGCACCAATTCTCCCGCTTCCAATCCGCAGGCCCTTGCAAACATCATCAAAAGAATGCTGTACTGTACCACATTCCAATTGCTTGCGGCGAGCATATCCTGACTGCGCTGATTCAAGATCCCGTTCAACGTATTTCCGCTGACATTAAAGGTCATGGAATATGCGCACGGATACAAATGCATGTCCTTGAGATCTGCCACATTGTACATATGCGCAATAATGCGGCGGCTCGCAGGATTGTTTTTTAAATCGAACAGCACCTTATCGACCTGATCGAATTTCCCTTCCGGATAATCATACTGTATTCCGAGCTGATAACCGTATGCTTTGCCGATCGAACCGCTTTCATCCGCCCAGCTGTCCCAAATGTGAGAAGAAAGGTCATGGATGTTATTGCTCTTTTTTTGCCATATCCATAAAATTTCGTCGATCGCCGACTTTAAATAGGTGCGGCGCACGGTGAGTATCGGAAACTCTTCCCTTAAATCATACCGCGAAATCTGACCGAATTTTTTGATCGTATGGGCGGGCGTTCCGTCTGCCCAACGGGGACGGACCTCCCGATCCGTGTCCCAGACGCCGTTATCGAGAATATCTCTGCAATTCCGAATAAAAATTTCGTCTGCTTTGCTCATAAAAACCTCCCTCCTTTACTTTCCCGAAGCAAGCTCTTCGGGAGAAACATCGAATTTCTCATCCCTGAAAAAATATATCCGATCGCGCTCGCCGATCGGGCGCAGAACGCGGCACGGGTTCCCCGCCGCTACAACATCGGCCGGAATATCTTTCGTAACAACGCTTCCGGCTCCGATCACTGTATTATCGCCGATCGTAACCCCCGGCAACACGACGGCATTTGCACCGATCCAAACATTTCTCCCGATGTATACGGGTTTGTTGAACTGCAATGCTTTTTCGCGCAAAAGCGGCAATATCGGATGCCCCGCCGTGGCTATTACGACATGGGGCGCAAGCATGACATAATCGCCGATGTATATATCGACGTCATCCACAAACGTTACGCCAAAATTCCCGTACACTTTTTTGCCGAGGTGAACGTGTCTTCCCCCGAAATTACTGTGAAGCGGCGGTTCAAAATAGCAATCCTCGCCAAGCTCCGCAAACATTTCCTTCATCAGGCTCTGCCGCTTTTCAACTTCGTGCGGGCGGGTACGGTTGTATTCATACAACAACTCGAGGCAATCGGCCTGTTCCCTCTGAATCTCTCCGTCGCAAGGGTCGTATACCAACCCTTTTTGCATTCTTTCTCTCTGCGTCATGCGCCCGTCCTCCTATACTTTCGACCGATACATATCACGGCCGAGCGCCTCTTCCCATTCGTAAAGCTTTTTTGCACGCAAAGCCTCTTCCATGTTCGGAAAAAACACCTTCTTTTCGTCGGCAAGCCCGCGAAGTTCCGCAATGTTTTTAAAAAAACCGCAGGCGAGCCCTGCAAGATAAGCCGCCCCCAGCGCCGTCGTCTCCATGCAGGCAGGGCGAACAACTTCCGCATTTAAAATATCTGCCTGAAATTGCATCAAAAAATTGTTCGCGCTTGCGCCGCCGTCGGCATACAGGCGGGCGACCCCGGCATGCAGATCCTGCTCCATCGCATGCACAACGTCGAACGTCTGCAGCGCAATCGATTCCAAAGCCGCCCGAACGATATGTTCCCGCGACGTACCTCGCGTAATGCCGTATACCATACCGCGGCATGCCGAATCCCAGTGCGGAGCGCCGAGCCCGACAAATGCCGGAATAAACGATACTCCTCCCGTATCCGGGACAGAGAGGGCCATCGCCTCCGTTTCTTTAGCCGAAGCAATGATGCCCAACCCGTCGCGCAGCCACTGTACGGCCGCACCGGCAACAAATACGCTTCCTTCCAGCACATAATCCGGGCCGCCCGAAGCCGCCAGAGTGGTTATTAACCCGTTCTGTGAGACGACGGCTTTCCGGCCGGTATTCATCAGCAAAAAGCAGCCCGTTCCGTATGTATTTTTAACCTCACCTTCCTCGACGCAGAGCTGCCCGAACAGTGCCGCCTGCTGATCCCCCGCAATTCCGCAGATCGGGATCTCCGCCCCAAAAAGCGAACGCTCCGTCAGCCCGAAATCCGCCGAAGAAGGTTTGACTTCCGGAAGCATACTCACGGGCACGCCGAACAAGCGGCATAAATCTTCATCCCAACGCAATGTATGGATATTAAACAGCATTGTCCTCGAAGCGTTGGTATAATCGGTAGCATGCACCCGACCGCCCGTCATATTCCACAAGAGAAAGGAATCGACGGTGCCGAAGAGCAGTTCTCCCCTTTCCGCGCTTTTGCGGGCAAACGGAACGTTATCGAGTATCCACTTGATTTTCGACGCCGAAAAGTATGCGTCGATCGGCAGGCCCGTTCGATCGTATACAAACTTTTCATGCCGCGCTTTAAGATGTCTGCAAAACTCGGAGGTGCGGCGGCACTGCCATACGATCGCGTTGTATACGGGTTTTCCCGTAAATCGATTCCAAACAATGACCGTTTCTCTTTGATTTGCCAACCCGACAGCCGCGATCTCTTCGGCGGTAATGCCTGCCTGCGCAAGAGCGGACCGTAACACCTCGAACTGTGTTTTTACGATTTCCTGCGGATCTTGTTCGACCCACCCCGGTTCCGGATAGATCTGCCGGAATTCAAGTTGCGAAGAAGATACGATCTTTCCGCTACGGTCGAAAATGATTGCGCGCGAACTGGTCGTACCCTGATCGAGCGCTGCAATATACTTTTTCATCCTTTACCCCAAAAAAGAGCGCCTCGTTTGATTCCGCGGCGCCCGCTCTTTTTAAAAAGCGTCTTTCTCCAATTTCGACCACCGGCGAGCTATGAAGCGCATGCGCAAACCGAGCGGAAGCAATCGAGGCGCTGCAGCTATAAACTTATTCCAAAACCCCGGCCGATAGATACGTTTATTCTTCCGCACCGCGGCGAGGCTTTTCCTTGCGACATATTCCGGTGTTTTTGCAGACAGTTTTCCCCACAGCCCTTGCCCCTTTATATCTTTGCAGACGTCCGGCCGCGTATAGATGCCTCCCGGCTCTACGGACGTTACTTTTATGCCCTCGCCTTTCAGTTCCAAACGCAGAGAGGAAGAAAAACTCGACAGTGCGCTTTTCGTCGCGCTGTAGACGGCAAAATACGGCATCGGATATACTCCCGAAATACTGCTGATATTGATAATTTCCAAGCCTTGTTCCCGATGCGCCAGCACGAATCGCGTAAGCGAAAGCGCTGCTTCCAAATTCACGCGGCATTGGAAGACGATCTTTTCGTCCGTATATTTTTCAAACGCTTTCTGTATATCCGCCCCCGCCACATTGATAAGGCGAGAAAACGAGAGAGCTTTGCCTTCAATATAGGCAAACATTTTTCGGCGCGAGTGTTCGTCCGTAAGATCGGCGGGGAAATACTCGACCGAACAAAAAGGATATTTCCGGATGATATCTTCCTTCAGTTCTGCCAGTTTTTCTTCGCTCCTTCCCGTCAAAAAAAGCGCCCCCGTCTTTGCACAGGCAAACGCAAACGCGCGGCCCACGCCGCCCGTTGCCCCGCTGATGAATGTAAAATTATCCGCCGCCTTCTCTTCCATGTTCCGTTTTTATCTCCGCAAATCTATTGTACCATAAATCGAACGCAATGTAAAGCGCGGCGGCAAAATTGCCGCCGCGCCCATGAACAGTTCTCAGCCGATAAAGGCGCTTTCCTCAATTTCATCATACAATCGGACAACGCTCTTACGCAGAAACTTTTGCCGCAATCAGAGCTCTGCAGAAGAATTTACAGGTTCGTCCTGCGCTTTCTGCCGTGCATCTTGCTTGGACAAAAGGCAGAAAATGACGATGGACATCGCCAATGAAAAAACTGAAAAAATCAAAGCGCAAATCGGCGACGCACCGATCTTTACCGTGCCCGAAAAATTCTCGTTGCAAATAATGATCCCCATCACAAGATAAGCGATGGAAACAGCCACCGAAACGGCCGTAAAAACGCACGACAAGACGCGGCAGCGAAGAGACTTTTCGTTCAAAATACTCTTGGCAAATACCAGCATCGCCGTAACCGCAACGGCATAAACAACAATATACAGGATAAAGGCTACCGTTGCATTTGTCATCATATCCGTCAGCGCCTGCAGCCCGGTGGTCGGCGTTACCCCCATCGTTGCAAGTATACTGAAGAACAGCATCGGAGCGGATACGCCGATCAATTCCAAATCAGCTACCGCCTGACTTTCACTTACCGATAAGATATTTGCAGGCAAAACGGCAATCAGAATAAAGACGAGAATCAGCCCTCCCGCATTCAGCGCATAGTTTAATACCTTGGCTTTCGCGGCCCTTCCTTGCGCGATAATGCACAAAACGGCGGCTGCGGCCAATGCAACGGAAACCAATACGATATTTACGATAGGCACGGCCCCCAGTCCGATCTTCACCTCTACTCCGGAATAAGACATCAAAAAAGAGTACAGGCCCCTCACAAAAATCATCAGCGTCAAGAAAAGGACGGCCGGCGTTACAACGTATTTGCTCATGGCGATTTCTTGCTTGTTTTTAATGCTTTTTACAAAAGCAGCCGTTCCCAAAGAGAAATAAATCGCACATATAACAATAATTGCAGCAACGCAAGCGGCGCTCAATCCCGCCAACAGGTAGAGGGCCAGCGGAAGTTCACCGAAATAATCCGTTCCGAGCGTACCGATCTCCGCCAACGTATCTTTAATTTCTGTAAATTGATCGATAAAGAAATAAAACGAAGTTGAATTCATACTGCCGCGAACGGGCGTTCCGACAGCGCTTGCCTGCAGGGAAAAAGTAACAAAAAAGGAACAGATAAACATCACGCACAGCGCTGCATACAACGAGCTTTGCCTTATGAGATATAGAACGCGCACGGACTTTGCGGAATTCTGTTCCGTCTTCGTTTTGGCCGATCCCATTTTTCTTGCGGCCGCGCCTTCTTCCTCACCGCTTTTGGACATGACCGGTGTTCCGCATTTCGGACAGAAATCGCCGTCAAACACTTCTCTGCATTTTTCACAGACCTTTTTTCCGTCCAACCGCTTGCCGCAATACGTGCAAAAAACGGAATCCTCCGCAATTTCCCGTCCGCAATGCGGACATTCTTTTTTGCCGTCCACGCGGACCCCGCATTTCGGACAAAACTTCGCGTCGTCCACCAGTTCGGCATTGCAATTTTTACAATTCATCATTCTCTCCTCCAGCCAATACCTTGATGTATGTATTTATATTTTATCACACAACCGACACATTGTCAATGCTTCTTGAAAAATCAAGCAATAAAAAAGCGGAAACCTTCATATCGCTTAATTCCGACCAATTATGCTTGACAAAAGAGAGGCTTCCGCTTATAATGTGAGGATAGAATTTTTAGGAGATATGCTTATGCGTGTTCTTGCCGTCAACGATATTTCCTGTGTAGGCAAGTGCTCTTTGACCGTTGCTCTGCCCATCATATCGGCCTCGGGCGTTACCTGCGATATTTTACCGACCGCCATTTTATCGACGCATACAGGCGGATTTACCGGCTATACTTTTCGCGATTTAAGCGACGACATCCCCGCTATTTTGGCCCATTGGAAAAAGCTCGGCCTCAAATATGATTTCATAATCAGCGGTTATCTCGGCAGCATCGAACAGATTGAAATGGTCAAACAAATCAAGCGCGACTTTTTAAAGGAAAGCGGGACGATGATCGTCGATCCTGTGATGGGCGATAACGGCATACTCTATTCGCATTTCGACCAACGATTCGTCAAAGAAATGAAGGGACTGTGCAGGACGGCCGATATAATCGTTCCGAACCTGACGGAAGCCTGCTTTTTGACAGACACCGACTATACCGCCGTTTCAGAGCAGGATTATCCTGCCATACTTGCCAAATTGAAGGCCCTTTGCCCGCGCCCTTCGGTTACAGGATGCGACGTTGCCGAAAACGGTATAAAAAGCTGCGTTTTTTATACGGACGAAAGCGGAAAGACGAAAGAATATGCGACCGAAAAAATCGAAGGCGCCTTTCACGGAGCAGGCGATGTATATGTCAGCGCACTGGTAGGCTGCCTCGCCCGCGGCGTTCTTCTCGATACCGCGGTTGAAATCTCTGCCGAATTTACGAAAAATTCCATCAAGCAGACGGCGCTCGACAAAACAGAGGCGCGCTACGGTTTGAATTCCGAAAGCCAAATGTTCAAATATTTACAGGCCTTGGAACACGCCGCTCCGCAGCGTTAAACCTCTTGTATCCCCTGTTTCGGAAAAATTTCACAGAAGTTTTTTTGCCGATATACTTGAATTATTTTTTAAAGCGTGTATAATATATAGTAGAAAGAGCGGACGGCAATGCGTGCGCACAAATAAAACTGAATCGAAATTTGGTCTGCGGTGTTCGGAGTTCGAATTATCTTAATCCACATTTGAATTACGGGAGCGCTATCGAAATGGTCTATGCCGATAGGCGAGGTCTGTTTATGAACGGAAAGGCTGAGGCGGCAAGCGGCGCACCCACCTGCGAGAAGCGGGTTAACACTTTTTCGTTCTGCGGCACAGGCGGATCTTTTTTTATACTCATTGATTTTTTTATAAAAAACAACAAAAACAGCTTGCCAATTGCGTAAGTTTATGGTATAATATGCAAGCATAACGGCCTCATGGTCAAGCGGTTAAGACGCCGCCCTCTCACGGCGGAAACTGGGGTTCGATTCCCCATGGGGCTACCAAATTTTATATCCGTCGGTATCACCGGCGGATATTTTTTTCTTTCGGTGAACCCGTCCCGCATATAAAACGCAATAATCAGCCCCTTCCCTTGCCCCGCCCCTGGATGGTTGCAAGGCTTAATTTTCGGTAAAATTTAATAAATTACAAATAATTTTTAAAAAATCCCCAAAAAGATTGCCAATTCTTCATTTTTGTTTTATACTATATAATAAGTGAGGAATTAAGTCATGAATTTTAAAAATGTTTTTATTCAGCCGAATCTCAATTTTCGGCACTTGTGTGAAGAAGTTCCTGATCAGGCGGATTTCCGAATGCACCTGCACGACAGGTTCGAACTGCTTTATTTTATCAAAGGCCATGCTAATTTCGTGATTGAAACTACGGTCTATGAACTGCACCCGCACTCGTTGGTCATTACCCGACCGATGGAATCGCACCAGTTAAAACTTCTTTCGGAAAAGCCATACGAACGTTACACGATGCACTTTCCGCAAGAATTGATCGACATCGTCGACCCGACGCAAAAGCTTACGGTGCCTTTTCTGGACAGGCCTTTGGGGATCAACAATGTTTTTCACGCATCGGAATTTTCCATCTCTCCCATCGATTTTTTTACGGCGATGGAGGCTCCGTACACAAACGACGCCGAAAGATTTACCAACATCACCGTCAATTTATACGCTCTGCTTGCTCAATTGTATGAAGCTTATGCGCATAAGCGGCAGAACCCTTTCGAAAACGAACAGTCCCCCGTATATGAAATCGTCAAATACATAAACCAACATTTATTTGAGCCTCTCTCCATCAAGTCGATCGCCGCAACATTTTATTTGAACGACTCGCAGCTCAGCCGCATCTTCAAAAAGGCGGCGGGCATCCCTTTGTGGGATTATATCGTCAGCAAACGGCTGATTTCCGCAAGAAAACTCATTCGTGCAGGCACGCCCGCCACGTCTGCTTATTATCAATGCGGATTTAAAGATTATTCTTCCTTCTATCGGCTGTATATCAAAAAATTTAAAACCTCACCTAAAGAGGACTACGTCAAAAAAGAATTCTTGTTTACCGATGAATATTGAGCCTTTGCAAAAACATGCGTAAACCGAGAAATTTTTCGGACTATACAAGATAAAAAGCACCCGCCCTTCCGGGCAGGTGCTTTTTATTTATTCAAACCATAAACCTTAATTCTTAAAGAGGATATTTAAATCCGACGTTTGCTCTTTTTGAAAACCAATACTGCCGCTGCGCCCAATAGGACCGAACCGAGCACGCCCGCACTTACGGAAACGCTCCCCTGGCACCCGCCTCCGACGCTTTCCAAATTCGCAAAGCTATCGTTCAGCTGTGCAAGGCACGCGTCAACTTCGCTTTGGGTTGCGCTTGCGTTCGCCAAGATCTCCTCTGCCGCCTGCAAAGCTTCGCGGAGCGCCGCCGCGCTTTCATCCGTATAATCGTCGAGGTTCGTGTCTTTTAACTCGTCGTAGCGAGACTGTAACGCGCTCTTATCGGCTGTTACGGCCGTCAATTCGGATTCCGCTTTCTCCAATGCTTCGATTGCAGCCTCGATCGATTCTCTCGAAGCGCCCGCATCCTCTAAAACGCTCTTTGCCTGTTCCAACGCGGCACGAAGCGCGTCGGCACTGTTCTGCGTATAATTCGCAAGAGACAGATCTTTCAGAGCAAAAAATTTTACGTTCAGATATGCGCTATCCAAACTCTTAAGGGCATTATCGATTTCAAACTGCATCGCCTCGCTATCGGCAAGAACAGCCTGCACATCGCTTAAAGCCTGATCAAATGCAGCGTTCCCTTCCGCAACATCTTTCCATTCTTCATAACGCGCACTCAGTTCACTCGAATTGCCCTTCTCGTATAAATCGGCAAACGCGCCTTCAAGATAGTGCAAAGCATCTTCGATGTCGAAAAGACTCGCATTCGTATCGGAAAGCACAACCTCGGCGGCCGTAAGCGCGTCGGTAAGTTCCGCAAAACTCTTCTGTGTATACTGGCCGGCTGCGACCGACGAATACGCGTCATAGGAAGTTTGCAATGAATTTTTTGCATCCGCCGCCGCAGGCTTGGTATCATAAACAGAAAATCTGTACAATGACGTTTCCGTCGCCGCGCGCTCCGTTATCGAAAGCCTTATAAAGCGATACGACCGGGTAGAATCAAGTTGTACCGCATCTTGCGTACCCTCTAAGCCCGTGCGATCCACTTCCTTGAGCAGTGTCCAGGACCCGTTTTCGGAATCGCCGGCTTCGATCGTGTACTTTTGCGGAGCGGATTTCCAATCGAACTCAAACAAATCAAAGGATTTCTTTTCCCCGAGATCGATCGTCATGGACGGAGCCGAATCGCTGTCGAGAGGTCTCCAATACGTGGAATCGCTGCCATCCACCGCGTTCCCGGCATGGTTCGAACCGTTTACGGTCGTACGGCGCGCTTTGGTGTTGCGGGCAAGATCTTCAAAGTTCATTTCGTTAAAAGCCGATTTTAATTTCGTGTATGCGGTAAGCAACAAATCTTCGTCGGCACAATCCTTATCGAGAAGAGTCTGCGCAAATTCGATCCTGTTTTTCAAGAGCTGCAAATCGGAAGCGCTGCAATCATACATCGTGAAAGAAGCGGCTTTGAAAATCTCGTTTTCAAGCATCGTATGCGCAGTTTGAACAAAATCGTCTCCGTAAACTTCAAACTCATAAAGCGAATTCCACAGGGAAGAATTCTTTTCCAAAGTCCGCATGCGCACATAACGCGCCTGCGTATCCGCAAACAATACGGACGTATCGTTCCGTCCATACATAGAACTCGACCATTCGTTCCCGCGCCCTTCCGCGACGACCGTCCAATCGGACTCTTCGCTTCCGTCCGATTTCGTCAGTTCGGTGGCCACTTCTATTACGTAACGCATGGAGAAATTTTCCCAATAGAGTTCGACGCGGTTGACCGTGTGTACCTTTCCTAAATCGATGAAAATGTAATGATTTTCATCTCTCTGCTCGGTTGCCCAGCGGGAAGAATCGGTATATTTTACGCCGTCGGTTACCAAATCGGCAGTCCAGTCTTTGCGAGTCTGGCTGGCATACGCAGTTTTCCCTTCCGCAAGGTTCAGCGAAACGTGATCTGCCGCCGCCCCCGCATAGTCCGCAATGAAGGAGGTCATTTCGTTATACCACTTGGCCACTTCTCCCAGCTGCGAAACAAAGCTCTGCGAAATCCTCTCGAATCTTGCGGAATCGATCTTTCCTTCCAGGGAGTCGAACATGATCTTGTAGTTCATCACCTGATTCTTCGCATCTTTCAACCCTTGATAAACATTCTCAAGCATTGTCTTTCCGTTCGACATGACAAAGTCATACGGAACGTGGTGGAACCAAAATAAAAGCTCTTCGGGACAGGTATTGATATCCGCATAAATCGCTCCTAAGGCATCTGAGTACAACTCTGTAGCATCGGGATTCAGTCCCGTGCCCGTCGATGTACGGTTGTGCCCCATTCCTTCCTCGTCAACGCGGATGGAATCGTTCCCGTTCCTGTAATCCAGCGCCGCCGAAAAATGCGTTCCTGAATCGACCGTCATCCCTAATCCGTAGGGATCGGTATACGCCATATACGTTTCCCATGAGGTGCGCATTATCGAGCCGAGCGTTTCAGCGACCTCTTCGTCATGACCAAAAGTCATCTTTATCCAAGAATCGGTAATTTCTTCTTCTTCGATATCGGGATCCCATGCAAGTTTACCGAACCCGTACCAGTTGGCCTGCGCCAGTTCAAGCCTCGTCCAGTTGGTATCGTCGCCGATATTGGCAACCCCCGCGATCAGGGAGGTCGTTTGATCATAAACGGTCCCTTCGACAATGCTCTTCAGCGTCGTTCCTTCCGAGGTATTCGGATTATCTTCCGTTACCATCATATCCGTTTCGAGATAGTATTTCCACATCGGAATAAGATAGCACAGATGCGTCGATTGGCCGGTATATTCCTGCGTTATCTGCAATTCAAGCCCCATATTTGTATCTGTCATGCCTCCGAAGAGAGGCGCAACGGGTTCAATCGGCAGAAAATCTCGCGGTCCGTTTTTTGACTGAACAACTACATTGTCGTTGAATTCCCCATCCAAAGGTTTAAAGAATCTGTATGCTTGGTTCGCAACATCCGAAGAAAGCTGGTTTGCAACCTTGCCGTACACGAACGCGCGCCACATGACGACCGCATCGTTGTGCGCAGCAAGGATATCCGAAAACATATTTGCCCCGTCGGCATGCGTTCTGCCGTATTCGGAAGGGCCTGACTGTCCTTCCGAATCCGCCTTTACGAGAACGCCGGCAAAATCAGGAATTAAAGCATATATCTCGTCGAATTTTGCTTCCCACCACTCGACGACGCCTGTATCGAATGGATCCGAGGTAGAAAGTCCGCCGAGTTTTTCCGGACTGTCGAAGCGCACTGTAAGTGCGAGACGGATCCCCCATTTGCGGAACACGTCCGCAATTTTTGCGACTTTCGGCAAATTTTCCGTCTTTATGTAATCGATCTGCGTATTGACGTTGTTGATGACGATCGTATTGATACCGATCGATGCGTTCGCCCGCGCAAAATCTTCGTAGCGGGGATCGACGGTATCAGGCAGTTCAGACCAATTATAAATGGAACGGCCGGCATAGCCGCGTTCGATCGACCCGCTCCAATTGTCCCACTGGTCAAGTACGCGCCATTCAATTTTGGGCGCATCCGCAACCGAAATATCCGTAATCGGTTCGCGGCACTGCAGCATTTCAAGCAATTCGAACGCTCCATACAGGACGCCGTTCACTCCGCCGCCGGCTATCACCGTAACATCGTTTCCGCTATAAGAAGCAGATTCAATGAGATATCCCTCTTCATCCAATGCATTCACTGCCGATTCGCCGAGGACTTCTTTTACGATCGCCGAGTCTTTTGTGCCCACGACCAAAGCGCCCGAATCGGTAATCGAATCCTGCGTCGGAACATTTTGACTGAAAAGGCCCTCCAATCCCCTTTTCAGTTCTGCTTCCGCCGATGCGATCACTTCTTCGGATCCGCTTTCCGGAACGACGAGGTAGCTGAAAGCATTTTCCGCAGCGTTGCGGTATTCGTTGTCTTCTATATAACGATAGCGCAGCCACAGATCGTATCCGTCTTCGCCCTCAGGCTCATCTGCCTTCGCGAATACATTTGCCGAAACCAGCCAACCGATGCTCAAAACGAGCACCGCAGACAGCAATACGGCAAGCAACCTTACAACATTTTTAGAAAATATCTTTCCCATGTTTTGATTATAGCATGAAACTTACACAATTTCAATTGCAAAATCCGTTTTTTATATTGTAAATCTTTGTCTGAACAAATCGTTTTATTGAAACGTACAGCGAGCCATCGTCCGATAAATATTTTTTAATCGCCATTTATAAAGAAACCTTCGGCTTTAAAATTGCCGAAGGCTTCTTGTGTTTGATTAAATTCTCTGTGCATCGCTATATGTCCTGATTTTAAAGTCTGCAACCGCACGTCCGAGCCGCAATTCGCGGGCTTTTATTTACGCTTTCGGGACTATCAATTCCATATCCGAATCGGGATAGGAACAACAGGGATGCAGATACCCGAATTTTGCATCGGCCAACCTGCGTTTATCTGCGCCGGCAATTGAAAATTTCCCCGAAAGGAGTTTGCTGTGGCAGAAACCGCACCCTCCCGCGCGGCATTTTGAGGGAACTTTCAATCCCGCCCGTTCCATCGCGACGAGGATCGTTTCCCGCGAATCGGCAGGGATCGTATACGTATCGAACCCGATGTGCACGGTAAGCGTATACAGTTTCTTCTCCGCATCCCGCATACCGACACAGTTCGCTTCCTTTTTTATGCGGCGAAGAGGAATATTGAGAGAAGCGAGCTCCTTTTCCGCAAAGGCATACATCGCCGCAGGTCCGCACATCATGACCGTATAATCGCCGGAAACATATTTGCGCAGCAGTTCTGCGCCGATAAACCCGTGTTCATAGCCCTCTTTTTCTTCATCGCTCAATACATATATCACCTTGATTTTGTCTGAAACAAGCGCATCCAACTCCTTCTTGAAAATGATCTCGTCTTCCGTTTTTGCCCCATAAAATATCGTGAGAGTATACTCATCCGTTCCTGCCGTTACGGCCTGCGCCATGCTGTAAAATGGTGTAATGCCGCTGCCGCCCGCGATCGCTACGATCTGTTTCGCGTCTTTGATCGGTTCATAGCAAAAATCGCCCGAAGGATCGCCTAAAGCGAACACGTCCCCCGTCTTTGCATGATCGAAAAGATACCCCGAGAAAAACCCGCTTTTCTTTACCGTGAGCGACACACGCTTCTTTAACGCTTCCTGAGGGGCGGAAGATATGGCATACGGGCGGGAGACCTCGCTGTTTCCGATCTTACACCCGAGCGTCAGATATTGCCCCGCCCGAAAATAAAAGGGTTTATCCGTCTCAAAAGTGTAGGTCTTGGTGTCCGCCGTGTTCTGTTCGATTTGAACGAGAGCAGCGTTTTGGTAACCCGGATGGAGTATATGCGCCGTTTCATTGACCCGATAGCTTTTCGGCAGCGGAGCAGAAGAACCTTCCGCGAGCATTTTGCGCCGATTTGGTACCAGTTTTTTGAAGCGAAGAAGATCCATAAATCCGAAAATCTGTTTTTTGAAAGTGAAAGCCATTGCTCAGCCCTCCCTCTTAATGTCGCCGACCGTTTGGCGGCCGGAAATATCGCCTGAAAAATAAGCGCTGGAATACCCGGAAAGGCGCATCGCATAGCCGCCGGCAAAGCGCAGTCCGCGTATTTTGTGATCTTCCGCCATCATCTGCAGCCGAGGCATCAGGCCGTCCCAATATTGCGATTCGTATCCGTAAATAACCCCTTCCGGATGCCCGCAATACCGCGCATACGTCATCGGCGTTGCTACGGAAATCTCCTCAATGTGGCGGCGCAATTCGGTTCCCGTATCCTGTTCGAAGCGGTCGATCATCTTGTCGGCAACATACTCTTTTGCCTTGAAATAATCTTCCGCGCTCACATTGCCCCAATCGTCGGTCATATACAAAGTCGTAAAATACATCATGCACGTCCCTTTCGGAGAACATTCGGGATATGCACGATTCAGACAGACTGTCGCCTGTACATTATTGTTTTTGATCGTACGCATCGCATCGTATTGCGCCGCCGTATCCATTGTATCGTACAGGAAATAGTTATGATTGGATATGCCAAGTTCGTCCGCGTCGGCGTCCAGTCCCAAAAACATTGTAAAACCTCTGCCCGCAAATTTGCGCGCGTTGGTCGCCCGAATTTCTACTTCGGGAACTTTATCCATCATCTTACCGAACACAAGGTGCGGCGCACAGTTCGCCACAACGTGCCGCGTTTCAATTTGTTCTTTGCCGTCCAGTATTACTCCCGCAATGCCGCCGTCGTTTTTATCCGTCAACAATCCGGTCGCTTCGGTATTAAACAGCACATCTCCGCCCAATTCGCGGATACGCTCTACAAGCGCGAGAGAAATTTCATGCGAACGCATTTTCGGCATGCTCGCACCGCGTCTGATATAACGATTGACCATGCTTGCATAATGCACAAAACTCAAATCGTCGCAGTGCGCGCCGAGATAACACCAATACGCATTGAGAATGTCTTTCGCTTTTTTCGGCATTTTTAATGCTTTCAGCACCTCATTTACCGAATAAGAACCCGCCCGCACAAAATTGCCGTACTTGCCGACCATTATTTTTGAATCGGTTTTGCCGTTCACGGAAGAACTATATGCCTGCGCAAGGCGTACTTCTTCGGCCAGGTCGAAAAATTTCAGCATGGATGGCCTGCTGCCGGGCACATAATTTTCCATCGCGTCTATAAAGTCTTTTACGCCGAAGGGCATGGTCGCATCAATCTTTTCCGCACGCGAAATAACGCGATAGGCCTCCGGGATCTGCATCCAGTCGATCTTGTCCGTTACCCCAAGCTGATCGAACAGTTCGCGAACGTCTCCCGCATTGTCCGCCGTACCGAAATCGTTGAGTTCGTGCAAAGACGCTTCAAATTCAAACCTTCCGCGACGGAAACTGGTGGCAAAACCACCCGGAAGGTTGTGTTTTTCCACAAGCAACGTCTTTGCGCCGCCCTGCAAAAGCCGTATCGCTGCGACCAGTCCGCCGTTCCCGGCGCCGATCACCACTGCATCGTACTTTCTCATGGTTTACTCCTTTATTCTTTATTTTTCAATTCGCCGATCAAACCGCGGCAAACGTCGGAAAGCATCGAACGCACCTCTTCCTTCGAAAATTTTGCCGCTCCCGCAGCTATCATCGCTGCAATTCCATGCGAAAAAAGCCACATGTCGCGGTAGATGGTTTGCGCTTTTTCGCCGACGATATGCTCGCTTTCTTCAAGTACATTTAAAATATACTGCATCTCGATGCGGGCGCCGATTACATCTATACGCCCGAAATCGCTCATAAAAAGCAGCCGGAAAAGTTCGCGTTCTTCCTCAGCAAAGGAAATATAATTCATCCCGATCGTCATATACGGAGGCAGATCTTCCTCTTTGCGACGCAGACATTCACCGAAAATACGAAGCGCTTCCCGGAATAATTCCCCTTTCAGCTCCTCCATATTCGAAAAATGCCAAAAAATCGGCTGTGTAGAACAGGATAGCTTTTTTGCAAGGGCCTTTGCCGTCAATTCATCTGAACCCTTCTCCCGCACCAACGCCAAAGCTCCTTCCAATATCTGCTCCCTCGTGATTTTCGGTTTAGGCGGCATTGCAAAACTCCCATCGTTATATTATATACGTTATATATTATATACTATATATCCGATTTGTCAATAGTGATTTGAAAAAAAGTCTGAAAAATATCAATGCGCGGATAAAAATAAAAGTCGTGAAAAACGATAAGTTTTTCACGACTTTCATGAAGCGGCTTTTTCATTCCGCTAAAATGGGTTTAATGAATAAAATGCTGCCGCAAAACGAGCAGAAGGGTTGCAGATTGCGTTTTTTTAAATGTGAGCACAAGGGAGAGTTTACTAAAACGTAAATGACCGAATCCCGATACATGAAGAAAGGGCGCAAGATGCGCCCTTATCCTCGGTTTGGTGCGGCTGACAGGACTTGAACCTGCAAGGTTGCCCACCGGATTCTAAGTCCGGCGCGTCTGCCAGTTTCGCCACAGCCGCATGGAGATATTGTACACTATTTCCTCAAAAAAAGCAACGAACAGTGCACGGCAATAATATTTTCCTTCAATTTTTTCAGATACTCGATTTCCTTATGACAAAAGGGCGGCTTGCGCCGCCCCCTTTCATTTTCAATTTCCGCAGCAGTCGTTGTTGCAGCTACTGCAACAATTGCAGCAACAAAGCGCGTATTGACGGCAGTAATAACACTCATCCCAGCAAACACTGCCGCTGCCATGTTTGCCGAAGCCGCAGCAAGAGCGATTGCGGCAGCAACACTGCGAGCAGCCACCCGTATTCCCCTGCGCTTCCGCAGACGAATATCCGCCTCCGCATCCGTAATTTCCGCAGTTGCCGCATCCGCATGTATTGCGGGTATTTCCCCGATTACCGCAACCGCAATTGCAGCGGTTGTTTCCGCAACCGAACAGGACTGAATAAAGTAAACACATAACGATTTGTCCCCTCGTAAATAAAATAGGAGTTGCCTCCACTTTCATTGTATGCGAGAAGGAACAAAAGCGCCAATCTTTCATTCTGCCGCACAAAGCAAATTGCCGTCGTCATCGTACTTCTGCAAATTTTTCTTTTTCAAACACGGTACGGAAAAATAAAATCCGAGCGCCACCCCTGTACCGAGAAGCCAGCCGATCGCCCATGCCCAGCCAACTCCCGCAAAACCGAGAAACGGCGTGAGAATAAATACGAAAGCCACACGCAGAATCAAATCGGTAAATGTACTCACCATAAACCCCACATTTCCGTTGCATCCCCGTACAGTCCCGTCCGCAACGACTTTCACATTTACGACAAAAAAGAACGGCGCGGCAATTCGAATATACTGCATACCCGTCTGCATTGCCAAGGCATAACCCCCTTCTTCTGCCATAAAAAGGCCTACCAACGGCTGTGCAAAAATCAGGCACGCCGCCACAAATACGGCAGTAAGTACCGTCGAAATGACGAGGGCCGAGCGAAAGCCCTGTTTGATCCTTCGGAATTTTCGCGCCCCGTAACATTGTGAAACAAAATTTGTCAGCCCGTTTGCACAGGTACAGAAGCAGGTCGTGCAAAAAACAAGCAGCTTGAACCCGGCCGTGAACCCGTTCGTGATTCCTATGCCCTGTGCGTTCGCCAGCTCGTTGATGCGCACTTGTATAATTAAATTCCCCACGGAGACGAAACTATTCTGCAAGGCAACAGGGAGAGCCAAAAGCAGAAGCGTTTTCAGCAATGCGGAAGAAAATATCGTAGGGCGTTCCTGCGTTTCCAACTTTTTCAGGCGCAAAAATACCGCTATCAACGTCAATATACAAGCCGCTCCCTGCGCAATGAATGTAGCCCAGGCGACCCCTGCCACGCCCCAAGGGCGCACCATCACAAGATCGAGAACAATGTTCGAAACGGAAGAAAAAACGAGAAAAAAGAAGGGAGTTTTGCTGTCTCCCAAGGCAGAAAATATACCCGTACCGAGATTGTATAATATTAAAAACGGCAAGCCGAAATAGTAAATATTCAGGTATGTAACGCTCTCATCCATTGCCTCGGCAGGCGTCTTTAAAGCGTCGAGCACCAGTCGGCAGGTACTTACCCCCACAATCAGCAGGAAAGCGCTGAGTACGGAAAAGGATATCAAGGCGGTAAACACCGTCGATTTCACTTTCGCGTTCTCCTTTGCTCCAAAAAAGCGCGAAGCGAGAACTGCACATCCGGCATTTGCGCCGAGAGCGACCGCCATCAAAATATTTACGATCGCCGTAGAAGCGCCGATCGCCGTCAATGCTGTCGGGCCGGCAAATCTCCCGGCAATAACCGTATCGGCAAGGGTGTACAGCTGCTGGAACACCGCACTTCCAAACAACGGCAATATGTATAGAAGCAATACTTTCCAAGGTTTTCCGACCGTGAGATCTGTCGTCATAATGTTTGCCTTCCTGTTCCCGAAAATCGTACTGCGAAATTATAGCACCGCACAAACGCAAAGTAAAGCGATTGCACGGCCCTCAATTTTTATTTATTTCTTCCATTGTGTGCGGAAAAGCGTCCGCACTTCTCTTTTTCAGGCACAGGACGGCGAGAACGACAAGCATAGCCACAGGGACAGCCATCCCGAATGCGATCCCTGCACGTATATTTCCGCCGAAAGCGTCCGCGATCGCCCCTACGGCCGAAGGGCCGAGCATACACCCTGCATCCCCGGCAAGAGCGAGCAAGGCGAACATCGCGGTGCCGCCCTTCGGAATACGTTCGGAGGCATACGAAAAAGTTCCGGGCCACATGATCCCTACAAACAAGCCTACAACACCGCACCCCGCCAAGCCGACCCAAGCCACGGGAGAAAACGCACACATAGCATACCCGACTATGCATCCCGCCGCGGACAGCATCAGCGCCGGCCGAATCGCTATCTTTACCCCGAACAGCGAAAACAGAACGCGCGATATCCCCATACAGATCGCGAACATGCACGGACCGAACAGATCTCCGATCGTTTTCGAAACATTCAACCCGGACTCCGCAAAGGAAGAAGCCCACTGACTCACAGCGATTTCGTTGCTGCCTGCACAAATAAATAAAAAGGCGAACAGCCAAAAAGAACGCGTCTTTAAAACTTGGGCAACGCGCATTCCGTCTTCTTCATCTACTAAACGATATATCGGCACAAATAAGAAATAGACGGCATTCAGCAGAGGAACCGCCGACCAGATCACTGCCAAAATCATCCAGTTATCGATACCCGCCAACACAAAAAACAGTGTCGAAAGAGCGACAACGGCAACCTGTCCCCAACAGTAAAAGGAATGCAAAAGGCTCATTGCCGCCTTTTTATTTTCAGACGGACATGCCTCGACCACCGGGCTTACGAGAACTTCGATCAATCCTCCCCCGACCGCGTAAATTGCAGACGCGATGAACAGCCCTGCCGCCGGGACGGGCAGAACGTTCGGCAGCACGGCGAGTAAAATAAGCCCCGTCCCCGCCAACAGATGCGCTCCGACCATACAGGTCCGATACCCGAGCCTATCCGCAAATTTCGAAGCAAACAAATCGGTCAGGAGCTGCACGCCGAAATTTACCGTGATCATCGTTCCGATCAAGGTAAGCGAAATGCCGTACGATTCATTAAAGGTCAAAAATAAAAGCGGGGCAAAATTATTGATGATCGCCTGCGTAATATACCCCGAATAACAGGCAACGATCGTATGCCGAACGCCGAGTTTTTTCATATTTAAGCGATCCCTCTTCCGCAGTTTCCCCGTCAACCGCCTTGCAGTTCTTTGACCATCTGCCGATACTCGAGCGGAAGATAGCCGAGCCTTTCATACAGCGCGCGAGCTCGCGTATTTTCCTCTTCCACTTCCAAGCGAATGCGCACAAACCCATGATCCTCGGCGTATTTTTCCGCCAAGGCAAAAAACTCCTTTCCCAAACCGCGGCTGCGGTATTCTTCAAGGATATACAGCTCTTCCAGCCACAAAACTTTTCCGCCTGCTTCTCTCGAATAGGTTTTTGCAGTCAACGCAAATCCTACTTCCTTGCCGTCCGCTTCGAGAATGTATCCGTCGGCATATTCGTCTGAACGCATCAGCTCTTCAAACATTCTTTCATGGTAGTTCGTCGGAACGGAATGCAATACTGCCGACGAACTATAAAATTGTTCCGAAAGCCGAATAAATATCTCTCTGTCTTTTCTCTCTATTCTGCGAATCATAACTTTACCTTTGCTTTACTGAAATTTTTCCCTTGCAAGATTTATTCTGCGCCAAAATTATTTATCTTGATATCACTCAGCGACTTAATTGCTCCGTTCTATTTTGTTCTTCAAACAGCCGGAAAAGTCCAAAATATCATAAAAACTTATATCATGAAATCCGCCGCAAAACGAAGAAAAAAATCTATGTTCAGAAAGAATTCGCCCTTTCTGCCAGTCTTTCTTGTTCCGTTTTCAATGCCGGACGAATGTGCTTTTTGTAAATGAAGACAAATATCGAAAGGAGTATCACATCCGCCCCCAGCCACGCGGACGGATTGGCAAAACATACGCCGATATATCCGAACAAACCCGCAAAGACAAAAGCCGCAATCACGCGCATGATCAGCTCCGTTACTCCGGAAAGCATCGTAACCGCCGAAAATCCCATCCCTTGGATAGCATTCCGGAAGACGTGGATCAGCCCCAAAAGCAAATACGTCCCCGCATTGATATACAGATACAATTCTGCCTGCGACTGAATGGAAGCATAATCGTCGGAAAACAATTTCAACAGAGGGACCTTCAAAGCAAAGACAAGCAAAAAGCCGACAGCGCTGAATATTACGATAAGGATCACGCCGATATTGATTCCCTTTTTAATGCGTTCAAATTTATGCGCCCCGTAATTCTGCGCACAATAGGTAGCCATTGCCGCCCCCATTGCAATAAACGGCTGCTGGGCAATCGAATCGATTTTGGAAGCTGCAGTATAAGCCGCAACCGTCAAAGTCCCCATCGAATTAAGCACCGACTGCACCGACATGATCCCGACCGCCGTGATCGAAAACTGCAGCGCCATCGGCAACCCTACTTTGACGTGCTTCCATGCAAAGGTTGAGTTCCAGCGGAGATGCCTCTTCGAAATACGCAATATTTCATACTTTTTTAACCCGTATATGACGCACGCCATCCCTGCCAAAAGCTGCGAGGCAACCGTAGCAACACCCGCTCCCATAACTCCCATTTTAAATACGAGTATGCAAAGAAAATCGAACCCGATATTCAACAGCGAAGCTATGATCAGAAAAATCAAGGGAGACCGACTGTCGCCTATCGCCCGGAGCATGGCTGCGGACATATTATAGATGATCGTAGCGATAATGCCCCAATATATGGTAACTATGTAAGAATGCGCATCTTCGATAATATCATCCCCCGTGCGCATCAGCCGCAAGAGAGGACGCGCCGTCGGAACGGCGATCGCCGTAACGACGACTGCAACAATCAAACTGAGCACACAGCAAGTGCCCACCGACCGCTTAAAGTTCTCTTCATCTTTTGCCCCGAAAAACTGCGCCATCAGAACGCCGAATCCGCTGGTAATACCCGAAATAAAACCGATCACTAAAAAGCTGATCGATCCCGTACACCCGACGGCGGCAAGAGCGGAAAGCGAAATCGTTTTGCCTACGATGATCGTATCGACCATGCTGTACAGTTGCTGAAATATATTGCTGATCAAGATCGGCACACAGAAATACAGAATATTTTTCCACGGACTGCCGACAGTAAGATCCTTTGAACCCTGCATAAAATGACCTGCTTTTCTTTTTTACTGCGGAATATTATAATAGGAAAGCAGTCGTTTGTCTATCGTTTATACCGTTCTTTTTGCACTTTTTCATATAAAAAAGAAACGTTTTTTAAAAATGAAAAGGCACATACCCGGCGGCCCTGCCGAATGATATATTATTCCTTGTAAACCCGTCGCAAAAACAGCCGCTGCGCAGTAAGGACAAGAGCGAATACGACGAAATCAATCAAGATACACCAACTGAAGCCCGCATAACCCGACATCCCTTCCGCTGCAAATATTGCGGAATTTTCTTCAATCTGAACGCCGCCCGCCAAAAGAAGAACGGCTGCAAGATAGAGCACTATACTCAGGGCCGTACCTCTTCGCGCCGCGCCGAAAATCGCTGCAACGACTGCGGCAAAAAGAGTCAATAAAATTCTTCCGACACGTCCGTAAATATAAAATTCAATACCGTTTTTTTGAATGTGCAACAGCCGCAGAGCATCATAAGCGCTTGCATGGCAAATTGCTCTTGCAGTGTCGTAAACCACCCTGTATGCCGCAACAGGGACAAATAATACCGCGGCCGCAACAAAGAACACGCAGAACACATTGCAGCAAAAGCGCAATCGACTTGCCCGCTTCGTCATTTTCCCCCTCCTCTTTTCAATCATTTGTTCTTTTTGAAAAGTTTTGACGTAAACGGCGGAAGATAGATATCATTGAGATTGCGCACCTCGCCGGTCAACAGATCCGTGCCTTCCGCTTCTTCGACCCGTACGGTAACATCTCCGTCCGAAATATTAAAGGCACAATAGATACGATCTTCCCCCGATTCTCTCTTAAAACACATAAACTTATTATTCAATACGCATTTATCATAGGACCCGTAATTCAAGGCATGTTCGCTTTTCTTAATCTCGCTTAGCTTGCGTATAAACGCTGTGAGATCGGGCATTTTGTTGCGATCCAACGAATCTGCCCGGGGACGAAGCTTATAATCATTATCCGACTTATCGCCCTCCGCGCCGCACTCGCTGCCGTAATATATGCATGGAATGCCGGGCATCGCGAATAAGATTGCGTACATCGCGAAAATCTTCCGCTTATCCTGCAGGGCGGTATAAGCGCGAACGACGTCGTGATTGTCGGCAAAATTAAACAAGTGTTTTCCCGTATACAGGCACCATGGCTGCGGGCCGAACAAGCGCTCGAGCGAATGCTCGATTTCAAAGAGATTATCCGAATTCAATGCGGACGTCAGGCCCTTGTAACATTCGTAATTGGTAATCGAATCGAGACGATCCGGCGATATATTCTTGGCAAAGTTTTGACCGTGGATCACCTCTCCCAACAAAAAGAAATCGGATTTTTTTGAGCGGACAATGCGGCGCAGCCATTCCATGAACCATTCGGGCAAAAGATAACATACATCCAAACGCAGCCCGTCGATCCCAAATTCATCGATCCAAAATTCTACGGCGCGGCGAAGATAATCGAGAACCGCATCGCATTGCAGGTTGAGTTTCACCAATTCCATATGGCCTTCCCAGCCCTCATACCAAAACCCGTCGTTATAGGCGGTATTCCCTCCGAAATTCAGATGAAACCAATTGCATTTATCAGAATTTTCGCGCCTTTCCCGTACTTCCTCAAACGCAAAAAAACGCCTTCCGACGTGATTGAATACCCCATCCAATACAACGCGGATGCCGGCCGCATGAAATTTTTCGACAAGCGCTTTGAAGTCCGCATTATCGCCTAAACGCCGATCCACTTTAAAAAAGTCGACCGTATCATAGCCGTGCCGCTCGCTCTCAAAGAGCGGATTGAACAGGACGGCATTAAATCCCTGTTGTTTAATATAAGGAATATTCTCCTCTACAGCGCCGAAACGATGCCTCGTTTCCCCGAAGTCATTCTCCCTTTCCGCGCCGCAATAGCCGAGCGGATAAATTTGATAAAAAACGCTCTCGTCAAACCACATATTCTGTCAACCTTAAGAATGTATTGCCGTTTTCTTACAGCTTCTGCTATTATAGCACTTTAACGCGAAAAGGTCAATTGTCAGTTTGCCAAGAGCCCCGATAAAATCAATAGACGAAAACCGAAAGGCGGTCCGAGTACCGATGTTCAATTTTTTCAATATAAAAAATCTTTGCGGTCGGCTTATGAACAAATGACTTTCTGCCGATTTTGTGGTATACTATTCGAGTACTAATTTACGGAGGCTAAACTATTGAGCGGATTTTTCGGTGTAGTTTCGAAAAAAGACTGCGTATTTGACCTGTTTTTCGGCACGGATTACCATTCGCATCTCGGCACAAGGCGGGGCGGCATGGCTGTATATGGAAAAAACGGATTCAACCGTGCCATACATAATATTGAAAATTCACCTTTTCGTACAAAATTTGAACGCGATTTCGATGAAATGAAAGGCAACCTCGGCATCGGCTGTATTTCCGACAACGAACCTCAGCCCCTGTTGGTACGCTCGCACCTCGGCAATTTCGCCATCGCGACGGTAGGCCGCATAAACAATACGGACGATTTGGTGAAAAGTTCGTTCGCGGGCGGAAAGACGCACTTTTTGGAAATGAGCGGCGGAAGCATCAACGCAACCGAACTGACCGCGGCTCTCATCAACCGCGGATCGACGATTCAGGAAGGCATTCGCATCGCACAGGACGCTATCGACGGCTCGATGTCTATCCTCGTACTCACTCCCGAAGGAATTTATGCCGCGCGCGATAAATTCGGCCGCACCCCCGTCTCGATCGGAAAAAAGAGAGACTCCTACTGCGTTACCTTCGAATCGTTCGCCTATCTCAATCTCGGATACAAAGCGGTGCGCGAACTCGGACCGGGAGAAATCGATTTCATCACACCCGAAGGCGCGGAAATCCTCGCTCCTGCGCACAATGAAATGAAGATATGTACCTTTCTGTGGGTATATTACGGTTTTACCGCCTCCAGCTATGAGGGGCTCAACGTAGAGCAAATGCGCTACAACTGCGGCGCGGCCCTCGCCCGGCGCGATAACGTGGAAGCGGACGGCGTTGCCGGACTCCCCGATTCGGGTACGGCACATGCCGTAGGCTATGCGAACTGCTCAAAGATCCCTCTTGTGCGCCCGTTCGTTAAATATACGCATACCTGGCCGCGCTCGTTTATGCCGGCCAACCAAACGCGGCGCGACCTGATCGCGCACATGAAACTCGTGCCCATTGATTCGCTCATCCGCGGCAAGAAGCTGGTACTGATCGACGATTCGCTCGTACGCGGGACTCAGCTGCGCGGCACCGCAGACTTCCTCTACAACAGCGGCGCGAAAGAACTGCATATTCGGCTCGCCTGCCCGCCCCTTTTGTACGGCTGCCCGTACCTCAATTTTTCACGTTCGACATCCGAAATGGAGCTGATCGCGCGGCGTAAAATTGCCGAATTGGAAGGTGAAAAAGCGGACATTGCGCCCTATACCGATCCCGATTCTCCGCAGTATGCCGCGATGGTCGAAGCGATACGCAAGGATATCGGTTTTACCACCCTTAAATATCACAGACTGGACGACATGCTCGGTTCGACGAATATGCCTGCCTGCAAATTCTGCACCTATTGCTGGAACGGTAAAAAATAGATCGATGATTGAATGAACGACCAAAACGCCGCGTACATCAGTATGCGGCGTTTTATATTTTATGAAAAGCTTGCGCAGGCATCAAAAAACAGCCTTGATTCCGCGGAATATGCGCGAAGGAGCACTGTCGTTGCATTCGACTCGATGCCGAAAAAAGAAGCCTTTTGCCAAACATAAAAGAGCAGGCCAAATTTCAAGCCTGCTCTTTTTATATTCGAACCATTCAAACGTTTACAAAATTTTTTCGGAAAGCAATTTGATTCCTTTCTCTTCCAAAAGTTTCACCGCGCGTTCGGTATCCTCCACGCGCATCAGGATCTTTGCCGAATTGTGATTGGTGAGAACGAACGAATACAGATATTCGATATTCATATTTGCCTCTTCCATCAAGGCGACCACTTCGGCAAGCGCATTCGGCTTATCGTCCACCTCCACGCCGATCAGTTCGGTGATACCAACGGTAAAACCCTCATTTTTGAGGATCTCGTACGCGCGCTCGTTATCGCGCGCGATAAAGCGGACAATACCGAAATCTTTGGTATCGGCGATGGACAGCGTAACGAAATCGACCCCTTCTTTTCCGAGCGCATGGGTAAGTTTATACAATCTACCCGGCCGATTTTCCATAAATACCGACAATTGCTTTACTAACATCATAAATCCTCCTTATAAATGTATATTAAATCTTACGGAAAAACAGCTGTTTGGCATTGTTTGCGCAAAAGCATAAACAAGCGTTAACCCGGCAGCCGCCGAATTTATCGGCGGTCAATCACCCGAACAGCCTTTCCTTCACTGCGCTGGATACTTCCGCTCTCGCAAAGTTTTATCTTCGCGCTCAAACCGATGTACGAATTGACTTCCGTTTCCACCTTTTTCTTGATGGATTCAAGGTCGGATACTTTATCCGGCGCAAGATTTCCCGCAAGTTCGATATCGATTTCCATCACGTCGAGATTGTTGATGCGGTCGACATAAATCATATAGTGCGGCGATACGCCCGCAACGTTCATGATTGCCGCCTCGATCTGCGACGGGAAGACATTGACGCCGCGGATGATCAGCATATCGTCCGAACGTCCTTTGACTTTGCTCATCTTGACCGTCGTTCTGCCGCAGGCGCATTTGCCTGCCGTCAGCGTGCACAGATCGCGCGTGCGGTAACGGATGAGCGGCTGTCCCGTCTTTGTGATCGTAGTAAAGACGAGCTCCCCTTCGCTTCCGAACGGCAGCGGTTCCAGAGTTTCGGGGTCGATGATCTCGGGAATGAAGTGGTCTTCCTGCACATGGCTGCCCTGCTTCTGCATACATTCCATCGCGACTCCCGGTCCGGAAATTTCCGAAAGGCCGTAAATATCCAATGCGTCGATATTCAAGAGACGTTCAAGTTCGTCGCGCATTTGATACGTCCACGGTTCCGCTCCGAAAGCACCGCCCACCAAGGAAAAATCTTTGATGTCCATACCGGCTTTCTGAATTTCGGTACCCAAAAAGATCGCATACGAAGGAGTACAACAGAGATGCGTCGCACCGAAATCGCGCAACAGCGTAAGCTGACGGATCGTGTTTCCCGCACTGGCGGGAACGGTGGAGGCGCCGATCTTCTGCGCGCCGTAATGCGCTCCCAATCCGCCGGTAAACAGCCCGTAGCCATATGCTACATGGACCAAAGAATCTTTTGTAACTCCCGCCATGGCGAGCGATCTGGCCGCAACTTCCGCCCATACGTCGATATCGTTCTGCGTATAGCCCACAACGGTCAGCTTACCCGTCGTACCGGAAGACGCATGCACTTCGACGATATCGCTTTGGTCCGCCGAATAAAATCCGAACGGATATGCGGCGCGAAGATCGTGCTTGACGGTAAACGGAAGTTTGCTTAAATCGGAAACGCTCTTGATATCCGACGGTTTTATTTTAAATTCGTCCATCTTGGCGCGGTACGGCTTACAATTTCTGTAAACATATTCGACCGTTTTTTTCAGCCGCTCGCTCTGCAGATTCTCCATTTCCGAACGCGAAAGACACTCGTATTCGGGTTGGTAAATATAATCTTTCAGTTTCCCTTTCATCTTTTCCTCCTCAGGAGTATCACACGGCCGCGTAACCGAGTTCAAATGCTTTTTTATTCATTTCGATCGTCTTCTGCGGGATGCATGATAAGAGCGCACCCTCAAACTTATCGCGATCGAAATTCATCTTCTTGCAAAGCGCGCCGAGCATGACGGAGTTCGCGGCTTTGGCATTGCCCGCTTTCAGCGCCAAACCGAGCGCATCCACTCCGGTCCCCGGCAACTTTGCTTCGATGCCTTGGGGATATTCTGCAGCACCCGTAACGACGGGCATCGGCATGATTTCCTGCGTGGAATACAGGATCGCGCCGCCCTTTTTCAGATAGTGGGCATAACGCAGCGCTTCCAGTTTTTCAAAGGCAAGGATCAGATCCGCACATCCCTCGTCGATAATGGGAGACGCGATCTTCTGCCCGATACGCACATACGTCATGACGCTTCCGCCACGCTGCGCCATTCCGTGCACTTCGCTCAGCTTTACGTCAAAGCCTTCTTCCAAGGCATATTTTCCGAGTACGCGGCTTGCGAGCAAAGTACCCTGCCCGCCGACGCCGACGATCAAAATATCCATATTATTTTACCTCCCCGTCGATCGCCCCGAATTTGCAGACGCTCTTGCACAATCCGCATTCGGTGCACAGCGAGACGTCGATCGTGATCCCGTTTTTGCCGTTTACGATTGCAGGGCAGCCGAGTTTGAGGCAGGCCTTGCACTTTTTGCATTTGTCGTTGATCCTGAACCCCGTATACAGTTTTTTCGTCAACAGAACGCAGGGTTTCTTGGCAATGATAACGGAAACTTCGTCCTTGGCAAGCTCTTCGCGCACAGCGGCTTCCGTTTCTGCAAGATTGCCCGGATCGACCGTACGCACGTTCGGCACTCCCACGGCGCGGCATACTTCCGCCAAATCGAGCTCGTATGTAGGTTCGTTTTTGATGGTTTTACCCGTGGCGGGATGGTTCTGATGCCCCGTCATTCCCGTCGTGCGGTTGTCCAGAATGATAACCGTGATTTTCGCCTTATTGTATACGGCGTCTACGAGCCCCGTGATGCCGCTGTGGATAAACGTCGAATCGCCGATGACGGCAACCGAATGCCTGTGCGCTTCGGGGTCCGCCTTATCGAAACCGATCGCCATCCCGACGCTCGCCCCCATACATACGACGGCATCCATCGAACCGAGAGGCGGCACGGCGCCCAAAGTATAACAGCCGATATCTCCCAAAACATTGAGTTTCAGTTTGGACAGGACATAAAATACGCCCCTGTGCGGACAACCCGCACAGAGCACGGGCGGACGGGCGGGAACGTCGGCGGGAACCGCCTCGACTTTTTTACCGAGCACGCATTCTCGGATGAGATTAGCGGTAAATTCGCCGCAGCGCGGGAATATGTTTTTCCCTTCTACGGAGATGCCGGCGGCTTTGACCAGGGTCTCGATGTGCGGGGCAAGCTCTTCCGCCACAATGCACCGTTTTACGCTGCCGGCAAATTTGCGGATAAGTTCGAAGGGCAGAGGATACACCATGCCGAGTTTCAGAACGCTCGCTTCGGGCAGAGCTTCCTTTACGTATTGATACACCCCTCCGGAACAAATAATTCCGAGCTCTTTGCTCCCCTCTTCAATGCAGTTGATAGCAAAACTTTCGGAATCCTGCGAAAGCTTTTTCATCCGCTCTTCCACGACTACATGCTTGACGCGCGCATTCGCGGGCATCATGACGTACTTTTTGATATCTTTTTCATAGGCGCGCAGAGGCTGTTCCTGCCTCTCTTCCAATTCTACAAGGCTCTGCGAATGCGCAACGCGCGTCGTGATGCGCAAAATAATGGGGGTATCGTACCGCTCGGAAAGTTCAAATGCAAGTTTCGTAAACTCCTTTGCTTCCATGCTGTCCGAAGGCTCCAGCACGGGCACCTGCGCGCTTACGGCGGTCAGCCTGGTATCCTGTTCATTCTGCGAAGAAAATACGGACGGATCGTCGGCAACGGCAATCACGAGTCCCCCGTTTACGCCCGTATAAGATGCGGTAAACAAGGGGTCGCAAGCGACGTTCAGACCGACGTGTTTCATCGAAACGATCGAGCGGGCTCCGCGGATGGATGCGCCGATCCCCACTTCCAATGCGACCTTTTCATTCGGGGACCATTCGCTGTATACATCGTCGTAACGGGCGAGTTCTTCGGTAATTTCCGTAGACGGCGTACCGGGATATGCCGCGGCCACTTTAACGCCCGCTTCCCAAGCGCCCCGCGCTACGGCAAAATCGCCCAATAATAATTTTTTCATATGCATAACCTACCTTTTGTTTTTACCTGTTTCTCAATGATTCTGTTTCCGCAAATCGATAACGCGCTTTACCTTTCCTTCCGCGCGTTTGATGGAAAACGGCTCTACCAGTTTTACTTTCACGTCGATCTGCAAAACGACGCGCAGCGCATGTTTGATCTTGGCCACCAATTCTTCCAATTTGGAATAGTCGGTCAAAAGATTCGTATCTCCGACTTCCACGCGCACTTCAATGGTGTCCATATAATTCACGCGGTCAACGATAATTTCGTATGTTTTGCCCAGTTCGTTCATCCCCATGAGGACGCTTTCGATCTGCGAAGGGAACACGTTTACTCCGCGAATGATCAGCATATCGTCCGTACGTCCGACCACGCGCGACATGCGCGCCGTCGTACGGCCGCACTTACACGGCTCGTAGGTGAGCGACGTGATATCTTTCGTTCGGTAACGGAGTACGGGCATACCTTCCTTTGTAAGGGTCGTAATGACCATTTCCCCTTTTTCACCTTCCGGGAGCACCTTGTTCTGCTCGATATTGACGATTTCGGGATAAAACATATCTTCGTTGATATGCATGCCCGCCTTTTCGCGGCACTCGCCCGCGACCCCGGGGCCGCCCACTTCCGTAAGTCCGTAATTTTCCGTCGGAAAGGCGCCGAGGATCTGCTGCAGAGATTCGTGCATTTCCGCAGTGGAAGCTTCCGCCCCCATACATACGAGACGCACTTTCAAATCGCCCAAAACGCCCATCTTTTTTGCCGTTTCCGCAAGATACATCGCATAGCTCGGCGTCGCGATGAGCGCCGTAGCGCCGAAATCTTTGAGGAGCATGATCTGCCTTTCCGTATTGCCCGAAGACACGGGCACCACGGTAGCCCCCAACTTCTCTACGCCGTAATGCAGCCCGAAGCCGCCCGTAAAGAGGCCGTACCCGAACGCGACATGGAATATATCTTCGTCGGTAGCGCCCGCCATCGTGAGAATGCGGGCAATACAGGTAGACCAATCGTCGAGATCCTTGCGCGTGTATCCCCCAACGATGGGTTTTCCGGTAGTTCCGCTGGAAGCATGCAGGCGCACGATCTGCTTCATCGGCACGGCAAACAGGCCGAACGGATAATGTTCGCGCAAATCATCCTTGGTGGTAAAGGGAATATTTTCGATATCCTTGAACGTTTTGATATGTTCGGGCTTCAATCCGATCGAATCAAACCGCTGCCTGTACATGGGCACGCGCTCGTATGCGTACGCAACGATATGCTTTAAACGTTCGAGCTGGATTTCGCGGATCGTCTTTCTGTCCGCCGTTTCGATTTCGGGACTGAACATCATCATATCCTCCCTCTTTCGCAATAAAATACTGTTAAGAATTATTTTATCACATTTTTCTCTTTACGGCAACCCATTTACCGAAATTTCTGCCGCAGAATCGGGAATTTTTTGTTTTGCCGCGGCCGTCGAACTTTATGCGCTGCTCTTTCCGCAAACGGACAAAACCCGACAAAAGCGAAGGCGGTTCCGCCGACCGCGGAACCGCCTTCGTTCTTATTCATGCGCGTTGCAGGAGGAACGATTCATGCCCTGCCGTTTCGGCGATCTTTGCCGCAAGCAGGCGATACCCTTCCTCGATATCTTCGCAGTCGAGCACGGCGCTCTCCATCGGACAATAGCCCGTGCCCTGACGATTTCTGATCCGTTCCGCAGAGTTTTCTCTGGTGTACGGGATACCGTACCGCCGCAAAATATCTTCGGCGCTTCGCGACATCGTTTTTGCATAGACAGCGGCGACCCCCGCCTTTATAAACAATATTGCCGCGGCCTTCCCGACGACAAGATCGGCGACCGAATAGCCTTTCAGATCCTTTTCCGCCGCCAGCAGTTCCATCATGGGCATAATTCCGCGCTTGTCGCTGACAAGCAGGTCCGCTCCCTTTGCAAGGCAGATCGTATGCCCTTTCAGCCCGGATATCGCTCGATCCAGATCCGTCATTCTTGTCTATCCTTCTGGAGCAAAAACCGCAGCCCCATTACGATGAACGGAACGAGCACCGCCTGCAAGACCATGCCGAGGAGCCCTTCCTGTATCTGCACCCATATTACGGCAGGGGTAAAAGGCGCAATGCCCTGAAAGATTGCCGCAAGGAGCAGGAAGGTCAGCCTGCCGGCGACCTGCGCAAGAAGCACAGCCGGGAAAGCCATCCAACCGTTGTGCGCGATCCGCCGCGAAAACAGCCCCGAAACGGCGGCGAACACCGCGAGTTCCGCCATCATGAACGGCAGACGCGCGGCCGCCGGCATGGGAGACTGCCACGCCGAAGTGATCAGAAAACTGAACAGAGGAGAGGCGACCCCGATCCCTATTCCCCACCAGGTTCCGAGCAGGCATCCGCCCAGCAGTACCGGCAGATACATGGGCAGCCAACGCATTCCGCCCGCCTGACCGAGCGCAAGGTGCACGAGCTGCGGCAACAGCACGGCAAGCGCGACCAATCCGGCGGATATGATGCTTTTGACCGTTATCTTTATTTTTGCAGAACAATTTTTCTGCGCCAACACATTCTCTATCATGTTCATTCTCCTTTTTTGAAATATTCGGCGATCTTCCGCATCTTTTCCTGTTGGCGGACTTTAAACGGACAGCGCCGGTTGCAGTGCCCGCACTTACGGCAGGCATCCGCTTTGACCGTAAGCTTATCGTAATGACCGGCCGCCATTTTATCTCCCGCAAGCGAAAGGTCGTAATATTTATTCACGAGTCCGATATCGATTCCCGCCGGACAGGGCTGACAGTGGTTGCAGTACACGCAGGTTCCGGCCGCCGATTCCGGCGCAAAATCGGCGATAGCGGAATAATCCCGCTCTTCCTGCGAACTTTCCGGATACCGAAGCAGCTCTGTCAAATCGGCCGCGTTCCGTACGCCCGGCACTACGGTGAGCACGGCGGGACGATCGAGGCAATACTGAATGCATTGATTGCGCGTAAGCGCACATTGAAAAGGCGACGTTTCCGCACTGAGCAGCCGCCCGCCGTGGAACGGTTTCATCACGGAAATCCCGATCCCTTCCGCCTCACAGCGGCGGAAAAGAGCCGTGCGCTCCTGTATGCTTCCGATGCCCAGTTCGTCTCCGCGCTCAAAATCGTACGCCGGATTGATCGAAAACATCATCATATCGACGACGCCGGTATCGATGACCGTATTCGCCACCGACGGCGTATGCGAAGAAAACCCGATATGCCGCACAATCCCTGCCGAACGCAATTCTTGTACATATTCTAAAATCCCGTTTTTGCAGATCTCTTCAAAATCGTCCTCTTCGTCGATGCAATGCAAAAAACCGAAGTCGATATAATCTGTTCCGAGCGCTTCCCTTTCCCATTCGAAAGTGCGGCGAATCTCTTCGAGATCGCGCGACCATCCGTATTCGCCGTTCTCTCCGTATACCGCGCCGAAATGCAACTGAAAATAAACCTTTTCGCGCCTGCCGCGCATAGCCCGGCCGAAGGGCTCGTAAACACTTTTTCCGCCCGCACAGAGATCAAAAAAATTGATGCCCGCATCGATCGCTTTCGCCACGACGGTTTCAATTTCGCTCGGCGCTGCGTTTTGAATGCCGCCCATTCCCAAACCGAGAGTACCGATCATTTCTTCCCCGCGCGGCAGTTTTCTGTATTGCATGCTCATTGCTCGAAAACCTTTGCGACCTCCTGCAACAGCGTGCGAATGGGGAGATGCTGCGGGCACATCGCTTCGCAGCGGCCGCATTTGATGCAGTCAGAGGCCTTGCCGCCTCCCGCCGTATGTATGGTATGATAGTAATTCGCATTCCAATCGTGAAATGCGTCGTGCGCGTTCAGGCAGGCAAACAGATCGGGAATGGCTATCTTCTTCGGGCACTGTTCCGTGCAGTAGCGGCAGGCCGTACACGGGATCAGATCCTGCGCGCGGAATATCTCGCGCACTTTCCCGATGGCCGCAAATTCCTCTTCGCTCAGCGGCGTAAAATTTTTCATGAACCCGACGTTTTCCGTCATCATCGCCATGCTGCCCATACCCGATAGCACCATCGCCACTCCTTCGAAACTTGCGGCAAAGCGTATCGCATAACTTGCGGGTGATCCGCTACCCAAATCGTCGAGGATTTTTTTTGCCGACGCCGGCAAATTCACCAAACTTCCCCCTTTCACGGGTTCCATCACTATGACGGGTTTGCCGAATTTGCGGCATACTTCATAGCATTTGCGGCTTTCTACGGAAGCGTCTTCGTAATCGACGTAATTAAACTGGATCTGTACGACCTCCACTTCGGGGTATTCCGTCAGGATTTGTTCCAAAACCTCCGCTTTATCGTGAAAAGAAAGCCCGAAATGCTTGATCAGTCCCTCTTTTTTAAATTCCAACGCCGTTTCGTAAGCGCGCAGGCGCTTATACTTTTCAAATATATTCTTGTCCTGCGCATGCATTAAATAAAAATCAAAATATTCCACCCCGCAAGCCCGCAATTGGCTTTCGAACAGAGGGCGTATCTCCTCCTGCCGTTCAAAATAGCCGGAAGACAGTTTGTTTGTCAGCACATACGATTCCCGCGGGTATCGGGACGTCAGGCATTCGCGCAGGGCCGTTTCGCTCTTTCCTTCCAAATACCCGTGCGCCGTATCGAAATAATTGAACCCGTTTGCAAAAAACGTTTCGATCATGCGGGAAAATTCTTCCGTATCGACCGCTTCGCCCTTCATGGGCAGCCGCATGCAACCGAATCCGAAATTCTTTTTGACATTAAAAAATTGCTGCATAACTTCCCCTTCCCTGCTTTAGCTGATTTCTCACCGCGGGCGCGGTTCCCAAAACGTTGACCGCCCGCGGTTGACAAAAATATTTTTTCGCTTACCTCTACATTTTCGGCAAAAACTTTTCGTATCCGCCGCTGCCGTGCCGCAGCGACCGCGACACGCGCGAGAGCGTCGCCGATGAGATATCCGTTTCCGCAATGATCTCGGCGTACGTCTTGCCTGCAATAAGCATTTTTGCCGCCGCGGCGCGCTGCGCCATCTGTTCGACTTCCTGATAGGTGCATAAGTCGGACAAAAGTTCGGCAAAATCTTTCTTCGATTTGCAGTTCGTCAAAGTTTCATAAAGGACGTCTGCCATATATACGGAATCTTTCATCACCCGGCCTCGCTATATCTCTTCCGAGGATTTACGCAAAAATGCCGCCGTTTTTTCGCTCTTCGGATGTTCGAACACCTCTGCCGGCGTTCCTTCTTCCTCGATCACCCCGTCTGCCATGAATATGACGTGATCGGCCACATTTTTTGCAAACTCCATTTCGTGCGTTACGACGATCATGGTGCTGTCTGACGATTTCAGTCCCTTGATGACCTTGAGCACTTCGCCCGTAAGTTCCGGATCGAGCGCAGACGTCGGCTCATCGAAGCACAAAATATCCGGATTCAGAGCAAGCGCGCGCGCGATCGCCACGCGCTGCTGCTGCCCGCCCGAAAGCTCATACGGGTAGGAATCGCGCTTTTCCGAAAGTCCCACACGGGCGAGAAGACTTTCCGCCTTCTCCTCTATGCGCGCCTTTTGGTTCGCCTTTATTTCGGCAAGTATTTCCCGCTGCTCCGCTTTGCGCGCCTTTTTCTCCTCGGCGGAAAGAGCAGGAATGCGGGAAGCCTTTTCCAAAGCCGCGGCATATTCCGCCCGCTTTTGTTCCAGCATCTCCCTGCGGGCCGCGGCGGCGGAATCCCTTTCTTTCTCATATTCCGCCAAAACGTTCGCCCTTTCTTTTTTCTGCTCCTCTTTCAATTCGGCAAAAATTTTCCTTTGCTCCGCTTTATTCGTTCCGTTCGGCCCGGAAGGCTGCGCGTCGGAGACTGCTTTCAATGCTGCGGCATGTTCCGCGCGCATCTTTTTCAGCTCTGCACGGTGCTCCGCCGCGGCGGCTTTGTCTCTGCTTTTCATTTCTGCCGTAATCTCGTAAATTTCCCTCTTTTGCCTATCTTTCAACAGTTGTCTTTCCGATTTTGAGGCTTCGCGCAGATTTGCGGCGAACTCCTCTTTTCGGCGGCGGTAATCCTGCTTTGCCAGCAGAGTTTGTGCCAACGTAATATTTTTAAATACGGTATACTGAGGAAAAAGATTGAATTGCTGAAATACCAGCCCGAAATGCAGGCGCTTTTCGCGGATGCGGCTATCTGAATTTTGCTTTTTTTCGGCCGCGTCGAACAGCTTTTCTCCGCCGAGCCGCAATTCGCCTCCGTCGGGGATCTCCAAAAAATTCAGACAGCGCAGCAACGTTGTTTTGCCGCCCCCTGAAGAGCCGATGATGGCGAGCACTTCCCCTTTTTCGAGGGAAAAAGAGATCCCTTTCAAGACCTCGTTTTCGCCGAATTTTTTCGTATAGTTTTTTACTTCGAGAAATGCCATAGCTTATACCCTGAAATAACCAAGTCCTTTTTCCAAGCGCCCGAAAACGATCGTAAGAATACCGATAAAGGCAAGATAAAACAATCCCGCGTACAATATGGGAATAATGATATTCACCGCATACGTGGCCGTAACCGTCGTTGCAACGCGGATGATCTCTACGACCGCGATCGTGTTGGCGAGAGAGGTATCTTTTACGAGCGTCATAACTTCGTTGCTCATCGGCGCAAGCACGCGTTTGATCACCTGCAGCAGAACGATCTTAAAAAAGATCTGCGTTTTCGTCATACCGAGCACCTGCCCCGCCTCATACTGCCCTTTCGAAATGCTTTCGATGCCGCCGCGGTATATCTCGGAAAAGTAACAGGCGTAATTGATGACGAAAGCGATCAGCGCCGCCAGAAAACGGTTGCTGAAAGCCGGCAGGCCGATCAGTCCCGGCCCGTAAAAAATGATGAGAAGCTGCAGCATGAGCGGCGTACCGCGCACGATCCATACGATTACCCGAAACAGTGCCTTTACAGGCCAAAATTTCGACATCGTACAAAACGCGACGATCAGACCGAGCGGAAGAGCAAAAACCAAGGTCAGGGCGAACAGCTCGAGCGTTGTCAAAAAACCGATCGCAAGTTCGCCGATTATATCGAAAAACATGCCCTTTCTCCGCTTTCGTTATGCCTCGTTGTACGCCATCGGCGCGAACACGGTATATCCCAAAACCATTTTACCCGCATCTTTGATCGCTTGGAAATCTCCGTCGGTCGGATATGCATAATCCTTCTGATAAGTCCCGAAATCGTCGGTTACGATCACATCCTGCAAGCCGTATTTTTCGGCAATGGCCTGCATCGTTCCGTCCTGTACAAGCCCCGCAAGGATATTGTTGAACGCTGCGGGCAGGTTGCTCCCTTCGCGGAAGCCGATCGCGTAATATTCTTCCTCCACTCCCTCGATTTCAACGACGGCGAGCGAATTGTGGTATGCGCCTGTCTCCGCCGTAACATAATACCCGGCCATGACAGCGTCGATCACCCCGATCTCGCTCGTGCCGGATGAAATTTCGGTAAATACGTCGAGCTGCTTCTTCAGCCCCGAAGGAGATTTTCCGAATACGTCCTGAATCGTCGTGTATCCTGCCGATCCCTCTTCCGCGACAAACGTAGACGCAGCTTTCATCCCTTCCAAAGTAGAAAATTTCTCGGCGTTTTGTTTGCTGACGATGGCCACCTGCTTATTGACCATATACATGCCGGAAAAATCCAAACCACCGATCTGTTGGTTGCGGTCCTCGTCCCAGTAACCGTCGTCGCGGTCCTGCGTATATGTAAACCCATTCCAAGCCATATCGATGCTTCGGTTATCGAGCTCGGCTTCTTTATTGTTCCAATCGATCTCTTCGCATACGAGGTCGACCCCAATCACGTTTGCAACTGCCTGGGCCAATTCGATATCAAAGCCCACGAGTTTCTTTTCGCTGCATGCGGAAAACATCGCAACGCCGCTCACCAACAATACGAGCGAGCAAATTACAGCCAGCAACTTTTTCATAAAACAAAACTCCTTTTGCCGCACCATAGGCGGCATTTTTGCCGCTTTTGCGCGGCCGCATTGTTTGCTCCATGCCCTTTCGCACAGGCAACGCGTCTATTATACTTTATTGCGCTAAATTAGTAAAGTATTTTTGCCCGCATAACGAAACTTTTATTTTCCGGCGCCTCATATCATCAATATAAAAATTTTTAAAAAAACAGATATTTTCGATGCTATTTGAGCGATATTATTAAAAATACATCAAAAATTATCGAGTTTTTCGCCAGATTTTACCGATTTTTTATACAGAGTATGCCAAAGCATGCGTAAAATCTATTGTTTTTCAGCAATTTTTTTCAGTTAACGTTTCCAGGCTGTGATAAAATTACAAATTTTAACTGAACACGTTTTTTTTCGCCGAACGATTGAAATTCAAAATTTTTCGTCTATAATATTAAGTAAGAATAAAAATAAAAAGGAGCCCTATCATGAGCAAAGCGCAGACTTGCCCCGAAAAGCAGCTTTTGACGGACGATTATCTTCAAAAGCTGGACGCTTACTGGCGTGCCGCGAACTATCTCGCCGCCGCACAGCTGTATATGTTGGACAACCCCCTGCTCCGCGAACCCCTTACGCGCGATCAGATTAAAAAGAAGATCGTCGGCCACTGGGGTACCGTGCCCGGACAGAACTTTGTATACGCGCACCTCAACCGCGCGATCAAAAAGTACGATCTCGATATGATCCTCCTTTCCGGCCCCGGCCACGGCGGTAACTTTTTTGTAGCGAATTCGTACCTTGAAGGCACTTACAGCGAGGTCTATCCCAATGTCGGGCAGGACCGCGAAGGCATGAAAAAACTCTGCAAACAATTCTCCTTCCCTGGCGGGATCTCCAGCCATGTCGCGCCCGAAACGCCCGGTTCTATCAATGAAGGCGGTGAACTCGGCTATTCCCTCGCGCACGCGTTCGGCGCCGTGTTCGATAACCCCGATCTGATCGCGGCCGTTACGGTCGGCGACGGAGAAGCGGAAACAGGCCCTCTTGCTACGGCATGGCATTCCAATAAATTCCTCAACCCCGCTTCCGACGGCGCCGTATTGCCTATCCTGCATCTGAACGGATATAAAATCAATAACCCGACGATCTTTGCACGCATTTCGCACGAAGAAGTTGAAAGCTTTTTCCGCGGCTGCGGCTGGAAGCCCTATTTTGTCGAAGGCGACGACCCCATGCCTATGCACAGGCGCATGGCTGAAACGCTCGACAAATGCATCGAAGAGATCAAAAAGATTCAAAAGAACGCACGCGAAGGCAAAAATACCGAACGCCCGTTCTGGCCGATGATCGTCCTGCGTACGCCGAAGGGATGGACGGGACCGAAAGTCGTGGACGGGCTGCAGATCGAAGGAAGCTTCCGCGCCCATCAGGTTCCTATAACTATGGAAAAGCCGGAACATATGCAGCTGCTCAAAGATTGGCTGCTGAGCTATAAGCCCGACGAGCTCTTCGACGAGAATTACCGTTTGAAACCCGAATTGCGCGCGCTTGCCCCCGAAGGAGACCGCCGGATCAGCGCCAATCCGCATGCGAACGGCGGCAAACTTCTGCGCGACCTGCGCCTGCCCGATTTCAAAAAATATGCTGTCGACGTGCCCGCCCCCGGCGCCGTGCGCACGCAGGATATGCTTGAATTGGGCGGTTACATCCGCGACGTCTTCCGTCTCAACGAAGACAGCAAAAATTTCCGCGCGTTCGGCCCGGACGAATGCATGTCGAATCGGCTTTACCGCGCTTTTGAAGCGACGAACCGCGACTTTAACGCAGAAATCTATCCCAACGACGATAAACTCGCCAAAGACGGCCGCATTATGGACTCGTATCTTTCCGAACACATGTGCGAAGGCTGGCTGGAAGGTTACATCCTCACCGGGCGCCACGGTTTCTTCGCTTCGTATGAGGCGTTTATCCGCGTCGTCGATTCGATGGCCGCACAGCATGCCAAATGGCTGAAAGTCTGCAATCAGCTTCCCTGGCGGCAGGATATCGCCTCTTTGAACCTTATTTTGACCTCCAACGTCTGGCAGCAGGATCACAACGGATTTACCCATCAGGATCCCGGATTCCTCGATCATATCGCCAATAAAAAAGCGGACGTCGTGCGCATGTACTTACCGCCCGATGCAAACTGCCTCCTCTCTTGCTTTGACCATTGCGTAAAGAGCAAAAACTATGTCAATGTGATCGTTGCATCCAAACATCCCAGCTTCCAGTGGCTGACTATGGAACAGGCTGTCAACCATTGTACGCAGGGCGTTTCCATCTGGGATTGGGCGAGCAATGACGCGGGAGCCGAACCCGATCTCGTCATCGCATGCTGCGGAGACACCCCTACGCTCGAAGCGCTTGCGGCTACCACCATTCTGCGCGACAATCTTCCCGATTTGAAAATCCGTTTCGTGAATGTCGTCGACCTCATGAAACTGCAGCCGCACGGCGTACATCCTCACGGCCTTACCGATGCGGATTACGATGCAATCTTCACGAAAGATAAACCCATTATTTTCAACTTCCACGGCTATCCCACTCTCATTCATGAGCTGACATATACCCGCCACAATAAAAATCTGCATGTGTTCGGGTATGTGGAAGAAGGCACGATCACGACGCCGTTCGATATGCGCGTACAAAATAAGATCGACCGCTTCGACCTCGTCAAAACGGCGATCACGGTTCTGCCGCAGCTCGGCAATACGGGCTCCGCTCTCTTCCAAAAGATGAACGATCTGCTCGTCAAGCACAAAAACTACATTGCCGAAGTGGGTGAAGATATCCCCGAAGTCAAAGACTGGGTATGGCACACTTCTAAATAACCCGATACCGTTGCAACGGCACAGCCGCCCTGCGTTTCTCGCAGGGCGGCTGTAATATTTTATGCGTATTTTGCCGCAATAAAATGCTTGAAAGCTTATTTATTAAGGCGACCCAAATTATAATTATGCGGCAATGCGTAGTCTTGTTTCCAATGCTCGTACTTATATAGTTTTACAAATTTGAACGAACTCATCGCCGTCCCTTCCCCCTATAGCAACTTAATTATAGCGCAACACCCTACCTTTTGTCAATAAACTGTTTTTTTCATATTTTGCCAATTTATTTAATACACTAAAACTTTACCGGCCGATTTTTTATTTCGTTTGAATCCATCCTTCTCATAAACCTGCCCTTCGATTACTTCGGATAAATTTCAGGCGAAGAGAGACCTGCGCCTCTCTTCGCCTGAAATAAACAAGAATCAATTAAATTCGAGAGTTCCGCGCAGCTCGTTGATATCGGCGATGCCGTGCATATCGAGCCAACGATTCAGCCCCTCGATGATCTTCGGCATTGCCAAAGTATCGGTAAAATTCGCCGTGCCGACCTGTACTGCGGCCGCGCCGGCGATAATAAATTGCAGGGCGTCCTCCGCACAAGTGATGCCACCCATCCCGATCACGGGTATCTTTACGGCACGGCAAACCTCGCTCGTCATCCGAACGGCGATCGGACGGATGCCCGCTCCCGATACGCCTCCCGTATTGTTGGCAAGCAGAGGTCTTCTCCTTTCGATATCGATGACCATGCCGGTCAGCGTATTGATGAGTGAAACACAATCCGCCCCGCCGCGTTCGGCAGCCAACGCATTTTCGGCAATACTTTCGACATTCGGCGAAAGTTTCACGATCAGCGGCGTCTTACGCAGGGCACTCTTTGCCGCCCGCGTTACCTCTTCCACGCTTTCGGGCCGAATGCCGAACGCCATTCCTCCGCATTTGACGTTGGGGCAGGAAATATTCAACTCGATCAAATCGACTTTCCCGTCCAATCGTTCGCAAATACCCGCATAATCTTCGATCGTTCGCCCCGCAACGTTCGCAATAATCGCAAGATTTTTGCTCTTCAGAAAATCCAAATCGTCGCGCAAAAACACATCTACGCCCGGATTCTGCAACCCTACCGCATTGAGTATGACGCCGTACCCTTCCGCAATGCGCGGCGTCGGATTGCCGAGGCGAGGTTCCAGCGTAAGCCCTTTCGTGCTGATACCGCCCAACACGCCGATATCGTAAATATCCTCGAATTCTTTGCCGAAGCCAAAGGTCCCGCTCGCCGCGATCACGGGATTTTTTAATTCAACGCCGCAAAGATTTACCTTTAATTCCGCCATCAGATTTCCACCTCTCCGATTTTAAAAACAGGGCCGTCTTTGCACACGCGTGCATTTTCGCCGCCGCTCTTTTTACAGACGCAGACCAGGCATGCGCCGATCCCGCAGCCCATTCTTTCTTCCAACGAAACATAACAGGGTATATCGATATTCCTGTCGCGCAATTCATTTTTTAATGCGCGCAGCATAGGCACCGGCCCGCATGACAGTATGAGATCCGGCTTTGCCGCAGACAGATCTGCCAAAAAAGCAGAGACAGCCGTCGCCTTTTCGCCGAAAGAACCGTCGTCGGTTACGATTTTTGACCGCTCTGAAAGCGCCGCAAAAGTTTCCTCCATACAAACCGCGCTCGCATTTCGGAAGCCCATATACGAAAAGAACTTTTTATCCGTCCCGGCAAACTCACGCAGAACGGAGATCATGGGAAAAATGCCCACGCCGCCGCCGACCAGAGCCACGCGCTTCGCCTGACCGACGCTGAATCCGTTGCCGAGAGGCAAGACGCAGGAAAGGGTATCTCCCGCTTCTACTTTGCTCATCGCCCGCGTTCCGTCGCCCTTTATCTGATAACAAATCGTTACGGTGTCTCCCGAACAATCGCAGATTGCGATCGGACGGCGCAAAAGATGGGCTCCGTCTCCCACGGAAATATTCACAAATTTTCCGCAGAACGCCCCATCCAGTTTTTCGGGAAGAGCAAAGCGCATTTTATAAATTCCTGCCGCAAGCGGCACGTTTTCCAATATCCGAACTTGTAACTCTTTCATGGCAATAAATCCTATTTTTACCTTATTATGCCTCACATAATACTTAATTTTAACCCTTAATCGCGCTATTTAAATCTTTTTGCATATCGATGCAGGCATGCCGCGCCGCGCTTGCAAAATCAAGCCCCGCGTATTTTTCCTGCTTGTAGGCACACAAAATACCGCGGGAAGAATTTACGATGCCGCCCGTCCCGTCCTTTCGGAAGCATACCTTCAAATCATCCGCCTTGCCGCCCTGCGCCCCGTAACCGGGGATCAGGAAAAAGGTATGCGGCATTTGCGAACGCAAAATCTCTGCCTGTTTCGGATGCGTCGCACCGACGACCGCACCCACTGCGGAATACCCGTATTTTCCGACGCTGCCCTCTCCCCATTTTTCCACAAGCGAGCCTATGTATTCGTACACGGTTTTCCCGTTTTCCAATTTCATATCCTGCAGTTCGCCGCTGGAAGGATTGGAAGTCTTTACTAAAACAAAGATGCCTTTATCTTTCTTTTCCATCCAATTCAAAAACGGCTTGATACCGTCTGAACCTAAATATCCGTTCACCGTCAAAAAGTCCGAATCGAACGCGGTCATCGTCCGCTCGCCGACCGCCGTTTCCCCTAGATATGCCTTCGCATAGCACTCCGCCGTAGCGCCGATGTCGTTGCGCTTGGCGTCCGTCATCACGAACATGCCTTTCGAAGAAGCGTAGCGCACCGTTTCCGCAAACGCGCGCATCCCCTCGACGCCGTACATTTCATAATAGGCGATTTGCACCTTTACACACGGAACAATATCACAGATCTTATCGACAATCTCCTTATTGAAGCAAAGAACCGCATCCGCAACGCCCTTAAAATCTTGCACGCCCCTCCTCATCTCTTCAGGCAAATACTCAAAACTCGTATCCAGCCCCGCCACCGTAGGATTCTTATATTCTTTGATCCGCTCGATCAATGCATCTACTATCATGTCTGCCTCCCAAAATTCGTTTGCACAATTGCCCGCCGAACGACGGACCCAGCCTTTCGGCCCGTTTCCATAGAATCTAATCTCTATAATCTGGTCTGCCGCTGTGCCACAATAAATGCCGCTTACGCCAGCCGCCGACCACTCAATATTCCGCGCCGTACCTTGCCAAATATTCGCGCATTGCGGGAACATGTTCCTTCCCGGAAATCACGCCGGTTTCCAACGCTTCGATAATGTCCTTTACCGTTACGATGGAATACACCCGAACGCCTTCCTCCGCAAACGCCTGCTGTACCGCAGATTTTTCACTGTTCAGCGCCTTCTCCATGCGGTCGACGGTGATCACCATTCCGGTAATATCGACATCCGCCGCACCGCGAAGTTTGGGGAGAACTTCCTTTAAAGCCTTGCCGCTCGTCATCACGTCTTCCACGATCACGATCTTCTCGCCGTCCTGCGGCTGTTTTCCGACAAACATACCCCCTTCGCCGTGGTCCTTTGCTTCCTTGCGGTCAAAACAAAAATTGACGTCTATACCGTACTTTTCATACAGCGCCACCGCCGCGGAAAGCGCCAGAGGCACCCCCTTATAGGCGGGCCCGAACAGCGTTTCCAAGGGAATATTATTCTCACAAATACAGTCGGCGTAAAATTCGCCCAGCCGCTTGATCTGCGCCCCCGTCTTATACTCGCCCGCATTTAAAAAGTACGGTGCGACGCGCCCGCTCTTTAAAGTAAACGTTCCGAATTTTAAAACGCCGCACTCCGCCAAAAAGCGGATGAACTCCTGTTTATATGCCGTCATGCCTGCTCCTTTGCATAATTTCTATGGATTATGCCACACATAATACTTAATTTTTTGAGTTTTGTATCGCTATTCTGCAAATTTTACCGCTCCGTCCACGATCGTATACTTAACTTTTCCGTACACTTCGCGTCCGTTAAACGGCGTATTTTTTCCTTTGGAAACAAATTTTTTACTGTCGATGACGTACTTTTCATTTAAGTCCGCGATCATGATATCCGCAACACCCCCTTCTTTCAGCGCGCCGCCTTCCAAATTCAGAATACGCGCAGGGGCCGCGCTCATGCGCTCGGCAAGCTGCTCAAGAGAAAGCACGCCCCCCTTCACCAAAGCCGTATAGGAAAGAGAGAAGGATGTCTCGATGCCGCTGATGCCGAACGCCGCCGAATTGTATTCGACGTTCTTCTCGTCCGCATGGTGCGGCGCATGGTCGGTAACGATGCAATCGAGCGTGCCGTCCCGCAGTCCCGCCTTGATCGCTTCCACATCCCCCGCTTCCCGCACAGGCGGATTTACTTTCGTATTCGCATCGAATGAGGTAATGATATCGTCTGTCAGCGTAAAATAATGCGGGCAGGTTTCTGCAGTGATCTGCACACCGCGCGCCTTTGCCTCACGCAATAACTGCACGCCGCCCTTCGTCGAAACATGGCAGATATGCGCACGCTTGCCGAGCGTTTCCGCAAGGATGATTTCGCGCGCCAGCATGATCTCTTCCGCCGCGCGGGGAATGCCTTTCAGCCCCGCCAGCGTACTGTTATATCCCTCATTGACGACGCCGCCGTCTGCGAGATCTTTGTCTTCGCAGTGCGAAAGACAGATCAGCCCGAAATCGGAAGCATATTCCATCGCCAAGCGCATGATGCGCGCATTGGAAACCGGCCTTCCGTCGTCGCTGATCGCAACGGCGCCCGCCTCCTTCATCTTGCCGATCTCGGCGAGCTGTTCTCCCTGTTCGCCTTTCGTGATCGCACCGATCGGACGTATCTTGCACAGACCGACCTCCTTGCCGCGCGCGACGATATATCCCACGACAGCCGCATTGTCGCACACCGGCTGCGTGTTGGGCATACAGCAGACTTGCGTAAACCCGCCGTGCACCGCCGCCGCGCTGCCGCTGGCAATATCTTCCTTGTATTCAAAACCCGGCTCGCGCAGATGCACGTGCATATCGATCAGACCGGGGAAAACATGCATGCCGCACGCATCGATGACCGCGGCGCCCTTTGCTTCATCCCGTCCGATGCTTCCGGCGATTTTGATGATTTTTTTACCCTCGATCAGAATATCGCATTCCCTGCACCCGTCCGCAAATACGGCCGTGCCGCCCTTGATCAAAAGTTTATTCATTCGCATTGCCTCCCTGTCTGTTTTTGCAGAGCAGGAACAAGAGCGCCATGCGCACGGCGACGCCGTTTAAAACCTGCTCGGTAATTTCGCTGTTTTCGGCGTCGATCACGTCCGAAGTAAATTCCACGCCGCGGTTGACGGGACCGGGGTGCATTACGATGCAGTCCTTATCAGCATATTTCAGATGTTCTTCGCTCACGCCGTAAAACTTGGCATATTCGGAAAGGGACGGGAACAGCCCGCCGTGCATCCTTTCAAGCTGAATGCGAAGCCCCATCACTACGTTCGCGCCGCGCAGAGCCTCTTCGCGCGACCTCGCAACTTTCGCCCCCATGCGCTCGATGCCCTGCGGCATCAGGGTCGCGGGCGAAAACATCGTAACTTCCGCACCCAGCTTTGTAAGCCCGAACAGATTGCTCTTCGCCACGCGCGAATGCTTGATGTCCCCCAATATCGCGACTTTCAGCCCCTTGAACGAACCGAACTTTTCGCGCATGGTGTAAAAATCCAAGAGCGCCTGCGTGGGGTGCTCGTTCATGCCGTCGCCGCCGTTGACGACGGAGGCCTTTACATGCTTTGCCAAAAGATGCGGCGCCCCGCCCATGGGATGACGGATCACGATGATATCGTTTTTCATCGCATCGAGGGTATAGCCCGTATCGATAAGCGTTTCCCCTTTCTGCACCGAGCTGGACGACGCCGATATATTCACCGTGCCCGCACCGAGATATTTTGCCGCCAATTCGAACGAACAGCGCGTCCTGGTGCTGTTCTCATAAAAGAGCGTCGTAACCGTCCGCCCCTGCAAGTGCGGCAGTTTTTTCAGATTCTGCGTGAGAAGTTTTTTCATTCCCACAGCCGTATCGAGGATAGTTACGATATCTTCTGCCGAAGTATCGTACAATCCGAGCAAATCCTTTCCCAACATGGCGTATGACCTCTGTACAAAATTTACGATTGACGATCGGTTATCCCGAGCGCATCTTCTCCTTCGATTTCCTGTAAGCGCACATCGATAAATTCCGAACGCGCCGCAGGGATATTCTTCCCGACAAAGTCGGGGCTTACGGGCATTTCGCGGCCGCCGCGGTCGCACAGCACGAGCAGGCGTACATTTGCCGGCCGCCCCAAATCGAACAGGGCCTCGATCGCCGCGCGAACGCTCCTGCCCGTATGCAGAACATCGTCGCACAAAACGACGTTTTTTCCGTCGATCGAAAATCCCAGCCGATTTACCTTGGCGTCCGGCACAAAGTAACCGCTTACCAGATCGTCGCGGTACAGCCCGATATCGATGCCCGCGCAAGGCACTTCGACATCGTAAAATTTGCGCAGCAACGCCTGCAGTCTTGCCGCCACGATCTCACCGCGGCGTTTGATCCCCACAAGACAGAGATTTTCGCAACCTTTATTCTTTTCGACGATTTCGTGCGACAGCCTCGCCAACGTGCGCGCGATCGCCGCTCCGTCCATCAGAATATGTTCGGACATGCGTTCCTTCCCTCCCGTTTTTGCGGAATAAAAAAATACCCGCGCACGGAATATGCGCGGGGTACGTTCAAACAAAAAACGAAAAATCGCTTGCATTGAAAACTTTCTTCGTATGCTCGTTCGATTGCGGACTTCGCGGCATCTCCGTACCGTACTGTTAAAGTCTTTTATCGGACTTTATTGTAACACATTTCACCCGCCCTGTAAAGCATATGGGAGAAATTTTTGCGTAAAAATTAAGATTCATCCGCCGCGCCATTGAGAATGCGGAAGCGCTGCAGCGCTTTCCGGCGAAAATCTAAAAGCAAAAAACGGGCGCGGCGCATGCCGAACCCGTTTTGATTTGTTTTAATAAATTTGCGCAAGCTTAAAGCCGAGCAGATCGCACGAAGTTAAAAAATAGCGTATTCCGTTCCGTTCGCATTCGCGCGGATACGCACCGGCATTTTGGTGCAAATGCCCGTATACCACAGCGTCCGCCCCGTATTTTTCAAACAGATCGGTAAACAGCGTGCTTTCTCTCTTTGCATTGAAGGGAGGATAATGTATCATACATACGAGCCTGTCCCCTTCTTCCCGCACCTTTTCCACGTGTTGAAAGGCAAGACGGAAACGCTCCCCTTCGCGGCGGTAGATCTTTTCGTCCTCTTCCGTAAATTCCGCGCTCCCCGGGCACAGCCATCCGCGCGAACCGCAGATCACGAGCCCGTCAAACCGCACGCAGTCGTTTTGCAGGAAATAAAAGGAATCGTCCGGCGCATTCCTGCGCAGAGCCGTAATGCCCGACCACCAATAATCGTGGTTGCCGCGGATAAAAATTTTTTTACCCGGCAAACCCTGCATGCTCTGCAAATCGACAAGTGCGTCGGGCATCGCCATCGCCCAGCTGATATCGCCGGCAATCAGCACTGCGTCGTCCGCCCCCACGCGCGCCAGCCAATCGGATTTTATTTTTTCGAAATGCCCCTTCCAGTTTCCTCCGAAAATATCCATCGGCTTTTCTTGGTTCCCCGGCAGGTGCAAATCGCTGACCGCAAACACTTTCATGCTGTATCCCAAAAAGTTGATATGGTTTATTGTACCATAAAACCCGCCTATTTAAAAGCGTTTTCACCGCCGGAACAATTTTCTCTCTGCGTTTTTTTCACCACATAATCTTCTATATCGCACAGAGCCAAACTTTCGCGGCAGCACTCGCAAAGCTTCCCTTTGGCGACGGGCGAACCGCAGATCATGCAAAAAAGCTGTTCCGTGCAGGACAATTCTTCTTTCATTTTTTCTTCCCCCTCAAAAATAAAAAAGCCGATATAAAATACCGGCTTTTTTATTTTATAAGCCATTTATTTGTTGCAGTTGTTGCAGCCGCATCCGGCGGCATTTCCCTGCGGGTACAGCGGCAGTTCAAAAAATCCGGCGCATACCTCCTGCGAATATTCCTGTGCCGGCGGAATTACGCAATACCCGTATGAAGGGACGAGCAGATCGACGTTGATCACGATCTTCAAAATGACGGTAATGCACATATCGACGACAAAAGTATTGTTTTCAGAATTGAACGACCCTTCGGGCGATACCGCGCTCACCACACACTGCACTTCGTAAGGCATGATGGAGGGCTGCGGCACGAACAGAATCACGTCTTCCGACACGGATACGACCGCGCTCGCTTTGCCTTCGACCCCGTTGGCGTCCGTATAGATCACTTCGACGGGAATATCCACACTGCACTGCACGCGGGCGCAGTTTGCCCTGTCGGGCAGGCGGTCGATCTGGAAGGCGGTAACCGTCCCGGTCGTGGACGTGCTTCGAGCACTGATAAACGTGAGAGGATATGTAGGATTCGCCGGAACGGGATTGGTAATATTCAAAACGATCCCGTCGCTCTGCCCCTGCTTGATGCAGGCATCGAAGACCCGTTGCGCCTGGACGCATACTTTCTCGTTCAGGCCGTTCAACGGATTCCCGTTGATGGGACCGGGACATTTATCCGTTTGAAAATTGGAAAAAAACGACATTTTTAACCTCCGTTTGTTAAAAATTCAAGAAAAACGCCTGGCGCTTTCCATAATTCAATATATGAAAAAATCTTCGCGATTGTTACCTTTTCCGAACATATACGAGCTGGGTCGGATACACATATGCGCAGCCGTTCATCCGGAAAAATTCTTCCTCGCTCATGCCGAATTTTTCGCATACGGAAGCCGCGGTTTCCCCTGCCCGAACAGAATACATATCCGCGCATTGCTCCGGCAATACCAACAGCGCTCCCGCCTGCGGAAATTCCCGCAAACCGTTCCGAGCGATCAGCGCGGACGGAGGAACACGGCACGCTTCGCACACGGAAGACAGAGTATCATGCTCTTTGACTTCATATAGCCCGAGCGGATTTGTTCCGCAATTTTTCAATTCATACATCGCGCGGCCTCCCGAAACAATATATTGTATGCGGCAATCGCCCGATTATGATTGCAAAATTTGTCCTTTTTTCGCCGGAATAATCCCGCATTCGGCAATATATAATACAATATGGCAAAAAACGACGCGGACAGCGACGGCTTTCGAGGTGAAATTTGAGCAGGGAAAATATTTACAGAACGGCGGCCTATGTTACCGCGTTTTCGATCGTCGAAAAATTTTTCGGCTTTTTATACAGGGTCATTCTCTCGCGGACGCTCGGTTCGGAGGGGATGGGAATCTACCAAATCGCACTTTCGGTGTTTGCGGTGTTAGCGACGGCCGCCGCTTCGGGAATTCCTCTCACCGTTTCGCGGCTGATCACGAAATACCGCGCCAAAAACAATAAAAACGCGCAGCAATCGGTCGTATCGGCGGCGCTCGTAGCAGCGCTCTGCTTTTCCGTCCCTGCGTTCTGCATCCTTTTTTTCGGGCACGACCTGTTCGACTTTATTTTTTCCGACCCGCGCTGCATGAGCATACTGCTGATACTCCTCCCCAGCCTTACCTTTAATTCCGTCTATTCGGTTATCCGCGGCGCGCTTTGGGGAAACAAGCAGTTTCTTCCTTACTGCGTGATCGACCTTGTAGAAGAGCTCACGATGATGACAGCCGGCGTGATACTCGTCGTCGGCATGACGGACGTATTCGACGGCGCCAAGCGCATCGCCTTCGCGATCGTTCTTTCTTATCTGGTCTCCTTCACTCTCTCCACCGCATACTATTTTCTAAAGGGCGGAAGGCTGAAAAATCCGCGGCGGCAATTGAAGCCTTTGCTCTCGTCCGCGCTCCCAATCACGGGCATGCGGACTTCCAATTCGCTCATCAATTCGGCGATCTCTCTGCTTCTCCCCGCGCGGCTCATCGCCGCGGGCTTCACCTCTCCCGAAGCGATGAGCGAAATCGGCGTCGCAATGGGCATGAGCATGCCCATCCTCTCTATCCCCGCAACGCTCATAGGGTCTCTCGCCCTCGTCATGGTGCCCGAACTCGCCGAAAACTTTTTCCGCGGACAACATACAAAACTGCGCGATAACATCGAAAAAGCTTTAAAAATTTCCGCATTAATCGCCTGCCTTCTGATCCCCCTGCTCTTCGTTCTCGGCAAAAACATCGGCATTTTGCTCTTTTCCAACGAACACGGCGGCGAAATCATCCGCAACAGCTGCTTTATGCTCCTGCCCATGAGCATCGGCATGATCACGACAAGCATTTTAAATTCCCTCGGATATGAAAAGCAGACCTGTATTTACTTTTTTATCGGCGCCGCGGCGACCCTCCTCTGCGTGTGGCTCCTCCCGCAATTCGCGGGTATCTATGCGCTCGTCATCGGTATGGCCGCAAGCCACGTGATCACAATGGTTCTAAACCTGCGGCTCATTTTAAAAAAGAGCAAAGAAAAAGTGCGCTTTTTAAAGCACACTCTCCTCTCTGTAGCGAGCATCGCGCCCGCCGTATTATTCGGTTCTCTGCTTTTGAATTTGCTGGACGCCGTCATGCCGACCGTTGCCGCAACGATCCTCTGCGGCGTTATCTTGGTCGCCGCACACGCCCTGTTCCTGTTCGCCGTCGGGGTAGCCCGCCCGCGCTGGATCAAAGTTCTCGTTCGCCGCTCTTGAAACAATTTTAATCATTCCGGAAAAGGCGCAGTCTTACGCTCAGCGGCAATACAAGAAAGCACAGGGCGACGTTGACCGCATACACGACGGACTGGAAAGCTATGCGCCCCCCGAACCAGACCCAAAAAGCCTTTTTGAATACGCCGTTCCATACAAAAATATAGACATAAAAATAGTTTACGACAGAATTTACAACGCAGGTAATGGCGACAAAACATACCGCAAACGCGATCGCAGCTTTTCCGTACAGCCATCCCTTTCCCTCACGGCGGATTCCGTTCATGATCAACCCGGATAAAAAGCCGAACAGACCGAGCGTAACCCCGAAAAACCAATATACCCCGGAAGGAACCAGCAAAAAGCCGATCGCATCGCCGAGCAATCCTACGATAAAGCCGGGCGCAGGCCCAAGCAAAAAGCCTGCAAAAAAGCAGACAAAATATGAAAACGTAATCTTGTTGCTCGCCGTTACGTCGATTCCGATATAGGAATTTGCCAACACGCTAAACGCTACAAACACCGCAAGCAACGAAATCTGCGTCGCCGAAGAATAGGACTTGAACGCTTTTGTGAACATAGAAAAAAACCTCCCGTTTTGAGAGGTCCGAAGAAAAACAGGCTCGCCCTGCGGCGGCTTATCCTTGCAACGGACGCGCGTCGGCACCGCAGGAAAAATCCTTTCGTTTGCGAACAACGTCCCGTTTCGCAACACTTAACGCGCCTCGGCTACTCTGCATTTGTCGAAAGCATTATACGACCTTTTCAAAAAAAACGCAAGCATATGCAAGCGTATTTTCCGATTTTTTTAAAAGCGGACAAAAACGGTATAAATCCGCCTCCGTTTTTCATACTAACGGTATGGGACTGATATTTTTGCGCACCGCAGTCATCTTTATCGTGCTGCTCGCCGTGATGCGCCTGATGGGAAAACGGCAAATCGGCGAAATGCAGCCCTTTGAACTGGTAATAACCCTGCTTATCGCCGAACTCGCGTGCATTCCCATGGCGGATACTTCCATCCCCCTGCTGTACGGAGTCGTGGCGATGCTCACCATCTTTCTGCTGCATCAAATCGTCTTGCTGATCGACCTCAAGTGGAAGCCTTTTAAAACGCTTGTCGGAGGAAAGCCCTCTATCGTCATCAATAAAAACGGGATCGATATTTCGCAGCTGAAAAAAAACCACCTCGATATTACGGACCTCATCGAATCGATGCGATCGGCCGGATACTTCTCTTTGGATGAAGTGGCGTATGCGCTGTATGAAGCGAACGGCCAATTTACGGCCATGCCGCGCGAAGACGCCGCCAAAGAAAACAAGGGCTCTCTTCCCGTGCTGATCGTAGACGACGGAAAATACGACAAAAAAAATCTCTCGCTGACGAAGACGGGAAGTGCATTTTTTGACCGCATACTGCAAGAGCAAAAGATTAAAAGCCTGCGCCGCGTATATGTACTGACCGTCGACGGCACCGGCAAAATTTATCTGCAATTGAAGGGAGAAAAATACCGCTCGTTCCGCGTACAGCTCCCGGAGGGCAGCGCATGGTAAAGACGGTTTTATCCATCCTCATCAGCCTTGCCCTGCTCGTGAGCGCGGCTGTCTTCGAACTCTTTTATGTGAACGAACAATTTGACAAATTCGAAGAGGCCCTCTCATCCCTTGAGCTGAAAGTGCGCGAGGAAAGCGCAAACCGCGAAGATGCGGAAGCGGTAAAAATCCTTTGGGAACACGAAAAAAAGAACCTGCACGTCGTGATCCCTCACAACGATATTTCATATATCGATTATTGGCTGGGAGAAGCCGTCAGCTATATCGAGACAAAAAAATTTGACGATGCACTTTCAAAAATCGAAGTACTCGTTACGATATGCCGACAGATCCCGCAGACTTACGGCGTAACTTTTGAGAACATTTTTTAGGGTTTTTACGTATTATGTCAGGCATATTAGTTTATATATCAGTAAAAATCGGCGCATTTTATAAAAAACGCACCGATTTTTATCAATTATAACATAAAAATACGATTACAGAATCTTCTTTAAAAACTGCCCCGTATAACTCTCCGCACAGGCGGCAACATCTTCCGGAGTACCGGTAACGACGATTTCTCCGCCACCGTCGCCCCCCTCTTTGCCGAGATCGATAATCCAATCGGCAACTTTGATCACATCCAAATTATGTTCGATCACGATAACCGTGTTCCCGGCGCTGCGAAGCCGCTGTAAGATTTTTATCAGCTTATCGACGTCGTAACTGTGAAGCCCCGTCGTCGGTTCATCGAGGATATAACAGGTCTTACCCGTCGAGCGCTTGGAAAGTTCCGTCGCCAATTTCACTCGCTGTGCCTCACCGCCGGAAAGAGTCGTTGCGCTCTGCCCCAATTTGATGTATCCGAGCCCCACGTCATTGATCGTTTTCAGCTTATTGTATACGCTCGGAACCGGTTTGAAAAATTCGCAGGCCTCCTCGATGGTCATGTCCAAAACTTCAAAGATATTCTTCCCTTTATAGCGCACCTCCAGCGTTTCACGATTATAGCGTTTTCCGCCGCACACTTCGCAGGGCACAAAAATATCGGGCAGAAAGTGCATTTCAATCTTTATGATCCCGTCCCCGTAGCAGTGTTCGCAGCGCCCGCCGGAAACGTTAAAAGAAAATCTCCCCGCTTTGTATCCCCTCTCGCGCGCATCGGGAGTTGCGGCAAACAACTCGCGTATCATTGTAAACACACCCGTATATGTGGCCGGATTGCTGCGCGGCGTTCTGCCGATTGGCGACTGATCGATGGCGATCACTTTATCGAAATATCCGAGCCCTTCGCATCCGTCGCACTTTCCGGGAACCAAATGCGCCCCGTTCAGGCCGTTCGCCATAAACGGATAAATAATTTCGTTGACAAGAGAACTTTTTCCTGAACCGGAAACGCCCGTAACCGCCGTTATCAATCCCACCGGAATGCTCACGTCAATATTCTTCAGATTGTTTTGCCTGCATCCCTTTACTTGAAACCACCGCCCGTCCGGAGCGACTCGCACGGGCGGAACTTCGATTTTTCTTCTGCCCGAAAGATAATCGCCCGTCAGCGAATTCGGCGCCGCCATAATATCCTGCACGCTTCCGCAAGCGACCACTTCGCCGCCGTGCACGCCAGCGCGCGGACCGATATCGACAATATAATCGGCTGCGCGCATCGTATCTTCGTCATGCTCGACGACGATCAGCGTATTCCCGAGATCGCGCAGATTTTCCAGCGTATGCAATAATTTTTCGTTATCCCTTTGATGCAGTCCGATGCTCGGCTCGTCGAGGATATATAAAACGCCCGTCAATCCGCTTCCGATCTGTGTGGCGAGGCGTATGCGCTGCGATTCTCCGCCCGAAAGCGTTCCCGCGCTCCTCGAAAGGTTCAAATACGAAAGCCCTACGTTCCGCAAAAAATCGAGGCGCGCCTTGATCTCTTTTAAAATGACGTCCGCAATCAAGTGTTCCGTATCCGTCAGACGCAGTCCGTCAAAAAACGCATACAGATCGGAAACGGACAAATCGCACAGCTCTGCTATATTTTTACCTCCGACATATACGCTCAGAGCCTCTTTTTTCAGCCTCTTTCCGCCGCAAGCCGGGCAGGGCATCTGCGTGATATACCGTTCGATCTCCGCCTTTACCCCATCGCTTTCCGTATTCGCATATCGCCGTGAAAGCGAATTCACAAAGCCTTCCCATGCCACGTCGTACGTTCCGTGAAAATTATAGGCATCATAGCGCATAGGGATCTTTTCCCCTTTGGAACCGTACATCAAAATATCGTACTGTTCTTTCGGCAGATCTTTTACGGGTTTATCCATATCGATGCCGTAATGCTTGGCGACTGCCTCGACATACATATTGTTCGTCTGCTTGCTTTCCAAAAACCAGCCGCCGACCGAAATAGCCCCTTCGCGCAAAGACTTGCTTTTATCCGGGCAGATCAATGCTTCGTCTACGACCTGTTTAAAGCCAAGTCCGCTGCATTCCGGACAGGCACCGTACGGCGTATTGAAGGAAAACAGGCGCGGCTCGATCTCTTCGATGCTGATGCCGCAATCCGGACAGGCGTATTTTACCGAATACAGATCTTCCTTGCCGTCGCAATCGATCACGACCAGCCCGTCCGCCAATTTTAAAGCGGCTTCCAAGCTGTCCGTAAGGCGCTTTTGTATCCCCTCCTTTACGACGAGGCGGTCGACCACGACGCTTATATTGTGCTTTATGTTTTTATCCAGCCTGATCTCTTCCTGTAGATCGTATACGATGCCGTCTACTTTGACGCGGCCGTATCCGCTCTTGCGAAACGCCTCAAAATTTTTTGTGTATTCCCCTTTTCTGCCGCGCACGACGGGGGCGTTGACAAGGATCTTGCTTCCTTCCGGCATTGCCAAAACCCGATCTGCGATTTCATCCACCGTCTGGCGCCGAATCTCTCTTCCGCACTGCGGACAGTGCGGAATCCCTACGCGCGCAAACAGAAGGCGCATATAATCATAGATTTCCGTAACCGTCCCCACCGTTGAACGAGGGTTGTGCGACGTCGTCTTCTGATCGATGGAAATCGCCGGCGAAAGCCCGTCGATCGATTCGACGTCCGGCTTTTCCATCTGCCCCAAGAACTGCCGCGCATAAGAGGAAAGGCTCTCCACATACCTGCGCTGCCCTTCCGCAAAGATCGTATCGAACGCGAGCGTTGATTTTCCGCTGCCCGAAACGCCGGTAAACACGGTAAGCGTATTGCGAGGCACATGCACGTCGATATTTTTTAAATTGTTCTCTTTTGCGCCTTTAACGAATATCTCTTCCTTCATTCCGATTGTCGGTCCTCACTTTTAATTTCTCCGTTTTTCCCCCGCTCAGCCCTTGCGCAGCCGCATTTTCAATTGGTTGATGGTATCCCGAATCTCGATCGCCCGTTCAAAATCCAGTTGATTGGATGCGACTTTCATCAAAGCTTTCAATTTTTCGATTTCCGCCGGAATGTCCTCTTTACGAATCTTATCCGCGCTTTCCGACGATTTCTTTTTCGTTATGTTGATCGTGCTCTTGACCTCTTTCACGATCGTCTTCGGCACGATACCGTGTTCCCGGTTATATTCTTCCTGCGCCTTACGGCGTCGGTTGGTCTCGTCGATCGCCCTCTTCATGCTGCCGGTTATCTCGTCCGCATACATGATCACGCGCCCCTCCGCATTGCGCGCAGCACGGCCGATCGTCTGAATCAGCGAAGTCTCGCTCCGCAAAAAGCCTTCTTTGTCCGCATCCAGGATGGCGACCAGCTTGACTTCCGGCATATCCAATCCTTCCCGCAGAAGATTGATGCCGCACAGCACATCAAATTCCCCGCTCCTGAGCCCGTTGACGATATCGATCCTTTCAAGGGTATCGATATCGCTGTGCATATACCGCACTTTAACGCCGTTTTCTTTCAGATAGTCGGTCAAATTTTCCGCCATGCGCTTGGTCAGCGTCGTGATCAGCGTCCTGCCGCCCGACTCCGTAACTTTCTTAATTTCGCCGAGAAGGTCGTCGATCTGCCCTTTGATCGGCCGAATCTCGACTTGCGGATCCAACAATCCCGTGGGGCGGATGATCTGTTCGACCACCTGCCCGGCCTCTTTCAGCTCATATTCGGCAGGCGTTGCGGATACGCAGATCATCTGCGGCACGCGCGCGTCGAATTCTTCAAACGTAAGCGGCCGATTGTCGTAGGCGGAACGCATGCGAAAGCCGTAGTTCACGAGATTTTTCTTTCTCGAAAGATCCCCGTGATACATCGCGCGGATCTGCGGAATGGTCATATGGCTCTCGTCTATGAACACGAGAAAATTTTTCGGGAAATAATCGAGCAGCGTAAACGAAGGCTCGCCCGGTTTTCTTCCGTCGAAATAACGGCTGTAGTTTTCAACGCCGCTGCAATACCCTACTTCGCGCATCATCTCTAAATCATAGTGCGTTCGCTGCTCCAATCTCTGCGCTTCCAGAAGTTTTCCGTCCTCCCGAAAGGCGCGGACCTCGTCGTCAAGATCTCTCTCGATCGCCGAAAGAGCCGCAGCCATCTTCGCGCTCCCCACTGCATAATGGCTCGCGGGAAAAATGCAAACGTGTTTCAGCTCGGCCGTAACCTTTCCGCTGACGACCTCCTCCTCGCAGATGCGGTCTATCTCGTCCCCGAAAAATTCTACGCGGATCGCGATCTCCGAATTGCCCGCAGGGAATATCTCCACGATGTCCCCCCTGACCCGAAAGGACGAACGGGAAAAATCGATATCTTTGCGCTCGTATTGCAGCTCGATCAACCGCCGTATCAGATCGTCGCGCGAAAGTTGGTCTCCCGGCCGCATGGAAACGGCAAGGTCGAAATATTCTTCCGGCGCGCCGAGACCGTATATGCAGGAAACGCTCGCCACAACCAGCGTATCCTCCCTCTCCCCGAGCGACGCCGTGGCGGAATTGCGCAATTTATCGATCTCATCGTTGACCGACATATCCTTTTCGATATAAGTATCCGTACTGGGAATATAGCTCTCCGGCTGATAATAATCGTAATATGATACGAAATATTCGACGCGGTTGTGCGGAAAAAATTCCCGAAATTCGTTGCACAGCTGTGCCGCGAGCGTCTTGTTGTGCGCAATGACTAACGTCGGCCGCCCGACGTTTTTGATAACGTTTGCCATTGTGAACGTTTTTCCGCTGCCGGTAACGCCCACGAGAACCTGCGTCCGGATCCCGTCCAAAACGCCTTCCGTCAATTTTTCGATCGCCTGCGGCTGGTCTCCCGTCGGCTTGTACGGCGATACGAGTTCGAAGTCTGCCATATTTTCCTCTTCCGATAATACAAACAAATGTTTACAATATTATAATGAAATCGCGCTTACAAGTCAACGGATTACAGCCCTCCGCGCGAATAAAAAACGCAATGCAAAATAGCACTGCGATTTTTACGAAAAAATACTCTTAAGCACGATACCGACGACGAACGTTACCACCGCGCCCAGAACCGAAAGCCCCACTTTAAAGGCGATATTCCGCTTCATTTGCTGGCTTGTCCGCTCATACGCGACCCCGTTCGGATGCAGCGTGATCACATACATCTTTTCGCCCTTGCGGTCAGATTCGATCAAATCGAAATAGTCGTCCAACTCGAGCGAGCGCAAAATTGCATCCACCCGTTCGGGCGTGTAATTCTTCTTTTCCGGCAAGATACTCATGATTTCCAAGGGGCTTACCAAACAGCTCTCTTTGCCGTCGCACATTTCATAAACCGCCCTCATGACCTCGTTTTCCTGCTTATTCAACATAGATCACCCTCCGCATCGGCGCGGCGAATCTGCCGCGTCAAAACGCAAACACAAACAGCAGTCCTGCCAGACACCCGCCGATGAACGCCCCCGCAAGCGCGCCGAAAAAGGTAAGCAGAAGCTGGCTTTTAAATTTCTTTTTTCCGCGGTCTCTGTCCGCACTGACGCTCTCGTCATACGTTCTTCCCTTGGGAAGCGAACACACGCAGTACGTATTTTTGTCTGAATAGCGGATGTCGACGTACCCCCTCTCACACAGGTAACGCAGCGCGTTTTCGATGCCGGAAGCATCCGTTTTCAATTTTTCGGGCAGAGCGCCGATCAATTCGTCTGCCTCCAATACTTTATACGATCCGTTGGTTTGGGCATTGACGGCGCCGAGCACGGCTGAAGTCAGTTTATCGAGCATGCAAACCTCCCGAAAAGGAAGGATTTTCTTTCCTTTATTCCTTTTTACCTCTATTATTATACCATTGTCCGAATAAATTTGCAAATAACCATACAAAATTTACGGGAATTTTGAAAATATACTTTATTCTTCTTTAAAAATATGCTATAATAAAAGGCGATATATTTGTGCCGCAAAGCACGGAGGGGCTTTTACCTATGAATCTTTTGAAGCGCTTTTCCAACTACGGTGAGTTCAGAAATTACGACGAATTTTACAGAAATTTTCAGCTGTACGTCCCGAAAAATTTTAACTTCGCATATGACGTCGTGGACGAATATGCCAAACTCGCCCCCGAAAAGCGCGCTCTCGTATGGTGCGACGATCTGGGCGGCGAACGTATCTTTACGTTTGAAGATATCCGCGCTCTTTCCGATCAAACCGCAAATTATTTTCTCTCTTTGGGCATCGGCAAAGGCGATACCGTCCTCGTTATTTTGCAGCGGCGCTGGGAATATTGGACGACGCTGATGGCTCTTTCAAAAATCGGTGCGATCGGGATCCCCGCCACCCACATGCTTATGGAAAAGGACCTCGTCTACCGCATGAAAAAAGCGGACGTTAAGATGGTCGTTTCCGTGGACGAGGAGGAGCTCTGCTGCAACATTTTAAAGGCAGCAGAAAAAGTGCCTTCGGTAAAATATCTCGCCGTCGTCGGCGAAAGAGAAGGATTTTTGGATTTTACCGCGGGCGTGCAGTCCCAGCGGAACGAGCTCGCGGAACTGCCTTACGGGCGCGAGCGCTGTGCGGAAGATATTCTGCTCCTTTACTTTACTTCCGGTACGACCGGAATGCCGAAGATGGTTACGCTCAGCCAGCGCTATACGCTCGGCCATATCGTAACGGCAGGCTTTTGGCACTGCTGCGAAGACGACGGACTGCATTTCACCCTTGCGGAAACGGGCTGGGCCAAAGCAAGTTGGGGAAAACTGTTCGGGCAATGGCTTTGCGGCTCGGCGATTTTTGCATACGACTTTCACGGAAAATTCGAGCCGGACGATCTTCTCAACCACGTATCGAAATATAAGATCACGACCTTCTGCGCCCCCCCGACCGTGTATCGTTTTATCATGAAGACAGATCTGAGCAAATACGACCTGTCTTCCATCCATCGCATGATGACGGCGGGCGAAGCGCTCAATCCGGAAATTTACAAACAGATCCGCATGAAGACGGGGCACGACATTTACGAAGGGTTCGGACAGACCGAAACCACCGTCGTATGCGCCACGTTCCCGGGACTGGTGGATATCCGTCCCGGCTCGATGGGCAAGCCCTCCCCGCTATACGACGTACAGCTGCTGGACGATAACGGGATACCCGTCGAAACGGGTGCGGGAGAAATCTGCATCCGTCTGCGCGGCAAACAGCAGGGCCTGTTCAGCGGATATTATCGGGATCCCGCGCTTACCGAAACGGTTATGCACGACGGGTACTATCATTTGGGAGACCTCGCCTACCGCGATACCGACGGATATTATTGGTTCGTGGGAAGAAAGGACGATATCATCAAGAGCTCCGGCTACCGCATCGGACCTTTCGAAGTGGAAAGCGCCCTGATGGAGCACCCCGCGGTACTTGAGTGCGCGATCACGGGCGTGCCCGATACGGAAGGCGTACGCGGACAGCTCGTCAAAGCGACGATCGTTCTCGCCAAAGGATACGCCGCCAGCGAAGAACTGGTAAAAGAGCTGCAAAATCACGTAAAAAAGACGACGGCCCCCTACAAATATCCGCGCGTCGTCGAATTTGTGGAAGAGCTCCCGAAGACCATCAGCGGCAAAATCCGCCGCGTGGAAATCCGGGAAAACGATTGCCACTGACCGAGTTTGGCCGCAAGATTATTCCATAAACAGAAGCCAAAAAAAGCAGACCCCGCGTTGCAAGGTCTGCTTTTTTATTTATCTTTATATGAGCTGCAGCATGCCGAACGGCAGCCGCTCCCCGCGCCGATCAACCCGGCGCAATAATAGTTGCGTCAATAATCGATGCGGACCGTTTCGAGGATATCCGAATTACCGATCGTCCTTCCTCCGCCGAGGACAGCCGCCATCTGCGGCTCTTCGGCTAAATTCACATCCATCTGCAGCGCCTTCGAAAAATAATCGTCCAGTCCGATCAAGGCGGCGCATCCCCCGGAAAGGTAAATGCCGCTGTGCCAGATCGAAGCGGAAACTTCCGCGGGCAGTTTTGCAAGGATCATGCCGATATATTCTATGATCCTGTCCGCAAACAGCTTCAGGCAACCGTAAATATCTTCGGAGGAAACCGCCACCGAACGCGGCCGCCCGGACGTGATGTCCCTTCCGTTCACGACGAAGCTTTCGTTATCCGCTGTGTACAGACTTCCGACAGTCGTCTTCAACTTCTCGCTCGTCAGAAGCCCTATTTTTAAATTGAAGGACTCCGCTATGCAGTCGATGATATGACTGTCGATATTACCCCCGCCGATATTCAATCCTATTCCCGCAATGATCCCGTCCAACGAAAACGCGGCAATGTTCGTACTGCCGCCGCCGATATCCACGACAAAAACGGGGTTCGTTTCGTTGAGTGTCAGATTCTGCCCGAAGGCAGACAAAAACGGCGTTTCCACAAAATGTACGGCCCCGATCCCGCATGCATCCGCCAAACGGTAATATTTGTCGAGCAATGCGTTTTCCGCGCCGCAAGGTACGCCGAACAGCACTTCCGACCTCTTCGCCTGTGAACGTCCGATGCCGATCTTTTTTAAAAAATAGCCGAGCATGACCGCCGCCATGCTCTCATTTACGATATCCGCCTCAAATACGGGGAAGACGATCGTCGTAAATTCCGCGGTTTTGCCGATCAGACGCTTCGCGTCGTCGCCGATCTCTTTTACCGTAGAAGTGCCCGAAGCCACCGCAACGCAGGAAGGCTCGGCCAATACGATGCCGCTTCCCAATTTAAATATTTTTGTAACGGACGAACCCAAATCGATCGCAAGTTTTATCATTCCAGTAACCCGACCCTTTTGAATAAATCACGGATCTCCTCTTCAGGAAGTCCGACGATGTTCGTATAACTCCCTTCGAAATTTTTCACCAGGCGCTTATCGTCCTGAATCCCGTAACTTCCCGCCTTATCCAACGGCGAGCCGCTCGCCACATACTGCGCGATAAAGCTCTCCGAAAGTTTGTTGAAACGGACATCCGTCCGCACGCACCCGCTGTACGAATCCCCTGCCGCGAGCAGACAATAACCCGTATAAACGGAATGCGTCCGCCCGGAAAGGCGGTGCAGCGTTTCGGCCGCATCCTCCTCGTCTTTCGGCTTGCCGAGAACTTTTCCTTCAAAATATACGATCGTATCCGCACCCAGCACAGCGGCATCCGGAAAGCGCGCACGCACTTCCTCCGCCTTGCGCCGTGCAAGGGTTTTGACGATCTCCGCGGGAGATAGCCACTCTCCGACCCGTTCGTCCGCCAAAGACGGCACCGTCTCAAATTCTGCAACGATCCTCGAAAGGATTTCTTTCCGCCTCGGAGAAGCGCTCGCCAAAATGATCTTCATCGAATATACTCGGATATAGCCGCAAAAACTTTGCGGCTATATTTCGTGAATTAAAGTATTTCCAAATTTTTGCGGAAGAATTTGCGGAATTCCGCATTCGCCGTAAGCGCGTCGCGGATCTCCAACGAAGCGTCTCCGTCTACCTCCGTCTTCATGATCACGGAATCACCCAACACGTCGCAGTTGATGCCTTTGATCGTACCGGAACAGCTGCGATCCAGACTTTCTGCTATACGGAGCATCACCCCGAGTTTTTTCACAGCCTCAAGATCCTCTTCCTGCACGATATCCTTGTATTTCACCCAATCCGCCGGGGAAATATCTTCTTTTTTATGGCAGCCCGCCACGAAGGCCGCCAAAACGATCTCCCTGTGCGTGATGCCGTACAGCGTCGCGTTTAAGATCATATAGCAGCTGTGCTTTTGATGATTGTAAAACTTGACGCGGTTGCCGCAGTCGTGCAGCGTTGCGGCTACTTTTAAAATTTTCAGATATTGGCGGGGGAATTTGTGCAGAACACGCAGCTGCTTGAACAGCTGAACGGAAAGATTTACGACATGCTCCACGTGTTTTTCATCGCACTCGTAATATTTCACAAGGCTGTTCAGGCTGTACCCTAAAATATCGGAGATGGGCTTTTCGAGCGTAATGGGCATCGCCTGATTGAACATGATCCCTTCACGCAGCCCCGATCCTCCGATGGTAAAATTCTCGAAATGCATAAATTTCGTAAAGGATTTCACGACGGCGAGAGCCGCGGGCAAAATATCCGCCCTGCCCGAAGAAAGCCCCTTGATCTTTTTCTTCTTATCCAGATCGAGCACTTTGATCATGTCGTAGATGGAATCGAAATCTTCGACGGGCAAAACATAGTTGTGCACCGTATCCAACGGATACTTGCGCACCATTTTGCTGATTTTAAAGATATTGCGGAACGACCCTCCCACGCCGATCATCTGCGCGTCGGGGTCTACCTCGCCGAGCCATTCGATACCGGAAAGCTGCTCGGTGAAAAATTCTTCGACTTTCGCAGTCTGCTGTTCGGGCGAGAGCCCGTCATTTTTGAACAGGTCTGTCAGCGTTACCGCTCCAAACGGCAGGGTAACGTAATTGAGCATGTTGCGGCGGTTGTAATAGACGATTTTCGTACTGCCGCCGCCGATTTCGAGAATAAGCCCCTTGGGAATATCCATGGAGTTGATCACCCCGCGATATACGAGCGTGGCCTCCTCCTCTTCGCTCAATACTTTGACCTTGATCCCGCAAGTCGCCTGAATCTCATCCAAAAAACTGCGCTGATTTTTTGCGCGGCGAACCGCCGCCGTCGCTACGGCGATCACGCGGTCCACCTTGCTCGCGTCCGCGAGCTTTTTAAACATTTTTAAAGTTTTGATCGTTTCCGCGACCCTCTGCGGCTTCAAAAAGCCGTCTCTCTCCATGTCCTGGCCGAGCCGAACGCTCTCTTTCAGCTCGTCCACGACCATAAAATGGCCTTCGCCGAACAATTCGACGATCACGAGCCTTGCCGAATTCGAGCCTAAATCAATAATTCCGATCTTCTCCACGTTGCACCTCTGTTGTCAAGATAATAAAACCAAATCTATTTGTCCGAAATCAATTGTTTCTCACACTATAATACGGGACTTGCATCCGAATAACAAAATTAAACCGATATCATTATACCATTGAAAACCCGTTTTGTATAGAGTTTTTTGAAAATTTTGTGCATTTTTTTTATGAATTTCATAAAAAATCATTAACATGACAATATCCAACAGTATTTCTGTAAATTATTAACTTTTATTACAAAAATATACACAAAATCCGCGATTATTATCAAAAAAAGGCATGTGCAATTTGCACAAACCTTTCTTCGCACCGATCAAATCAGTTCTGACCGAGCAGAATTTCCGTCAGTTCCCCGTAATTGCGCACCACGGCCAATGCACCCGCCCGTTCAAACTCTCCCTCTTCGGCAAATCCGGAATCCAGCCCGATACACCGCAGCCCGCAGGCAGCCGCCCCTTCAACGTCGTACTTGCGGTCGCCGACCATGACGCAGGAAGGTTCCCCTTCCCGCACGCCGAGCTCGGCAAGAGCGGCCCGCACGACCGTCTCTTTTGCCGACGCCGCGTCCGAAAGCGCCCCGCTCACGGCGGAAAAGTACTGCCGGAACCCAAACCGCTCAAGGATCTGCGCCGCAAATTCTATCGGCTTTGACGTAGCCACGCCCAAAGCGACCCCCGCAAGGCGAAGCGCCCGCAGGCACTTCTCCGCACCGTCGAAAGGCGCGCATTCATATACCCCCGTTTCTCGGTAATCGCGGCGATAGATGTCTTTGACGCGATGTGCCTCTTCCTCGCTCATCCCGTAAAACGTTTGCATGGCTTCGACGATGGGCGGACCGATAAAGCGGTGCATCTCGCGGTCCGATCCGCCGTCGATCCCAAACGCACGAAGTGCGCGGCGCAGACATGCGATGATCCCGGGGCTCGTATCGAACAGCGTACCGTCCAAATCGAATAGTACGGTTTTCCAGCGCATACAGCGCTCCTCCTCTGTTGCTTCTTTTCAGTGTAGTTTAATGCACTTGCGCGGGCACTTTTCCGCGCAGGTAAGGCAGCCCACGCATTTCGCATAATCAATTTCCGGCAAGCCGTCCTTCATCGCGATTGCTCCGACAGGACAGTTTTTGGCGCAGATCCCGCACCCGATACAGCCGTTTTTGCACAGCTCCATGACGTCCTTGCCCTTGCCGTGATTGGAACACGCGATATACACTTTCGCGTTTTTGGGAATCCTTCCGATAATACCCTTCGGGCAGCTTCGTATGCAGGTACCGCAAGACACGCATTTTTCTTTATCGACGACGGAATATCCGCCGTCCCCCACGGACACAGCCCCGAACGGACAGTCGTTGACGCACGTCTTTTTCCCGATGCATCCCACGGGACAAGCCTTCACGCCGCCCGCGATCAGTTCGCAGGAAGCGCAGTCGCCATACCCCTGATACGAATACTTATCGTAACAGGCATTCCCGCCGTTGCAGTGCACTACCGCGACGGTATCCTCGCCGACCTCCCCGCCGCCGAGAATTTCGGCAATTTTTTCTTTATTGGCGGCCGGCGTCGCGCGGCAGTCCGAAAGCTTGGCCTCGCCCTTTACGAGCGCCTCTGCAAACTGCGCGCATCCCGCCTTGCCGCAGCCTCCGCAATTGGACTTTGCCAGCAGGTTTTCCACCTGCTCCACCCGTTCGTCCCGCTTTACGGCGAACACATTGGAACAGATCACGAGGATCACCCCGAATATCACAGCAATCGCGAGCATGATCCCTCCCGCGACCAAAATTTGTAACGCTACATTCATGCGAAATCCTCCCGTCAGGCTAAAATGCCGGAAAAGCCCGCAAAAGCCATCGCCATGATCGCCGCGGTAATCAGCGTAATGGGGAATCCTTTGAAGCACGCCGGTATGTCCGCCTTATCCGTTTTCAGGCGTACACCCGCAAGCAGACAGATCGCGAACAGGAACCCGACGCCCGTCGCCACCGATACTCCGAAAGTATATACGAAGTTATAGCTGTTGAAAACCACCGCGCCGTTCGCCGTGCCGAGGATTGCGCAGTTCGTCGTGATCAGCGGCAGGTATACGCCGAGCGCGCTGTACAGCGTCGGCGAAAACCGCTTTAAGATCATCTCCAGCATCTGCACGAGACTCGCGATCACGAGTATGAACGCCATCGTATACAGATATTCCAACTCCAACGGCACAAGGATATAATTATACACGAGCCAACAGAACACCGAAGAGATCGCCATCACGAAAATAACCGCGAATCCCATGCCCGCCGCGCTCGACATCTTTTTGGATACGCCCAAAAACGGACAAATGCCCTGATATTGCGATAAGACGATATTGTTGGAAATAACGGCGGCAAACATCACCGAAAGAATGGATACGGTCATTTCGCAACCTCCTCAAGAGTTTCCGCCCTGCCTTCCGAAAGCGGCAGAACAGACTTCTTCATCTTTTCTTTCCGCTCGTCAAGTTTTCGGATCACGAAGTTGAACAGAGCCATCAGGCATCCGAACACGATAAACCCGAACGCGCTCGCGCCCACCGAATCCATCGCGGGGAACCCGGGAATTTCCATGCCTGCGAAGGAGCCTGCCGCAAAAAATTCGCGCACGATCCCGATCAGGCAGAGCGCCGCGGTAAATCCGATCCCCATCGAGACGCCGTCGAGCACGCTGTACAGAGGGCGGTTGCAGGAAGCAAAACTCTCTGCCCGCGCGAGAATAATGCAATTGACCACGATCAAAGCGATAAACGCCTGCATGGTCGAATACAGTTCCGGCAAAAATTTCTGCATGACCATCTGCACGATGGTTACGAATGTGGAAATGATGACGATATAGCAGGGAATGCGCACTTTATCGGGAATAACGTTTCGCAACAGACTTACAAACAAATTGGAAAAAATAAGCACGAACGTTGTGGCCACACCCATCGCAAAGGCCTGAAACAAGCTCGTCGTCATGGCAATGGTCGGGCAGGTTCCCAAAACCAACACGAATGTGGGATTGTTTTTGATCACTCCTCCCAAAAAGGTCTCTTTGATCTTCCTCTTATCCATTGCATTCCCCTCCCGCGGCGAAGTCTCCGCGCAACATCTCCGTCTGAACCTCTTGGCCGTTTCCTTCTTTATAATACTGCACGACCGCGTTCACCGCATTGCGCACCGCCGTCGAACTCTTGGTAGCGCCCGACACGGCATCCGCCGCGAGCGCATCGAGCGACGAGATATCTTTCCCGATAAAATTCGCGTAGTAATCGGCCGCTTCGAGCCGATCCATATACGTCTCGCTGTGATCTCCCACAACGATCTTGAAGATCGCCCCGTCTTTTACATAGACATACAGCCGAACGGAGCCCTTGAATCCGCCGTCCCCTTCGGCAAGAAAGGCGTGCGTCTGTCCGTCGTCCGATACGGCATAATAGACGACCCTGCCGTTCCCGTAGTCCTTCCCGTCTTCATCGCGCATCGAGCTGAACGCTTCGCCCGTATCCTCGGCAAAGCGGTCGTACGCCGACTGCAGAGGATCGACGTAAGTAATGATATGGAACGCGCCCAAAAGCAGTCCGCTGCAAAGAGCGATGATCGCAAGCACAAGCACGCATTTTGTCATGGAGATCGCTTTTTTTCTGTTCATTCCGCGCCTCCTTTTGCCGCTCCTTCCAGCGCGGCAAAACATTCTCCGATCAGATCGCGCACCGCGGCATTGGTGATGGTCGCACCCGTCGTAATGTCCGACGCGATGGTTTCATCCGTCATTGCGGCGATCTCTTCTGCCGTCTTGCCGACAAATATTTCGCGGTCGACCGTATATCCGTACGTACTTTCGTTGATCGTCGTAATATATTTGACTTTTCCCGCTGCGGCGTCGATGGTGATCGCATACGCGAGCGGCTGCTGATAGTTATATTCCGCAAGATCCGCCACTCCCGACAGCGTAAAGCGATACAGATCTCCGCACCTTTCCGCTTTGACGATGTGCTCTCCGCTCGCAGAGATCGCGCTGTAATCGGCGATATTCGCGTCGTATGCCGTAAAACATTCCAGGATCATCTTCCGAAGCGCGGTATTCGTATAGGTCGCGGACGTTTCCGCATCCGTCGAAAGATCGGTAAGAGCGGCGATCTCGTCGTACGTCTTACCCTCGAAAAAGGCAAGATTTGCAACATACCCCATCGTGCTCTGCGTGATCGGCCGAACGGAAAGGAGCTTGTCCCCTTCGGCATTCAGTTTGATTTCATAGGCGAGCGGCTGCGTATAATCGTATTGGTCGAGATAAGCTTCCCCTTCCACAGAAAAAACGTATTCGCCGCCAAATTCGCGCTTCGCATCCGTAACGTAAGAAAACCTGCCCGTATACAATTGCACTTCCGTATAATTTACGAGCGGAACGGCAACGGCAATTGCCGCCGCAAGCGCAATACAAACGCAACGCATCGCCCATTTCATGACCTGCGGTTTCGGTTTGCCCGATTTGGACGTCTGCCCGAAACGCACGGGCAAGAGGTATTTGTCCATGATCGGCACAAACAAATTCATGATCAGAATCGCCAGCGAAGTGCCTTCGGGGTACGACCCGTACCGCCGTATCAGAACGGTGATCACACCCAGGCCGATCGCATATAAAACGCGGTTATACCGCCATTTCGGAGAAGTCGCGTAATCGGTAGCCATAAACACGGCTCCGAACATGAGTCCGCCCGAAAACAGCTGCAGCAGAATTTCGGACGCGCTCCCGTAACAGACCAAAACCATCGCCGCCGCAGTTAAAAGATAGACAACCGGGATGCGCCAGTCAATGACTCTGCGCGCCGTCAGATAAACGCCTCCCGCAAGGACGGCAAGTTTACAGGTCTCGCCGATACTGCCTCCCACATACCCGAACAGAAGCTGCAAAACATATCCCCAATATCCGCCGATATTGAGGAACGAATCCTGCAGAGCCGCTATGCCGCCGCCCAGATAGGTCGCGCCCGTCGTAACGTCTCCGGCGAGGACATTGGAGAGATCCGCGCCGATGTACTGCGTCATTACCGAACTGTACGCGAGCAGCAAAAACACTCTCGCCGTAGCCGCAGGGTTGGCAAAATTTTTGCCGAGGCCGCCGAAAATCATCTTTACGACTACGATCGCAAAAACACCGCCGACGATGGGAATGTACCACGGGGCCCGCGGCGGCAGATTCAACCCCAAAATGACGCCCGTTACTACGGCCGAAAGGTCGAATGTAAACGGCTTTTTGCGGATCAGATTATAGACTTGTTCGCTCGCGAAACACGCCGCAACGCAAATCGCCACGAGCATAAGGGCATATAAGCCGTAAAACAGCACCCCGCATACGAGGCAGGGAGCCAAAGCGATCAGCACGTCCAGCATGATCCGGCGCGTGTTCGAACGGTCGAGTTTGTGCGGAGAGGCGGCAACTTTGTAGTTCGTGATTTCAGCCATTTAAATTTTCCTCTCTCCGATAATTTTTTTCGCGAGCTTTACGCTCTGCGCCAAAAAACGCTTGGCCGGGCAAACGTACGAGCAGCACCCGCATCCTATGCAGGCGAGCGCCCCGTAACGCTTTGCCTCCGCATAATCCTTTTTAAAGAGCGCTTCCTCGATAAACGTGGGAGAAAGCCCCATCGGGCACGCCTGGACGCACCGCCCGCACCCGATACACACGGAAGCGACTTTGCTTTCGCATTCGCTTTCATCCAAAAACAGCAGGCTGGACGACGTCTTGGCCGTGCAGATCTTCAAAGAAAACACCGCATCCCCCATCATGGGGCCGCCGCATACGATCCGCGCGCAGTTTTCGTCGCCGCCGCAAAATCCGGCCAAATCGCGCAGAGGAGTACCGTTCTTGACCCAAAAATTCCCGCATTTTTTCGCAGCTTTTCCGCTCACCGTCATCACGCGGCGATAGCACGGCTCTCCCAGTTCCACCGCGCGAAAAATCGAGAGCGCGGTATGCACGTTCACGACCACCGCCCCCGCGTCAACGGGAAGTTTTCCTTCGGGGATCGTGCGCCCGGTGCATCCGTACACGAGTTGTTTTTCAGCCCCCTGAGGGTAACGCGTCCGCAGCGGACGCACCGAAATATCGCCGCCGCACTTCGCGGAAAGCAATTCGATCGCATCCCGTTTATTTTTTTCGATCCCGATCACGGCGCGCTTCGCACCGCATGCCAGCATGGCAAAACGGATCCCGCGCAGCAAATCATCCGCATATTCCAACATGATGCGATGGTCGCAGGTGATATAAGGCTCGCATTCCGCCCCGTTCACGACGAGTACGTCCGCTCTGCCGCCGACGGCAAGTTTCGCCGCCGTAGGGAATCCCGCGCCGCCCATTCCGACGATCCCCGCTTCTTCGATCCGCGCCAAAACGGCCGCGCCGTCAGGTTCTGCAAGCCGCGGAAGAAGCATTTCTTCGTCGGTAAAATCGTTTTCGATGCGTATGTGGTCTTTTTTCTTGCCCGAAATTGTAATATGCCCGGCAACCTCCTTTACGACGCCCGCAATCGGAGAATAAATATTCGCCGAAAGCCCCTCGGCTTTTTTTGCCACAAGCTGCCCGCGCAGGACCCTCTGCCCCGGTTCCACTACCGGCACGGCCGGCGCTCCTATGTGCTGCGACAGCGCGAGCCACACTTGCGCCGGTTCCGGCCCCGCGCCGATCTTTTCCCGCTCGGAAAGATCTTTGCACCCTGCCGGATGCACTCCCTTTGTGAATGTCTTCAAATATATTCCTCCAAACAGAACCGGCGCTTCCAAGGATCGGCGCGCAGTCTTTCTCCGCTTCAATGTTTATAAATTTATTTTACCACATTTCGCCTGCCGTGTAAAGAAATTCAAGAAACGACAGACAAAAGAATTATTTATATCCGGCTGCCGTTCGGGTTATAAAAGTTTTCTCCGGCTAATTATCCGCCGCTTTTTTCCTTTTCGGCAGCATCGAGCGAATGCCGGTCGCAAACTGATAGAGCGAGAGAACGCATAAAAATACCCCGAACCCGGCGCGCAGCGCCCCGCCGGAGATATTCTGCACGAAAACCCCGCCCAATACGGAAAGAACGGTAGCCGGGAGAATCATCCAAAGTATCCCCTTTGTATCCAAAAGTCCGTTGTTCTTGTGAATGCGCAGCGAGATCGCCGCCATCGGTAAAAACGACAACAAATTGACCGACTGTGCCAAATGCTGCGGAACCCCGCAAAAGACAGTCAAAATCGGGATCAATACCGTCCCGCCGCCCATACCCATGCCACCCAAAACACCGCCGGCGATCCCGGCGATCAGATAGACGAGAAACCGCATATATTCCCCTTATACGATCATTTTGATACCGGCGGCAAACATGACGGCGGCAAAAATCACCGTCGCCGCAGCCGGAGTGATCGAGCCCAGCAGCTTTGCCCCTGCGCCGCCGCCCGCAAGCACGCCCAGGCTTACGGCGATAAACAGTTCGGCATCGAACTGCCCGCTCCAAAGATATACGACCGCACTGGCAAGACTGACCGGAAGTATTACGAGAATCGCCGTCGCATGCGCAACGAGCGGCGGCTTTTTCCCGACCGCAGTCAGAAGAGGCACGACGATCATCCCGCCTCCGCCGCCGAAAATCCCGTTCACGGCCCCGGTGGCACAGCCCGCCGCGGCGAGCGCAAATTTATTTTTTAATGGCAGCATTTACGAAAATCCCCCTTTCAATATTATAAGTGTGCGCGTTCTTATAAAAAATAATGAGATTTTCACCTTTTTTTCAGCGTTATTGCTTGCATTTAATCGCCATTTATATTAAAATAAGATAGTACGATTTTAAAGTATTTCAAATTTCTATCTTTCTACAAAAAGGTGTTTTATGGCTAAAAGCAAACAATCAAGAAAACTGAGAATCACGACCTTATTTCTGACCGTCGCCATGATCCTTGCATTCTGCGCGTTTTTCCTCGCGGCATGCACGACGTCGGACAGCAGCGACGATGAAGAAGATACCTCGCCGACGAGGACGGACACTCAGACTTTTTCGAACGCGAACTTCGAATATTTCGACGACAATAACGAGAGCTACCTCATCGCCACGCCTGAAAACTGGACAAGTTCCACCGGCTCGAACAACAGCGGCGTCAGCGCGAGTTCTTCAGTCGCGAAATCGGGCATCGTCGATACTTCGATCGATTGGGCGGAATTCGTAAACGCGTATAACGATTACGAATACTACGACAGCCTCGACGATGACGACCCCGAACTGGATGACGCGGAGTATTATACGGATATCGACAACGAATACGATATCCCCGGTTGGGACGTTGCCGACGCCGCGAATGACAGCAGCGACGATCTTTCCGACGAGACCATTCAGGCCGCATCGCAGGCGCTCAACCCCGGCACGCACTGGAAAGCGGCAGGCGAAGCGGACGAAGAAAACGGCACGCACGTACTCATGCTGCACAACTACCGCTCCAACAAGATGGGGACGGCTGCGAAATATACTTCCACTTCCGTTACCCTTCCTGCGGGAACCGCCGCGAAATTTTCCGTATGGGTCAAGACCTCGAATCTGACTTTTAACGACGGAAATGCCGTAGACGGAAACAGGGGCGCGTACATCGAAATCGTAAACACCGTCGGCGGAACGACGCAGGATTCTCTCATCGTCCGCAATATCGATACGTCGGACGTATCCGACAACAACGGCTGGGAACAATATACTTTTTACGTAAAGGCATCCTCCTACGCCACGACAACCGTTTCTGTCGTGCTCGGCCTCGGCATGCAGACGGAAAGCACTTCGACCAACTATTATGAATACGTACAGGGATATGCTTTCTTCGACGATCTCGTCTACGAAGTGATGACGGAGAAAACGTATGAAGACAATCTCGCAACGAACGTACCTGTAGCCGCTCAGCGCACGGATCTCGATCTTTCCTTCGGCAGCGACGCGTTTAAATTCGACGCGAAGAGCCTCACCAATAATTCTTTCTCTTTGGATCTCGACACAGTCGCGTATTCCGGCCTCGATATTTCCGGCATGCAGGTTACGGATACGACCGACGACGCCAACCGCTACGGAAACACCTATATCGAATATTTCAGAGATCAGTTCAGCGCCTCGGAACTTGCGGCGCAGACCGAACAGATCGCAACGGATAAAACCCTTTCCCGCGTCGTAACGAAGAGCGAGATCGACAGCGGCAATTACGGAACGGCCTTTAAATCGGATTTCGAAAAATTCAATGATCTGTCGTTCGGCGGCAGCAGCGAAAATATCCTCGTTCTGTACAGCGGATTGGGCGCCCCCTACACCGCAACTCTCGACTCGAACGTATTCAGCCTTGCGAAAGGCCAATACATGATGATCAGCTTCTGGGTCAAGACGTATGATCTGCAGGGCGGCACAGGCGCAACGATCACGTTGATCGACGCCGATACGGAGACGGCCATCGGCGCACTCGACACCACTACCCTTACCGGAACAGATCTCGTCGACGATACGAAGAAAAACGACGAAGCCTATAAAGATATCAACGACGGATGGCAGCAGTGCTTCTTCTTTATCACCAACGATACCGAACAAAGCGCCCCCATTGAATTCACCCTTGAATTCTCCTTCGGGCCCACGTCTATATCCGGTTCATCCCTCTCATCGTTCGTTCCCGGATACGCGGCATTTACCGGTTTCCGCTACGCAACGATGAACAGCGACGAATACGCGCTGAAAACAACGGGCGATTATGCCGTGGAAGTTTCTCTTACCGGCGGCGAAGATACAACCGAAAACTCGTTCGACGATCCTTCCTACTATGATCCCGATCAGATCAAAACTGATTTTGCCGATCCCCGCAACTATTACGGCGTCTTCGGCAACAGCACGTACGTCGGCGGCGACCTCCTCACCAATGAGGACGGCAGCAGTATCGACAAAAATGCGGTAAATCAGCTCGCTTCGGCCGGACTCCTGAACAAAAAATATGTAGACGCCTATCTCGACAGCGGTTCAGCCGTACAGGAAGCCCTTGCAAATTGCCCGTCTTTGATCGCCGCTATTACCAATTGGGAAAACGTATTTGCCGGAACCGACCAGCCCCTGCTGATCGCAAACACCGTGCAGCAGGCGTATGGATTCATATCCAACACAGCAAGCAGCATCTCGGCTGATTCTTACTCGCTGATCACGGTCCGCGTCAAATTGAGCGCAAACACCACCGCGAACGTCTATCTCATCGATACGACGGCGCCCGAAAATCTGGAAGATAAACAGTACACCGACACCTTAAAGTATACGTCCGGCGTCTCCTACCGTTACGACGAAGACGGCAACGTGATCAATAAAGATCCCGAAGCGGACGATTACAGCTCTAAAACGAACACTGTTTTCTATAAACAGGATAACGGACTTTGGTATACGGCGCAGGATTTCGCCGGCGACACCTACTATGCGAACCTCGCCAATTACGAGCGCGACCCCGAAACAGGCAATCTGCTCGATTCCGACGGTAATATCGTCTATTATGCATCCGAAGAGGACGGCACCTATTACAGATACCGCGATGCCGATTCGGGAAGACTTTCCGTCAAAGTAAAAGACTTTACCGCCGCCGGCGTCGATTTGACTGGAGCGGTCCTGCAGCAGCCTTCCGAAAAAGCGCTTTCGCAGACGGTAGTAAATAACAGCAACCAGACATCCGATTGGATCTACGTCCGTTTCTTCATCGCTTCCGGCGACGAAGCCAAAAATTACAGGCTGGAGGTTTGGTCGGGCGCCCGCGCAAGCGAAGGCGATGCCGCATTGGTCGAAAACAGCGCCGATACTTTCGTTGCTTTCGATATCGTCGGCTACAGCGATCTTACCGAGGAAACGTTTACAAACCTGGTAGACCTGCGGCTGAAAGCACTCGCTTCCGATCTCGGATACGGCAGCGATGCTACAGCGGTCGATGCTCTTGAAGAAGCGTACCTCGCCGATCCTGCATCCTTTATCGGCAGAACGGACGGCAAAGAAATCGTATATTACCACTACTCACTCTATGATGACGATGACTATGCGTCCTATGATGCGGATTATTCGGATGCGGAAACCGATCCTTATGCCGATTACGATGCGAGCTCTTATTCCAATGAAGTAGCGTACCTGCGTTACAACAATGACGGAGCGACGGAAGGCAACGTTTATTACGATACTTTCGTCAACTACGGAGCCAGCGAGATCACGGTTTCCTCAAGCTCTTCCTCCGACGATGAAACGACGGACGACAGTTCCCCCGATTCCAACCAGAATATTTGGCTGTTGGTCATCTCGATCGTATTGGCTGTCGTTCTTATCTTCACGCTCGTAGCCCTGCTTGTCCGTAAACTCCTCGCGAACATCAAGATCAAGTCCCCTCGCGCAAACCGCAACGGTCCTTCATACGACAATAAGCGCAAACGCTATATCCGCAAACTTCGCCTTGAAGAAGCGGAACACGATGAGGGCGCCGACGATATCTTGCCGGATGACGATGAGATCAGCGAAGAAGATATCTATAAAGTAGAGACGGAAGAACAGACTTCGGAAGAGAACGGTTCCTCGGAAGAAGAGAATCCTGCAGAAGAATCCGAAGAAGTTCCCGCAGATAAAAATCCTGAAAATGACGGCGACAAGAACGAATAATCTTCGCCATCAGACAACGTATTAAATGTAAACCAGGCAGCCCCTGCCGCAAGATTTGCGGCAGGGGCTGTTCTTCACTTTGCAAATGCTATAAAATTTAATTGTTTCCGCCCTCAGAGCCAAGACAATTTGCCCGTCCTCCGCAAAAGCCGAGCCGTCAACGCCCGTGTCCGTCTCCTGTAAAATGACCGTAATATCTTTCAGAAACGGGTACGCAGCATACAGTTTCTCGTGGTGCATTATGTCGCCAAGTTTTGCTGTACGATAGCCCCCGTCCTCCGTGGAATGATTTTCAAAAGCAGACTTCTCTACAAGGGTTGCCGCCGAGTCGTCGATTTCATATCGCCATTGATTGTCATACCCAACAAACCACCCAGTCTCTCGTCTTATAGTCTCGCTATCCTCTCCCGCCGCCCCTGTGAGCCTTTCGTCGCTCTGATAGTCCGTCCGAGCCTTTCTGAAAAAGCCGAGTATTTTATCTTTGAGCGTCTGCTTTTTCTGCACAAGGCGTTCAAGAATATTCTTGTTCGAGAGCGTCTGTTCGGCAAAATGCGCATTGATCTCGTCGCCGACCTGCAATGCGCTTCCCTGCCCGACCGCTTACCGCTCATCTTATTTTAAGTTAAAAGAGCACGGCAATAGCCGTGCTCTTTTAATTTTAATCATATGTTTCATCAAATATCTTTTTTGCAACATCGCGCCCGTTCTGGTATCGCCGCAATTTTTCAAATTTATTGATGATAGCGTCGCTTTTTCCGTCGGTCCCCGCAACTTTTATCCGTATTTTACCGCCAACAGTACCAAAGAATACGGATAGCTTAAAGCTTCTTTTAGCTTTCTCGATGCTCTTGAACAGTTGTATGTTGGCAGCTCCGCTCCCATTTCTGCAAGGAGAGACGATCATTCCCCTTTTGCGCGATCTTTCTTTTACTTTGCCGTTCGACGAGTATATTTTGCCGCGGCGATCCTGTTATTCCGAGCAATCATACGCAGATAACTGTCGATTGTGCGCGCATAGCTGTCGCATTCCGCGATTTTGCTGCTGAACTGACGATAACGAACGATGTAATCTTTGATCAGTCCGACGATATTGGTCAGCGTTTTGCTCAACTCCAACAGCGTAAACAGATAAAACTTATCGTCCGGTATGGCAACGACCCAAGCGGACGGATGCAAAATTTTGCTTGCACTCGCATAGGCGGCGTAACGCCCGCTCTGCCCTGCTACCTTTTGCAGCCCTTCTTTAAAGTTCAGCCTGTATTCCTTGCCGAACCCTTCCCGGAACCCCTCGACATGCACCAGCCAACCGTAATTGATAAATGCGTTCTTTTCCTTAATGCCGTAGGCCTTGCTCTCTTCCGAAAGGCGCTTCTGCAGCTCTTCGGCATTCGGCTTAGTTTCCAAATCAAAGTACTCCATGTGCTCTACGTAACGAAAAAACAGCTCCTCGCCCTTCGTATTCAGAGTAATGAGAACACACTCCAGCTCATGCAGATGCCGCCAAAGAATGACCGCATCGCAGCTATTGCCCGCCGCCAAAAGATTGATCACGCTCTTGACGGTTACCAAAGCTTTTTTAAAGAGGTTGTTAATGCCGTTCATACGGCGGTCTTGCCCTGAAAAGCTTCCCAAAATAAAGAGAGAATAGCTGCAGGCCATGTTGTAAGCGGCAATCTCGGGCGAATAGGCCGAAGTGTTTGAAAATTTTTCCACGTTGAGATGCTCGTTGATGACTATGTATACCGCCACATCTTGTACGAGCATCGCGCGGTATTTCTCCTCCCCCTCGATGCGTGATATGAGCTCCGGCGGCAAATGCGACGTGTGGAACGCATGATAATAAAATACATACGCGACAATCTCGTCTAACCGCGCCCCGTCCAATGCACGCAGCCGTATCTTCCTGTTCTCCAATTCCTGTGCATATTGTTCCTTTACGCGGTAATACATTTCTCTCAAGAAGGCAACGTTCGGCGTCTTCCCCGTTACGCGCGTGAGTTTTGCGATCTGCGCGTCGAAGACGCGCCCTTCCATCTGGTCGATAAAATTCGGCATAGCTATATCCTTCGAGAGCCCTGCTCTCCTTTTTAATTATAGAGCAAAACGCAAAAAAAAGCAAGAAAATCCCGCCTCCCTCCGCACGTACCAATGCGAACGGATCCTGCGCAATTTTCGCAACATAGAGTACATTTTTTTGAGAAAGTATTGACTTTTTCGCTCGTCAGATTTATAATAAGCGTAAATAGTAATGTCAAAGCGAGGTTTTTGCATGCAGTATCGAAATTTAGGAAAATGGGGACTGAAAGTAAGCGAGATATCCATCGGAAGCTGGATGACAGACCTGAACGGGCTCGGAGCGGCAGAAACGGCACGCCAATGCATACGCGCCGCATACGACGCGGGCGTAAACTTCTTTGACTGCGCAGATGCTTACAGCGGCGGCGAAGCGGAAAAATTCCTCGGCAGCGCTCTGCGCGACTATAAACGCAGTTCTTACGTCGTTTCTTCCAAGGTGTTTTTTCCTACCGGGAGAGGGGCCAACGATTGGGGACTTTCGCGCAAGCACATTATCGAACAACTGGATTCGAGCCTGAAAAACATGAAGCTCGATTACCTGGATATGTATTTCTGCCACCGCTTCGACCCTACGACGCCGATCGAAGAGACGATGCAGGCTCTTTCGGATATGGTCGTTCAAGGAAAGATCCTCTACTACGGCGTAAGCGAATGGTCTCCCGTACAAATCTGCAAGGCGCTTTCCGTTATACGCGAACTGCATCTGCGGCCGATGAATGTGATCCAGCCGCAATACAATATGGTCGACCGCTACATTGAAGACGAGATCGTGCAAATCTGCACCGAGAACGGAATCGGCATCGTGCCATTTTCTCCGCTTGCGCAGGGTCTCTTGACCGGAAAATACCGCAAGGGCCAGCCCCTGCCTGCCGGATCGCGCGCCACGCATCAAGCCGATAAACAGATCAACAATCTTCTTACCGACGACAATCTCGATAAAGTCGAGTCGCTTTCGAAGATCGCGGCCGAACTGGGAGTTCCCCTGTCCGTTCTTGCTCTTTCCTGGATCCTGCGCCTGCCGCAGATATCCTCCGTCATTACGGGAGCTTCCAACCCGGAACAGCTGGAAACAAACGCCGCGGCAAGCGGATTCAAGATCCCCGCGGACGCCCTCTCGGAAATCGAGAAAATTCTGAATTATCGGCCGTTCGTGCGAAAAGTCGGATAATTCCCCCAAAATCCACAAAGGGACCGCAAAACGCGGTCCCTTTTGCAATGATTCGATCACATAAGCACGATATTATTTTCGCGGCAGTATTCTTCCGTCTTTTTATCCCAAAGCGAAACCTGTACCTCGCCGATATGCATTTTATTCAGCAAAAACATGCAGAGGCGAGACTGGCCGATCCCGCCGCCCATCGTCAAGGGCAGTTCGCCCGCAACAAGCGCTTTGTGGAATGGATATTCCAACCGTTCGAGGCAGTTTTCCGCCGTAAGCTGTTCGACCAAACTCTTTTCGTCCACCCGAATGCCCATCGAAGAAATTTCGAAAGCGCAGTCGAGCACGGGATAATACAGCAATATATCGCCGTTGAGGGCCCAGTCGTCATAATCTGGCGCGCGGCCGTCATGCTTTCTTCCCGAACGAAGTTTTCCGCCGATCTGCATGACAAATGCCGAGCCGTACTTGCGCACAAACGCCGACTCGCGTTCTTTCGGCGACAAATCGGGATACATATCTTCCAATTCCTGCGAAGTTACGAACGTGATCTCGTCGGTCAGATAATTGTCGAGAGCGGGATACTCCGCGCAGATGCGCGAAGCCGTCTTTTGCAGCGCGGCGTAGATCTTGCGGACAGTCGTCTTTAAAAACTCTGTATTTCTGTCCTGACGGCGGATGACCGCTTCCCAGTCCCATTGATCGACGTAAATCGAATGGAGATTATCGAGATCCTCGTCGCGACGGATCGCGTTCATATCCGTATACAGCCCGAACGGTGCCCCGAAACGGTATTTTGCAAGCGCGTATCTCTTCCATTTTGCCAAAGAATGCACGACCTCGGCAACTTCTCCCGTAGCTTTGATGTCGAAAGATACCGGCCTTTCCACGCCGTTCAGATTGTCGTTCAGGCCGCTGTTGCGTTCTACGAACAGCGGAGCGCTGATGCGCGTCAGATTGAGTGCGCCGGAAAGTTCTCCTTCAAAAATTGTCTTGATCTCTTTCAGCGCCCGTTCCGTCTGAATAAGATCCAACCTGCTGACATACATTATTTATTCCTCTCAAAAAAATTTGCTATCGTCAAACGATTCAAACGACCGCACGAAAAGCGCCGATTCTCTTTTCAGCGCTTCTTCCACGGAAATCTCCTGCCCGTCGAATACGGCGGCGGTAAACATCCCTGCCGATTTTGCCGCGCGCAATGCTGCAAGATTGTCTTCGAATACCGCGCATTCTTCAGGCTGTACCCCCAGCCGCTCTGCCGCCAACAAAAATATATCGGGAAAGCTCTTATTCTTCCCCGCATCCTCCACCGTAGCAAAGGCGTCGAACAATCCTTCAATGCCGCCCGAGCGGAGCACGGGAAGGAAAAAATCGGGAGATGAAGCCGTCGCGACGCACAGAAAATACCCTGCATTTTTCAGCTTTTGCACGAAGGACACGGCTCCGGGTTTAAAATAACGGCTTCCGTCTTTCGCCCGGTATTTGGACAGCGACATTTCATGCCATTCCGCAATGATCGCGCTTTCCTCTTCCTTCGGCAAATAATTGCGCACGGTGAACGCCGCACATTCGCGGAATCCGAGATGCGCGATGTTTTGCTGATACCCTTCGGGAACGGGCATGTTCCGCCGCGCAAAAAACTCTTCGTCTACCTCGCGCCAAATCTGCGAACTGTCGATCAGCGTTCCGTCCAAATCAAACAGAACCGCGCGTAATTTTTGTCCGTCTGTCATAAAATAAATTATAACACGAACATCAAAAAATAGCAACCGCTCTGCCGCCCTTTCGGCAGGCTTTACAGGTCAACAACTTGAATTTTATATAAAAATATGGTAAAATATGCTTCGGAGACACTCTATGAAATTCGGATTCCGCAGAAAAAAACAAAATGACAGCGTAAACGCATCCACCGATGAAAAACGCAGGCCGCCCGTTTCCGTCTTCCTGACCGGCAGCGGCGACCCAAACGCGCTGTTTTCCGCACTGCCCGCCGGTTCTGAAATTATTGCCGCGCAAAACATCGAACACAATAACGAACAGTATCCTTCTCTCCTTCTGCGCGAAGCGGGCAGCCGCGCCCAAGGGGATTATGTTCTCCGCGCATCTCTGCCCGCCGCAGGAGACGCGGCGGAATTTTTTGCGAGCCTTCCCGAACGCAGCGAAGAATTGATCCTCTTTTCGAAAGGGCAAGGGGAACGCGGCGCGGAAGACAGCGGCATATTGGAAAGAATCCTGCGGCGCGAAAAGAAATTTCACCCGTCCCGATTCGGTTACGCGCTTTCTGCCGATCTGTATGCGCGTTCTCTGCCATACATTGAAACACTGCCGCAAGAAAGCGCGGCCCTGGCACCGTTGCTTCTTGCAAAAAGCGCTGTTTTTTTAAATTATTCTCCGTTTGATGGGCATCGGCAGGAATCGGAGGCGGACGTAAAAATCTGCGCAGAGACGCTTGTCCACTTCTTCAACGAACTGAAGCCCCGCCTCGATTCCCTACGCTACCGTTTCGCTTTCAATTACGTCTGCGGAAAGATCATTGCGGCTTATGCCGCTCTCGTGCATAAAAGCGACCGCGAACAGCTGCGTGCGTTGGACGAGTTTTTAAAACGGGAAAATTTGGCGCTGCGCGTCGCCGCAGACGAGCGTTCTCCATTGGCATTCATCCGATCTCTGCGAAAAAAAGATTTCGCTCCGACATTACCCGCGCGAGCTGCCGCGGCGGCCGTTCTCTTTCGCGAAAAAAAGAATGCTGATATTCAACGCCGCACCCCTTTCTCTTAAATTGCTATTTTAACCGCCCGAAAATCCGGCGGGGATTCCGACTTGCGAAATCCCCGCCTTTTTTAATCTTTACCGCCCTGCGTTTCTTCGCGCAGCATACCCTTCAATGTTTCCAGATGCAATTTTTCGTCGAGGAGAATGCGCTCGATCACTGCGGCGACGCGTTCGTTTTTTAAGCGGCAGAGCATGGCTTCGTATCCGCGAATCGCCTCCGTTTCGCCGCGAATATCGTCCATCAGCATCTTTTGCGGAACGCAGGAAAAGGATACCGCCGCCGCACTGTAAAAATCGAAGAGCCGCGGCGGGCAGGAAGTAAATACGGGCAAAGCGCCCAAATTATACAGCATCCCGCCCAACAGATCGAGATGATGCATTTCCGCAATCGCAATTTCGACCATCATTCGGGCATATTGTTTTCGGTTCAGCCCCGCAAATACGATTGAATGATAGACGTATTGTAAAATTGCCGTAAGTTCGCTTCCGCGGTCCGCATAGGCCGGCGAAAGGATTTTGACGCTCTCCGCATCCGGGCGCAACCCGTCCGTACTCGGATAAGGCAGATCGACGCTCATTCCGTGCATAAATGACCTCTCTTTTTTGTATCATTGTATGCTGCGAATGTGAACAGCCGTGCATTTCAATTGAAATCAAAACTTCAATATTCAAATTGCAAATTTGGGTTCCGAAAATGCGGCAGATTCCTCTGCCGATTGCGCACCCTGTTTTTCAACAGAGGAAAACAGGGTGCTTATTTACCGCCGTTTCTGCACGGCTCGGCAGCCAATCATTGACGGCGTACGCCTATCGCTTTCGATTATTTTATCTCTGCGGGAGGATGAGCGCCGAAATGAAATACAGGCTCCGCTCACCTACCGTGAGCGGAGCCTGCTGCAATAGGCCGAATCGATCATTCTTTCTTTTCTTTCACCTTTTCCCTCACAAAAAATACAATAAGGAGGGCAATTGCTCCGGCTACAAGCAGACCGGCTCCGACACCGATTGCCCAAAAAACCAAATCATTTCCCTGCGCTACTCCTCCCCATTGGAAAGTAAGATCTGTTATTTCAATACGAACCACGGCATTCGAAAACGCAGGCAAATCCATTGCAAATGTAAAGTATTCTGTATACGGTTCTTCCCGCGGCTCTAACTCATCCAATATGTCTCCCAAGCTAGATGTCCATAGTTCTTCGCCATATTCGTCATATCCGACCACGGTATAATTAATTCCGATGGCGGTGCCGCTTTCAATCGTATAGGAAAAACTTCCCTGCACCCGTTCCCTGTCTTCAATCGTATATGTAAGACTGTCTGCCTTGTATTCTGCTTTTGTTCCGCAGCCCACCATACAGAGGGCACAGGCAAACAATACGAGGATTGCAAAATAAAACCTCTTCTTCATTTCTGCGGGTCCTCCTCCGTTTTATTTTCCACCACTATGCCGCTTTCTGTCCTTTTTAAAACCGCAGCCAAAAGGGCGAGAGACAAAAACAGGGTGGGTACCAGCAGAGCGATCAGTTCCCCCTGATAAGTCAACGCGGAAGTAAACGCAAGTTCACTGAACTCATTTTCCCCGTAATACGGGACGAATGCCGCTACGATCATAAAGGCAATTTCGCATGCGAGCAAAACGCAACCGACCGCAAGTGTGATGATGCGCACTGCTTTCCCTTTAGAAAACAGACAAAACGCACACCCCAGCAAAAACGGTACCGCCACTATAAACAGCACAAGCGAAAATAAAGTAAAAAGATACAAGGCCGAAGTTTGTGCTTCATCTCCTTCCAATCTCTCAAACATCGCGAAACCGCCAGCAAATTCGACGAGCATGCCCAGCCAGGCAATCACAAAGATCACGGCCGATATCCCGACCGCCGCCGCGCCGATCGTTTTTAAAGTTTTCTGATCCATAATCTCTCCTTTAACTATAAATCCAATTATTTTTGCGCAATTGAAAACTCAAAAAGCAGTTTCGGATTGCCTTTCACAACTTCTAAATACCACGTATCCGACGTGCCCGGTGCCGAAACCGGCACATCGGCATTCTGCTCTTCAAAAAACTCCAACCCAAAATTGTAGTAGACCGTGAATAATATCTCCCCGTTTTCCGGAGAAAACATATCATATCGAACAAACAGGCCGCGCAATACAGAATCTTTCTTAAACTCTTCCGGGAACTGATACAGCGCGATATTATTCAGCGTTTCCTCTTTATCAAGAATCACGATTTTAAAAGCGCCGGACGATTCGTCGGCGTTGCGCTTTGCCTGCGCCAACATTTCTTCGGCATAATCTTGTTGCAGAATCTCTAAAGTACAGCCGAATTTTTCCCCGCAAATTTTGCAAGCATACTTTTCAACAACGTGTTCTCCCGCTGCATATTCGACGTGCGTACATCCCTCTTGCAGACAAGCGCGGTCATGGCAGGTATATTCGTCCGCATATGTATGCGGCGCCAACGTGCCGTAATGCTCGCCGCACACCTCGCATATCGCCTGTTCCAAGCAAGTTGCTTTGCCGCCGACATGCTCATCCGCTGCATATACGACGTGCGTACACCCCTCTTGCAGACAAGCGCGGTCATGGCAGGTATATTCGTCCGCATATGTATGCGGCGCCAACGTGCCGTAATGCTCGCCGCACACCTCGCATAT
>OGGQ01000122.1_pt1 | contig 102377 bp, 76 predicted proteins | sample 1571191 | NCBI WGS metagenome assembly OGGQ01 (sample SAMEA2582061, study PRJEB24529) | metagenome | biome: Human gut stool | place: China | collected 2011
CCACAAAAAAGCCGCGGATTTTTATCCGCGGTTTTTTTGTTGTGTGTCACAAGCAGGCTATTCGGGTTCGCAGAACCTTGCCCCCTTGGGGCAATACTCCTTCGGGCACGCCGTAAAAGTACGTAGGCATATCGTCGGAAAATATTTATTTAAAAACAGATGAAAGGGCAGGCCTTTTCGGCCTGCCCCTCTTTTACGGCTTTTCGCCGCCTGTTTTTATTTATCTCGATAACCTCTTGATTTTTTACAGCGGATTCGGGAATTCCGTCGCCAAAGCGCCGTTCTGATATTCTGCAGCAGCCTCGGTCCACATTGCCTCATAATATTCTTCATTGGGCAATGAACACATGTAGTCGCTGTAAATGGCATGCTGCGACATTGTATACGTTCCGATAGCTGTCGCCACTTGGAATCCGGGAACATAGTAGCAGGCGATCCAATCTCCGTCTACGGCGCAATAGAAATATTCGCCGTCCCGAAGCAAGGTCAAAGAATGCGTTACGCGTTCATCCCCGTTTCGGAAAGACATGGGCTGATTGACGACCTGTCCCGGCCAATACCAGTCGATACCCGAAGCCTGTACGAATGCAATGTCGCCGTAATTATAAGTCGACCGCATATCGAAAGCGAGATAATAGACCGTATTGCCCGACCTTGCAAAGATACCCGCCTTCGGATACTGTTCGCCGCCATTGATGCCGACAAGATCGATCGTAGTGGTAAAACAGAATTGTGTGCTTTCAATCCCTTTTACGTAGGCATATTCGTTGGAAATATTGTCTACTCCCTTATGCTCCAAATATGCGCTGTCTGTGCCGTTGTCATGGCTGAAATCGACGTTGATCGTCGGTTGGTTTCCCGCGGGGGAGGAGCCGAATACGGCGCCGCCCTCCTCTTCCACGGTAAACTCAACGCGATTGCTGACGTACGTCATATCGCCGATTTTCGCCGCGGCGCGGACAGTAAAGCTTCCGATGTCGTGGCAAATAAAGGCATACGATTGGTTGCTGGTCTGCGCCAATTCTTCATATTCCAATTCCGCCGCAGTCGGCGCGATCTCGTACGTGATCGTCTGCCCTTCGGGCATATCCGTCGTCGTAGCGATGATCGCGTTCGATTCATTCTGCTTCACGGTGCTGTTTTGGACAGAGATGCTGATCGTAGGCCACGCAGTATCACCCCCGCCGTTATTGCCACTATTATTGCCGCCGTTGTTATTGTCATCCCTGCCTCTGCCGCAGGCAGCAAGCAGGCCGAGGGCCAAAACCCCTGCAAAGAGAAGGCATAAAATTTTTGTAAACTTTTTCATGTGTCGTCCTCCTTATTCAGCGGTCGTATATACAGCGAGCGAATCTACGCGCAGATCGGCATCGCGAACAGACGATCCGAATACGACGGCACCGATCGAATCGGCCCTGTTGCGGAAGCTGAAATTCTCCCCGGCCAACTCGTCGTTAACATACACGTCAAAGCGATCGGAATCCACGTCTACATCGACTCTGATGTCCACCATCTCGTTGCGGTTGTACGAAGCGAGAACAGTCTTTACGTTCGCATTATAGGCGACCAAATTGTAGTTGCCGTACGAATATTCGAACGCGACGCTCACAGCGTAGTTTCCGTCTTCGTTCACCAGATACACGGCATTGCCCCAAACCGCCTCATTGAAGCTCATGCGGGCTTCTACCGTAAAGGTACCCGTCTGCTCTGCAAAGCTGTACTGAAGCATCGCTTCCTGCTGCAATCTCTGATTTTTGAAAGTACGCACGTTCAGGTACTTGCTGCCGTCGTCCGCTTCGCGCACGATAATATCGGGCGTACGGTCGATCGAATGAATTTCATACCCGTACGGGTCAAGACCTACGATCGAATCCTCATACGTTTCATAGACGAGGTAGTTCACACCGTCGCCGCTCATGTTGCGGCCCGCATTCATTGCAGCCAGCGCATCCGTCAGATCACTGATCGTTTCGGTTACGTTGCCTTCGACCAAAGCGCTCGTCGAATTGAGCATCTCGTACCCTGCTTCGACCGCCGCTTTCAGAGCGGTAACGTCCGCTTCTTCATATTGCCCCAAACCTGTTCCGGTCGGGATCGCATAGTAGTTGCCGACTGCGTCGAGCGCCGCCGCGAGATCGCTGCGAAGCGCAGCATCCGCTTTTACAGCGTCGAGGTTGCTGCCTTTCCAGATCGTCGTGCGGGCAGACTGCACGAACGTAGCGTTCGTAGGAGTTTCGTTCCCTCTGGTAAGGTAGATCTTATCGATGGCAAGGCCGTCCTGTACGCAGTAAACATTCAAAGTATACCTGCCTGCCGCACTGAACGTGATCGAGTTGCCTTCTCTCCAATGGAAAAATTCTTCACGGTCATACGCATATTCACCCTTTGTATACCGCGGTACTCCGTTGATGCCGATGCCGTACGAACTCGAACGGGGATTCGGCGATTGGATGTTCACCCAAACCGTATACGTTCCGGGCGTGGTGATTATGATTTCATAATCCATGCGGGGAGCCGAATCCATAGTAGCGCCGTATTCTTTGCGCTCTTCTTTCGTGCGCATCGCAATTCCTTCGTCCGTCTGGGCAACGACCCATCCGTCCGCAGAGGCATATTGATCATCGCCGAGCACGGCCGTCTCCGTTTCGATGGCGAGGACGCCGTCCTGCTCTACGAAGTAACCGGTGCCGTACGTCTGTTCGATATTGTAATCTTCCGGCAAGACGTAGGTTTCGCCGCTCGTGCCGTAGAAGGCATCGTAGTACGCGTTTGCGCCGGGATCGGTGTTGTACGTCGTGTTGTAGCTTTCCAGCGGCCCGAAGTAGGAATCCTGCTTTTCGGCCGTATAGATCACCATCTTATCGACGCAGATCCAAGGATCGATCATATACAGCCGGATGGTCGTAAGGCCGGGCTGCGCTATATCGATCGTGATCGTATGCTTGATGATTTGGGTAAACACGCCCTCTTCCCAAGCGGGGTTATTCGTGCCGTAGTCGCGTTCGCCCTCGATAATGGTGGGCGTTCCGCTGCCGACCCCTACCGCAAGGCGCACATGTCCCTGCGAATGCAGCGTAGGCAAACGGTATACTTCCATTTCAAAGGTACCCGCCGAAGTGAAATACACGTTGTATTCCAGATACGGCGCGGAAGTTGCAAACGTATCTTCGTTATAGCTTACGAGCGTGTTGCTCTCGGCGCGGACCATATCGCCGGAAACGCGGCCGAGATCCTTGATGACCTCCCACGATGCGGCGCCCGTTTCATGCGAAGCGCTGTAATGCTCTGCCTCGATCGAAACGTAGCCGTCCTGTTCGACGTACGTGCTTTCGCCAAGGTCATAATTCGCATAATTCACATTGATCGTAACCGTCTTCGTGTAGCTGCCCGAGGTGATCGTAACCGTCGCCGTATCATTGCCGGTAACCTTGCTCCAATCGATCGAGACCCATACGCGCTGTTCGTCGGTAACGATGCCCTGCGTCGTGCTCAGCTGAACGAAATCTTTATCCGCCGAAACGCTGAAGCTGAAGTTGCCGGCGCCCTTGTTGAACACGTCGATATACTTGCGTCCCTGCGCATAATTGTAGAAAGCGAGGGAAGAACTGCTCTGTTCCGCGGATTCTCCTTCCACGATCACGCCCTGCTCGGTAGCGCCCAAAGTAAAGGTAGGCCCGCCGTTCGCAAAGCCGGACATAACGGGCGGCACGTAATTTTCGGGATCCATGATATTTTCCCACTTGCCGTCCGCAAGAATATTGTTGTAATAAGAAATTTCATCCTTGCGCATGCGGTTGAAATCCAAAGAGTAATTATAGCAGTTCCATGCCGTGGCGTTGCGCCCCTGCTCGTACGCTACATTTCCCTTATGCGCATAGTAGAATTCCGCATTGATATAGTATGCGCAGCGCACCTCGAAGAGGATCGTCTCATAGAAGGTGTTTTGCTGTGTTTCGGGGATCGCCTCGTATACGGCCTCGGCGCGTTCCCACAGATCCTTGTATTCGGAAGCGCGGCGCTCCATTTCATCGCCGTACGCGTCGCTGAAAAGATCCACGCTCATATGCTCGAGCTTGCGCGCGTTCGTCATCTGCGTGTAATCTTTCATGATCTCGATGATATCGTCCGCGAACTCTTCGCCGTATTCGCGCGCGGCTACTTTGCCGTAATACTGCTCGAACACGTTCTCGTTGTTATACTGGTCGATATCGTACCCGAGATCAGCAAAGAAGTCAATCTCCAGCATGTTCATCTGCGTGTCGCCGGAGTTGAGCACCCACGCTTTCTGAATGCCGCTCTTATAGGCTTTCGAAAGTTCTTCGTAAACCATCGTCTGCGGCATCGAGTTGATCCACATGTAGCTCTCGTTGTCGGGGCCCCAATAGGAAGCGTGGTAGTAGATGCCGTTGCCGCCGCTGCGTTCGCGCTCTTCGGCATTCGGCACGTTGCGGATGAAGCCGTGGTTGTCGTCCGCCCAGATGATCGTGATGTTTTCCGGCAGATCCAATCCGTTGTTGTACAGCTCCTGCACCTCTTTATAGGGCTGGAAGGTCATGAACACGCCGTCGAGCGAATCCAAACCGAGCTCTTCTTTGAGGATGTTCTGCTGCAGATCGATGATGTCTTCCAGCAGTTTGCACTTGTCGCCGTACCAGGGTTCAGAATTGATATATTCGGTATTGAAGCCTTCGTCGTGCGAACCGCGCATACCGAGGTTCCACGCCACTTCGTAATCTTTGTTTGCACGCACCGATTCGCGCCAGTATTCTTCGATCACGGGCTGGCTCTCGACATGCGTGTAGTCGTATTTTACTTTAACGTTCGCATATTCCGGATGTTCCTGCTTGTACTGCGCAACGAAGTTGTCCCATTCATTGAGGTTGTTTCGGAGCAGCATGTCGCAGTGCGACGTACCGATGACGATACCGTAGTAATCGGCATTGATCGGGTTTTCCACATAGCCAACGAACGCGTCCGAGCAGGCGTGCATCGCCGGCCATAAGAAGTTCGCCTTGCTGCGCAGCAGCATTTCGAAGATCTCTTCATACAGCTTCGGGCCCATGTGCTTGCCGTCGTCCATTACCCTGCCCCACAGTTCGAGGTCTTCTTCGTCGTTGATGAAGATGCCGCGGTACTGCACGTCGGGCTCTTCCGAAACGTAACGGTAATCGGCCGCGAGGGTCAGATTATCTTTGTGGGCGGGAACGCTGTCGGCAAAGAAAGTCCAGGGCGAAACCCCGAGCATCTCGCTGATATAATAGATACCATAGATCGATCCGCGTTTGTCCGAGCCCGCGATCACGAGCGCCGTATCCACTTTTCCGTCGCCGAACGGGTCGTCCACCGTTTCGATGAGGTAAGTTTCCCACTTGCCTTCCACCTGCGAAACGTCGATCTTTCCGCTTTCGACCATCGAATCGATGGCCGTGCTCTTGCCGATCGTGCCGATAATGATCGCATAATCGGCATATCCGGTAACGCTCTGCGCCACGACGGGTTTTACGCCCGTAACCGTTTCGACGTCTTCCTGCAGGTCATACGCCGCGCGCACGACGCCGGGATAATCGCCGTCCGTTGCGCCGGGTTCGTTCGTGCCTTCCACGACGATCAGCGCCGCGCGGTCGTTATCGATCAGCTCGAACGCATTTTCCGTTGCAGGCGTGTCGCCGCCGTTGTCGTCTCCTCCTTTCGAGCAAGCAACGACGAGCAGTGAGATCGCAAGCAGCAGCACGATGAGAACCGCCGTCAAGCGAAAAGTTTTCTTGAGTTGCATTTCGTTTCCTCCATGTTATTCTATGGCGGCCTCTGCGGCGGCCATTCGGCCGCCGCATCGGTCTGCCCTTGTTGCAATGATTAAAAATTGTTTCTTCCGCATCCGCGCGGCACCGCCGCGCCCTGTTCCTTGTTTCCGCCGCAGTCAAGCTGCGGCGGATAAAGTTGCTGTGTTTATTCCGTTATTCTGCGATGATCTCGCGCGCTATCGGCGCATCAGTTTTCCCCCGCCGAAAGCTGTTTGGCCACGATGCTGTAGACAGTGAATTCCGTCGTTCCGTTGTCTGAACCCATTCTATAAGCGAGAACGGGCTGGCCGTTTTCGCGGAAATCGAAGTTGCCCAGGTAAAGGTTATCGCCCATGGCTGCGTTTTCGCCGGCATTGCCGCCTTCGCCGTCCGCAATGAGAGATTCACCGCTGATGTAAAGGTAAACGCGCTCGTTATCACAATCCACCACGGCACGCAGGGTATAATCTACGCCCGGAACCAGCCTCGTCTTCGTGTTGTTGAAGAGATTGATATTGTTGCCCCAACTCTTTTCTTCCCGAACCATAAGAATATTGTTCTGTACCGCTACCGTAACGGCGTAATTGTTGTCGTTGCCGCGCAGGAAGAATATGTTCGCAAAAGAGGTTGATGTCGTCTTAAACTTTACGGTGAACTCGACGACGCCGCTCATAGCCTGATCGAAATCATACTGCAGAAAAGCGCTCTTGCCGCTCTTATCTTTATGAAGCGTAACCCCGTTTTCCGAATACGTGATGCTGTCGGAGCCGGGAGTTCCGATCGTTTCCGTCCACCCGTCCGGTTTGGTCGTGCTGTTGAACTGCTGTTCAAAAATTACAGGCGCGTCCGTGCTGTTCTCCAACGCATACAAATCGGTTACGTCTACGGCAAAAGTGCAATCCGCACTCCCTTCGCTGTTGGTCGCCGTCAGTTTGAATTGATACTCGCCGCCACGCGTAAAGTAGATCATACCCTCTTCCGCATCATACGTCCAGCCGCCGATTTCCGTGGTCTCTTCGAGAAGCATCTCAGCAGCGGGGCTGGCGCTGATTTCATATGAAAGAGTGACGTGCGGACGGCTCGTTGTGGGAGCGCTTGCATTCCAAACTTCCGTCTGCAGCGTGAGGCTCTCGTCCTTCTGTGTCGTCGTGAACGTCGGCGCTTGTTTAAGCCGTTTGGCTACAATGCTGTGAACCGTAAATTTGACCCATATGCCGTTGTTGGAGCCCATGCGGTAGTAATTTATCGCATTGCCGTTGTCGCGGAAATCAAAGTTGCCAAGGTAAGCTTCGCCGCCAAGTTCGAACGTTTCCGTCCTTGTACCATCTTCATACAGGCTTTCGCCGTCGATATAGAGATACACTCTCTCCGTTGTCGTATTGATAATGGCGCGGAGAGTATACTTTTGTCCTCCGACGATGTAAACCCCGTTGTGCCCCATGATCGCGGGCGATCTCCATTTGCCGCTGTTTTCGCAGACTCTCAGCCGATTGTTTTCCACCGCCACGGTAATTACCGAACTATCGCCGTTATTGACTCCGTTAACGAGGAAGAAAATATTTGCGAAATTCGATGTGCTCTCCGGGTCGATCGTGAATTCTACCGTAAATTCCAAAACTCCCGTAACAGGTTCTTCGAACTGATGATGTACAAACGAAGAGCCGCTGTTGGACGTTCTTCCCATTTCCAGGCCGTTTGCCGTCCAATTTCTAAAGCCGTCTCCCGAAAGCGCCTCTTCCGTCCAGTCGGCAGGCTTTTCCGTTGTATTGAACTGCCAATTTTCAAAATCGCCCCAATCCGCGGTTACTTCTTTCGTATACAGATCGGTTACGCTGACCTTGAAAGTTTCCTCGGCGCTGCCCGCATCATTCGTTGCGGTAAGCTTGAATTGATATTCTCCTCCCCTGGTGAAGTAGATTTTACCGTTCGCTTGGTCGAAATACCAACCGCCGATCCCCGTCGTTTCCGCAAGAACGACGGCCGCTTCGGGGTCGCTCACTTCGTATGTGATCACAATGCTCGCGCTTTGGGTGGCGATCATGGACGCATCGTTCGTCGCGTCGATCCTGGAATCCTGCAAAGTGAGCTCGTCATCTTCCGGAGCCGTCGTAAACGTCGGCGCCTGGAGGACTGCTTCCGCATTGACCACGACGGTGATCGTCTGCGGAGTGCTCGTCGAACCGTCTTTCGACGCGGTGATGGTAAACACATACGTTCCCGCAGCGTTAAATTTCACCGTCTTGTTTTCGGTAATTTCAAAGCCGCTTTCTTGATTGCATGCAATCGAAACCGTTGCGTCTGCAGGATCTACGCTGTAGTTGAGCGTGTAGCTCGCCGTGCCGCCGGAAAGGGTAACTTCCCCGTTCGCCTCGTTTACCGTAACGGTGGGAGCCTCAGGCTGAGGCTCCTCCCCCTTTTCGGTAAGCTGTTTGGCAACGATACTGTGCAATGTAAAGTCCGATGTGCCGTTATTGCTGCCAGTACGGTATGTTAATAATTCGGATCCGCTGTCGCGGAAATCAAAATTACCAAGATATACTTCGCCGTTCAGATTGAATTCCGTTGCGCGGTCGTCTTCATAGCACTTCTCCCCGCTGAGGTAGAGATACATTCTCTCCGTTTCCGTATCGAGCACGGCGCGAATCGTATATCGGACGCCCGCGATCAGATTCGTGGAAGCGTTCCCATACAGGGCGGGCGATTTCCATCCTCCTTGTTTATTGCCTTGGTTGACTTCCAGTTTTCCCTTTTCGACGGCGACAGTGATAACGGACGAACCGTTTGAGTTGTTCGGATCCTTTTCATAGTCAAGTATGAAAAAGATATTCGCGAAATCCTCTCCCGTCTGATTGAGGGTAAAGTCTACGGTAAATTCTACCAATCCTTTCAGTTCGACGCCAAAATCGCTTCTGACAAATGCGTTGTTGCCGTTTCCTCCGGCAATCTTAAGCCCGTCTTCGCTCCAAGTAACGGAACCGTTTCCGGTGGTAGCTTCTTCCGTCCAATTTGCAGGCCTTTCCGTAGAATTGAACTGCTGGTTCCAAATCTCATTTTCATCGTAATTGCCTTCGGCATACAAATCGGTAACCGTTACCGCGAACGTTTCTTCCGCGTCGGTACCCACGCCGTTCGAAGCGGTCAGTTTAAATTCATAATAGCCGCCCTTCGTGAAGTAGAGGTTTTTCGTAGCTTCATCGTAATACCAACCGCCGATTTCCGTCGTCTCTTCCAGCGTTACCGTCGCCGCGGGGCTGGCGGTAACTTCGTACGAAAGAGTGATGTGCGGGCGGCTCTTAAAGCGCGCACTTTCGCTGGAATGATCGTACTGCTGCGTCTGCAAAGTCAAACTCGCATCATCTTGCACCTTGCTGAAAGTCGGCGCGATTTCGACCGTACCGGAAGTGATCGTCCTCGCGGTCGTCGAGTACAGAGTCGTTACCGTATTTTGCGCATTCGTACCGAAGCGGAACATTACGGGATCATTGCCGTTGCCGCGGAAGTCGAAGTTGCCGAGATAGATGTTTTCACCCAAAGCAATCGGTTCTCTGTCGTCCGTGTTGCGGATTTTGCCGCTGATGTAGAGATAGATGCGCTCGTTGTCGAAGTCGATTACCGCGCGAATCGTATACTGTTCGTTGTCGACCAAGCGAACGCGCGTATCGTTGCCGATATTGATATAAGTCTGTGCGCTGCCGTCGTTTACGAGCAGGTAGCTGTCCTGCGAGCCGATGCAAACGGGATAAGTTTTGATATTCGTACTGCTCGATTCAAGGAAAATAATATTGATATACGGTTTTTCGTTGTCATCCTCCGCCGCCGTATAATCGTTCGAGAAGGTTACGGTAATTTCGGCAAGGCCGGAATTCTGCGTAAATTCTCTCTTGACAAAAGCAGTATTGTCGCCCGCGCCGGCGGAGAATGTTGCCCCTTCCGCGCTGTAGGTGATTGTCGCGCCGTCCGCTTTATCTTCCGTCCAGCCTTCGGGGATCGTATCGCCGTTAAAGGTGGTGTTCCAAAGCTCGGTTCCTTCCAGATTCGCATACAGGTCGGTTACCGTAACGTTGAACGTGCAGACGGCATCGCCCGCGGCGTTCTTTGCCGTAATGGAGAATCCGAAAGCCCCCGCCTTGGTAAAGGTGATGGTATTCGCATCGGCATTGTAGGTCCAGCCGCCGATGCTCGTCGTCTCTGCCACTTCCAGCGTATAAGCGCTGCCGGAAATCGCATAGTCGAGCGTTATGGTGCAGTAATTCGGATATTGCGCCGACTGCAAAATTGCAGACGTATCGTCCTGTTCCGCCGTGAACGCAGGCTTTTCCGTTACCGTTACGACGATCGTTGCCGTTTCGGTAGCGCCGTCATTTACGGCTGTGATCGTGAACGTATATACGCCCGCCGCAGTGAACGTAACCGTCTTATTGTCGGAGTCGATGACTGCGCCGCTCTGTTGGTCGCACGTAACCGTAACGGCTGCCGTATCGGGCGTTACGGTATAATCCAGCGCATATTCGACGCTGTCGCCCGTCAGATACAGATCATCTTTTTCCGCTGTTTTTACCGTAATGACCGGAGAAACGACGTCTTCCGCCAACACCGTAACGGTGATCTTTGCCGTCCTGGTGATTTCATCGTTGACGGCCGTAATGGTGAATACATACGTGCCGGCCGTATCGAAGGTAACCGTCTTTTTGTCAGCGCCGATGACTGCGCTCTGGTTGTCGCATGTAACCGTAACTTCCGCATCCGCGGGCGTTACGCTGTAATCCAGTTTATAGCTTGCCGTGCCGTCCGAAAGCTGTACGTTCGCCGTAGTATTTTCCACGTTGATTACAGGCGCTTCCGCCCCCAATCTGCACGCGGTTACCGAATACAGGGTCGCCTGCGTGTCAATTTGTGTCGAACCGAAGCGGAACATCGCGGGATCGTTGCCGTTGCCGCGGAAGTCAAAGTTGCCCAGGTACACGTTGTCGCCCAAGGGGATCTCCGTCGCGCGGTCGTCGTCATAGCGGTTTTCGCCGCTGATGTAGAGATAATAGCGTTCGTTGTCGAAGTCGATGATCGCTTTGACCGTATATACTTCGTTGTCGATCAGGCGCACGCGCTGCGACGAGCCGATGGACATCGATCCGGAATTCCAGTCGTTATCTTCATTTACAACGAGATAGCTGTCCTGCACGCCGACGCCGACAGGCCAAGTGCTCGTCGTGGATTGCGCAGATTCGAGGACGATCAGATTGATGAAAGGTACGTCGCCCTGTCCGCCGACCCTCGAATAATCGTTCGAGAAAGTAACCGAAATTTCAACGAGGCCTTCGTTTACCGTGAAGGGCGTACGAACGATCGCATTGTTGTCCGAAGTGCTGGTAACGTCAAATTTCGTGCCGTTCTCCGAATAGGTGATGCTGCCGTTCTTCCCCTTCAGTTCCGTCCAGCCGGAAGGGATCTGCGTGGAGGTAAAGTCTGCATCGAGGAATGCATCCTGTCTGTTTACACCGGCAAATTGATCGGTTACCGTCGCCGTAAAGGTGCTCGTATCCGCCCCCTTCTCGTTGGTCGCGGTAAGAGTAAAGGTATAAGTGCCGGCCTTCGTAAAGGTGATGGTACCGGCGTCCGCGTCGTACGTCCAGCCGCCCACAGCGGGATCCGTCGTCTCGGCAAGGGACATTGCCATTTCGCCGCCGCCCGTTACCGCGTAATCGAGGGTAACGGCAGACGTGCTCGGGAATTGCGCCGTCGTCAGTTCGAGGCTGACGTCCGCCTGCTCTGTAGTAAATTCGGGGGCCAACACCTCTTCGTTTACGGTTACGCGGATAGTCCCTTTCGCCGTGCCGCCCTCGCTCGTGGCAACGATCGTAAAGGTATACGTCGCCGCCGCCGTAAAGGTTACGTCATTCCCCTCGCGGGTGAAGCCGGTCGTCCTGTTGCAGGTGATCGAAACGGCCGCGTCCGCGGGCGTTACGCTGTAATCCAACGTATATTCCGCCTCGCCGCCTTCGAGGTTGACCTCGGCGGTCGGCTCGTTGATGGTGATCTGCGGCGCGTCGGGCGTGGACGGAGAAGATCCGTCGCTTACCGTAACGGTGATGGTGCCGCTGGCTTCGCCGGCGTCGTTCGTGGCCGTAACCGTAAACACGTACGTCGCCGCCGCCGTAAAGGTTACGTCATTCCCCTCGCGGGTGAAGCCCGTTTCCTGATCGCAGGTGATCGCCACCGTCGCATCCGTAGGCGCGACGGTATAATTCAAGGTGTAACTCGCCTCTCCGTCCGTAAGCGTAAGCTCTTTCGCGCTTTCGTTTACGGTAACGGTAGGAGCCGATGTCTGGTCATCGCCTCCGTTCGAACATGCAACGAACAGAAGCGATATAGCTACCAACAACGTCATCAGAACCGCCGCAAAGCGGAAAGTTCTTTTGGTTTGCATAGTACTACCCCCCCTTTTTTTATTTTTTAATTCGAAGCTTCCGCTTCGTTTTCATTGATTTGTTCGAGCGTTATGCTCTTGATGGTGAAATCGGTGCCGCTCTTATCCGAACCGAAGCGGATACGGTCGACCGTAAGCTCCGGGATTCGGAAGCTGTGAGCGCCGAGATATGTCTCTTCGAACGTATAATTTGTGCCTTTCCCCGTAAGGTAAAAATAGCTTACCTGATTGTCAAAATCATTTACCATTCTTACAGTGTATTCAGCTCCGTCATCTAAATCGACGCGCGCAGCATTCTCATCGCGGAAATCCGTCCAGCCGCCGCTGCTCGATTCGCTCCAAATCAGTGCATTGTAATCGTTCCGTACAGCTACGGCCGCCGCATTGCTGCCCAAACCGCCGTCGCTGTCGCTCGAATAGAAGAACAGCAGATTTGCAAAAGCACTTCCTCCGCTCGAGTTTATGGTAAAAGTAACCTCTGCGGAAACAATTCCGCTGAACGCGCTGTCGAATTTATAATCAACAAATGTCGATCCGCTGGAAACCGCAACTCTTGCGCCGTTCGCAGTCCAGTTGACCGTGCCGCCGGAAACATCAAATCCTTCCGGAGCGTCCGTCGAATTGAAGGTGAATTCTTCGATCGTCGTGCCGCTTACGCCGATGAAGCGGTCGTTCACGGTAACGGCAAAGGTATCCGTGGCGGCTGTGCCCACGCCGTTGCTCGCCGTAACGACGAACTCGTAACTGCCCGTCTTTGTAAAGGTAATGAGGCCTTCCTCTTCGTCATATTCCCAGCCGCCGACCGCGGGATCCGTCGTTTCGCTGACAGCAACCGTAGGCGCGGGCGAACCGGTTACGTCGTACGTCAGCGTATAGACGTTCTTGCCCTGCAATGCGAGCGCATTGCCGCCGGTCGCGTCGCCCGAAGTTACCTCGATCGCAGGCGCTTCGTCCGCGCCCGTAACCGTTACGGTAATCGTCGCTTGCGAAGAGGCGCCCGCCTCACCCGTCGCCGTGATCGTGAACACATACGTTCCGGCAGAGGTAAAGGTTACCGCCTTGTTTTCCTGGCCCTCCTGCCACGTCCAACCGGTATTCGGGGTACCCGTAACCGTTACGTCCGCATCGGAAGGATTTACGCTGTAATTCAGCGTATAGTTCGCGTCTTCCTGAATATCGACGGCGCCTGTAGCTTCGCCGACCGTGATTTCAGGCGCTTCGACCTTCACTAATTTCATAGAGTTATAGCTGAACGAATCGCCCTCTTTGTCGGAACCGATCAGCATTACGGAAGTACTGTCTGCATACGACGTATTGCGGAAGGAAAGATCCGTGCCGACCGTTACGCCGTTATATGTTACGTCCATGGTCGCGTTATCGAAGTCCATCGTAACGCCCAACGTAAACGTCGTGCCGGCCGTAACGTTTTTGTTTAAGCTCTTCCAGCCGCCCGCATGGTATTGGAGAGTGCCGCGGTCGATCGCGATCGAGATCGTCGCGCGGGAAGAATCGTTCGAGGTCGTGCCTTCCGTGAACAGATAGAAGATGTTCGCAAAACGGCTGGAGCCCGTCGAATCGTAAGTGATCTCCGCTTCCGCATAGACCGTTCCCGAAAGCGCCTCGCCGAAATCATACCGTGCGAACGCCGAGGAAGACCCCGAAGTCGCCGTAACTAAAGAAAGCTTGTTGTCCGTGATTCCCGCCGTGGCGCTGCCGGACGTCGTAAACGTGAAGCCGGGGTTGACGTCGAACTCGGTATCGAGATAAGTGTTCGCGTCCGCGCGGACGTTGATCGTGAACGTCTGTTCGGCCGTGCCGAGCGAATTTTCCGCTTCCAGCGTTACGGTATATACGCCCGCCGCTGTAAACGTAACCGTCTTATTGTCTGCCGCAACGGTAACGCCCTCGCTCTTGCGCGCTACGGAAACCGTAGGCTCGGGTTCGCCGATCACGTCGTAATTCAATTCCACCTGATTCTCCGCGGGCGTGTCCGAAAGCACGACCGAATAGGTGGTCTGCTCCGTTTCGAACGCAGGGGCGCGGTCGGTGCCCAGCTGCTGGATGGTGACGTATTCCCACGTGATATCGGCGCTGCCGTTATCCGTGTTGTCCGATCCCATCTTCAGAAGTTTGATGTTGTCTTCAACGCCGTCTCCCGTGTTGCGGAAAGACTGCGTGCCGTTGTAAACCGGAGCGCCGGTGTCGGCGTTTGTGATCGTCAGGTCAAATACACTGTTCCCGATATCCAAAATCATGGTAATATCATACCAGACATCGTTGGAATTCGAGGCGATCTGGTGCCAGCTGCCGCTGTAATGGTTCACGAAGCCGCCGCCGTTCATGCCGAGGGTTACGATGCCGTCGTTGGTATCGGTCCCCTGTTCGCCCTGATAAAAGAACAATATATTCGAGAAAGCTCTCGACCCGACTTTGACTTTCGTCTTTACTTCCACTCTGCCCGAAAGCGTTTCTTCGAAAACATGCGAAAGGAAGCTCTGCCCCGAGCCGACGAGCGTGATGTTCAGCCCTTCGTCCGTAATGGCCGCGGCGCCGGTGCCCGTAATGCTCTTTTTAAAGTAATTCGGCACCGTTTCGCGCTCTTTAAAGTCTTCGTAATAAATATATCCTTCCACTTTCGTCTCGTCGTCCGTGGCGGTCGCGCCCTGTTCGACGACGGTAACCTGGCAATAGTCGCTCGCCGTGCCGGCCGTAGCGGTGATCACCGCATTGCCCGTCTTCAGAGCGGTCAAAACGCCGCCCTCCACCGAAACCGTGCTCGCATCGTCCGAAGACCACGTTACCGTCTCCGTCGAACCCGCGGGGGTAAGTGTCGCGGTAAGCGTTTCGGTATCGCCGATTTCCATCGTCAGGTGCGTCTCGCTCAGCGTCAGCCGTTCCACGGAAGCGTCGGTATTGTCGTCCCCTCCGTTTCCGCCCGAAGAACAGGCCACTGCCGCCGAAAACAGAAACAGCGCCAGCAGAGAAATCAAGCCGATTTTGCTCCAAATTTTCTTCATCTCTTTACTCCTGTGATATATTTTATCTATGTACTCTGTTCTTGTCCGCGGCGCAAACCATAGTTTTTTGCCGTTACAACACAGAATTGCGACGCATCCGTATTTTTGCGTCGCTTACATTGCCCATCCGATCATTACTCTGTAAATAAAAACATTTTTTGCCCCTTAAAACTCCATGCGTTACCCCCTATACGATTTTGCCGAAAGCGCAAACCGCACGCGCGCCGCCTTGCGGTTGCCGCATGCAACCGGGCCGTTCGTTTGCCGCAAGGCAAACGACAAGGGCGCCCTTGTCCGAAAAATACGGTTTGCGGATTTACCGGATTCTGTTTCCTTTATTTATAATAATAGAATAACATAACAAATTTATTATATTAAAATGAAAGAAACATTAACGATAATGAAATTGTATCACATTTTCCGAATTTGTCAATACCTTTTTTTTAAACTTTTACCCTGTGCGCGCATAAAAGCCGAAAATGAACTATTGGAGAGCAGTTTTTGAACTATATTTTTAAGAAAGCGCGTTTTTCATATAAAATTTACTACCTGATTTGCCTTGATTCGGCCGATGCGGCGTTTTGCCTCCCGGGCCTCGCGCTTCCCGTTTCGGCATAAATACGCCCCCGATACTTCGGTTTTCAGCCGTCCCGCCTACCTTTCCGCCCCGCATGGATGCGCGGGTAAGATATTCCAAATTCAACAGTTCCCGTTCCTTTTCCTCATGGAAATCGGATGCAAAAAAGATTAAAATGATAAAGTTCTTTGAAAAAATTTTTACATCCGTCTTGAATTTATCGCTGCGGTGTGATACAATAGAAAAAATCCCAAAAAATTTTCTTGATAAAATACGGCGCAGGCTGAGCGCAAGGGCGGGCCGACTGCGGGCGACCCCGATGCGTTTTGCCTGTCCGCCAAAAATCAAAATTCAGGAGGAAACAGCTATGAAAAGGATTTTTGCCGCCGCTTTGGCGGCGGCAGTCGCGCTTTCGCTCGTCTTCGCGGCGGCGGGATGCGCAAACGACGGCGGCGGCGATACGCCGCCCGATTACGGCACGCTCACCATCGCAGATGTGAGCGTAGCCGTGGGCGAAAGCGCGAAGCTCGACCCTGTGTTCTCGAAAGGAGATCCGCTGGAGATCACCTATACTTTCGACGGAAGCGACATCCGCATCGAAGACGATACGGTGTACGCTCTCGTCGCCGATAAAACCGTGGAGGTTACCGCAACGACCGAACATCACAGCACGACTTTTACCGTTACCACAACGCAGGCCGATTACGGCAAACTCGTCATCAACGACGTAAACGCTTGGGTCGACTATTTCCCTTCCGACTTCGTTCCCGTCTACACCGACGCGGATCACGCGGGCGCGAAGATCGACTACGAATACGACGAAAGCCTCATCTCGCTCGATGCGGACAGCTGCACCGTTTCCGCGCTGAAAGAGGGCACCGCCACCGTAAAGGCGACTTTGGGTGCCTATCAGACGAGTTTTACCGTAAACTGCCTCCCCGCGGTCAGCATGACGGGTTCTAACTACGATACTTCCAATTACAACGCCTATAAAGCGCAGCTTTCCGCGACATGGCAAAGCGAAGCGAACGACGGCGTTTCCACCGCCTTCATCGGCGACTCCTTCTTCGATACGCGTTATTTTTGGACGAATTTCGACGTAACGTATGCGGGGAAAGACGCGTTCTGCCTCGGCATCAGCTCCACGACCACGTTCGACTGGGAGAAGTTCCTGCTGCAGGACGATTTCTTCGGCGACGTCGTGCCCAAGAATATCGTGATGCATTTGGGCACCAACAACATCTACGACGACAAAAAAAGCGTTGACGAAACGGTGCGGGACGTCCAGCGGCTGTTCACGCTGATGCACAACCAGTACCCGGATACGGGCATCTATTACTTCGGCATTTCCATCCGCGCTTACGACGATACGAAAATCGACTATACCAAGCAGGTAAACGCGCAGATGAAAACCTGGTGCAGCCAGCGCGATTGGATCACGTATATGGATACCCCGTCCAAATTGACGGCCGATATGCTCAAAGATCAAACTCATCCGAAACTCGAATACTATTCGGTATTCACCGATGAACTTGCCGAAACGGACATCGTCATCGAAGACGCGCAGATCGACATGACGATCGCCGACATTTCCCGCACGAAAGATATGGGCATCAACGATTCCCTCTCCTCGATCACATACGGAACGGAAACGCTCACGCGCAACTTCGTGCTTTCGGGCAAGCTCGACATCACCGACGTCAACAAGAATCCGCACGTCGAATTCCGCTTTATTAATTTTTCCGATCGGTTTCTGATTTGGGGCAACGATATAAAAGCGGGACAATCGGGCGATTTTAAAATCGGCTATGCCTGCGGTGGAACGCACGTCAACACGGCGCCCGCGGAAGACACCTACGCTTACACGGCGGGAGAAACGCTCACCCTCGAATGGAAGATCGTCATCACGGACAACGACGCTTATCTGTACATCAACAATGAATTGAAGCTTGTCTACGTAAGTCTTCCCGCGAACGCGTGCAACCCCTTCCGTCTGAGCAGTGAAAATGCCGCCTGTAAATTCTACGACATGGAGGCGGTTACCCTCCTCTCCGACGAAACGGCGTACGAGGCGGAACTTGCCGCCATGCAGGACGTGATCGACCAATACGACAACTCTTCTTCGTCCGCTAACGTCGTTCGTCCGTAACGGAATACCGCGGCAATAAGCGGGCGTATCGCGAAAAAACATACGATCTTGTGCCTGTACGCAATTTCGGCGGGCGGGAACGCGGCACAGCCGATGCTTCCGCGCACGGCGAAAGAGCGCCGCAAAAACGCGGCGGACATGGCCGCAGATCCGGCGGAATTTTCTCCGCTCAGCATTAGGATACGAAAAAGCGGCGCTTTGTATCCGAAAAAGTCAAATACAGGAGAAAGGCGGCGGTAAATTACCGCCGCCTTTCTCCTGTATCGGCGCGCCGCCGGGCGGCGCTTTCCGCCTTATCCGAAAACAGCAGGTCCCCCGCGCAGTGCGCGGGGGACCTCTTTTCTTTTGTACCGGCCCGCGCCCGATCATCGGGCGCGGGATATTTTTATTTTATGCCGTACGGATATCGCTCGAATCTCCCTGGTATACCGTAAGATGCGATACGGTGAAATCCGTCCCCGTCTTATCCGACCCGATGCGGATGCGGTCGATATTCTCGACGGAGGAATTGCGGAATGTATGGCTGCCGAGATACGTTTCGCTGAACGTATTGTTCGCCCCTTCGCCCGTCAGGTAGAAGTAGCTCATCTTGTTGTCGAAATCGTGCACGACTTTCAGCGTATACGTCGTCCCGACGTTGAGGAGCACGCGGTTTCCGTTCGCGTCCTGGAAAGCCGTCCAGCCGCCGCTGCTCTGTTCGCTCCAACACAGTTCATTGTCGGCGTTTCGGACGGCAACGCCCGTCGCCGTGCTGCCCAAATCGCCCGAAGCGTTGCTGTTGTACAGGAACAGCAGGTTGGTAAACGCACTTGCGGCATTGTCGACGTTTTCCTTAAAGGATATTTCGAACACCACGATCCCGTCGAAAGCGGCGTCGAATTTTTTGTCTATCCAGATGCCGCTCGTGCTCGTCGCCTTGACGGTAGCGCCGTCCGCGCCGAACGACACCGTGCCGCCCGAACCGGTCGTCGTTACGCCCGCCGCAGACGCGCTGGAAAAATCGGTATCGAGATATACTGCCGACTGTGCGCGCGCATTGACGGTAAACGTCTTGCTTGCCGAGCCCGCCGCGTTCGTTGCCGTAACGGTTACCGTATACGTGCCGGCAGCCGAAACGCTCACCGTTTTATTGTCGTCCGCAACAGAGGCGCCCGTGCTCGCCGCAACCGAAATTTCCGGCGCGGGATTGCCCGTTACGGAGTAGTCGAGCACGACCTCCTTCGCCTGTTCCAAAACGACGGAATAGGAAGTCTGGTTCGCGTATACGGCCGGCGCGTACGCCGAAGTAACTTTTGTTACGCGGATATATTCGTAAGTGAAGTCCGCGCCGCTGCTCTCCGAACCGAACACCATCAGGTCGATGGAATCCTCAAACCCTTCGCCCGCATTGCGGAAAGGGATAGAAGCATACTTGAGCCCGTTGATATACGCGTCGTACATGCCCGCGCCCGTATCGAACACCAGGCGCACGTCGTACCAGGCGCGGGTCGTATACCGCGCGCCGATCGAAGCCCAGCCGCCGCTGTTGTTCTGGAAGTTGCCGCCGCTCATCGAGAAGCTCAAAATGCCGTCCTGCGTGGGATCCTTCCCCTCGGTGCCGCGGTACAGGAACATCGCGTTCGCAAAAGCGGAAGCATCCGCTTTGATGCGCATTTCCACAGAGATCCTGCCTTCCGTCCCCTCCAGCTGTTTATAGGCGAACGCAGAACTGCCGCTCGAAGAAATCGAAACGCGCAGCCCCTCGTCCGTTATCGTAAACGCGCCGTCTCCCTGCGTTTCCGCGTTCAGGTCGGCGGGGACTTCGTCCATCTCTTTAAAATTCGCCTCGTAAATGGTTTCGGTTACCACGGCGGGCTCTGCGGGAGCGCTTACCGTTACTTCACAGTAAGCGGCGGCGCCGCCGCATTTTGCAGTAATGATCGCATACCCCGCCTTTACGGCCGTAACCTCGCCCGCGTCCGAAACGGTCGCTGCCGCTTCGTTGTCCGAGCTCCAAACGATGTCTCCGGCGGGATCTGCCTGCGCCGTCAGCGCGGCCTTTTCGCCCTCTTCGAGCACAAGTTCCGCCGTATTTAAAGTAACCGTTCCGGTTTCCCCGGTATTTGTATTATCGTCCCCGCTTCCGCCCGTCGAGCAGGCCGCAAAGCAGAGCAAACTCAAAATCAAGCCGAAGATCGCTAATTTCTTTTTCATGCCTGTGCACCCCCGTTCGCTTCTTTCACCGCGTCGACGATCAGGCCGGAGAACAGCACGTACGCCTGCGCGCTCGGATGCAGATTATCGCTGCGGAACCATGCGTCCGGCGACCCCGACCCGATTTCCTCGTCCAACGCCGCGGCATAATCGATAAAGTACATATCCGACTGCCCTTCGATAAACGCTTTGACCGCCTCGTTCGAAGTTTTGAAGTTTGCCTTTTCGCTGCTGTCGGCGCTCTTGGCGTTGCAGATCGAAACGTAGAATATTTTTGTATCCGGCATCGCCGAGCGCAGAGAATTTATAAGCTGAATGATATCGTTTGAGCAATCCGTACCGGATGTGCCGCCGAGGATATCGTTGATGCCGATATGGATGACGATGTTTTCGGGATTATACAGCGCCAGATTTTCGGCGCGGGCCTGCCATTCGCTCACCGTGCTGCCGGAAACGCCGATCGTTATGCCTTCGATCTCCGCCATCTGGCTGTCGAACTCTTCCCAATACGTCTTGTTCGTATACGAATCGCCGATGACGAGCGTCTTCACGCTCGTGCGCTGTGCGACCTCTTCGGAAACGAGATACAGGTAACGCACCTGTACGTTGTTCGCGGTATATTGCAGGGTAACTTCTCCCGCCGCCGATACCGAAACCGTGCCGCACTCTTTCCATCCCTCAAAAGCCGCGCCGAACGTTACCGCATCGTTGGAACCGAGCGTAAACGTGCCGCCCGCGCCCGCCTCGACGCACGCATAGGCAATATAGTTGCCTGCCGTCGCAAAATCCACCGTATACTGCGATGTCTGCGCATTCGTTTCCACAAATGCGACTCCGTCCTTTTCCGCCGCCGCGCTCTCTTCAAGCGACAGGCGCGGGCTCGCTGACGGGCTCGCCGCCCCGACGGGATATGCATCGTTGTCCTTCGCCAAAAAGATCTTGTGGATGGAGCCGCCGCTTTCGCGCGCATACAGCGTGATCGTATGTACGCCCGGCTCGTCGATCTCAATATCCCAGCCGCTCGCCGTGAGCCAGCGGTTATTGCCGATGCAGTTGCCTGTCATTTCCAGTATTGCGCCGTCATCTACAGAGATCATCGCCGAATCGACGTTAGCCGTCATGAACGTAACATATAAATACACGTGATAGGTGCCTGCCGTCGCAAAATCCACCGTGTACGTCGCCTTCGGCGCACTGTTCGCATCGGCCGCCGACCATTGCTTGCCGCGCGGCATCGTCTGAATGCCGCTGCCGTTGGAACTGCGCTCCCAATAATACTGCGAATCGGCGGAATTTTCGTACCAGCAATATTCGCTGTTTTCCAGCGCGGAAAGGGTATCGATGCAGAGCGTTCCGTTCGTTTCGACGTACGCGCCCTTCTGCTCGATCGGCGCACGCTCGCTCTCCTCTTCCGCCGTAAGGGTCTTCAGCGATTCGCCCGCATTTTTGGAGAGGAGCGCCTGATGCAGCACCGCGCCGTCTTCACGCGCGCAGATGGTCAGCGTATGTTCCCCCGCCGTCAGCTCAAACGCCCAGTCGCTTTCATGGACCCATTTGCCCGAACCGGTATCGCTCGTCGCGCAGTCGATCAGCGTTCCGCCGTCCATGTTCGCCATGACGGAATTGCCCGCCTGGTCAGGATAACTCGTAAGCAGGTACAGGTAATACGTCCCCGCCTCGGAAACGTTAAAGGTATAGCTCATCTGCGGGGCGCGCTCGTAACCGGTCCCCCTGTTCCAAGCGCCCTGGTTGGTGCCCACGTCCGGGGTAACTTCCATACCGCTCATAAAGCCGCGGGTATACTCCGTCCAGGAAAACAGTGTGCTTCCTCCCTTCGTATAGCGCGACGAAACGCTCGCATACGGCGAATTTTCCAGCGCCGCCGCCGTATTGATGACGACGCGCCCGTTTTCTTCCTGCCAGGCGCCGCCCGTCTTCTGAGGCACTTCCGCCGAACCGTCGTAGTGCTCGCATTCCGCCTCTTCGCCCGTGCGCACGAAATAACCCATGTTCGAACCGGCGTCTGCCCCTACGATTTCATATCCTGTTTGATAGTAATGGAAGGTATCTTTCATCAGCCCCGCTTCATAGAAATCATAGAGCTGGATGCTGATCACGGTCGCGTTTTCGTTTTGCTCGCAATATTCGGTCTGCGCATCGCGGATCACGGTATACGCGGCGTTGCGCGAAGCGTTGTTTCCGTTATACGCGCCGATGGGGATCACAAAGAAATGATCGGCGCCGAATTCCTCTTCGAACCCGTCGAAAATGCGCCCGAGAGCCGCGTTATAATCCGCGGCAGACGTGCCCGCGTCCCCGTCCGATTCGCCCTGCAGCCATACGACGTATGTATTCCGCAGTTTGACGTCCTCGCTCGCCGCCATATACGATTGCGCGAGTTTCACGCGCTCCACCGCGTCGCGGTAGGGTGCGCCGTCCGTATCCCAAAAATCGATCGCCGTACCGCCCTTCGAGCAGGATACCGCCACGATGGGCGTACCCGTCTGCGCATAATAGCTTTCGCAGAAAGCGGATACCATCGATCCGGTCTTCGTGCTCTCGCTGACGCCGCTCGCCGCATTGTTTTCGTTTACGCCGAACGGCTCGGTTACCGAATACAGGCGGGAGGGGTCCGAAATCGCGCGGAATTCATATGCATGCCCCGCTTCGACTTCCGTCGCTTCTTCGGCGTCGCCGCGGCCCGCCATGTTCGACTGGCCGATAAACAGCACGAGGTCCGCCTCGACGCGTGCCGTCGACATGTCCGCGCACGCTTCCTCCACCGCATCCGCCGCCAGACCGGCGATGAATTGTCCGCCCTCCGGCGTAAGGTGCACTTTATCCGAAATAAAGAAGGACTCGTAGTCGGCCTCATCCTTCATCGCTTCGCGCACATCGACAAGCTGCAATTCCATTTCCTGCGCAACTTCGCGCTGGATGGGCGCAACGTAATTTTCGATGTCCTCTTCCACGATATCGTACTGATTCTCCCCCAGCGTAAGGGGCGAAGTCATCAGGATCACCGTTACCCCGGGGCAGGCGACCTGATACGAACGGATCAGATCTTTCAAATCGTTTTCATATGTAGCGGAGGCGTTCGCCCAATCCTGCGCGTCGTTCGTTCCGAGCATGATCAGCACCGCGTCCGGATTAAAATCCAAACTCGCTTCATACTGCGTCAGCGTCGCATATGCGGGATTTCCGTCCGGCGCGCCCGTGATCGAAGCGCCGTTCCGCCCGAAGTTGCCCACATTGTATCCGTCGCCGAGCTGTTCGCTCAGATATACGGGATAGGAGGTGGACGGCGAAGCGTTGCCGTACGTCAGGCTGTCCCCCACGCATGCGATGCGGAACACATAGTCCTCGTTTTCGTCCGCAGGATCCTGCGGCGTTTCCGCAGCGTATTGCCACTGCGCATAAACGGTGGTATCTTTCGTGATCGCCGTATTCTCGAAATCGAACACGCTGCCGCCGCTCGCTTCGGTATACCAATTTTTAAAAGTAAACCCGTCGCGCGACGGAATTTCTTCCGGGCGCTGCGCGGTGCCGCCGTTTTCGACTTCCACGGCGGACGGCATACCCGTTACCGCGTCGTCGCCCACAACGCCGGCCGAAAAGGAAACGCGGTATTTCTGCGCTTCCGAAGCTCCTCCCCCGTTTCCGCAAGCGGATAAGGGGATGACCGCAAACATCGCCATCGCGACGGCTATTGCGATCAGTTTCAAAAATCTTTTCATTCCGATGCCCCCTGAGGCTGAATTTGCCAACGCTTTCGAACATTTTACATTCATTGTAAAAATATACAATAGATTTTCACTTATTTGTTAAAATTAGCAATATTTAAAGCGTTAACTCCCATTTATTATAGCATATTTTTTACGTTTGTCAACCCGGTCCGATCATTTCTTTCATAAGTTAAAAATTTCTTTCCCCGCACGATCCGCATAAAAACGCCGAAAAAGAAAAAGAAGGGGGCAGATCTCCCCTTCCTCCTCCTTGAAAGCCGCCCCGCGTTCACTGTCTGTTCAGCCCGCCGCGGACAGCCGAAAACGCCTTGCTCAAAGGCACGAACAACAGCGCGACCGTTACCGCCGAACACAGCATCTGCACCGCCATTACCGGCAAAGACGCATAAAAATACCCGAGCGCCGCGCGGGGCGAATAGCCGAAAAACAGCGGCGTGATCGCGTCGTCGATCAGCGTAAAGGCCGCTGACAGGATCACTGCCAGCACGGTCATGGCGGCCAGCCGCTTTTTTTCGCCGCTCTCCGCAAAAAATTTCCCCGCCCCGCCGAATACGGCCGCAAAGAAATTGTAGTAAACCAAATATAAGATCACCACGTTGGGCGCAAACCCGAACAACAGGCATCGAAGGAGAGAAAAAGCCGTGGCAACCGTCATTCCGCGCCGTATACCGAACGAGACGCAATAGGATAAAAACAAAACGGTTACAATCTCCACGCCCGCGATCATGCTCAGCGCCAGCTGCGCGGCGATCAGAAGAGCCGTCATCAGCGCCATGCACGCGAGCTCTTTCGCCGAGCGGAACACCGCACGTTTTCTCCGCCCTGTACGGGAGGCCATATCGCTACGCCCCGTAAACGATGGTCGTGAGATATACGACCGCGCCGTCCTGCAAATGCATTCCGCCGATGCCTTTTGCCGATTCGACGAGCGTTTGCCCTTCATATTCGACCGTCGACATCCCCTCATAGTCCGCCTGATCCGCCGCGACGTTCGTATAGATGTACAGATATATGCCCGCGGAAGCGTCCTGCCGCAGGATGAAATTCTCCGTCTTTACCGTTTGGCCGTTTTCATCCGCCGTTTCCGCTATCGTACCCACCGCCGTAAGATAGGTGCCGTACAGGCCGCCGCCCCCTTCATAGCAGGCTTTTCCTTCCTTTACCAAATCGGACAGCACGTCCATCGGGCTGTCCTGATCCGTATAAGCGGAAAGGTCCACTTCGAACAAAGCGTCCGTTTTCTGTGTGTCTTTGCTGTCGAACACGAGCGTCATGCTTCCCGAAAGAGCAGTCCCCTCTTCCTCTGCGCAGCCGCCCAGCACGACGAATGCCGCAGCCAGTGCGCACAGCACAGCCGCAAAAACCGCCGTTTTCCTTTTCATAAAAACCTCCGTAAATAAAATATGGCGCTTTCCGCGGCATGGCGGAAAGCGCCCGAAGGCCTCACATTATGCCCGCGCGCGTCCATCCTTCCCCTCTGCCCGGAAAGAACTTGCATTCCGTGCGGCGGCAGGTTACCCGACTTAACCTTACGGCATACGGTAATGGCTGTTGCGGCGGATTCGCACCGCCTTCCCCTGCTCTCTGCGCAGTACGCGCAACTCGTCGCACGATTCAGATGTTTTTGAGTATACCACGAACGTCCGCAATTGTACAGCGTTTTCGCCTTTACAGAATAAATTCGTAAATATAGTCGTCCATGCAATAGCCTCGGCCGATATCGGTAACGGCTTCCGCCGCGCGGCGGAAGCCGAATTTCTCATACGCCCGCACGGCCCGCGCGTTCCCCTTATTGACGGTGAGATACACGCTCCGCGCCCCTTCTTCGCGCGCCAGCCGCGCCACTTCGGATAAGGCGGCCTGGCCGATCCCCCTGCCGCGGCAATCGTCCGAAAGGTACAGCTTGGAAAGAAAAAATTTGTCGCCCTGCGGCTGTACGCCGCAGTAGCCGATCTCCGCGCCGCCGCGCTCGATAAAATAGTAGCGGTACCCCTTTCCGTCGATCTGTTCGCGCAAAGCCCCTTCGCTTTGAAATTCGTCCGTCATGTACTCCGTCTGCGCCGCCCCGAGAAGCCCGTCATATGCCGAATGCCACAGCTCTTTCGCCATCGCGGCGAGACGCGCATATTCGCTCTCCTTCGCCTCGCGGAAAATAATTTCTTCCATTTCCCGTCCTCCCGTTTATGTCGCTTTGATTTTATCAATTATAGTCCCGCAGCAAACGATTGTCAATCGCAAGCCCCCGTTTTCCCTAAAAAAACGAAGAATCGACAGGCTTTTTGCGCATTTTTCCGCATTATGCACATTCCCGAATAATATAACTAAAACAAAGAAACATTGTGAGGTTGCATAAATGCAGGAATTTGTCAGCGATCTGATCGGGAAGCCTCTGCTTTCGCGCAGCGGCGAACGCATCGGATACATCAAAAACATACAGACGGATAAAAGGCGCTCGCGCATCCGAAATCTGGAATGCTGCGACGAAGAGGAGGAAGAATTTGTTTTACCCGTTTCCGCCGTTGCGCAGTTCGGCGCGGATGCCGCCATCGTCAAAACGCTCTCCGCCGTCGGCTGCAAAAACTGCGAGCCGGCCCCGTTCGGCCTGCCCGCCTATTCCGAAAAGGGCGAAAAGCTGGGCACGATCGACGATTTTGCCCGCGAAGGCATGCAAATCACGGCGATCGTCCTGTCCGGAGGCGCTTCCGTCCCCGTCGAACGCCTGGTAAGCGCCGCCGACACGGCCCTGTTTGACCTGTCGGACAGCGGCCCGGTAAAGCGCCCTCCCCGAAAGCCGCGGCCGAAAAGCGAAAAAAAGCCCGATGCGAAGGGCGATAATGCGCAGCCGGCATTCGCGCCGACGCCGCTTTCCGAAGAGATCGCCGTAACGGTTGCCGCCGCCGCACCCGAATACGCTTCCGCGCAAACCGCAGGCGAAACGCCCGCTCTTCCCGCCGCAGGGAAAAAGCGCGCCGGCAGCGGATTGCTCACGGGGAAAATTCTGCCCGAAAATCTCTTCGACGCGCGCGGCATGGTGATCGCCCCCGCAGGAGCGGTGGTAACGTCCGACGTGATCAAACGCGCTCTCGCGCACAATAAACTGTTTGCCCTCACCCTGCTCTGTTCGGGCCGCTGACAGGCGGCTCCTCGGTTTTGCTTCTTTATTTCCCTCCGAAATCAATTCAGACAATAATCAATTCAGACCATCGTCGCGAGGGCGGCTCCCGGAAGAATTCGGGAGCCGCCCTCGCGACGTTTCAACACATTTTTTATATGTTCCGCACACATTTAAATTTCAAAAAAGCGGAGCGTATGAAAGTCCTTTTCCTCTCAAAATCGTACGGTCGTTCGTCATACGTCGTACTTGGCCATCATCTTTAAAAGGGAGGCGAGAATATCGTTCAGCGTTTCCGCCTCTTTCGCCGTCAGATCTCCCTTGGCGCGGTACACCTCCAGCATTTCGCGGAATTTTTCCGTTTCCAGCCGATCGCCCGCCCCCAAGGGCAGATCTTTCAGCCGCTCCAAAACCGAAAAAATATGGCCGAGGCGCACGTCTTTTTCCACGGAAACGCGGTCTTCTTCCGCATAACAGCGGACCATTGCCGGCTTGTTCGGCTGTTCCGAAAGGGAAGGTTCTTCGCCCTGCAAATCGAAAAACTCTTCGGCGCGCGGCTTTCTCTTCTCTTTTTTGCACTTCTTTTCCCGGCGAAGCGGCACAAACAGCAGGGCATACAGCAGCGTACAGGCAGCCCTGTCCGCCAGCGCGAGCGCCAAAAAGGAGAGCAGCGTTTCCCTCTCCCCGCCGATGAGAAACAGCGCAGTCAGCGCCAGCAGACACGCGTCGCAAAAGGGCATTGCCCACCCGCGCGGAAGGCCGCGCGCCCTGCGGACGGTCAGCCGCAAAACAAAAAACAGCAGGATCGCCGCGGGAGGCAGAGCCAGCAGAACAAAGGCCGAAACGTCGTTCAGCACTCTGCCAAATCTTTCAAAAGCCGAAATACAGTCATCAAAAAGGCGCAGGGGCATGCAATCTTACCTCATTGGAAAAACTGCCTCCATTATAGCCCGAATTTCGGCGCGCTTTTTGCACTATTTCCGCTTCTTTTGCCGTTTTTTGCCGATAAACGGCAAAAGAGCCTCCCTTTTCAGCCGACGTCCGCTTTCACCGCAAAGCCGCGGAGGATGTTCACAATATACGCGGTAACTTTCTTTACTTTCGGGATACGCTTCGCCGCACAGGCATAAATTTTGAGCTGCTGCGCATAATCCGCGAGCAGGCGTTTCTCCCCGTGCGAAGAATACTTATAATCGACGATCACGCACTCATCGCCGCGGATCGCCATCAGATCGATCACCCCCTGCAGCAAGATCTCATCCTTCGAAGCGGAATCCGTTATCTCGCACGCGGGGACTGAGAGCAAAAACTTCCGTTCGCGGTACAACGTATGCCCGGAAAGTGAAGCAAACAGCGGCATCGACAGGATATCCGCCACTTTCTTTTCGTCGACGGCCTCTCCCATGCCCTCTTCCCGCATGGCGGCGCATATCCGCGCCGCCTCCTGCTTCGGCGGCGCCGAAAAATCCGCCCGTTCGAGGAAAGCGTGGTATGCCGTGCCCGTCGTGGCGTCGGCCGCCGATTCGTAAAACTCTTCTTCCGTCCGGTCAAAATCCTCTTCCTCCGCGCGCATCTTCATGAGCGCCGAAGCGGAGGTCTTTACGGGGAGTTTCGTGCTCTCCGCATGGGCGTAAGGCACGCGGTATCTCCGCAAAACGGCGCGTTTCGCCTCCTCGTCCGCCCCTTCGGCCGTCAAGACCCGTTCGGCGGGCAAAGCGATCTCTTTACCGAACGCGGGCGCGTACAGATCGCGGAATTTTTCAAAATCGACGAAATCCGCACAGCTTCCCGCCGCCGAAACGTTCGCCGCATCGAACGGCTGTTCCTTCTCGAATATCAAATGCAGATTGCTCTTCGCGCGCGTTACCGCCACGTAAAACAACCGCATTTCATCCTCCGCGCGTTTCCGTCGGAGCCGCGTTTTCAAGACGGCGCGCAGCACCGTTTCGTAAGAAACGTAGCGTTCGAAGTCATACGCCGCTGCGGCAAAGCCCCATTCGCCGTCAAACAGCACTCCCGAAAGATCGTCCGCATTGAAGCGGGCGCTCAGCCCCGCCGCGATGACCACGGGGAATTCCAGCCCTTTCGAAGCGTGCATCGTCATCACGCGGACGGCGTTTTCGCCTCCCTTTTCCGAAAATCCGACTTTATATCCGCCGCTCTTCAATTTATCGAGAAACTCCGGCACGCTGGCGTTTCCGCACTCCGCGATCAGCCGTTCCGCCCGCCGCACGCGCTCCGCCCCGCACGGCATCGCCAGCAGCTGCGCTTCCATGCCCGTTTCCGAAAGAACGGCGGTCAAAATCTCCGCCGCGCCCTTCACGTTCATCAAAAGGCGGTAACGCTCTGCACGCCCGTAAAAGGCCTGCAGTTTGCGGGAAAGCCCGTCCGAATTTGCCGCGGAATATTGCTCGCACGCCGCATAGAAGCTGTTCTGCGCCCCGGCATACGCGCGGATGTCGGCGAGCTCTTTGTCCGTAACGCCGCCCATCGCGCTCTTCAGCGCGGCGGCCAAAGGGATATCCTGCGCGCCGTTATCCAAAAACTGCAAAATCGAGATCAGCGTCCTTACTTCCGGATAATCGCAGATATTGACCTCCGCGTCGGCCGCGACCGGAACGCCGCGGCGGACCAATTCGTGTATGATGCGCTGCGTCCTGCCCTTTTTGCCCCGCGTCAAGATCGCGATATCGCCAAATCGGGTAGAAACCTGCTTCCCCGAAGCGGGATCCAGCCGTTTGGAAGAGACCTCATCGGCAATGATCGCCGCGATCAGCGCGCCTTCGGCATATTCTTCGTCCTCTTTCGGCCCGATATGTTCGCATACCGAATACACGTCCCGCTCTTTTTTGTCCTTTTCGGCTTCTTCCGGCACAAATTCGATGCTTACCTTCCCGCCCTGCTGAGCAGCGCTCCCCGCACGCATGACGGACGTGGTTCGGTAATCGACGGAACAGGTCTCCTTCGTCATCACGCCGGAAAACAGTTCGTTCACCGCGTCCAGCACCGCCGACGAACTGCGGAAGTTCCCGTTGAGCACGAGCGCGCGCCCTTCCGCCGCCAGCCGCTCGTATTTTTCCGCAAAAAAGGAAGCGCTGCACCCCCGGAATCCGTAAATGGACTGTTTTACGTCGCCGACCATGAACACGTTTTCTCCGGCAACGAGGGAAAGGATGCGTTCCTGCGCGGGGTTCACGTCCTGGTATTCGTCCACAAATACGTGCGTATATTTTCCGCGCACCTGTTCGCGCACGGTTTGTTTCTGCAGCAGCGCAAGGCAGGTATGCTCCAGATCCGAAAAATCCAATACGCCCGCACGGCGCTTTAAAGAGGCATACGTCTCGTCGAAAACCGATAAGAGCTCCGCCAAAGCCGCCGCCGTTTCCCCCGAATTCAAAAAGCGTTCGAACTCGGTTTCGCGCTCTTCGAACTGCGAAAGCGATTTTTTCAGATCCTCGATATCGCCGCGCAGAGAGCCGATCCGCTCGTCGAGGCCGAGCGCTTCCTCCGCGCCCGCGGCTTTCAGCTTCGCATTCCCCGGCTTTTTCATCCATTCCCTGCCTTCGGGCACTTTCGCCGCGGCAAAAATGTCCGAAGCGGCGGCGAGTTCTTCGGCGAACGCTTCCCTTTCCCGCAAAAAATCGAGATACTTCTCGCTCATGATCCCCGCTTCGGCGAAGCGTTCCGCCTCCTCCCGCAGATTCCTGCATTTATCCCGCAGCCGCGCGGCGGAACCGCGCACGGGTCCGAACGCCTCTTCGGCGAGTTTTTCAAAATTTTCCGGGCAGTACATTTGCGGTATGCTCCGCAAAAATTCGGTATAATCTGCCTTCACCGTAATTTTGCCGTACGCCTTCAGCAAAATTTCGCTCAGCCTGCCGAACCCGCGGCTCCCCGCAAAGATCCTGCTCAGCCGCGCAAAACCTTCCGATTTTTCTTCCAAAAGTTTTTCGAACGTCATGTCGACCGCGCGCAGACGGATCTTATCCGATTCCGCCTCATCCGCCACGCGGAAATTCCCGTCGACGTCCGATTCGTAAAAATAGCGGCGGATCACGTTCACGCAAAAAGAGTGGATGGTGCAGATATCCGCCGAAGAGATCTCCGCAAGCTGCGCTTTCAGCCGCGCGCGCACGGCGCCGTCCCCCTCTTCGTTGATCCGCGCCACGAGCGCGGCGCGCAGCCGCTCCTTCATCTCCGCCGCGGCGAGGTTCGTAAACGTAACCGCCAAAATCGACCCGACTTCCGCCTTTCCGTCGAGGATCAGCCGGATGATCTTCTCGATCATCACGAACGTCTTTCCGCTTCCCGCCGAAGCGGAAATGAGCACTTCTCCCTCGGCTTGGATTGCCGCCTGCTGTTCGGGCGTAGGTTTTCTTTCGCTCACGCTTCCCCCCTCCTCTTTTTCACGATGCGCACGATCTCTTCGCCGGTAACCTTTTCTTCCGCGCGCGCGCCTTCGCTTCGGTCGTAGCCGCATACGCCGCCGTACGGGCAGTAATCGCACGCGCCCTCGTATGGAGAGGCGGCGATACACCCCGCCTCCGTTTCGCGCGCGCAGTTCTGCGCCGCCAGCACAGAATAGGCGATAAAGGCGCCGAAGTCCTCTTCGCTCATGTTTTTCCTGCTCTTCCTCCCGCGGTAATAGGCGTCGATATAGCGGCTCTTCTGCCCCTCTTCCACCGTCTTATCGCTCATGCGCACGACGGAATCGTCCCCCACGGTAAACCCCTGCAAGCGGAAAGGGCTGTCCGTCTCCTTGGAATGAAACGCCGCGCGCGCGGGGAAATAATACGCTCCCGCCGCCCGTTTGCCGCGCGTTACCGCGGCCAGATACAGTTCCAGCTGCAGTTTTCTGCCCGTGTAATAATTTTCGGCACTCGTATCGAACGCCCCCGTCTTATAATCGATCACGCGCATGTAATCGCCGCAGGAATCCACGCGGTCGATGCGCCCCGCGAGAAAAATCCTGCGCCCCTCCGAAAGGAGAGGGATGCCCGGAAACGCCGAGGAAGGGTATCCGAACGATTCTTCCGCCGCCAAAACGCGGAAATCGGAATTTTTCAGCTGTTCGAACATGTTCGCGCCGACGATCTTCGCCTCTTCCACGATCGCCGCGGCGGAATACCCGCCCTTTTCGGTGTCGTACAGGTAGCAATAGGGCGGCTCTTTCACGAGTTCTTCCGCCTTTGCCTGCACGAACGCGGCGCATTCCCGCTCATCCCGCAGGGAGGCGTATTCCTCCGCCAGCGCCCGCAGGACGTCGTGCATGAAATTCCCCGTATCCGTCGGGCGCACGCTCGCCTCCTCGCGCTCCCGCAAGAGCAATCCCCTTTCGGCAAAATTGCGGTACGGGCAATTGAAATACCCTTCGATGACCGTCGGCGCGACGGTGTTTTTGCCGCGGAACACCAGATTTGCCGCCGAAGGCACGAAAACTTCCGGGCCGCTCTCGCCGAACAACAGCCGTTCGGGCGCGTCCCCTCTCTCTTTCAGCGCGGCCAAAAGCCCCGCATGCGCGCCGAAATCGCTCTGTCCGCGGCGGTAACGGTCCGCCCGCGCCAGCAATTCGCGCACGGCGGGAGCGGTTTCGCTGGCAACGCATCCGAGATACCGAAGATATGCGGCCGCGTTCGTCCTCTCGCTGCGCTCCAAAGCGGCGCGGTCGAGCACGGAGATCGGCCTGCCGTCCGCATTCCCGAAGAGGGCGAGCGCGGTGTCGACGATCTCGCTGCGGCGGCATTCCTCTCCGCCCAAAGCAAGGGGATACGAAAGATACAGCCGCTCGGAAAATCCGCATACGGCAAGCCCCGTGTTTTCCCTCGAGCGCGCGTTGACGTCGCGGATCTTCGGGCTGATCTCCACCTGCAAAAGCCGCAGGCGGTCGATATCGCGGTCGGAGATGAGCGCGGTATCCGCGCCGCACGCGGGCACCGCGTCCGTCATGCGCGCGGCGAACACCACTTTCGAAGCGCTCTTTTTGCTCTGTGCGATATCCCCCACAAAGACGGCGTCGAGATACTGCGGGATCAGCGAAATCTCCAGGCCTTCCAGCCCTCCGCCGAGCACGGCGGCAAACTCTTCCGCCCGCAGTTTCAGGTCGCCGGACAGTTCTTCCAGCTCTCCCAATACGCGCATGACCCCTTCGCAGCCTTTCGAAAAATATTCGCTTTCGGCGATCGCACCCGCTTTTGCAAGATCGGAGACGATCTTTTTCTGCACGGCTTCGCACTCGAACTTCTCCAGCAAGCGGCGGAGCAGAGCGCAATACCGTCCGCCGGGCATCGACGCGGAAGCCCCGTCGAACGCGGACAGGAACCGTTCGCGCGCCGCATACAGCATGAGCGGCGCTTTCGCCTCTTCTTTGATCGGCCTCTTCACTCCTCCGCGGTAATTCGCATATTTGATCAGATAATTGCGGAACTCTTCCCTCGTGCGCCTGTCCGTTCCGAAAAATTCGTTGCCCGCGAAAGCGTCCGCGTCCGCAGGGTCAAACCCTTCGGCGACGCAGGCGAGCCACGCGAGAACGAACTTCGCAAGCGGGTGCTGCGCCAGGCTCTTTTTGGCGTCCGTATAATAGGGGATGCCGTATTCGCCGAACGCCTTTTCCAGCCGCACCGAATAATCGTTCACGTCCGAAAGGAGTACGGTCATATCCCGGTAGCGCATCCCCCTGTCGAGCACTTCGCTCTTGATCATTGCGGCTATAAAGGCGAGCTCGTCCTCCCTGTCCGCCGCCTCGAACACCCGCACGCGGTCGGTCGCGACGCGTTTCGGGTAAGACGGATCGAACAAACAGCGCCGCAGCGCCTCCGCTTCCGCGCACAGGGAAGAAGGCAGAAAGGCCCTCTCGCATTCCGCCCCGGCGCGTCGGCAGTATTTTTCGAAATCGTCCGCGGCTTCGTTTGTGTAAATATCTTCCTCTCCCCCCAAAAACACGCCGCAGACGCTCTCGGCCGCACGGCACGCCGCGAAGATCCCCTCCGCCGCCTGCCGCGTAAACGATGCGAATCCTGCAAACACCGCGTGCGCCCCGCGCAGGGCGCCCTTGCCGATCTCTTCGGGCAGCAGCGAAAGGATGCCGCTCTCATCGACGTACCCCCCGTCCAAAAAAGCGAGGTATTCGCGGTATATGAGCGCGATGTCCGCGAGCTTTTCGGCGAGCGCCCTGTCCGCGTTCCGTCCCGCCTCTTCGAGCATCTCCGGCGACACGAGCGCCGAACGGAGCTGCGCGATCGTCTCGTACAGTCTGCCCGCGCATCCCGCCGGATTTTTGCCGAAGCATTTCAGCCGCGCGGCGTGCGACGCCGCCAAAGCCCCTACGACCATGACGGAGCCCTGTTTCGACAGGGCTTTTCGCGCATATTTTCCGCTCAGAAAGCGGGCGAACGTCGTAACCTGCGTATCGAAAACTGCGCCCTGCGCGGCCGCCACGGCGCGCTCCGCTTCCAACGTGAGCCTGTCCTCACAAAAAATCACGTTTTTTCTTTCCGCCGGCAGCCGAGCGAGAAACTCCGTCAGCTCGGTTACGGTCGGTGCGATATAAATGCGAACTTTCATTGCGTATCCTTCCGCAAAACTTCGGTTGCGGCGCGGCGGTTTGCTTCGCGCGCCATTTATTTTATTCAGTATAGCACATTTTCGGCAATTTTTTAAGCAATTTTCACCCGTTTTATCTGTACAAACGCCGCGATTTGTGCTATACTGGTATTCATAATTCATTGCAATCACGGAGATTTTCTTTCCATGAAAAAGAAATTGATCTTGGCAGCCTCCTTAGCGGCGGCCTGCGTATTTGCTCTTTCCGCCTGCAGCGTCAAAGTGGAGACCCCGCTGAGCGCAAACTGGCAGAGAACGACGGACTACGATCCTTCCTATTACGAGCGCCTCGAGTACTCGGTGGCATATGCGGGGGAAGCGGCCACGAACACGCTCTCCATCGCCCTCGACGCCGCGAACAGCTCCTACACCGTTACGACGGAAGCGCTTTCGACCTATTCGCACAACGGCGTCGGCTATCATGAAGTATACCACCTGCGCTCCGAACTGACGCTCGCGGCGACGTATACCGTCGAAAAGGACGGCCAGACCGTCGAGATCGCCTCGTTCGGGGGCGAAAACGGCGACCCCGACACCGTCGTTTCCGAAGTGTGGTTCCGCTCCCTCTACGACGGAGCCGCGCTCGAACCCATTCACAGCGTGCGCACGGTATATTCGCACACCCCCACTTCCATCGACGGAGAACAGGTCTCTCTGTTCAATTACACCGTTTCCGTCTCCTATAACGAAGCCTGCACCGATGCGACCGTACAATATACCGACCACTACGCCGACCTTACGAACGAAGAGCGCGTCGTCAGCGATCACGTTACCAAATCGTCGCTCACCTCGGCGGAAGAGCGCACGTACGGAAGCCTGCAAAAAGACTATTCCTGTTTCGACGCCTCGCAGCTGACGTTTGCGGCGCGCGGCATCGCTTTTTCCGAAGAGTCCTCCAACACCGTAACGGTCATGAGCGAAGCGGGAAAACAGCAGGTTACCATGACTTGCAGCGAACTTACGTCCCGCCTGCGCAGCTTTTCGCTCGACGGGCAGGAAGCGGACAACTCCTCTTTTTCCGCCGCCAAAGTAGATTTTACCGTCTCCGGCAACGGCTCCTACACGGGGCCGACCCGCACCGTGTATTATGCGCAGAAGACGGACGGCGCCGAAAACCGCCTCTACAATCTGCCCGTAACCATCGAAGAGCCCGTTTTCCTCTCTCTGGGGACTTACACCTATACCTTGCAAAGCGCCGTGCATACAAGATAACCGGCACAGCCGCGGCCGCACGCAGGCGAAGAAACGTTTCTGTTTCTTCGCCTGTTTTTTTGTGCCGAAAATCCGTCCGTCGTTTCCTTTTTTTCGGCAAATTTGTTCATATTTTACGAAAAATCGCAATTCTTGACCGCTCTGTGAGCGTTTTTGCAAATTCTTCTGTTGAATATAACAAAAAAACATGATATAATAATTTAATGTAGGGGGAAGGGAGGCGGCCGGTGTACAAAATTTTGTTGGCGGACAGCGATACGGCATATACTGACAAGCTGGCGCCGTTTTTAACAAATAAGAACTGCGCACTGTTATTTTCCAAAAGCGGAAAAGAAGTATTGGAGACTGCTTTGGTAGTTACGTTAGACGCGGTGATCCTCTGCGGCACGCTGCAGGATATCAGCGTCTTCGACGTCTGCCGTAAACTGCGCGACAAAACGTCCGTTCCCGTCCTGTTCGTCAAAAACCTCTCCACCGAAGAGGAGCGCATCGGCGGATTTATGGCCGGATGCGACGATTTTCTTACCGAGCCGTACTCTTTGGAAGAGCTGTGGCTTCGGCTTTGCCGCCGCATAGAAACGCGCCGCCGGTCCAAACAGTTCGAAATTTTCCGATTCGGAAAACTTATCGTCGATACGGGGAAGCGAATGGTTACATATTCCGATAAACTCTGCGACCTCACCCCCATCGAATTCGACATCTTCGCCGCACTCGCCGCGAATCCGAAAAAAGTTTTTCCGTACGATACGCTCTACGACCTCGTTTGGCACACGCCCGGCATCAAGAGCAAGCATACGATCCAGGTACACGTCGCGCGTCTGCGCCAAAAGCTGTACGAGCTGACCCAAAGCGGCAATTCTTTTATACATACCGCAAACCGCAAAGGATATATGTTCGATCCCGGATCCGAATAAGCGCATCCGGCCAAACAAAACAACGAAGGGGCATGCCCTGCAAATTTTGCAGGGCATGCCCCTTTTACGTTTCTTCCGCTCTTATCGTTAAACCGTACAGGGAGAGGAAACCCTCTTTTCCCCGCCTTCACAGAGTCGAAACAGCTGCTTCGGTTCTTTTAATATTCTCTGGCCGTAAATTCGCCGTTGCCGGAAATCAGGGCAAACGTATAGGCTTTCGCCCATTGCGCTCCCAATCCGTTCGAAGAACTCCACGTGCTGTGAATCCCGTTGGTATTCCGCAAAGCCGGCATAATCGTTAAATTGCCGAACGCGGTTTCCGCATCCGTATTGAGCAAATCATACCCGAAATAAATATCCGCGCGGTATCCGCCGGCGCCGTCCTCGTACGTTACTTCGGTTACGCTGTACCAAAAATTCGAGCCGGGGGCGATGTTGAGCGAAAGGTCGGAAGGCGCGCCCCACTGCGTATCGTCGGCCGCCTTCTGCAAATAGAACTTTCCTCCCGCCGAAAGCAAAAATTTATACGTCAGATTTTTGTCCAGTCCCGTCGCTTCCGAACGCATTCCGATCATGAATTCCACGTTATCGTCATAGCCGAAATCGCCGTTCCCCGTCGTTATCGTATCGTCCTTTACGCGCACGGCGATGTGAATCCCCGCCGTATCATACTGTGCATACCAACGCGCTTCGGCCGTACCGTAGGCGGCGGTTGCCGTTACGCTGCATGCGCTTTCGGGAAATTTTTCCGCTTTCGTAAAAACCGCCGAAATCCTGACGTCGAGCGCGGGCATCTCGAAAGAATTACCTTCGATCGCTTCACCGTTGACGAAGATCCCTCCCTGCAACAGTGCATAGCCCGATTCCGGAACGGCCGTAACCGTTACCGTTTCTCCTACGGCCGCGCTCTGCTTATCCGCAGTCAAGGTCCCTCCTTCCGGGCGTTCAAGCGTGATTGCATATTGGATTTTTTCGAAAACGGAAACAATTGTAACGTCTTCGGCCGGCATTATAAACGTCATCCCGGAAATTGCTTCGCCGTTGCGGCGCAGCTCCGCCAAGCGGCAATTTTCATCGGGACGCACTTCCAAGGAGATCTGTTCCCCTTCATACGCGCTGAGCGCGGATGGAATTACCGTGCCGTTTTCGCTCTCTTCGACCGAAATTTTATATCGCGTTTCGCGCGGAGCGGGATCCGTTGCGCACGCGCCCAAACACACCGCGCATAAAAGCATAATGAAAGCGAAAACCGAAATCAAATATTTTTTCATGCGTTTCACCTCAATGAATGGAATTCATTTCCCAAAGAGTCAGGCTCACGATTCTCGCATCGCCGCCCTTAGCCGAAAGCAACAGTCCGTCGGAGCCTTCCGAGGGAAACAGGAAGCCGTGGAAACTCTGCATGCCGCGGTTCGCAAAAATTTCCGCGATTGAAGTATCCATGACGACGCGCAGCGTCAGCAAACCGTCTTCAGGCGTTACGGACGCGGCCAATTCATAGCGCACCGTTTGCCCCGCGTGCAATGCATCCAGCGTTAAGACTCGGTTCAGCGTATCATATCGAAGTATCATCGCCTCGTCTTCGCCTTTGCGCATTTCCAACAGAATGGTACGCGCCGTTCCGACGTCTACCGTAAGTTCCAGATCAAACGTGCTCAGAGCAAGATTTTCCAACGGATTTTCCGTTCCTTCGCCGAGCGCGGCATCTTTGATCTCCAAACGCTTCGTTCCCCGAAGCGTCTCCACTTCTTCTACAGGATAACCCCGCATCACGATCATTCCGTTTACGGTAATTAAATCCGTTTCGAGTGGCAGAGACTGCGCGCCGTTCCACTCTTTATCCTCGATTTCGTTGGCCGTGCGGTCGATCATCCAGCTCACCAATATGCGGCGGCCCGTTTTATCGTTATAGTAGCTCTGTGTGGCATACATTTCCCCCTGATTTGTCCAGGTCGGAATGCAATTGTACATTTTATACCCCGGAGCCTCCGCGGTAAATACAAATTTTCCGTCTATCTGTTCCAACCGTCCTACGATATACGAAGTTCCGGCCGTCGTGATCACCCATTTTACGTTTTCCTCGTCGCCGTCGACCGCCAGCGGAAAGATATCGGGGCATTCGGACTGCAAGTTGTTTCCGAAATAGTCCAGCACTTCGCTGTCCAGCGTCCAATCGGAAAGATTTTCCGAACTGAACAGCCGTACGTTTGCCCAGCCGCCGGTGATCATCAGCCATTTGCCGTCCACGCGGATCACCTTCGGGTCGCGGAAATTGTCGCCGTACACGTTGTTTTTATTTTCGATAACTTTTCCGACCTTTTGCCACGTTTCGCCGAAATCGGTGGAATATGCGCAGCCGATGGAAGGATTCGCCTGATGATACGTAAAGAAAGCCACCAGGCGCGACTGCGGCGGCACGCTGTCGTCAAACCACCCGCTGTCGTTATTTTCATCCACTACGCAGGATCCGGAAAAGATGATCCCGTTCTGATCGGGCGCCAAAGCGGGATCTTTACGTTCCCAGTTTACGAGATCTTTCGAAACCGCGTGTCCCCAATAAAACTGTCCGTCGTTATTCACGCCTTCGCAGTACTGGTAAAACATATGATACGTTTCCGTATACGCGTCGTATACGAGTCCGTTCGGATCGTTGATCCACGTCTCTTTTTCCGTAAAGTGGAACTGCGGTCTGTATTCTTCCGCAAAGAATCGTTTGATCTGCACGTAGTACAGAGAAATTTTTCCGCTCTCCGAATTCACGGCTTCGACTTTGATCATCGTCTTTGCCGACGAAAGCGAAACGGCCGCCTGCGGCGTTTCCTCGCCGTTGATTCGCACAGTAAAGCCCGCGGCGGGTTCCGCCTTGATCGTAACCGTATCGGTATCTTTCGGGACTTCCACGCTGTATCCGCAAACGTCCGGTTCAAACACAAAGGGCGCTTCTTTGCTCGAAAGGTCCGTAAGCCCTTCTTCCTGGTCCCAAATCGCGACTTTGACGTTTTCAAAGGCTGCGTCGGCAAAGAAAGTATTGAACCCCAAATATCCGCCGTCCCATTGCGCATCGTATTCGCTCGCAAAGAGCACGCCGTCCAGATAAACAAAGATCATGCGGGAAGCGCCGCCCTCGACGCGGATATTGACCGTATCGGCGTCTTTCTGCGCCTGTGTAAGGGAAACACGCAATTTGTTTGCCGAACCGATTTTTCCCTTATTCTCGCTGAATACGCGCGCAATACCCTCCTCTTTATCGACGATGAGGCCGTACCACCCCTTGATCGGGTCGTCGATCTGCGAAATGCCGAAGCCAAGCCCTGCACTGCGCCCCTTTACCGCGATATCCGCGGAAAAAGAAAAGTTCTGATCCGCCCCCACATAAAGCGTCGACATGGAGAACTGGTTTCCGCTGTCGATATTGGAACCTGTCAGCGAATTTTCGCCGAACGTCCAATTCGCCCAAGTATATCCGGACCGGTAGCTGTCCGTATCGTAATCAATTTCTCCTTCCGTTTGGAAGGTATCCGCTTCGGCAGACGTAATTTTGTATCGGATATTGTCAAACATAAAGCTCCCGTAAAAAGTGGACAGGCCGATGTAGCCGCCGTTATAAGCGGAATCGTATCCTTGCGCAAACAATTCTCCGTCCAAATACGCGCGGAGCGCGCCGTTCGCCTGCGCTTCGATGCGCAGCCTGTGCGTCTTCGCGGCAAGGTCCTCCGCGCTCAGATCATATTTCCGCTGCTCCAAGCCTCCGCCGATAGTGCCTTTATTCACGGCGAAAAGGCGCGCCGTCGGCTGCGGCAGATCATACTGCAGGTTTACGCCGTACCACCCTTTGCCGGGGTCGTTACTTTCGTCGATCCCGAAAACGATGCTGGCGCAGTTCGTGTTCCCCAGCCGCGTAACATCCGCCTCGAAAATCAGGTCTTCTTTTTCCCCGACCCTTACGTCCGTCATGGCGAAAAGGTCGCCGTCGGACGGATTGTGCGCCGTTACCGAATCTCCGTCTCCGACCCAAGTCCCCCACGTATTTGTAAGCTGTACGGAAGGATCCAGACGGGTAAACCCTTCTTCGTCGATGCCTCCGGAATCGGCGGCAGGCTCGTCGATCGACATATAAACGTCAGTATATGTTACGCTCGATTGATAGGTCAGAATGCCCAGATACCCGCCGGCATACGCAAGATCCCGCACGGCAACGACACAGCGCCCGTCCAGATAGCCGCGCAATGTGCCTTCATTCGAAATCTTCAGTTCGACGGCGAATTCGTCTTTCGCGAGTTCTTCGCCGCGAAGCGAATACAGATGATCCAGCGTGTCTCCGATCCCCCCTTCCACATTCACCGAAAAGAGGCGGATATAGATATCCGTTTCGCTGTTTCTGAAAAAGTTCAGGCTCCACCAGTGCGAGCTCGGATCGTCCGGATTCGTTATGCCGAAAGCAAAACCCGTACCGTTCCCCTCCTGAAAACTGACGTTTGCCCGCATGGTAACGTCCTGCTCCTTTCCCGCGGAAAGATCGGTAATAAGAAACTGATCCCCTACGCCGACGTTATTCGCCGTAACCGAATTCCCTTCCGTTGCCCAATTGCCCCACTGCCGGTATACATGCTCTTCCAGCACAAACGTATCGTTTTGGGGCGAACTTTCCGCAAACGAACGCTGAATGGCCAAAGCAGCAAACACCGCAACGATCGCTGTCAGGGCGAGCGCCAGCGGCAAGAAAACGAATTTTTTGTATCGTTTCTCGGTGTGCATACAATTTCCTCCTTTTGAATTACTTGACGAAACAATATTTATTGTTTACTATATTCAGTATAACACATATTTTGCAAAGTGTATCCACTATCTTTTTGGCTGAATTGCGGATATGCAGACTAAAATTTTAGTTTAAGGAGATCCGATATGAAACTGTCGCGCAAAAATTTCGAACAAGAACAGGCGGTATTTTCCATCGCCAAACAAGACGATCTGCCCAAAATCGCTCAAGTGTGCAAAGCGCTTTCCCTTCCTCTGCGGGTGCAGATCGTGCGGCAATTGCAGGACGGCCCCCTTACCGTGCCCGAAATCGCAAAAATGAATTACATATCCATCTCCGCCGCCGTATATCATGTCGGGATGCTGTACGACAGCGGCATAATCGATATCGTTTATCAGACCTCGCCGCACGGAGAAGTCCGAACCTGTTACCGCTGCATGAACCGGCTGGACATAAACCTGTGGTTCAATACGCCCGCGGCCGCAGCGAAAACCGCGGAATATTCCATGGGGGTCGGGCAATTCATCGAATGCGAAGGGTGCAAAGACTGTTCCTTCGTCTCCGGCGGAAAGCTGTACCACACCAGCTGGGACAACGTATATATGCGCGAACGCTTCGACGCCCAGCTGTTTTTTGCCACCGAAGGATTCGTAACATACGCATTCCCGTCCAATTTCGCTACGTTGCACACCTGTACCGAATTGAGCGTCTCGCTCGAACTTTGTTCCGAAACGTTCAACTACAACAACACCTGGAAATCGGACGTTACTTTTTGGATCAACGGAATCGAACTGCTCACCTACACCTGTCCGGGAGATTTCGGAGGCAGGCCGGGCATACTCAATCCCCCGTGGTGGGACCGCGGCGTAACGCAGTACGGCGAATACAAGACGATCACGGTAAACGACCGGGGCGTATTTTTGGACGGCGAGCCGGTCAGCGGTTCTCCCACACTGAAAGATTTGCGTCTGAACGCGTCCAACCGCGTTCTCTTCCGTCTGGGCAACAAACCGGACGCGCAATATGTGGGCGGCTTTAATCTTTTCGGCAAAGAATTCGGGGACTACCCGCAGGATATCGTTCTCAAAGCGAAATATGTCGACTGAGAGCATGGCGTCTGCCGCATCAAATTTATTCTGCCGCCCCTCTTTTACATTTTTTTAACATTTTTTTATTATTTCGGCAATACGCATCCGTTACAATACGGGTACGGACATTCCGAAGGGAGGAAACCCATGATCAAAATTTTAGTCGCCGAAGACGATGCCGCACTGAACGGCCTCGTATGCGCGGTGCTTACGGGCAACGGGTTCGAAGCTGTCTCCTGCGCGGACGGCGAACAGGCTTTCCGGGCATTTCAAAGCCAACCGTTCGATATGATCGTCAGCGATATCATGATGCCGCACATGGACGGTTTTGCGCTCGCCGAGGCGGTTCGCAGCACGGACAGGCATATCCCCATTCTGTTTATGACCGCGCTCGACGACAAGCCGGCAAAACAGCGCGGATATACAGTCGGCGTGGACGACTATGTCGTAAAACCTTTCGATACGGATATCCTGTTGCTGCGCATCCGCTCCCTGCTCCGCCGCGCCAACATCGAACAGAGCCGCGAACTCGTAGCGGGGAATTTGCGCATGGATCAGGACGAGCATACCGCCTATCTCGACGGCGAAGAGCTTCCCCTTACCGTGCGGGAATTCGACCTCCTGTTCAAACTTCTCTCCTACCCGAAGCGCACTTTTACGCGAACGCAGCTTATGGACGAATTCTGGGGGTACGATTCTTCCGCCACTTCGCGCACCGTAGACGTCTATATGTCGAAACTGCGCGAAAAGACGGCCGCCTGCAACGGGTTCGAAATCGTTACCGTGCACGGGCTGGGCTATAAGGCGGTACTCAAATGAACCGAAAAAATTCCAAATTCTTTTTCTCCCTGCTCGGAACGGTCGCCCTGTTTGCGACCATCGCCGTCGTGATCATGATCGCGGTGCTCGTGTACGCCGCCGCCGATCGGGCCTTCGCCGGGAACAACGCCGTGATCGCCGGGATCATGCTAACCGTGATCGTCTTTTTCTCGCTCGCGTGCATCGTAATCGACGGCATCCGCCGCAAAATCACGGTCAACCGCCCGGTAGAAAAGATTTTAGACGCCACGGATCGGATCGCCGCAGGTGATTTTTCCGTCCGCCTGAACACCCTGCACCCTTACGGGCGGTACAACGAATTCGATTCCATCATCGACAACCTGAACCGTATGGCGGCGGAACTTTCCAAAGCGGAGATCTTGCGCAACGACTTCATTTCCAATGTCTCGCACGAATTGAAGACGCCGCTCGCGATCATACAAAATTATTCCATGGCATTGCGCGGCGATTCGCTCGATCAGAACACGCGCGACCGTTACGCCCGCGTGCTCTGCGACACTTCGAACAGGCTTTCCTCCCTGATCACGAACATCCTGAAGCTGAACAAACTGGAAAATCAAGAGATCAAAACGGAACGGGTCCGTATCCGCCTCGACGAAATGCTCGCACAGGCCGTTTTGCAGCAGGAGGACCGCATCGAAGCCAAACAATTGGAAGTCGACTGCGATTTCGACGAAACGGCAGTCGTTTCCGACCCGAATTATTTAGAGATCGTCTGGAACAACCTTATTTCCAACGCCGTAAAATTTACCGAGCCGGGCGGCAAGATCAGAATTTCTCTCAAACGCGAAAACGGAGAGGCCGTCGTACGGGTATCCGATACCGGATGCGGCATCCCCAAAGAGATCGGAGAACGGATTTTCGATAAATTTTACCAGGGAGACACATCGCACAAGCAGGAGGGCAACGGCCTCGGGCTCGCCCTTGTAAAGAAGGTCATCGACGTCCTCGGCGGAGAATTATCGGTGGAGAGCGAAGTCGGGAAAGGGAGCACTTTCACCGTAAAATTGCGGGGAAACGCGGAATGAAGAGAGGCATCCTTTCCTTTTTGAAAACCCCGCCCATTCCCTTTCTGTGCTTCGCGTGGTCCGCGACCGCCCTGTCGATCGCCGCGACGTTTATTCTGATCGGGATCAAGTATACCGCTTGGCCCGTTTACTGCGTTTACGGCATCACGGTGATCTTCTTTGCCTATACCGTCTATACGCTCGTGCGCTGTCTGCGCCCGCTCAAAGAAAAAATCGCCGAAAAAGCAAAAAAACATCCGTTTGCGAACAATCTGCTCACGAGTTACGGATTCCGTACCGTCGCCTTTTCCGTCGTATCGTTTGCCGTCAACGTCGGCTTCGCCCTGTTCAACGGAGTTCTCGCGATCCTCTCCCTCTCCGTCTGGTACGGGATCCTCGCCTGCTATTATCTCTTTTTAAGCGCTCTGCGCGGAGGGATCCTGGCCGGCAGCTATCAGGCAAAAAAGCGCGCGAAAGGCGACGAGGCAGCCTTCGCGGTGTACAAACTTAAAGTTTACCGCCTGTGCGGCATCGCCCTGTTCATACTCGAATTGGCGCTCGCCGCGGCCGTTTCGCTGATGATCCTTTCCGATCGGCCCGCCGCTTACACCGAGATCATGGCGATCACCTGCGCGGCCTATACCTTTTATAAGATCATATTTGCGGTTATCAACGTATGCAAAGTGCGGCGCCTGCAAGATGCCATGCTGCAATGTTTCCGCAATATCAACCTTACCGACGCGGCGGTATCGCTGCTCTCCCTGCAGATTACGCTCGTGTCGGTATTTTCCGACGGAACCGACTCTTTCATGAAGTCATTGAACGCCGTAACCGGCTTTGCCGTGTGCGCTCTGACCATCGTCATGGGCGTTTTGATGATCGTCCGCGCGACGCGGCAGCTGAAAAATCAAACGAAAACCGAAAAGGAATCAGAACATGGATAAGTTTCAGTACACCTATTCCGCCCCCACCGAGGACGAACGCAAAGAGATCGAGAGCATCCGCAGGCAATACGCCTCTTCCGAACAGGGGGAAGAAAAACTGGCCCGCCTGCGGAAATTGAACGCGCGCGTCAAAAATACGGCGATGTGCGCCGCGCTCTCGCTGGGGATCGTCGGACTCCTGTTGTTCGGAGCCGGAATGAGCCTGACGCTCGCATACGGAAATTACCTCGTCGGCATCCTCCTTTCCGTCTTCGGCATCTTGCCGATGATCGCGGCAAACCCCGTATACAATGCCGTTTTAAAGCGCAACAAAAAGAAATACGGCGAAGAGATCCTTCGCTTATCGGAGGAACTGCTGCATGAGCGCAAATGAGGAGGCGGATATCCGCAATTTCGATCTGCGGAGTTTTTACCAGCAGTTCGAATGCGCGGTGTATACGAACGATCCCGCTTTCATGTCCGACGTACTGCAAGATTTTGAAAAGACCTTCGAATACAGCGAACTTGTCGGCGAAAGCAACCGCGAGCGCCGCAGCGTCTTCAACCGCGCGTTTGCCGAAATATTACAGCTGTTCGCACCTTTTATGTAAAAAGACAGGGAATCCCCTCGCCCGCAACGCGGCGAGGGGATTTTCATTTTATTCCGCAGTTTTTCGGCATGCAAAAAACGAAAGCCCCGTCCCGCAACATTTTTTTAACAAAAGAGTTACCGAACGCTTACAAAAGATTATACTTTCGGAAATATTCCCGCCGTATAATACAGGCACAAAATCAAAAAAGGAGCAAACAATCATGGATCAAAACAAAAATCGGCAGCTTGCGGAAAATATCCGCAGACAATACGAACCCAAAAGCGAACAGGCCGCAAAACTCGAAAGGCTGGAGGCCTTGGATAAAAAGGTACGCCTCCCCGCAACGATCTTTTCCTGCATATTCGGCTGCGCGGGCGCCCTGGTGCTCGGCGTCGGAATGTGCCTCGCCATGAAGATCATCGCCGATCTTCTTCCCCTCGGTATCGTGGTAGGGATCGTCGGCATCGCGATGGTCAGCGTAAACTATTTCATTTACAAAGCGATTTTAAAAGCCCGGAAAAGCAAATATTCGGCCGAGATCCTCAATCTTACCGACGAACTGCTGAATCGGTAACGCATATACGGCAATCTCCGCAACGAATACAAGCAGCCCGCAAACGCGGAAAAACGGCGGCGCGTATGCGGGAAAAAATTTTGCACCGCCTTACCGCCGCAGGCGAAAACCCTCCGTGCAGGCGAAACGTCTGCCGACCATAAAAAAATCAGGAGGAAACGAAAATGAAAATCGAAAATCCCAAAATCACTCTCGCGGACGAGGCGAGGAACGGCGTACGGGAAGAAGTGCGCAGCGGCTTTTTAGACTGGCTGTTTGAGTTCAACGTAACGGGCGACGACGGCGAACTGTATGCGCTCGGCGGCTCTATCCTCTCCATGGCTCTCGAAAAAATGGATCTCGTTACCATGAACCTCGCCAAGGGCAAAGGCCGCGTCCGCCAACTCAAAAATTCTGTTTACAAACTGGCGGAATATCCAGGCGCGCTCATGCAGAAGTTCTACCGCAATCCGCAGGGAACGCTCAAAATCGAAAAGCGCGAACACAGCGTACTGGTAACCTGCGGCAAGGAATACTGCGTCGAATGTTTCGACGACGGCGCATGGCACTTCCTTTTGGATACGCAGGACGGCGAATACAAGGCAGACCTTTGGCACCGCGCCCACGGCTACCCGCTGTGGTACGGCAGAGAAAAGCCTTCCTGTCTCACGCAGCACTCCATCACCTACGGTTACAATACGGCGGGCGACGTGGAGGGCGAATTTACCTACAAGCGCAAGACCGTGAAAGTCAAAGGCACGGGACAGCGCGAACGGTACGTCGCCGTAGACAGCTCGGCGGCAGAACTCGGCGGCTGGGAAGACTGGGGCTACATCACGTTCAACGAAATCCATTCTTCCATGTACGATATGCGCCTCGGCATGAAGGACTTTGCCGTCTACGACTTGCAGACGGGCGCGTACTATCCCGAAGGCAGGATGGAAATTACCCACGAAGATTGGGCGTATATGCGCGAGCTGGACGGCTTTATCCCCACCGTGTACAATATCCGCATCGAGGTGGAGGACGGCGTATATGAGGTGCGCGCAAAGGTCGCCAATGCACGGACGTGGGGCGTAACCTATAAAGTTCCCGATAATCCCGTCGCTTCCCTCATTTTCGATACCGTCGAGGGCAAATTCACCTATAAGGACGGCACGGTAAAGGTACTCACCGGCGGGCGCGGTTCCATGTCGGTACGGCAGTGGCACGCATACCCGAATATCCTGCCGCGCGAGCTGTTTTCCGACGAGGAAAAGAGCGGCGAAAAATTCGACACTTTATAAAAAATAAATCAGGAGGAACAAAACAATGGCAGAATTTCATCCTTTCAAGGACATGAAGGAAAGCGCAAAGGCTCAGCATGAAGTAGATAAGGCAAACTTCGAGGCGGTAAAGGCCGAATCCAAAGCAAATTGGGAAGAAGCAAAGCTTTCGCCCAAACAGAGGCAGGCGCTGATGCGGCAGGAACGCGAAGAGCAAAAAGCTAAGGCAGAGGCGCGGACGGCGGCGGCACAGGAGCGCATCGAAAAAATACGCTCGGCCAAGCGCTGATTTGTCCCTTTCCGAAATTGAACTCTTCTGTTCCCCGCTTTTGCGGGGAACATCGCGCTTGCGGCCCTCCGAATTTTATCGGAGGGCCGCCGCCCTATGCCTTTTATTCATTTCCTCGCCGCAGCGGATCCTCTTCACCCCCTCAAAAAGATTGACAACGCTCCGCGTTTGTGTTAGATTTGAATCGGATCGGACGGCTTTCCGCCCGGTCAGGCGCAGAAAGGCGGCAGATACCGCCGCTTTCATACGGCGCGCAGGACGCAGATAAGGAGACAGGGCAATGAAAAAAATCAGAGCCGCATTCGTCGGGATCGGCGGTTACGGCGGCGTCATTTTAAAAGAGGTACTCGAAAAAAAAGACGAAGGGATCGAGATCGTCGCGGCGGCGGATCCGTATGCGGAAAAATCCCCCTGCCTGCAGGCGCTCCGCGATGCGGGCGTTCCCGTCTTTGCGGATATGGACGAAATGCTTGCAAAAACGGCCGACGTCGGCAAAAAACCGGATCTGCTGAGTTTAGCCACGCCCACGCAGTTTCATACCGCGCAGATACGCCGCGCCGTGCGGCAAGGCATCAACGTATTGTGCGAAAAGCCCCTGACGGGCGACGCGCAGGACATCCCCGGGCTGGAACGGCTGCAAAACGAAACGGACAAATTTATTGCGGTCGGATATCAATGGAGTTACAGCAAGGCGATCCAAACCTTGAAAAAAGATATTTCGGCGGGCAGATTCGGAAAAGCGATATGCATGAAAAGCCTCGTCTTTTGGCCGCGCAGCCGCGCTTATTTTACCCGTTCGACCGGTTGGGCGGGCAAGATCTGCGCCCCCGACGGAACAAAAATTTACGACAGCGTCGTCAACAACGCGGCCGCGCATTATATACACAACATATTGTACGTGCTCGGCGGCGAAACGGATGCGGCAATGCCCGCAAAAGACGTAACGGCAACGCTGCTGCGGACGAACGAGATCGAAACGTTCGATACCGCGACCGTCCGCTTTACGCTCGAAAACGGAGCGCGGGGAATGTTCGTCGTTTCGCATTCCACCGAAGAGACGATCGAACCGCAGTTCGAATATGTCTTCGAAAACGGTAAGATCCTCTACCCCGATGCGCAGGGCAACATCGCGGCGGAGACGCCCGAAGGCACGATCGTATACGGCGATCCCTTCGCCGAAGGCGCCGCCAACAAATTTTTTGTCTGCGCCGAATCTGCCCGCCAAAACGCGAAGCGCGTGCTCTGCGGCGTCAATGCCGCGAAAGAACAGGTGCGTTTCGTAGAAAAACTGCACGCCGGCAACGAGATCGACGCGGCGAAAAGAGAAGCCGTGGCGGAGATCGGGGGCGTGCTCACGGTCCGCGGTTTGGGCGGCCTGCTGCGGCAATGTTACCGGGAAGAAAAGCTGCTCGCGGAACTTCCCGCATTTTCTCGGATCGCTCAGACAGGGAGGAAACTATGATGCAGCCGTTTTTCTTTGCGGCGGTCGGGCTGGCGCACGGGCACATCTATGCCATGTGCCGCGGCCTTTCGGATGCAGGGGCCGAAATCAAATACGTATACGACGCCGACGAAGCGCTCGTGGCGCAGTTCCGAAAGTCCTTCCCGCAGGCGGAGGCCGCAAAGAGCGAAGAGCAGATCCTGCGCGATCCTTCGGTTCGGCTGGTCGCCAGTGCGGATATCCCCTCGCGGCGCTGCGCGCTCGCCATCCGCGCCATGGAAGCCGGAAAACACTTCTTCGTCGCGAAAGCGCCCGTAGTCTCTTTCCGCCAGCTCGATGCGGTAAGGCGCGCCGTGCGCAGAACGGGGAAAAAATATTTTGTATTTTATTCCGAGCGCCTCGCAAGCGAAGCCGCGCTGTACGCGGAAGAGGCAATCGGGCGGGGCGAAATCGGAAAAGTCCTGAACGTAACCATCCTCGCGCCGCACAAATTGGGCGGCGGCCGGCCCGACTGGTTTTTTCGGCGCAAAGATACGGGTGGGATACTGATCGACATCGGAAGCCACCAGTTCGAACAATTTCTGACGTTTACCGGCAACCGCAGGGCGAAAATCGCCGCATCGTCCGCAGGAAACTTTGCCCATACCCAACATCCGGGCTTCGACGATTTCGGCGAAGCGTATCTCCGCGGCGAAAACGGAGCGACCGGCTATATCCGCGCCGATTGGTTTACGCCGGAAGATTTTCCCGTATTCGGCGACGGCCGCGTCGTGATCACGGGCACGGGCGGCACGATCGAGCTCCGCAAATACATCGACGTCGGCGGCTCCGATCTCCCCGAAACGGTGATCCTCGAAACGAAGGGCCGAACGGAAAAATTTACCGTAAAAGGGAAAGTCGAAAAGCCTTTTTTCCGCAACCTGCTCAGCGACTGCATCCGCGGAACGGATACGGCCCAGCCGACCGATCGGGCTTTTTATGCGATGCATCTGGCGCTTACCGCGCAAAAGCGGGCAAAGCGGCTGACCCCGCCCCGCCTTACCCATCGTTGATCCCTGCGCCCGCTTCCCGCGGGCGCACCTGTTTCCGAGGCAGGCTCGTCCGCCTGCAAAGCAAGCGCTGATAAAAGAGCCGAAGACGTTAAAACGTCCTCGGCTCTTTTTGGCTTTTCGCGTACCCAATGCCTGCGGCGAACGAATACTATCTTTTCCCTCCTTTTTCAACGAACGCGTTCACCGCTTCATAGGACGGCAGGCAGCCGATCGCGCCGCGTTTGGCCGCGGCGAGTCCTCCGCAGGCGTTCGCAAACGTCAGTATGCGGCGCATTTCTTCTTCCGAAACGGTACTCCGCCCCGCGCGCAAAACCGAATCCAGCAAAAACAGCGCCCCCGCAAAAAAAGCGTCTCCCGCGCCCGTCGTGTCGACGGCGTCCACGCGCATCGCCGGCGCCGAAAAGAACGCCCCTCTGTATGAGGCTGCGCTGCCCCGCCCGCCGTAGGTAACGAACAGCAGCCTGCCGTCCGGCACGGCGCGCGAAGCGCCCTTCTGAACGTCATCCGTTCCCGTAAAAAACTCCAATTCGTCTGCAGACATCTTCACGATATCTGCACTGCGCACGGCGGCGCGGTACGCCCGTTTGGCGGCATCGTCCGAAGGGAAAATATCCTTCCGCAAATTTACGTCGAAACTGACGAGCGCGCCGCTCTTTCGGGCCTCGTCCATCGCTCTTTGCGCGAAGGCGCGCCCTCTCCGTTCGCTGAGCATCAGCGATCCTATATGCACGATATGCGCGTTTTGCACCGCGCCGACAAGGCGCTCGCCGAATTCAAGCGCATAGTCCGCCGTATTCCTGCGGTAAAAAGAAAATCTGCGCTCTCCTTCCCGATCGACGTCCACGAAAGCGAGAGTAGTATTGCGCGCCTCGTCCTCGGCAATATCCAGAAATTCAAATTTCTGCGCGCGGGCAAAATCCCGCAGAAATCCCCCCACCGCGTCCTTGCCGACTCTTCCGAAAAAGCCGCATTTTCCGCCCAACGCTTTGATATCGCAGGCGACGTTGAAGGGCGCGCCGCCCGCGTGGCGCTCGTATGCGACGATCCCGTTCCGCTCCGTCCCGATCAGATCCGCGAGGATCTCGCCGATGCATAAAATCATAGTTCCCTCCGTCCGCCGATGTTACGTTTGCTATTATACAACGATTTCGTTTTTGACTGCAAGCATTTGAAGCGTCTCTTCGGAACGAAGGAGCGTCCTGCAATGATCGCCGCCCGCCGTTACGTTCGCCGTCATCGCATACCGCCCGTCCGCCACGAAAACTTCCGCGGATATCTTATCCAGCAGCAGGCGGATCTTGACTTTTCCGTCAATGAGCGGCGCGGGGACCGACGTGATGAGCGCAGAATCCGGAAAACTTCCCGGATACACCGCGCTTCTGTCCAAATACAGCCTTCCCTGCCGGTAAAAGATGTCCAGCCCCTTTCCGGCGCCGTCGGCAAACACGGTCGCCCCCGCCCCGTCGGAAGGAGAAAACTCCAATTGCAGGTTCATGCACGTCCCGTCCAGTTCGGGCACGAACGCCGCCTCTCCGTCGGAGGTATGCGTTACCGATACGGGCGGACGATAGTAGTTCTCGATCTCGCGGACAGGCCTTTGGTGCAGGTTCCCGTCCTTCACGAACAATTCGCGCGGGAAGGTCTGCGCGCAGGCGTATCCGTAACCGAGGAGCGAGCCGATGCTCGGCCTTACGGGGCAGTGCATCCAGGCGATCATGATGCGGCGCCCGTCAGGATGCAGCATGGTCTGCGGCGCGTAAAAGTCAAATCCGCCGTCCACTTCCCGCGCGCCGCCGAATCCTTCCGCAACGGCGAACTTTCCCGTATCATAATTCAGGCGGCCCGCCATATACACGCTTCCGTTCGTGTTTCGGTGCCCCGTCATATCCATCGGGCAGGCCATCACGATCTCCGTCCCGTCCAGTTCAAAATAGTCGGGGCATTCCAGCATCGTCCCCGTCTGCGCCTGCGCAGAGGCAGAGGTGGAAAACACCGTGCCGTTGTACTGCCAGTTCGCCATATCGTCCGAACGGAACAGGAGCAGGCGCGAATAGCGGTCGGACGCATTCCCCGCCGAAACGATCATATAGACGTGCCCGTCCTTTTCCCAAACCTTCGGGTCGCGGAAATCATTCGGCCGTACGGAAGAGGGCAGCCCTTTCCCCTGTGCGATCACGGGATTTTCGGCAATTTTTCGGAAGCGGATCCCGTCATCGGAAGAAGCGACGCACTGCGTCTGCAAGAGCATATCCGTATCTTCGTCCCGCCCGACGCCCGTATACACGAGCCAGTATTTTCCGCCGTATTCGATCGCCGAGCCGGAAAAACAGCCGCCGCCCGCCGAACCGTCATACGGCTGATCGGGCGCCAAAGCCACCGGCTGTCTCTCCCATTTCACGAAATCCGTGCTGGTCGCATGCCCCCAATGCATGGTATCCCATTGAATGCTGTACGGGTTATACTGGTAAAACAACTGTATTTTCCCGTTGTAGTAAGAAAAACCGTTCGGGTCGTTCATCCACCCTACGGGCGGCGAAAAGTGAAAGGTCTGCCGCTGCCCCGCATTGTCGATGGCGGCGGAATACAATTCCCCGTAAATTTCGGCGGCGAGCAGCGGAGCCTCCTCTTTCCGCGTAAAATCGCCGGCCCGAAACGCGGCTTCCAATTCCTTTCTGTGCTGTTCCATCTCGTTTCCTCTCTCTGCGGCACAACCCGCCCAACAAGCGAAAGATAGGATCGCCGCCAGCGCCGCTGCCGCTATTCTTTTTATGGTTTTCGTTTTCTTGGTTGCGTACATTTTCGGCTCACGCTCCCTTATTCATAAAAGCGCGAATTTCCGATCTCGATTCCGCCCGTATCCGTAAAAAAGCCGAAATACTCTTCGGGCATTTTATAAATCGTCATCGAAAACGCCGACGTTCCGTCTATAAAGAGCGTCATTACGTTCCCGTCGATCAAAACCGTGCAGTCATAGCTTTCTTTTTTTAAAAACCCGACCTGCGCGATCACTTCGTCCGGTCCGCTCATATCCGGCACTTCCGTTCCGTCTTCCGTCGTTACTCCCTTGCAGTACGATGTAACGGTCCCGCTTTCAAAATCGAATACAAGGGGGAATTTTTCATTTACGTTTTTATCAACCGCTCCGAACACAATGTTTAATTCGGCAGAAGGAGTTTTCGGCGTGATCGTAAATTCCCATTTCGTGATATTTGAAGAAAGAGGTTCGTATAAAAACAATTGTCTGTTCCCGTTTCCCGCAAACGCAATCGTATCTTCCCCGAACGTAACGCCCGCATTGGATACGGCCCGTTCATAACGCACCTCGCGGCTCAAAAATTCATCCGCTTCGCGAACGGGGGTCGCGTACAGAGAACCGTCTTCTCTTTGATTCATCTCCAGCGGCGTGAGACTTCCGCCCCATTTCCATACGCCTTCGTCGACAAAGCCCTGTTTGGAGATCGTCCATCCGATGCCGATCAGGCGATCGTCCTTAAAAGTATCGAATTTCGCGGCGTACCAACCCGTTCCGTTCACCGACGGGATCTCCGCCTTGCTCCAATTAGCGGGATCGGACAGCTGCGCGTCGAGCGCATCCCCTGTCAATCCGGTATCTTTCATATAGCGATATTCGGTTACATTTTTCGGAATATCCGTCTGCGCCGAAAACATAAGGTACCAATACCCTTTCCATTTCAACAGGCTGGTACACTCCATATTATAGGCGTTGTCGTTCGTATAAAATATATCGCTGTCGGAAAGTTCGGGAACTTCGGCTCCGCGTTCTCCCCAGTGCCACAGATCCTCCGATCGGTACCGCCGTATGACCGACTGTTCGCGCCCGTCTACCTGCCCGCGGGTCGTAACGAGAAGCCAATATTCTCCCCTCTCGCCGATATCCGGCATCCATACGATCGTCGGGTCGCGAAAGTCCCTGTATCCGCCGTAAAAGGCCAGTTCCGGATATTTTTTCCAAGTCTTCAGATCACTGCTCGTCGCATGAAAGATTTTTTCGGTAAACGGCAGCTCCTCCGGCTTTATCAGTCCTATATCCCTGTCGTAATTGAACCCCGTGTAAAAGGCATGGTACACTCCGTCCTGATCCCGTATGACAGACCCCGTAGCGAGCGCATGTTCCGGATCTCTGTTCGCCTCCGGCCCGCTCGCGACGGGCAGGACCTCTTCGTGTTCGGTCCAATGCAAAAAGTCTTTCGTCTGCGTCAGGTTCCAATGATGCGAGGAGACGCCGGTCGGATCGTCGTAGAGATAAAAGACGTTCATTATTCCCGTAGTTTCATCGTAAAACGGCATCGCATCGCCCGCGAGATTGCTGTTCCCTTCCGGTTTGACGAAGATGTCGATGCCGCTCTGCTCCGCCTCCCCCTTTTTCAGCGTTTCCGTATCCGTCCCGCAAGCCGCAAGCGCAAACAGCACGCTTGCGGCCAGCAGAGACGCAATGATTTTTTTAATAACCACGCGCTTCCTCCTTATCGGTATACGTCTATCGCGGCCCGCAGGATCTCCGCTTTAAATTCACCCGCGCTTTCAATGATCTGCGCATTTTCAGCATATCCGAATTTTATTTCCACCCTGTACGTTTCTGTTTCGGTCGGCGTGATCAAATGGTCTGTGCTGAGCGAGAACTCCTGCCGCGTCCCGTCAAGCATCCACGTATTCGCCAGCAAACATTCGTTGCCTTTCCAAAACTCGATTCCCACTTTGCCGCCGGCGGGGCCGCTCAGCGTTACGGTAAAGCCGTAATTCGCGGGCGAACCGATGATCCCGTACTCATCTTTAAGGGTAAAGTTCTTTGTCTGGATCTTATTCCTCCAATCCACGTCGTAGGAAATTTCGCTTACCTTGTAGACCAGCGCGTCGTTTTCAAAATAAGCGCCGCCTTCCACCCCTTTGCCGAGTTCTTCGTCCCAAGAATTCAGGTATGAATCCCAAAAATCGTTTTCCGAAAGCAGCGGCGTCTCCTCAAAATTGATGCGGATCGGCAAAAATTCTTCGTCTTCCGATGTGACCGAAAGGAATTCCAGGCGGAAAATCCCTTGCTGTTCCTGATTCCCCAGCAAAAAGCTGATCGTATCGTCGGCGGAAAGATCGACCTGCCAATTGTATTCGGCCGCATGTTCCGCAGCCGCGGTTCTTTCGCCCGTAAAGCCGGAAGTCTTCATTCTGAATCCAATATTTCCTTCCGCCCGTATGCGCGCCGAAACGGTTACGTGCGCCGCCTTTTCATTCTTTATCGGCAGCGAGAGCGCAATACTGTCCTCCGCCTCTTCCGTACGGAACAGTTCCACAGCCAAAGCGAGTTTGTCATAGTATTTTTCGCCGTATGCGCCGCCGCTGTTCGTCAGCCGGAACGCGTCGTTGCCGAGCGTATAATCAGCAATCGGAACAGAAATTCCTCCCTCTTCCGCTTCCTCTATCGCAACGTCATAGATGCGGATGTCGTTGATCTGCCCGCTGAGAGATTCGTCGTTGCATTCAAACCAGAAATACAGAGGATCGCCGACGGCGGCGCTTCTTTCCGCAACAAACGTTTCGTCGTAAATGAACGGCGCGTATTCTTCCGAGGCGGCCTCCGCGTTTTCTCTGCCCGTAAACGCGAATTCCTTCCAGGTAAAGACCCTCTCTTCGCAGAAATAATTCCAGATATTGGAATCATCGATGTCCTTGCCGATATGGAAAGCCATTCTCGAAGATTTCGCCGCGTCGAGCTTAAAGCGAATGCGGTAGCTCGCTCCCTCGTTGATCGCGCTGTTGACCTGCATTTTAAACATGAAGCGCCTTTGTCCCATTCCGCCCGCTTCGCTTTTCAATGCTACCAAGAAAGAATCCGAAGCGATCCGAGGCGAATAATTGTATTGAAGTTCCGTCGTATATCCCTCGCTTCCGTCTTCTTTCAGCCCCCGCACGCCGTATTGCGCTTCGTTGAGAGGTTTAAAAGTAACGCCGGCAACGGGGCTTCCCGTACTGTCCGTAAACGAAAAATCGTAAAACGCGAGGGAATTGATCTGCCCGTTCTTTTCCTGGTTGTTCAATTTAAACCAGATAAACAGCCGCGTATAGGCATCCGTCGTTATTCCCGCACGGAATTTTGCCGAATAATCAAAACAACCGTCGCCGTTTTCCGAATAGTTCAGCGAAACCTCCTCCGCAAGATTTTCCGTTATCGCGGGCTCCCATTCATTTTCGCCTCTTTTGTCGAGTATCCCTGTCTGTACGGAAAAGCCGATCGCAAGGTCGCTCTGCATTTTAAACGAAAAAGTATATTCTTCCCCCGCACGGAAAATTCCGTTGATCGGTATACCGAACGAGCGTCCGCCGCTGTAATTTTTCCCCTCTTCATTGGCATCGTTGCAATGATTCATCAGAAACGTCAGTTTCCCGTCCGAAACTTCCGGTTTGTATGCATTTGTCCTTTCCTCCTCATTTCCGCGGATGACGATATCGGAAGCCGTCCTGTTCCACTGCGAAAAATCGGCATAAGCGACCGACTCCCCCGTCGGCACGTCCACATCTGCAGAAACGCTTTCGAAGTATACGGTATACGGCGCCTCCGCCTGTCCGGCGATATTCCCGAGCGCAAAGCGAAGAATGTTCGCATCCCGCGCGACCGTCAGTTCGTCCGCTTTTGCGTTCACGGTATGCACGACCTCTCCGAGCGCGTAGTCCTCCGCCCCGTCGGATATAAACGCCTGCGACTTCACCTCTTTATCCGCAGAACTGACGACCTGAATGCGATAATTTCCGTCCCCCTTGTTGTCGAAGGCGGGGAAGCTCAGAAGAACATCGTCCGCCGCTTCGCCGGCGTCGGTAACTTTTACGGCGAGCCGTCCGCCGCCGGCCGTCTTTTCGGCCGCCGCCGAACTGTTTTCATCGACGGTCAGCACGGAATTATCCGCAAATTCGCCCTCCTTCAATCCGATTTCCGAAAAGGCGGTTTTCTGAAGCCTCCTGGAAACTTCCACGTCAGAACGGCGCGTCTGCGCCGGATTGCCCGCGGCGTCCGTTACGTCGTAGCTGATCAGGTAATCCCCGCTGTTTTCAAAGGTAACCGTTCTGCCGTCCGCGGCGACGATTGCGTCCGGATCGTCCGTCGTAACTTTGATTTTGTCCGTAATATCCCCGTCGGTATCATCGACGGCGCTGATTCCTTCGAGTGCGTCGAACGGTTCTCCCGCAACGGCATAAATCACCGTCTTGTTCCCGATGATTTCGGGCGCCGTCGTATCGCCCTCTCCTTTTGCGCAGCCCGCAAACAGGCCGAAGAGCATCATTGCCGCCAAGATCACTACGATGCATCTGTTTCCCCATCGTCTTTGTTTGGTATACACGTTTGTTTTCCCTCCTTGAAATAAATTAATCCGTATCCGTACGCCGTTTGGCGCGGTCAGCCTTGGTTTTGATCTTCTTTTTCCGCAGTAAAACGACTGCGAAAACTCCTCCTGCCAGCAATATCCCCGCTCCGACAATCAGGAGAATCGGCAGCAGTCTGTTTTTTTCCCGCACCGCTTTCAGAACGATTTCCCCCGTTACAGAGATCCGTCCGCCGGCCGGGTAAGTATTGTTCCCGTCCGTCCATCCGAGAAAACTTTCGGCATCTCCCTGCGGAGCGGGAAGTTCCGCCGTCATCCCTCTTGCAAATTCTCCCAAAACGACTTGCTCGCCCCCGTCTTCCAATGTAACGGTATACTTTGTCCCCTGCTTTGAAAATAAAAAAGCATAGAGGTTGTCCGGCGCGGTGTCCGTCCTGTATGCGCCGACCCAACTGGCATGTCCGTCGCCGCCCGCCGTATACGTTTTATAGCATACGTCCGCCCCGATTTGTGCCAGCTGTTCGATTTTGTTCACCGTCGGAGTCGGATCGATCACAGAATCGGACGGATCGTTGCAAGTCCAGATCGGGGTCTTTGCGAGTTCGTTCAGCATCCCTGCGGGCGGCGCGCCGCAAACGGGAGCCGCGGCGGCAAACATTCCGGGGAAACGGGCAATGCAGTCCCATGTGCCCATGCCTCCCATGGAAAGCCCCGTTATATACAGTCTCGAAGTGTCCACACTGTAATTCGGAACGATCTCTTCGTTCAGGATGCGGATCGCCGCTCCCAGCGCGGGGCTGATCTCCGCCGTCATCTTATATTCCCCCGGAGACCAATCTCTTTCCACCCAACGATAATTTTCCGGACACTGCGGTGCGAAGACGATCGTATCGCTGCGGTATGGCTCGGTGAAAATCATTGTTTCGATAAACCCTTCACCCATCGTAACATGTCTTTCATTATCCCTGCCTCGTTCGCCGGCGCCGTGCAAAAACATCACAAGCCGATATTGTCTGCCGCTGTTCTCCGCCTCTTCGGGCACATACAGCCGATAGGACATTTTGAACGAGCCGTCCGCATAACTGAAACTTTTCATAACATCCGTTACCTCTCCCGTTTCAGCGGCAACGAACTGTGCCTGCGCGATAAAGAAAACCGAGCACAATAAAAGCAGTCCGAAAAAAATTCTCCGTCTTTTCATATCTCCCCCTGTCCTTAGGCGCGCGAACGGTCGTAAGCGTCCTGATGCACCTGAATATACTCATCGAGCCGATAGCTGCCGTACAAAACATTCTTGAAGCTTTCCCATTCGGAATCGATCGCCGCAGGATGCTCGAGCCAGTAGAACAGCCTCCGTTCGATCTCATCGTAAATATTTTTTTCGATCTCATTGATGAGGTTTTGCTCCTTTCGCGTAAACGTAACTTCAGGATACGGTTCATACCCCTCTTTTACGTACGGGGCGGCATGGTTTTCGATCCGTTCCAGGCGCAATACAGCGCGATCTTCCATCTTAACATCGTTTTGCCACTGCTCTTCCCCCAGATAGCACAGTCCGACCGGCGCATTTTTCAGACGGCGGTCCGATTCCGTTTCTCCTTCGGGAACAGGTTTGAACACGAGCCGGCCGAGTTCATCCGTTTCCTCTTCAAATTCAATTCCGACCGGGCCGTAATTGATCATAGCCGACATCTTCCCCTCATAACTGCGGTCGATCCATGTCGCCAAAACTTCGGGATTTTGACATTTTTTCGTGATAACGAAATATCCTTTTTCGATTTCCGGCTGATTGCTGACGCCGACGTACTGATTCGCTCCGTTTATGATCGGATTGAGGCATACATAGTTTTCAGGATTCGCAACGACCTCCTCGCTGTCCCACCAATAAAATGCGCCGTACCGTTCGCTGTTGCTCCTGCCGATCGTCAAAAATTTTGCTTCGTTCCAGCTTTTGTTCTCCAAAACCTCCTTATTGATATACCCTTTGGATATCCATTCCCCGATCTTTTTCGTCCCCTCTTTCCAGCCGTCCGTTACGGCCGTGATCTCCACCTTCCCGTTGTGGATCAGCTTATGGTCGATGTTTTCGACACAGCCGAACATACCGTACAGATCGCTCTGATTGCCCTGCCAGTTCTGCAAAACGAAAGTAAGCGGTATCGCGTCGTTTTTGTATCCCTTAAAGTACCCGAGCAGCGACTCGAATTCCGCGATATCCAATTCGAAACCGGCGTCCGGGGAATTTTCCGTCCAATCTTCCTGCCCGGGTTTTACGAGCGTTTCCCCCTCTTCCAGGCGGAACACCCCCGCGTCGATCGCGTCCTGCACCCAGTTTTTATTGATGAATAAAAGCTGAGAATATTTTTTCAGCCCCATTTTTTCTACGCGGGGAAGCGAATAAATTTTGCCGTCCTCCTGCGTAAGCACTTTGCGAAGCTCCGGATCTTTATCCAGTATCGCCTTAAAATAGGGCATTTTCCCCGAATCGATAAAATCATTCAAAGGAATGATGTTTCCGTTCCGTGAATTTTTGATAAGTTCCTTGTTTCCGTAGCCGGCGCCGTAAATCGCGTCCGGCAGGCTGTCCGGATCGCTCCACATATTATTCTTCTGCGCGGCATAGGAAGAATATGTGATATTGTCCCACTCAATCTTTACATTCGTCTGAGCATACAGATCTTTGAACATCTGCATGTCCTTGTATTCGAGAGCGAGCGGATTTTTCGGTGCCATAATTTGAAACCCGATCGCATCCGGCTCGTTTACGATCGGCTTGGTAACGTCCGCATACTGGTAGCCGATAGACGAAAGATCTTTCTCGCCCTCTCCCCCCGAGCCGCCGCAGGCGCTCAAACAGACCGTCCCGATCCCAAGCAACGCGGCCAACGCCAAACAAATAATTTTTTTCATCGCAATTCCTCCTTTTGTTTAATCTTTTACCGATCCGATCATCATTCCCTGGCTGAAATATTTCTGCGTAAAGGGAAATACGGATAAGATCGGAATCGTAGAAACGATGATGGATGAATATTTCAGCAATTCTTTCAGCTGTTCGTTTTCCACATTCGTCCCCGACGAGCCGGAACCGATCGACTCGATATTGATGATCAATTCATAGATCACATATTGGAGCGAATGCCATTCGGGAACGCGCTGCAAAAACATCATCGAGTCGAAATAATTGTTATATTTTCCGACGGCGCTGATCAGGGCCATAACGGCGATGATCGGGGCGGATAGCGGAAGTATGATGCGGACAAACGTTTTCAGTTTATCCGCGCCGTCGATCCCGGCAGCCTCTACCAATTCCTTCGGTATTGCGCTCGTATAAAAGGCTTTCGTCATAAATACGTTCCAGGCCGAAACCGCGCCGGGAATGATCATGACCAACGGGTTGTTCAGAAGCTGTAAATTGCGGATGGTGAGATAATACGGGATCATTCCTCCGCTGAAAAACATTGTGATAATAAAGAGAATCATGATCGCCTTTCGGAAAGGCATTTCTTTTCTCGACAGCGCCCACCCGCAGGTAATGGTCAGAAGCAAAGAAAAAGCCGTCCCCGTCAGGGTATACAGAACGGTATTGAGAAAACTCCGTACGATGCGCTCTGTCTGGAACAGCCTTTCATAACCGAGCCATGTAATCTGCTTTGGGAGCAAATAAACTTCGCCCGCAAAGAGCGCCTCCGGCGACGAGATCGACGCGATCAGCATATACCAAAGCGGATATATGACGATCAGCGCAAGCAGGAGCATGATCGTTCCGTTGATCGCATAAAAAATCCGATCGCTGAGAGAATCGCGCATCCCTCGCCTCTTCCTTTTGCCGCGACCCGATGTCTTTTCCGTATACATATTCGTTTTCCCCCTTTCAAAACATCGAATCGCCGGAGATCCGCTTGGATAAAAAATTTGCGCTGCACAGCAGCACGACGCTGACGATCGAATTGAACAGGCCTACCGCCGTTGCCAAAGCGTAATTGTCGTTCAGCAGCCCTCGGTCATAAACCCACGTCGAAATAATATCGCTCGTTTCTTTATTGGTGGGCGTCTGCATCATCCACGCTTTTTCGTACCCTACGTTCATCAACCCGCCCACCGACATGATGAGAGAAATCGTAACCGTAGGCAATATTGCCGGAAAATCGATATAAAGCACCCTTTTCCACCTCGACGCTCCGTCGATCACCGCCGCTTCGTGCATTTCGGGGTTCACGCCCGAAAGCGCGGCGAGATAAATGATCGTGCCCCAACCGAAATCCTGCCAGTTGCTCGAAAGGATGAACATCGGCCGAAACGCTTCGGGTTCGCGAAAATATCCGTAACGCTCAAGTTCCATCGCCTCGCGTATATTGTTCACAAGCCCGCTTTCGCCGAAAAAGCTGTACAGCATGCCGACAATGACCACTAAAGAAATAAAGTGCGGAGCGTTGAACAGCGTGGAAAGAGCCTTCGACATACGTTTGCTTTTCAATGAATTCAGCAACAGCGCGATTGCGATCGGCAGCGGAAACCCGACGATAAATCCAAAGATGCACAGCAAAAAAGTATTGCGTATGAGTTTTATGCAAACAGGGTCGGAAAAAAACGTCTTGAAGTTATCCAGCCCGACCCAAGCGATCTCGTTCGACAGGATGCTGTTTCCGGGATACCAATCGGCGTCTTTAAACGCGATCAAAATTCCGTACATCGGTACATAACAAAATATTACGATAAATACGACCGCCGGCAAGGCGAACAGCAAATATCCCCCATTGTTTTTCAATCGCACGATTTTTTCGCTCGCCTTTTTCGATTCACCTTCTTTCCGTTCCGTAATTTTCCCCCTCCTTTTCTTTGTTAAAATTGCCCCGCAGGACGGATTCATTGTATCATTGCAGCAAAAATCTGTCAATAAAATACGATATTTTTAATGCATATGCACAAAATGCACAAAGTACAGTATGCATATGCATAATAAATTTGACTTTTTTTGCCATTTGCATTACAATGAGTGCATGAAACAGCAAAATCGTAAAGCGATCACTCTGCTCGATATCGCAAAAGAAACGGGCTACAGCCGCAACACCGTCGCCAAGGCTTTGAACGGCGGCCACGTCCTCGAAAACACGAAAAAAATCATTTTTAACGCCGCGATCAAACTCGGCTACAAAAGTTTCGACGTGATCTCGGCGCCGGTCGTTGATGCCGCCGAAAAAAAAGTTCTGATCCTATCGTCGCACTTTCTCTTAAACCATTCCTTTTTCATCAATTTCATACGGGGCGCAGAGGATATATTTAAAAACAATAACACCGAATTTCTGCAATATTCTCTGAACAGCATGAATCAGCTGAAAAATCTGACGAACTATTTGGAAAGATTTCAAATCGACGGCATTTTATGCCTTGAAGTTCTCTCCGACGAAATGATCGGCCGCATTTTGGCCCTGGATAAGCCGACCGTATTTTTCGACTTCGTGTGCAGCGCGCCCCCCTCCGACAAAAGTTACGACATCATCCTTGCAGACAGTTTTTTGCCTGTGAGAGACATTTGCAGCGAGCTGATCGAAAAGCAAGGAGTAAAGACGTTCGGATTTATCGGCGATTACCGCCATTGTCTGGGGTTTTACAACCGTTTCGCCGGCATGCGCGAAGCGCTGTTTTTGCACGGACTTCCGTACGACGAACGCTATTCCGTTTTCCGTGAAGATTCTCTGCCTTATAACGACGTATCGAAATTAAAAATGCTGCTGAAAAAAATGCCGGCCATGCCGGACTGTTTCGTATGCGCAAACGACTATATCGCCATACCGTTGTTGACGGCGCTCAAACAGTTAAAAGTCGATGTTCCGTCCCGCGTAAAAGTTTTGGGCTTTGATAATGTCGCCGAAGCAAAAATGATCCAACCCACTATTTCTACGGTCCACACCGATAAGGTATATTTGGGAGCGCAGGCTGCGGAAATGCTTTTACAGCGCATCCTGCGCCCGAACATGAAAAGCAGGACCATGACGGTCGGCAGCAAATTTATCCGCCGCGACAGCACCTGATTCGCCAGCCTGTTCCGGCGCAGTTCCGAATTTATCATTGCAACAAAGGCGATAACAAATTATTGCCTTCCGCGCCTTTGTTGCAATACGGTCTGAAAACAAAAAAATCCACACAAATACTATCCGCCCTGCATCGCTCCCGGTTCGAGATCCCCCGCCCGAACCCCAATTTATTGCCAGATACCGGAAGAGAGCAGCGGTTTTACCGTTGCTCTCTTTCTTTACTTGTATGCCACAAAGCCCGCAACACCGTTGACGAAAATGTATTCCGTCTTTGTGGTATTCAAACTCTGACTACACCGGTGGATCGATACAAAAGAAATACGCACACCCGAAAGTGTGCGTATACCCCTGTTATGGTGGAGATAAACGGACTCGAACCGTCCACCTCTTGAATGCCATTCAAGCGCTCTACCAGATGAGCTATATCCCCGTAATATATTATTCTTTCCTTTTGTGCCGAATTGCAAACGCAGTAAAACTTGCGCGGAGTTTCCCCCCGCGCAATCGTTTTTACCGTCGTTTACAAACCTTATTCGCCTTTGATCGCGCCGACGGGGCAACCGTCTTCGCAGGCACCGCAGTCGATGCAGACGTCAGGATCGATCTGATACTGGGTATCGCCCTGCGAAATCGCGTTCACGGGGCAGGTATCCGCACAAGCGCCGCACGAAATGCAATCTTCCGAAATTTTATGTGCCATCTTCCAAACCTCCAATTAAACTCAAACGGCTGTTCCGTTTTTTATATTATAACATAACTTCGGCAAATAGTAAAGGCGCATGCCGTACTTTTTTGCAAAATTTTTTGAAACTTTTGCTTTTGCCGAGATAAAATGCGTCCTGCAAAGCCGATCAGTCGAGAATATCGTTCAAGGAAGGATCGACTTTATCCTCTTCCTTTTCCTCTCTTTTTCCGGCTTTAAAGCGGATCTGATCCAAAGGGAAATCTTTATAGACCAGACCGCCGTCCTTTTCGATCTTCACGCGCACGATATACTTCAGCATATTGTTGGATACGACGGTTCCTTTCCCTTCCGGAGTTCCCACTTCCGAACCGACCTTCGGCATCTTTTTGTATGCTTCCGCATAATAATCGTTTTCGTAACTCAAACAGCACATCAGCCTTCCGCACAGTCCGCTGATCTTGCCCGGATTGAGAGAAAGTCCCTGCACTTTCGCCATCTTGATCGAAACCTTCTTAAAATCGGGCATCGCGCTCGAACAGCAGCATTCCCTTCCGCAGGGCGCAATGCCGCCCAAAAGCCTCGTTTCGTCGCGGATGCCGACCTGCCGCAGCTCGATGCGGATATGAAACGTTCCCGCAAGATCCTTTACCAGGTCGCGGAAATCCACCCTTCCGTCCGCCGCAAAATAGAATATGACTTTATTTCCGTCAAACGCGAATTCGCAGTCGATCAGCTTCATATCCAAATTATGCTTTTCGATCTTTTCCTGCGCGATCTTCATCGCCTGCGGCTTACGTTCGATATTCTTTTTGACCTGTTCGCGGTCCTTATCCGTCGCAATGCGCAAAATCGGCTTCAACGGCTGCACGATTTCCGATTCATCCACGTCTTTGGGCGGGAACGCGACCGTGGCAAACTCGACGCTCTTGCTCGTTTCGACGACGACTTCCATCCCCTCTTCGTATTTCTCGTTTTCTTTCGGGGCGAAAAAATATACCTTGCCGCCCTCTTTAAATTTTACACCGATAACTTTCATTATCCCTCCAAAATCCCGTAAAACAGCGCTTCCAGACTGGCAGAGAGGTTCGCGTTGAATTTCAGGTCTCTCTCCGTTTGGCCGATCTTATCCTGCGCCCGAACGAGCGCGGCCTGCGAATACCGTTTCGCCGCGCGGCGGAGCAGTTTTTCTTCCCTGCCGGCGCGCACCAGATCTTCCAGCCCGAGTTTCAGAAACAAAATATTGCGGTAGGTCAGCCGAAGCAGCTGCAAAAACCTGACCGCTTCCGCCCTGTCGGAAAACTTCCTGCAGGCGGCAGGTATCCCCGCCGGCGAAAGATTCAGCGCCAACAGCGCGGCCTCTTCGTCCGCATCGGCCACCGAGCCCCCTTCCGCGAGCTCCTGCGCCCTGCCTAAAATCCCGCCCGAAGCGGCGGCGATCTCCCGCAGGTCCGCCCGATGCGGATACGTTTCGCGCAGATATTGTTCGATATCCTTTTCCGCGAACGAAAACAGTTCCAGCCTCTTCGTGCGCGAACGCACGGTCGTAAGCACGGGGAATTCCGCCGCAGCACCCAGCAAAAAATGCACGTTTGCGGGCGGCTCTTCCAGCACTTTCAGAAGTTTGTTCTGCGCAGGCGCCAGCATATCCTGCACGCGGTCGAGCACGAACAGCTTCCGCTCGTTTTCCGCCGGCTTGATATAACAGTCGTCGAGAAGGTCCCGCACGTCCGAGACGTTCATCTTTTCCCCCTCGGCCGGAAACACGCGGCAATCGGCGTACGCTTCCGCATCGATCAGCCTGGAAGCGCGTTCGTCTGCGCGCAAAATCAGTTTGGCGAGTTCCTTCAAAAAACCCCGCAGGTTGCGCTCGTCCGGACAAATCAACAGGTATGCGTGCGAGAGGGTTCCCCCCGCGGCATCGCCCGCGACAATCTTGTACGGACGGCTCTCGGTAAAAATCGTCATACTTTCCTCGGTGCGCCGCTACGCGATCAGCCCGCGGCCGCGCAAGATCGAAAGGATATTGCCGTTCGTTTCGTACTTCGTGCCCGAACAGTCGACGGCGACGAACGCATCGCCGTATTCCTCCGCTAAGCGGAGATATCCCCGGTACACCTTTTCGTGAAACTCCGCCCCCGCCTGTTCGATGCGGTCGTTTTCGTCCGCGCCGTGTTTGCGTTCGAACGCGCGCACGGGCGGAATATTCAAAAACAGGGTAACGTCCGGCATAAAATGTTCCGCCGCATAGCGGTTGATATCCCGCAAAAAGCGCATATCCAGCCCCCTGCCGTACCCTTGGTATGCATAGGAAGAAAATATATAGCGGTCGCACAGCACCGTATCGCCCCGCCGGAGCGCAGGCTCCACCGTGTCCGCCAAATGCTGCACCCGCGCCGCCGCGTACAGCAGCGCTTCGCATTCGTCCGTCATTTCCGTAAACTTCCCGTTGAGGATGATCTTGCGGATCGCTTCCGAAATTTCCCCTCCGCCCGGTTCGCGCGTAACGACGTGCGCCACGCCTTTCTCTTTCAGGTATTCGGAAAGGAGGCGCATCTGCGTGGATTTCCCCGCCCCTTCGCATCCTTCGAATACGATAAATTTACCTTTCATACGATCAAACCCTGCCGCCGATTTTGATGACGGCGACCGTTCCGTTCTTCACCCCGAACGTGTGTTTTGCGCGGGAAAGCGTTTCCGCCGCCTGCTCGGTGATCTGTTCCCCCGCGACAACGACGGGAAAACAGGGCGGCGTGATACCGGCGTTGCGCGCGGCGATCCTGCCCGCGGCTTTCTCCAGCGGCACCCGCTCGGATTCAAGGGAAAATGCAGTCAGATATCCGAATTTTTTTATGCCGCACACGTATTCGCGCGTCCGGATCCCCTCGCTGCGCAGCGAACGCATGCGCAGGATCGCCCGAATGCACCGCTCCAGCTTCGCTATGGAAGAAGGCCGGGTAAAGGGCGAAAAATAGAACAGCAGGTAGCGCCCGTCGTTCATTTCCGCAAAGATCCTGCGGCGTTCGAGCTCTTCCATGGCGCCTTCCGGCGAAATGCCTGCCGCCGCGAAGTCCACGGCCAGTACGAGCGTGCGGCTTTCGCCGTAAACGCCGATCCCCTTCTTTTTCAGCTTCGCTTTCGCCAGCATGATCTCGCGCTTCACCGCGTCGATCAGCGGCGCTCCGTGGTCTTCGAGGTACTTCACGCCGTATTCGACGCTCGCCATTACGGGATAGGAAGGGCTCGTCGTGCGGAAAATGTCCAACCCTTCCTCGGCGTCGGCCCGAAGCCCGTCGTTCCCCAAGTTCAGAAGCGCTCCCTGCGTAAGCGTCGGCATCGTTTTATGCGAGCCGTCCACCCAGATATCGGCATACCGCCCCGCATACAGCGCGCTTTCGTCCGGGTCGAAGCGCAGGTACGCGCCGTGCGCGCCGTCGACCATAAAGATCTTTCCGTAGCGCCCGCACACCTTCCTGATCGCGGCGTAATCGGCGATATTCCCGTAATAATCGGGAGAGGTGATCAGAACGGCGCATACGTCGCGCTCTTTCTTGAGCACCGCCTCGATATCGTTTGCGGAAGGCGGCAGCGGCACGCCGTCCAGCAGATTGTTCTTTACAATGATCGGTTCGACTCCCAATACCGCGCAGGCATTGTAAACGCTCTTGTGCGAATTGCGGGCGATCACGACCTTGCCGCCCGCACGTTTGACGCAGTACAGCATCGCGAACACGCCCGAAGTGGAGCCGTCCGTGAGGATATAGCTCCGTTTGGCGCCCAAAATATCCGCGATATCCCGCTCGGCGCGCGCGATGATGCCGTCCGGATTTTCCAGGCAGTCGGAAAAAGGCAGTTCGGTAATATCGAGCGCAGCGTCTTTGAACAGAGAAAATCTTCTCCGGTTTGCCTTGTGCCCCGGCATATGCATGCGCGCGGGCAGGCGCCTTTTATAATCTTTCAAAGCGCCGTATATATACAGCTTCATGCACTCTCCCTCACGCTCTTACGCGTCGTATTTCTCCGCCAAATACGTCAGCAGGGTAAACGTCTCGTACCGCATGTCCTCTTCGCTCGAACTTCCGGTATTCAGCGGGACCAGGCACAGCCCTTCGGCCATATTTTCCGTATTCGCTCGGTTGCCCGCAAGTTCGGTGATGTTTTCAAGGTTGCTCAGATCGAAGGCGAACTGCACGGGCGTGCCTTCCCCGGCGGAAATTTTCTTGTCGCCGTCCGTATCGGCGGGCGCATTGCAGGTGCGCACGCGGACGGGGGCGTTCTCGTCTTCCCCCGTTACCCATTCTTTTACCTGCAGATAAGAATCGCGCAGATGGTTGAGCCGCTCGAATTCTCCCTGCACGGCCGCGGCCTTCTCGCTCTCCTTTTTGTAGCGCTTATCCTTGCGTATGCGTTCGCGGAAGCGGGCCTCGGCGATCTCTTCGTCCAAAGTGCCGTTTTCATAGTCCGGTTGACCGGCCGTAAAGAAAAACCCGTTCAGGTATTCTTCGCACTGCGCGAAATAATTCTTATACGTAACTTCGTATTCCCCTTCGGTCGCCGTATAATCGGCGAGATCGGTACCCAGCCAAAGGCTGTTGGACTGGTAGGTATATAAGAAATCGCGCAGGCCGCCGTAAGCGGTTACGTTGCCGGCATCGTCGAGCGTATCGGCGGTATCCGCCACAAAGATAACGTCTCCCTGCCCTGCCGAAAAGTGCACTTGCAGGACCATATCCTGATACCCGTCGTCGGTAAGAGTATAGGTAGAAAAATCCAATACGTCGTTTGAAAGGGCCTTTGCGTCGTGCAGTTCATCCAAAGAGATCTCCCCCGAATTCAGCCGCACGCCGATATAGGCGTAAATTTCAAACGTCTGCCCGTCCGAGGCTTTGGTCGCGATCGTCGTGAACAGTACGAGCCACACGGCCACGGCGGCAACGCAGATGGCCACGATCTTGATCCAATCGTATGAAAGCAGCAGTCCCAGTCTCTTTTTTGTTATCTTTGCGTCCATGCGTTAAAAATTTCCCCTTTGCCGCGCTTCGGCGCGGCCGCCGCCGTTTCAGCGAATGTCCTTGATCTCGACTTCGTAATCGAATCCGTTCGGCGCGTGTACCGTAACTTTGTCTCCGCGGCGCGCCCCCACGAGCGCGGCGCCGAAAGGAGAATCGATGCTGACGATATTCTTTTCGGGATCGGCCTCGGTCGAACCCATGATCGTATACGTGGCCTCCTCTTCGAGGTCGTAGTCGTACACGGTAACGGTGTTTCCGAAGTGCACCTTGCTGTTATCGGTGCTCTCCTCCATGATCTTGGCGTTTTTGATTTTATTTTCCAGTTCGCGGATCTCGCTCTCGTTGAGGGCCTCCTCGTTCTTCGCCGCGTCGTATTCGGCGTTTTCGGAAAGGTCGCCGAACCCGCGCGCCACTTTGATCCGCTCCGTGATCTCTTTTTTCTTTTCCGTCTGCAAATACCGCAAACGCTCCACCGCTTCGTCGTACCCCTTTTGGGTCATGATGAATTCTTCCGCCATATTCTGCACTCCTTTTCGTTCCGCCCTTTTTCGGGGCGGCACTGCTCCTAATTTGCAAAAGGGTGATTCCGCAAAAAAACTTTTGCGGAATCACCTTTGCACTGCTGATTTAATTATATCTCTTTTTCGCTGAAATGTCAAGTTATAATCGCACGCCGTCCTTGCCGAATGCGTGATTATTTGATGAGCTTTTCGGCAAAACGCGCGATCCTGCGCGTCGCCTCGTCAAGATTCGCCATGCTCGTGGCATACGAACACCGAACGTGGTATTCGCCCGCCTCCCCGAAGGCGTCCCCCGGCACGACGGCGACCTTTTCCGCCCGCAGAAGTTCGTTCGCGAACGCATTCCCCGTCAGCCCCGTCGCCCTGACGGAAGGGTACACGTAAAACGCCCCGCGCGGCTCGAAGCAGGAAAGGCCGCAGCCGTTGAAAAAGTCGACCATGAAACGGCGGCGCTTGTCGTATTCGTCGCGCATGCTCTCGACTACGGCAAAGTTATCGGTAAATCCGTCTTTCAGCCCCTCCAGCGCGGCGTACTGCGACGCCGTGGGCGCGCACATGATGACGTACTGATGGATCTTGAACAGGGCGTCGTCGATCTCGGGCGGCGCGCATATAAACCCGATCCGCCAGCCCGTCATCGCGAAAGCCTTCGAAAAACCGTTGATCAGAACGGTGCGCTCTTTCAGTCCGGGGAGCGAAGCGACCGAAACGTGCTTGCCGCCGTATGTAAGTTCGGCGTAGATCTCGTCCGAGATGACGAGCAGGTCGTGCTTCTCGATGACCGGCACGATCGCCTCGAGCTGTTTTTTCGTCATGATGCCGCCCGTCGGATTGTTCGGGTAAGGAAGGATCAGGGCCTTCGTTTTCGGCGTTACGGCCGCTTCCAGCGCTTCCGGGGTGAAAATGAATCCGTTTTCCTGCACGCAGCGCACGGGCACGGGGACCGCCCCCGAAAGCTGTACCGCCGGCACATAGGAAACATAGCCGGGGTCGGGGACCAGAATTTCGTCTCCCGGCTCGCATACCGCGCGCATGGCGAGGTCGATGCCCTCGCTCGCCCCGACGGTTACGATGATATGTTCGGGCGGATATTCCGCGCCGAACCGCTCGAACAGATAGCGCGAGATCAGCTCGCGCAGCTGCACAAGCCCGCGGTTGCCCGTATACTGGGTATATCCGCGCTGCACCGAGCGCACCGCCGCGTTGCGGATATGCCAGGGAGTAACGAAATCCGGCTCGCCCACGCCGAGCGAGATCGCGTCTTTCATTTCCGATACGATGTCGAAAAATTTGCGGATGCCGCTCGGTTTCAGCGTTTCCGCACGATGGTTGACGAACTTTCTCATGCCTGCACCGACAATCTCAACCGATTTTCGTCCTCTTTATCGGTGATGGTCCCTTCGATCTTATATTTTTTCAAAATGAAGTGCGTCGCGGTCGAAAGCACGTCGTCGAGGGTGGAAAGCCGTTCGGAAACGAACCGAGCCACGTCGCGCAGCGTCCTGCCCTCGATAAAAACGGCGAGGTCATAGCCGCCGCTCATCAGATAGCAGCTCTTCACCTCTTCGAAACGGTAGATCTCTTCGGCGATCGCGTCGAAGCCGCTGGATTTTTGGGGAGACACGCGCACTTCGATGAGCGCCTGCACCGTCTCTTCGGAAAGGCGCTCGCCGTTCACGATCGCCGTATATTTGACGATGATCCCCTTCTCTTCCATGCCGCGGATCGCCGCGGCGATCTCCTCTTCCTTTTTGCCGAGCATCACCGCGATCTTCGCGGGAGTATACCGGCAGTCTTCTTCGAGGATCTTGAGGATATCCGATTCCAATTTCTGCATACGCGCCCTCCTTTCTCCGGGCCGGCCGCACAGAGGCAGGCCCGCAACGTCCGTATTTTTAACAAATAGTATATATTTTTGCGGCCGAGATGTCAATAATATTTTACTTTTTGCGAAAAATTCACTATAATCGAGGGAGAAAAACGAAGGAGGACGGCATGTTTAAAATTTGGGCAAAGATCATGAAGGACGGGAAGATCGTGCGCCAGTTCGTATACGAAAACGACGGCGAAAAGCTCACCTGGTCGCATTTTCTCAACTATCTTTTCGATATCTGCCGCGAGCTCGACGCACCGACCCCCGTATTGCTGAAAACGCACATCTTCAATTTCGCGAAGTTCAACCACGTGCGGTTTTATCCGCGCGACTTCGTCGAAGCCGTCGATTTCGACTATCTGCTTTTGGAAAACATCATCCTTTGACCGGCAGGTCCGCTTTCGGGCCGCGGTCTGCCTCGCAGCCCTTCGGAACGCCGGAGTTCCGGCTTGCCCTGGCCGCGGGCCGCGGCAAACTTTTTTCGGATGCGCGGAATCGCTTGACAGGTCCGCGCCTTTTTTGTTATCATTGCGTGCGGTAGGTTTTCGGACAACACTACCTAAAAACAACCGAGGTAACTGAATAATGAAAAAATTTACAACCAAGATGCTGTGCAGAGCGGGCATCGTCGCCGCGCTGTACGTGGCGCTGACGCTGCCGCTCGGCACGCTGGCGTTCGGTTCGCTGGGTTTCCAGATCCGCCCGGCCGAGGCGCTGACCATGCTGCCGCTCTTTTACGTCGAGTGCGTGCCCGCCCTGTTCGTGGGCTGTTTCCTTGCGAATCTGCTCATGGGGTACTCCCCGTGGGATTTCGTGTTGGGAAGCCTGTGTTCGCTGATCGCGGCGGCGCTGACGTTTCTGGCGGGGAAGTTCATCAAGAACACGCCGCTGAAACTGATCGTCGGCGGGATATTCCCCGTGGCCGTCAACGCGCTGGGCATCCCTTTGGTCATGATTCTGGCAGGCAGCGCCTATGCGGGCTATTGGTTCATGGCGGCGTCGTTCGCGCTTACGCAAGTCGTATGGGTATACGCGCTGGGCGTCCCCCTTTACTTTGCCGTGCAGGCCCTGCGCAAAAAGGGGATCGCCGCGTTTTGCGACAACACGACGGGCAAACCGCTGGAATCATCCTCTTCCGATTCGAACGCATAAAAATTTTTCCGCACTGTCCGAGTGCGGATTTTTTTTGCGATTGCCGCAATGCGTTTGACTTTTTTTGCCGTTTCCGCTATTATATTGTTGCAATTGCAACAGAGGAATGAATATGAAAGAGATCACCACTTCCCTTTTCGACGGCGTTTCTCCCGAAGAATACGCCGCAATGACGGCATGTTTCAAAGCGACCGTAAAAACGTACGTCAAGGGCGAAGAAGTCCCCATGCCGGCGGGGAGGGTCGGCGTCGTGCAGCGCGGCAGGATCACCCTCCTGAAGACGGACGCGAACGGCGCGCGCACCATTTTCGAACAGATGGAAACGGGCGGCGTGTTCGGGGACGTGCTCGGGTTCGCCTGGGCGGACGCGAACTTTTTTCTGACCGCCGACGAAGACTGCGACGTCTTGTACATCGATTACGAGCACATCGTAAAGCGCTGCCCGAAAGCGTGCGCCCATCACAGCACCGTCGTTTCCAATCTCGTAAAGCTGATGAGCGAAAAGACGCAGGCGCTTTCCGAACATCTGGAGATCCTTTCGCAGAGGACGACGCGCGAAAAGCTGACCGCCTATTTCGCCGTGCTGGCCGCCAAAAACAAGAGCCCGTATTTTACCCTGCCCTTTTCGCAGACGAGCCTCGCCGACTATATCTGCGTCGACCGCAGCGCGATGGCGCGCGAACTTCGGCGCATGGCCGAAGAGGGTCTCATCGAAATCGACCGCAGAAACATAAAATTGATCAAAACGAACTGAACGCCTGCGCCGAAACGTGTTCGCGCAAAAAAGGCGGAGCAAAACACTGCTCCGCCTTTTTTATTTTCCGATTAAAGCATTTTTTCGAACTTTCTCGCAAAATCGGGGACGTCGATGCTCACCGCCTCCAACCCGCGGGTGTCGATTTCGTCGTAAAAAACCATCCGCGCGACGCGCTGCATGTTCTCGCTGTCGGGGAACATGCGGCGGGCGAGCATGGGCACGAGCGCGTCCGGAAGCGCCCCTTCGTCGTAGTTCCGGATGTCCTCTTCCGCGAGCTCTTTCATGCCGTTCCAATACGATTCGGCCTCCTCCTCGCTCAAAGGCTCGCCCTTTTCCTGCTCGGCGCACGCCAGTACGAGCGAGCGCGCGAGGTCGTCGTATTCGTGCAGCACCTTATTGAAACGGCGGCAGCCGTTGATCATAAACCTGCCCAAAAACACCAGTTTCGCAAATTTCTGCACGTCCTTGTCATCGATCGTAAGTTTCATAAACTCCCTCCTTTGTTTTATTTCGCCTGATTTTCGTGCGGCTTCGGCAGCCCGCACAATTTTTTGCCTATCTCCCTTCCGAAAGAATGTCTTTGACGATCGTACCCGCAAGCAGCAGCCCCGCCGCCGAAGGGACGAAAGAGATGCTGCCGACGAAGCGTTCCCCTTCCGCCGCCCCGTCTCTGTTCGGCGCGGTCGGCTTTTCCTCCGAATAGACGGCCTTTACGCCGGTAACGCCGGCGAGCCGCAGTTCGCGGCGCATGATCTTGGCCAGCGGGCATTCGCGCGTCTTTTCGATCGCAGCGACCTGAAACGCACTTCCGTCCAGCTTATTCCCCGCCCCCATACAGGAGATGACGGGCACGCCCGCCGCCCGCGCGCTTCCGATCAAGAGGGTCTTTTCCTTCACGCGGTCAATGCAGTCGGCAACGTAGGTAAAGCGCGAAAAATCAAACGCGTCGGCCGTTTCTTCGCAAAAAAAGCGTTCGACCGCCTCGACCCTGCAATCGGGCGCAATATCCAGCGCCCGTTCGCGCATTACGGCGGCCTTGTTCCTGCCCAGCGTGGAACGGAGCGCGATCAACTGGCGGTTGAGGTTGGATTCGGCGACCGCGTCGCCGTCAACAAAGGTAAGCGAACCGATCCCCGCCCGCACGAGCGCTTCCGCCGCGTACGAGCCCACGCCGCCGATGCCGAATACGGCGACGTGCGCGCGCCGAAGCTTGCAAAAATTTTCTTCTCCGATCAGCGCGATCTCGCGCACGAAAGCGTCTCCCATTGCCCGTTTTCCGCCTGCCTCTTTTATTTTATTATACCTGCATTTTTTTGTCGCCGCAAGCGAATGGGCATATTTTTTTCGTTTTTTGCGAAAAATTTTCAAAACCCTATTGAAATTGCGGAAATTTTATATTATAATAATAGGGAAGCGGACTTTTCACGCAAATCACTCGTCCGCGGATAAGGGAGTACAAATATGAGCATCAAAGGCGCAGACATTCGGAACATAGCGGTGATCGGGCACAGCGGAGAGGGAAAAACTTCGGTTTGCGAAGCGATCCTTTTCAACGGCAAGACCACCGACCGGCTCGGCAAAGTTACGGACGGGAATACCGTTACCGACTACGACGACCAGGAGATCGCAAGAAAGATGAGCATTTCGCTTTCGATGGCCTATACCATGTGGGACGGCGTAAAGCTCAATCTTCTGGACGTACCGGGCTTTTACGACTTTGAGGGAGAAGAAAACGAGGCGCTGCGCGCGGCGGGCGGCGCGCTCATCGTAACGGGGGCTTCGGGCACTCTTTCGGTCGGGGCCGAAAAGGCGATCGACAAATGCCTGAAAAACAAGATCCCGATGATTTTGTTCATCAACGGCGTCGACAAAGACAACGCCGACTATGCGGGCACGGTCGCCGCGCTGAAGCAGAAATATGCGGGCAAGATCGCCCCGATCCAGATCCCGATCATGGAAGGGAACAAGATGATCGGCTACGTAAACGCGCTGAAAGAGACGTGCTACCGCTTTGCGGACGAGGCGCAGAAAAAATCCATCCCCATTCCCGAAGATCTCAAAGGCACGCTCGCGGAGATGCAGGCGAGCCTTACGGAAACGGCCGCCGAAAACGACGAGGCCCTGCTCGACAAATATTTCGAAGACGGCGCCCTATCGAAGGACGAAATCATCCACGGGATCCGCAAGGGCATCTACAACGTAACCACGATACCCGTCATGGCGGGCTCCGCGCTGCAAAACCGCGGCATCATCAACCTGATGGACGAGATCGTCAAATACATGCCCAGCGCCGAAGAGCGGCGCGAAATGCTCGCGACCGCGCTCGATACCGACGAACTGATCGGCATTACCTGCGAATCGGAACAGCCGTTCGCCGCACAGGTCTTCAAGACGGTCGTCGACCCCTTCGTGGGAAAGATGAACGTCCTGAAAGTGTTCCGCGGCACGCTGAAAGCGGGCAGCACCGTGTACAATGCGACGACGGGCAAAACCGAGCGCATCAGCCAGATCTACCTGTTAAAGGGCAAAAAGCAGGAAGCTGTTTCCGAACTGGGCGCGGGCGACATCGGCGCGGTGAGCAAACTCGCCGCCACCAATACGGGCGACACCCTTTGCGACGAATCTTCGAAGGTCAGATTCGACCCCATCCATTTCCCCCGCCCCGTCCTCTCGATGGCGATCTACGCCGAAAAGAAGGGGGAAGAAGACAAAATTTTCCAAGGTCTGAACAAACTTGCCGAAGAGGACTACACCTTTAACGTGGCGAAAAACGCCGAGACGGGCGAAATGCTCATCAGCGGCCAGGGAGAGACGCACCTCGACGTCATCAACAAAAAACTCAAAGCGAAATTCAACGTTTCCGCGCTCTTGAAAACGCCGAAAATCGCCTACCGCGAAACCATCCGCAAAACGGTGGAAGCGGAAGGAAAGCACAAGAAGCAATCGGGCGGGCACGGTCAATACGGGCACTGCAAGGTGCGCTTCGAGCCGTTTGACGGCGAATTCGAATTTGCCGAAGAGGTCGTAGGCGGTTCGGTGCCCAAACAGTATATACCCGCCGTCGAAAAGGGGCTGATCGAATGCCTGCCCCACGGCGTGCTCGCAGGATACCCGGTTACGGGGCTGCGCGCCGTGCTGTACGACGGCAGTTACCACGACGTCGACTCCTCCGAAATGGCGTTTAAACTTGCGGCTGCGCTCGCCTTCAAGGAAGGGCTGAAAAACGCAAAGCCGGTGCTGCTCGAACCCATCATGAAATTGAAGATCGCCATCCCCGAAGCGTATTTGGGAGACATCATGGGCGACATGAACAAGCGCCGCGGCAGGATCCTCGGCATCGACATGATGGAAGACATGCAGGTCGTCAATGCGGAAGCGCCGCAGGCGGAAATTCAGAAATACGCCACCGACCTGCGCAGCATGACGCAGGGCCGCGGGAAATTTACCTGCGAACTCGTGCGCTACGAAGAAGTGCCCGCGCCCGAATCGGAAAAGATCGTAAAGGCCCGCGCGGCGGAAAAGGAACAATGATCGGCTGAACATCGACCGAGCCGACGGCAGCTCTGCCGTCGGCTCGGTCTTTTTTTGAAGCAAACATATTCTTTGCAGAGAAATGTGCCGGCGGCACGCTTTTCCCTGCAAAGAAGCACATTTTTTTGCTGCAGGGAATTATTCCTCGGAAAGGCCTATAAATCCTCGTCGCCGCGGTGCAAGATCTGCTCTTTAAGGCGAATAAAGTCTTCTTCGCCGAGCACTCCTTCTCGGTACATCTCGTAATACCGAACCAGATATTCGGCCTCCGCGCCTTCATCCTCGAAATCGGAAGCCCCGTCTGCAGCCAATCCCTTGTCTCTTATAAACAGCGCCTGCAGATACTCGACGCCCACAAAAAGCGAGAACAGGCAGGGAATCCACATTACGGGCACCGCGCCCGCCGATGTTCGGGATCGTATTACAGAAAAAAGCTGATGATCAGTACGACGATAACCCCCGGTATGCCGAAAATACCGGTGATGAGGGCCGTCCACCACACTACAGGGATGGCTACGCCCGGAATCAGATTGAGCAAAAAGATCGCGCCGATGCCGATCGCCGCATTGATCACGAATTTCAAAATGGTTTTGAAGCCGAACTTGAACAGCTTCAGCACGATTGCCAAGACGACGACGGCCGCAACGGCGATGAGTATATATTGCAGAATTTCAGGCATTTATAAACCTCCGTTTTCTAACCAGTATGCGCCGGGCAAGGATTTTTATCCGTTTTTATACTCTATCCGACGGGTTGCGAGTTCCGGCACTTCGTACCGCAACTCTTAACCCGACGGATAGAGTATAGCACCCTTTTATGCGAAAAAAAAGGCTATGCGACAAAAATTTTTTATGCCGTTCCGCAAAAAGGGCGCAATTTCCGACTCTGTTCCATTATACCGCGAAATTTTTTGTTTTTCCAGCGCCGATGACAATTTTTTGCGGCGCCTCCCGTTTGCGGGAGGCGCCGCGCAGCAAACCGATTTTTGATTTTTTATGAGCACCAAGCCGCAACGGAGAGTCAGCCTTTTGCGCCGCAATCCGCGCCGATCGGCGTTTTATGCCGCCGACTTGAGATCGAGATCGCCGAGATAGACGGTGCCCTCGAAGATCCCCTCTTCGATCATGGCGAGCGCCGTTTCATTGGCGCGGACAACGGCCTCCGTATTGAAAAAGCAGATCGTCTGCCCCTTCTGCGAGGAGTAGAACGACGAGCCGAAATAGCCGCAGATATACACGTCTTCGTAGAAAAACATGAATAGTTCGACGGGGATCTGCGCGGGCGTGATATCGACGACGCCGTCCTCTTCGAACAACTGCGCGCGGCCGTCTTCGAACGAATCGATGGGATAAGAGGGATGTGCCTTATAGAAAATATCGTACGTATCGCCGTACGTCTCTTGCAGATACTCGTAATATTCGAGGAAAGTGTACGGCTGCGCGTCGCTCGTGGCCTCGCCCGAAACGCTCGTGCCGAGGATCAGGAGATTGGGTTTTTCGCTCGCGCCGAAGATGTCGCTGTAACTGTGTTCCTCTCCGTCCTCTCCGATCCAGCGCGTCTGATAGAGGAATTCGAAGGCGCGGAAGCCCGCTTCGTCGGCGCGTAGAACGGAAAGCATCGCGTTCAGCGGCACGACGGTCAGATTCTCTTCCGCAAGTTCTTTGAACGCGGCGATCTCTTCGTTATCGGTATCCGTAAACAGGCCTTCCAAACTGTTTACCGCATAATTGACGTTCTCGTTTTCGCAGGCGAACACGAAAGACCAGCCGAAACAGTCGATCTGGTTCGGATGTTCTTCCGAATCGATCCATGCGGCAATATATTCTTCCGCCAATTCGAAACGCGCATCGCTGTCTGCGGCCGCTTCCATTTCCGCAGAAAGGTCTTCCTGCGAGGATCTGATGGCATCGTAAGCGCTTTGATCTACAACGGAACCGTTGATGCCGTTATAGGTGCCCGTGCCGTCCGTCCAAATATTGACCGTATAATTTTCGGCGGGCAGCTGATTGCGCCAGGCGAACAGCGTTACCAGCGTGGCGTAATTGTCTGCAAAGTTAAAGGAAAAGACAGACGAGGAGTCCATCGAATACAGCTCCGCGATAAAGTCGCTCGCCGCATAAAAACCAGACCACCATTCGACGTTTCCCGACGGGAAAGCGTAGGCGTTTTCGGGCAGTTCGTCCCAATTGAACGTCTGCGTGCGTTCCAAATAGATATAGGTGGGCACCGCGCATGCTCCGCTTTCGGTGAACCCGGATTCTCCTTGCAAATATTCGAGATTTCCGCTCTGATCGGAGAATACCGACGACATGAACATGGTAACGGGCAGCGTTGCGTTAAAGTATGCGATGCGGTAACTGCTTGCCCATACTTTAGCCTCGGTTTCGACAAGGGTCTGTTCATCCTTTATCAGCTTGACCGTGAATATGCCGTGATGCGGCGCTTCGAACGAGACGCTCTCCGCCGCGGCCTTGCTTTCGACCAGCTCGTCGCCGTAATACAGGGAAATCTCTGCGCCCGCAAAAGTTTCGCCCGTCTTTGCCGTACCGGTTACGGAAATCGTCATATCGTCTTTCTCCGTTTCCGCTTGTACCGACCAGTCCGCTTTCACGTCGGTATTGCCGCCGTTCTCGTTATTGTTGCTTCCTCCGTTGCCGCACGCCGCGGCAAATACGCAAAAAGCCGCCAGCACGGCAACCGCCAATGCACAAAGTTTTTTGTTCAATATACCTTCCTCCTTTGTATTGATCTTGTTTAAACTATACAACAATTATGAGCGCACGTCAACAGCTGACACTGTTTTTATTTATTTTTCATGAAAAAACACATGATTTTATGCTTTTCTGAGGCGAACCGGCATGTATAGGGAGCATAGATATCCGGAAATCCGCATCTTCGGAAACAGAAAAAAGCGCCGATAAATCGGCGCTTTTTTGCAAATTTTACTCGTAATCGACCACGTTGACCCATTTGGCGAGGAATTCCTGCTCTTCGGGAACGGCTTTCGTGGTTTGGCTAGCCGCGACGATCGGGAGAGCCTTCTGCACGAGCTGTTTGGCAATGCCCGTCTTTTCGCAGAAGAGCTTGAGATATTCTTCCGCCAAATCGTCTTTTTTATCCAACTTGAACAGCAAATACGTACGCGCGGCGTCGCAGCGGGCGTTGCCCTGCGTTGCGTGCGCCCAGTCGATGATGAACTTCCTGCCGTCGGGGCTGACGATGATGTTGCCGGGGTTGAAGTCGCCGTGGCACAGTTTGTCGTGCGCGGGCAGCGAATCGAGCAGGATGTGCAGATCGTAGCGGGTGGTCTTATCGAACTTCGTCGAAGAGATCTTGCGGTGCATTTTATCTTTCAGCTTCGTGAGGAGCGGCACCTTCTGATTGAGGACCTCTACCTGCAGATCGACGAACTCTTCGAGGTATTGCTGCTGCTTATCCGGATTTTCGTCCATGAGCTGCTGCAGCGTTTTGCCCTCGACGTAGTCGAGAATGATCGCCCATTCGCCGTTTACTTTGGTAACTTCGTGCACGGCGGGGACGTTTAAAGAAGTCCCCTCTTCGACGCGCGCGGTGTTGAGAGCCTCGTTCAAAACATCCGACTTCGGATATTCGTTGTTGAACAGCTTGACGAGCGTTTTGCCCTCGCGATAGATGGTTTTTTTGCTTGTTTTCTGGATAATTTCCGCCATAATGTTTCCCCTCCTTATTTACCGTAATAGCATTTGAGATACATATCTTTGATTTCGGAAATGAGCGGATAGCGGGGGTTCGCGCCCGTGCACTGGTCGTCGAACGCCTGTTCGCACATTTCGTCCAGCCTGTCGAGGAAGTTCTTTTCGTCTACGCCGTAATCTTTAATGGTCTTTTTGATGCCGATCCTGGCCTTGAGCTCTTCGATCGCCTTGATGAGGTTTTTGACTTTCGCGTCGTCGTCTTTGCCGCCGAGGCCGAGGAATTCCGCGACTTCCGCATAGCGGCGCTTGGTGTGCGGGTATGCATACTGCGGGAAGGTGCCCATCTTGGTGGGAACTTCGGCGCTGTTGAAGCGGATGACCTCGCAGATCATGAGCGCGTTTGCGATGCCGTGCGGCAGGTGATGGAACGCGCCGAGCTTATGCGCCATGGAATGGCACACGCCGAGGAATGCGTTCGCGAAAGCGATACCTGCCATCGTGGAGGCGTCTGCCATCTTTTCGCGCGCTTCGGGATCGTTCGCTCCGTTTTCATAGGCGCGGGGCAGATATTCGAAGATGGTCTTCGCGGCGACGAGAGCCTGCCCGTCGGTGTAAGGCGTAGCCATGACGGAAGCGTACGCTTCGAGAGCGTGCGTCAGCGCGTCGATACCGGACGCGGAAGTGAGGCCCTTCGGCATGCTCATCATGAAGTCGGAATCGATGATCGCCATCTTCGGGAGAAGTTCGTAGTCGGCCAAAGGATACTTGATGCCCGTCGTTTCGTCGGTGATGACCGCGAACGGCGTAACTTCGGAACCGGTACCCGCGGAAGTAGGAATGGCGATGAAGTAAGCCTTTTCGCCCATCTTCGGGAAGGTATATACCCTCTTGCGGATATCCATGAAGCGCATCGCCATATCGAGGAAGTCGACTTCGGGGTGTTCGTAGAGGACCCACATGATCTTGCCGGCGTCCATTGCGGAGCCGCCGCCGAGGGCGATGATCACGTCGGGCTGGAACTCGGTCATGAGTTTTGCGCCCTCTTTCGCGCAGGCGAGGTTCGGATCGGGCGCGACGTTGTAGAAGCAGGTGTAACGGATGCCCATTTCATCCAGTTTGTCGGTAATGGGTTTGATATAATTGTTTTTGTACAGGAATTCGTCGGTAACGATGAACGCCCTCTTCTTGTCCATGACGTTTTTGAGTTCGTCGAGGGCGACGGGCAGGCAGCCGCGCTTATGGTAAACTTTTTCAGGCAATCTGAGCCACAACATATTTTCTTTCCTCTCCGCTAAGGTTTTGATGTTCAGAAGGTGTTTTACGCCGACGTTTTCGGAAACCGAGTTGCCGCCCCAAGAGCCGCAGCCGAGGGTGAGCGAAGGGTTGAGTTTGAAGTTGTAGATATCGCCGATCGCGCCCTGCGAGGAAGGCATGTTGATGATCATGCGGCAGGTTTTCATCGCTTCCTGCCACTTTTCGATCTTCTCTTTGCCCTTTACGACGTTGATATGGAGGGATGCGGTGTGGCCGTAGCCGCCGTCCGCAATGAGGCGCTCCGCCTTGGCGACCGCGTCGTCGAAATCCTTCGCGCGGTAGAGAGCCAGCACGGGGGAAAGTTTTTCGTGCGCGAACGCTTCTTCCAGTTCGACGCTTTCCACTTCGCCGATGAGGATCTTGGCCGTATCGGGAACGGTGAAGCCGCAGATCTCGGCGATCTTCGGCGCGCGCTGGCCGACGATCTTCGCGTTGAGCGAGCCGTTGATGATCATGGTGCTGCGCACTTTATCTTTCTCTTCGTCGTTCAGGATATAGCAGCCGCGCTTGATGAATTCCGCTTTGACCGCATCGTAAACCGCGTCTTCGGCGATGACCGACTGTTCGGACGCGCAGATGAGGCCGTTATCGAAGGTTTTGGAGTGAATGATCGAGTTGACCGCAACGGTGATATCGGCGGTTTCGTCGATGATGGCGGGGGTGTTGCCCGCGCCGACGCCGAGGGCGGGTTTGCCCGAGCTGTACGCGCTGCGGACCATGCCGGGGCCGCCGGTAGCGAGGATGATATCCGCCGTTTTCATCAGCGTATTGGTCATTTCGAGGGAAGGAACGTCGATCCATCCGATGATGCCTTCCGGCGCGCCCGCTTTGACGGCCGCCTCGAGGACGACTTTTGCCGCCGCGATGGTGCAGCCCTTTGCGCGGGGGTGCGGCGAAATGATGATGCCGTTGCGCGTTTTCAGGCAGATGAGCGTTTTAAAGATCGCCGTAGAAGTCGGGTTGGTGGTCGGAATGACCGCGGCGACGACGCCGATGGGTTCCGCGATCTTTTTCACGCCGAAAGAAGCGTCCTCTTCGATCACGCCCACCGTTTTGGTGTGCTTATATTTGTTGTAAATGTATTCGGCCGCATAGTGGTTTTTGATGACCTTGTCTTCCACGATGCCCATACCGGTCTCCGCAACCGCCATTTTCGCGAGGGGAATCCTCTGGTTGTTGGCCGCCAAAGCCGCGGCGGTGAAGATCTTGTCCACCTGTTCCTGGCTGTAGGTTGCGAAGATCTCCTGCGCTTTTCTGACCTGTTCGATCTTCGCCATCAAGGCCTCGACCGAATCGACGATCTTTTCGTTCTCCATAAAACCTCTCCTTTCAAAATTATTTTTCGCTGTTTAAAATTTCCGCGAGGCGTTTGGACAGGATCGCGAGCGACGCCGCCATATCCTCGTTTTTAACTGCTATGTTTTCCGGCAGGGTAAGATGTACGGGCGCGAAATTCCAGATCGCGCGCACGCCCCCTTCCACAAGCTCGTCCGCGACCTGCTGCGCGGCGCCGCGCGGCACCGCCACGATGCCGATGAGCACGTTTAACCGGCGCACCAGTTTGGACAGCTCTTTCGCGTCGAACACCTTGACGCCGCCCACGCTCGTGCCGATCAGGGAAGGATCGGTATCGAACGCCGCGACGATGTTGAGGCCGTAATTTTTAAAGCCTTCGTACCCTACCAGCGCCGAACCCAAACCGCCCGCGCCGACCAGCACCGCGTCGGTTACGTTGTCGTATCCCAAAAAACGGTCGATATCGGCGATGAGTTCGGAAAGTTCGAAGCCGAGTTTGGGCTTGCCTGCGACCGAACTGATCACGGCGAGATCTTTGCGGACCTGTACCGCGTTCAGGTGCAGATCTTCCGCAATGGCCGTGGACGACACCGTTTTTTCGCCCTGGGCGAGCTTTTCGGTAAGATATCTGTGATAGGCGGGCAATCTGCCGATCGTCGCTTTCGAAACATTTAAAATTTCTTTGTTGTTCCCCATATTTTACGCCCGCATACCGATAATTTTATATTGATATCTTTTTATCGATAAAATTTTATCAAATTAACCCTGCCCTGTCAATTGCGGAGCGAAAAAATTTTTCGAGGCGGAAAAACCTATCGAAACAAACGCGATTTGTAAAAAATTTTCAGCCGGAGACCGACTTCAATACTATAATAGCATTTTTTTACAGTCTTTTCAATACATTTTTTAAAATTTACGAAAAAAAGGGGGGCCGAATCGTTTCGGCCCCCATCGGTCATAGAGCGTTGGTAAGCAGGACGGCGTCTTCGGGGAAAGTGATCGTCTGCCCCGCCGTTACGTACGCGACGGAATAGGTGAACATTCCGCTCGAATCGTAGCCCGGGTTATTGACGCCTTCGACGACCGTTTTCCATACGGCTTCGTCGACGGCCGTTTCCTTCGGATCGCGCGCCATCAGCAGATAGCCTTCGGATGTTGCCTCTATCGTCAGATTTTCCTGCTTGGTATCCCTGTCTTTACAGATGAACGACATTCCGTCGAACGCACGGATCCGATACGTATCCCAAAAATGCGTGTCGCGGTTTTTAAACCACATTACACCCTCGGCGACCGTTACGGTATAACCGTCCCAGCCGTCGCTCTCCGCGGTGCGCTGTTCGCTGCCGACCGCCAACGAGCCTTCCGCCCGCATGCGGGCGTATTCGTCCGTGCCGAACGCGCTGTCGCTCACGGCGCGGCGCGCCCAGCCCTCCGCCGAAGCAGGATCGATGAGAATATCCAATGAATTGCCGGCATCCCACCCGACCGTCGGATTGTTGATCTGCATGACGAATTCGACGTTATCGTTCATCCCGATATCCGAAGATCCGGTGCGGATATCGGCATCCAAAACGTCGACCGTCAAAGAAATGCCGTCTTCGCCGTATTCCGCGTACCAATAATAGGACGCCGTGCCGCGGCTGTTCTTTACGGAAAACGCGAGGTAGTTTTCGCTGTGGACTTGATACCCGTCGGGCGGCGAAACTTCTTCGGCCGCCAAAACAACTTCCGCAGAGACATTATTTTCCGCCGCGGCGATCTCGTTTTCCGTTATCCGTTTGGTTTGCGGCAGATACCCTTCCTTCGAAACGGTAAACTGCGTGTCGCGCACTTCCAGGCCGGCGAACGAAGCCTGCCCCTTGGAATCCGTGGCCCCGCTGAACTTTTCGGAAGTGATCTGCGCGCCCGATAAAGCCTCCCCTTCCGCATTTTTTACCTCGACGGTCAGCGCCCATTTCGGTGCGTCCGTCCCGCCGGGGCCGTCTTCGGAACCGCCGCCGCAGCCGATCAGCGCCGCCGCCGAAAACAGCATTACCGCCGCCAAAGCCAATACCGCTACGATCTTTTTCATCCCTTATACCCCCTTCCTTTCCGCTTTTTCGGGAGCTTGCCGCGGCCGATAAGGCCCTTCCGCTCACGAAATTGCGGAGTTTGCTATTTTGATTATACTACCGTTTTTTACGCTTCTCTATAACAAAATTGCTTTTTTTTGCAAACATAGAGAAAAGCGCCTTCGGAAAGGCGCTTTTTGCAGAAATTTTTTGAATCAGCGGCCCGACAAACCGCCGGGCCGCTGTTTTAATGTTTATTATAGCCGTCAACAGCCGGGCCGTTTTTTGAAAAAACGCCGCGGACCGCAAAAAATTCCTCCCGCAGGGAGGAATTTTTCAGTCATTTTGCAAGATCTTCGAGAATGGAACGGATCAGCTCTTCCGTTTCGGCGCAGACGCGGGCCTGCTCGCCTGCCGCCGTAGTGCCGGCGCGGGCGTTCTTGGTCAAGGCCACGCGCAGGGAAACGAATCGCTTGGCAAAGACAGCGACGACGGCGAGCATGGCAAGCGCCGCCACGATGCAAACGATGCACGGGATCAGAATCTGCATGCCCGGGACGGAATTGACGAACGCCGCCAAAACCCCGCCCGCAACGGCGAACAGAAAGAATAGAACGAGCGAAACGATAAAGATCTTGGTTACGGAAGCATATTTCTTTTTCAGGACCGGGCGCTCGCTTTCGCGGAGGGTTACGTCCTCTTCGGTAAAGCTCTTCTGCCTTTCCGCATACTCGTCCGCGCGCGCTTCCAGCCGCGGACCGTACTGCGCGGCGAGCGCCTTGCGGTCTTCCGAACTCATGCGGCGGAACGCCTTGTCGTACGCCTGCTCGCAGTCGTAGATGCCCGTAAATTCGGTGAGGTCTTTGGTCTGCACGCGGACGACGCCGAACCAGGGACGCCAGTCTCCGCCGTACAGAGAGGCGCTGTCGAGATATTTTTCACCGGCGCCGTCCAGATCGCCTGCGGCAAAGAGAGCTTCCGCCTCTTCAAACGTTTTTTCGGCAAGGGTGCGCAGCCTGCTCTGCTCCTTTTCGCGCTCGGCGGCGCGGCGCGCCAGCTCTTCGTCCGATACGGCGCCGCCCTCGTTTTCTTCGCCGAAGCCCTTAAAATCGGGGACGTCGATGACGATCTCGTCCTCCGCGGCGGCATCGCCTTCCTGTAAAAAATTTTCGTTTTTTCGCTTTAATTTGATTTTTCCGTCGTCGTCGAATTCGAGATTCCTTTCTTCCATGGCACACTCCTGTCGAATAATTTCAGGCTCCGCCCAACGATCAGAGCCCTTTTTCCTCTTCGCTGAGCACGAACGGATTGCGCAGCAAAAACGTTTTTGTCGGCGCGGCGACCGCTACGCGCGTCTTCATCTTTCCCCGATACCGGCTCTTGGCCCAACGGCACAGCTCGACGCTTTCGAACAGTGCGAACACGGCGCTGCCCGAGCCCGTTACCGCACAGGCGGACGGAGAAAAGGAGCGCGCCGCTTCGAGCGCCTCGCAAACCTCCGGATTCAGCGCGCACGCCGGCCTTTGCAGCGCGTTGTACACGTTTGCCGCCACCCCCGCGAAGTCGCCGCGCGCCAGAGCGGCGGAAAGAGCGGCGCTGTCGGCGCGGAGCGGATCGGGCATACGGTCGTATTCGCGGTAACACTCCGCCGTCGAGACGGGCGTTTTCGGCAAAAACAAGAGAAAACAATACGGGCGGGGGGAAGAGAGCGTTTCCACCTTTTCTCCCCTGCCTGTAAGGCGCGCATATCCGCCGCCGAGCATATAGGCCGTATCGCTGCCGAGCGACGCGGCGATAGCGCCGAGAGCGGCGCCGTCTTTTATTTTATATAATTTTGCAAGCGCGTTCAAAACGCCCGCGGCGTCGGCGGAAGATCCGCCCAGCCCCGCGCCCATCGGAATATCTTTGTATATTTCAATGTCGGCTCCGCGCGTTCCGAATGCGGAAACGAACGCTTCGCCCGCGCGCACGGCATTGTTCCGCTCGGGCGGGATCTCTTCGCTGCCCAACCCGTGCATATATACGTTGACGAGAGAATCGCGGCGCGGCTTCGCGCATACCGTATCATAGACGTCGATGCCGGCAACGACGCTGTCGATCAGGTGATACCCGTCCCGTACGCCCGATATGTTGAGCGAAAGGTTGATTTTCGCAAAACTCTTCACTTTCGCCGAAAACATGGCCTTCCCCCATAAAATTCCTTTTTTTATTATAGCATGATTTTGCGGCGTTGTAAACCCCGGCGAAGAAAATTTCGCGAATTCCTCATATTTTTCACTCTTTGCGCCGAAGAGGAACTATAAAGTACGAAAAAGCGGCGCCCCGACCATGGGGCGCCGCGGCTTGCCGGCGATTAAAACGCGATCTCTTTTTTGCGGTAGACGACGATGCGCTCGCCGCCCGTAAGCGGAAATTTCAGTTCGGGATTCGCCTTCTGCACCTCTTCCGGCGTTTTGCCGAGCTTTTTGGCCGTATCCCACAGCGTGTCGCCCGCAGACGGCATATGCACGGAGATCGAACAGTCGCTCGGACGGATCTCTTCCCCCGCTTCGATTTCGGAAACGAATTCCGACTTTTCGGAGGAAAAGAGGGTAACGTACATCTTCAAAGCGCCCTCCGCTTCCAGTTCGCCCTCCTTTTTCTGGCGGGCGGAAACGCCGCAGGCGAGGGCGGTTATCTCCGCGCGCATGCCGGCATGGGCGCGGTCGCAGCGGATGGGAAAAGAAAAGGGAAGACTGACGGGGACGGAACAGGGAGCGCCCTCGCCGTCTTTATAAAACACGACGGCGTTGAGGACTCCTTCCGCGGTGATCTCGCCGTCCGAAACGACGGCAGCGATCTCGGCGCCGCTCAGGGCGGAGGCCTGCAGAACGCAGGAATAATCGATATCGCCGCCGATCGCGGCGGTGCCCCCGACCCGTTCGGACGCCGTAAACGCGCAGACGGGTTCTTCCGCGGCGATCGTTTCGCGGCGAACGTTGCAGCCGCGGCCGATACAGAAAGCGTCGGAAGGCATGACGACCTCTTCGCTGCGGTACAGGCGCCCGCGCACCTCCGCGACCAGCTGCGCGAAAATGCGGCAGCGGTTTTTGTCTTCATCGCAGGAACAGGACAGATTGACGGAGGTTATGCAGACGCGCGCTTCGCAGGGCATGCCCGTAACGGCTTCGTCGCAGGGGATCTCGGCCCGGAAAGGGATCAGGCGTTCGTACGAAACGACGTCGTTTTCCCCTTCCCTCTTCGCGAGGACGCAGAGATTGATCTCCCCGGAAACGTCGAGACAGCCGCCCGCGGCGATTACGCGTGTCAGGCAGACCTGTTCGCTGTGCAAAAGGACGTCTCCGACATAATCGGTATCGAATTCCTCTTCCAGCTCGACGGAGCCGGAACAGGTATAAATCTGGCGGACGCGGACGGGCCCGAAATTGCAGACGATCCCCTCGCCGCCCGAGAGATAGGTGATCTCGGAGGGCACGGAAAGGGAAATTTCTGCCGTAACGATGGCGGAAAGGATCACCGCCCTGCCCTCCCGGCGCGTTTCGGTTTTTTCCACGCGCAGGGAAACTTCTGCCGTCTGCGAGGGGGCGGCGCTGTCGCATTCCGCTTTGTGCGAAAACTCGGCGCCGCGTTCGGCGGCGATGATCGTGCCGTCCGGCGCGGCGGCCGTTACGGAAAAGTATAGTTTGCCGCCGTAGCGGATCTCGCCGGACACGACTTCGGCGCCGCTCAGCACCACGCTCGGACAGACGGCCAGCAATTTATTTTCCGACCAGTCGTTCAGGCGGCACTCGACGATGGACTGCGACCGCAGCTGCGCGCCGGCGGCGGTATATTCGTATTTTTCGTAAGAGGGTGAAACGCTCATTGTGATGACCTCCGGTTTTTAACACTTCCATTGTATGAGCCGAAAAGGGAATATATGCGCGTTTTTCCGCGCGAATTGCGAAAAATAAGGGCGAAAACGCATAAATCCGGCGACATTCGGGAAAAATAATAACAGGGCGGCACTGCCAAAAGAGCGGCGCGCAAGCCGCTTTTTTTCTTTTGCGCCGACCGCCCGAAACCGGCGCAGAGAGGGAGGGAACATGATCAAACCGACCAAGAATATTCGGCTCGTTAAGGAAGAGATCGCCAAATTTTACGACAAGGACGTCTGCGTACACGTGAACCTGGGGAGAAACAAATACGCGGATTTTACCGGCAGGCTGACGGGGATATACCCCGCCCTGTTTACCGTATTGCCCGACGACAGCAACTACCGCGGCAAAACTTCCTATTCCTATTCGGAAATTTTGTGCGGCAGCGTTAAAGTTAAGGAGCGCTGAAAAGCGCGGAGGGCGGATCTGCCGGACCTGCGGGGACGAAAGGAAAAGGAAGGGCGCACGGCTTTAACGGCCGTGCGCCCTTCCTTTCATTCTTTATAAAATTTTATTTGCGGCTCTCGCCGGCGAAGATCAAAAATCGTCCTCGTCGTCTTCATCGTCGTCTTCATCGTCATCCTCGTCGTCGAAGGCATCGAAATCGTCCGCCGTATATTCGACCTCGTCCGCATCCGATTCGGCGCTCTCCTCCTCGTCGACATAACTGTCTCCGAAGTCGTCGTCCTCGAAATCGTCGACAAATTCTTCCCCGAGGTCGATCCCGTCGCTTTCGAGAACCAGATCGTCGGTGTCTTCGTCGAGATAATTGCGCCATTCTTCGTCCTTTTCGGGATCGATATCGTCCTCTTCTTCATACTCGGCGTTCTTTTTGCACTCGTCGCACATCTTTTCGCCGGGACGCATATAATTTTCCCCGCAGACGGGGCAGAGTTCCGTCTTTTCGAATTCTTCGTCGTCGTCAAGGTCTGCGAATTTGAGCTTGTTGCCCTGCATTTCCGCGAGACAAACGTCGCAGTAATCTTTATCTTCTTCGATATAATTCAGATCACATCTGGGACACTTTTTGTATTTTGCCATTCCCTATTTTCTCCCGAATCGATACTCCGTTATTATATGGTATTACACTGAAAAATACTATGTGCAGACAGACAAAAATTCAAACAAAAATTCTTGCCTTTTTCTGCGATGTATTATACTAATAAATGTTCGGTTTGTAAAGAGTTTTCGCCTTGTTTTTTTATTTTTTTAAAGTTTTTATGTCCCCTTTCGGCCTTTTTATTCCAAAACAAAACAAAAAGGCGGAAGAAATTCCGCCTTTTTTAATTTATCGATTATTTTTTGCGCTTTTTGACGAGAACCACGGTGAGGATAACGATCCCCGCGAGCACGACTGCGCCGACAGGAACGAATATCGCGTACCACTGCCACGTCCAGGCTGCGGACGAAGTTTCCTCTTCGGGCGCGAGCAGGAGATCGGCCTCGAGAGAATCGGCGATGGTTTCGGCGTCATCGTCGGTTACCCTGCCGATAACGTTGTAGAACGCGCTCTGGCGATTGTAATCTTTCAGGCCCGAGAAATCGAACCCGTGCGCGCTGCCGCAGCTTTCGAACGCGGAGAGCACTTCGAAATCTTCCGCCTCGTACAGTTCATAGTAATCGCCTGCGGTATCGGTGATGATCGCCGTATCGCCGGTGTAGAAATAATACTTCGCGGCGTTGGACGCATTGGAGAATGTTTCGGAAATGTCCGTAAAGGCATCCTGCACGTCGGTATACTTGTCGTTGAGCTCTTTCAAAGCGCTGTTGTCGCCGCTGTTGCTCATGACATATACGTAATTTTCCGCATAGCTTTCGGCGTTGCAGAAGAACAGATATCCGCCCACCGATTCGGGGTTGAACCAGGAAGAGTTATAGTCGATCTGCAGATACTGCGTCGCCTTGTAATCTTCGTTGTCCGCGGCCGCGCCCGTAAACGCGTTGTAATCTTCGTGCGCACCGTCATACCGGACGCGCCAGAGCGCGTTGCCGTTTGTGCCGGCCATCGAGTAATAGAGATAGCCGCCGTTCAGATACAGGAGCGTAGCCCCTTCCTGATTGCGGGCAAGGATCGTCGACTGCGCGCTATAATCGGAACCGGAATCATCGCCCACCTGTACGCGTCTGATCGCGTTGCTCGAATCGAGGTAAATATAGTACAGCGTGCCGTTCTGCTCGTAGAAGAGCGCGGAGGAAGTTGCTTTCGTCGTGGATACGGCAACCGGCGTTAAGGCGGAACCCGCCGTCGAATTTACGCCGGGATTGGCCGTAATGGAGTTCCAGTCGGCCGCGGCGGCAAAACTTTCGTCGTCAAGGCAATAGACGGACGCCACGCCGCTGCTAGGAACGCCGAGGGTGGTGATCGAAAGATACAGCTTGCCGCCGGCATATTTTATGAACGAATAGGTGTATCCGCCCGTGCTGTTGGAGTTGTTGCTATCGCCCGTCCAATGGATGTTGAAGGGCGTCTTCGTGGAGTTGCTGCTCACGCCGTCGAACACGATCGTTCCGAGGTTCACGTATTCCAGCGCGTAGTTCTCGTCGCCGGGATCAAGACTCGAATCGACGTACGCTTCGTTTTCGGAAAGGCCCAAATCGTAAGCGTCCTCTTCGGTTGCCGAAGCGTTTACCTTGTAAAGCTGGGTATAACTTTCGTACGTCGTGCTCGGATAGGAATATTGTTTGGGGACCTGCATCGTATAATATACGGTGGGGTTGGTGAGGTCCTGCGTATCCAACTGGTAGGAAGAATAGCCGCTGACCAGAACCGTATCGGTGCCCGTCTGCGTATTATATGAATGTATTTCGGTATTGGCGGAATCGACGTACAGCAGATAGACGACGCCCTCGTCTTCGACATAGCGGTAGACGGTAGAGTTATCGCTCAGCTGCACATAGTAGTTGCGCATCGTTTCCGTCCCGTCCAGTTTGGTGCGCTTGAAGTCGATATACGAACTTTCGACCTGCCCTTCCATATTCTGAATGGTGTTCGGGGTCGCGTAGTAGACATAATCGCCATAAATAAAGATACCGGACGTGAAATCCTGCGGGGTGATGAGCTGCGGGACGACGATGTCCGCTTCCGTATAATTGCCCGCCGAAAGATCTTCTTCGGAAATGCGCATGAGCGAACCCTTAACGACGTTGCCGTACGTATTGTCCGACGAATAATCTTCCTGACCGTTGATAAAATAATACCAACCGTCTTTTTTCACGACGAACCCGCCGTTGGATTCCGCCGCATTTTCGGACGGTACGTACCCGTCCAGCGGCTGGGTCCTGTATGTGCCGCCGCAGCCTGCGAGCACGCCTACAGCGAGCGCGAAAGCCAAGAGCAGCAATACGATTTTTTTGCCCTTTTTCAGCATAAGGTAAGACTCCTTTCGGTCTGTTGATTTCATTTCGGCGCACGCATCGTGCCTGCGCCTCCCCTTTTCGGCCGTAAACGCCGATATACCTTTCTATTATATATCAATTCCGCCTTTTACGCAAACAAAAAGAATAAAAATTTAATGAAAATTTTCATTGACGGAGCGAAAAAAGATGGAAAAATTCGGAATTTTCAACTTACTGTCGGCTTTGGCCGGAATGAACGGCGAAAGCGACGCAGGAGGCGAACAAAAAACCGCCCCCGCGGCCGCGGAAACCGGGGCCGAAGAAAACGTTTCCGCCGAAGGCCGCCGCCCGGAACAGAACGGGGTCCTGACGGCGGAAGAGCGGCTGGCGCGCGCGGAAAAACTGTTGGAACGGCACGAAGCCATTTCCAAACGCATCGACAAAAACAACCGCAGATGACGCGCGCCGCGCGAGATTCGCGCGGCGCGGAAACGACCTATTTTTATTTTTTGCGCCGAGGCGCCCATCCGATTGAGCCGGGCGCGCTTTGCCGTGCAAAAAATTATCTCTTCGAGAACTGCGGAGCGCGGCGCGCTTTCTTCAAGCCGTACTTCTTCCTTTCCTTGCTTCTCGGATCGCGCGTGAGGAAACCTTCCTTTTTGAGCGCGGGGCGAAGTTCGGGCTGCGCCTGAATGAGCGCGCGGGCAATGCCGTGGCGGATAGCCCCCGCCTGGCCGGTATAGCCGCCGCCGCATACGTTGACGAAAATATCGTACGCGCTTTCCGTCTGCGTGAGAACGATGGGCTGTTTGACGATGTACTGCAGCGTGCCCTGCGGGAAGTAATCTTCGAGGGCGCGGTCATTGATGACGATGCTGCCCGTTCCGCCCGGAATGAGGCGCACGCGGGCAATCGCTTTCTTTCTTCTGCCGGTTCCCCAGAACTGCAATTTCTTTTTAAGATTTGCTTTAGCCATACTTACACCTCACTAAAATAATTTCAGCGCTTCGGGTTTCTGCGCTTCGTGGTTGTGCTCCGCGTTCTTGTACACTCTGAGCTTTTTGATCATCTTTCTGCCCAAAGAATTTTTCGGGAGCATACCGCGCACCGCCTCGTACACCGCAACGTCGCTCTTTTCCGCGAGCATCTTGCGGTAAGGGATCTCTTTGAGGCCGCCGATATAGCCGGTGTGGTATCTGTAAAATTTATCGTCCAGCTTTTTGCCCGTCAAGAGCACTTTATCGCTGTTGATGACGATCACAAAATCGCCCGTATCGACGTTGGGAGTGAACGTGGGTTTGTTTTTGCCGCGAAGGACGGCCGCCACTTTCGAGGCGAGTCTTCCCAAAGGTACGCCCGCGGCATCGACAACATACCACTTTCTCTCTACCGTTTGGGCGTTCGCCATGTAGGTTTTCATGATGTTGTTCTCCTTAATGATTTATGTTCGAGGTCAAGGCGTACCATAGACGCCTTCCGTTGTTTACTCAATAAATTTTATCGTATATGCAAAATACTGTCAAGCGGTTTTGATTGCGGAATTGCGACTTTTTTGAAAAAAATTTTTTCTTATCTTCCCTTGCGGAGGCTTTTTTGCCGCGCATGCGCAGGAAAAACGGCCGAACACAGCGCCCCGAAGACGGAGACGCCCCCGTTTTATTCCCAAAAGAAGGACAAAAAGCAGCCCCGCGCAAAATTGCGCGGGGCTGCCCGAGCGCGGATCTGCCGCGGCCGAACGTCAATTGAAGGGCGTCTGTTCGCGAATCGCCCAATACTCCGCAACGCTATAGAGCATTCCTGTTTTTCGCTGAATCGGTATGCAGGTTTGCGAGCCTTTTCAGGAAAGACTTGTTTTACATACCGTCCTTGAACTTTTTTCCGCAGTACGGGCAATGTTCGTACGGAATCCAATGATCCATAAAACCTATTTTACATTTGCAAGACGGACAGCGATACAAATGGGACAGCAAGAGCTGAAGAGGAACATAGTACAGCACGCCGATCACAATGATCAGCCAGAGCGGTATTTCGGTAAACCAGGACAACACAAACATGAGCACTATCCAACTGACCAACAACGCCACTGCCAAGCATTTAAAGAGAATCAGCTTTTTCATCTTTTACCATACGTGCGGGGGCCGAATAAAACCATATACCGCAACGAACTTCCGAAAAACTCCCCCGCTGAAAGTTTATTCGATGCTTTTATTTTATACTTGTTTTGTAATAAAATAAACCGTGATGTTGTAATAAAAATGTAAAAACGGGAAGGTCTGTTCGGCCTTCCCGTTTTTTTATGAATGCGTATTTATTTGTCGAGATTTGCTTTGAGCGTTGCGAGCTCGTCGGAGAGCTCCTTCGGCAGGCGGTCGCCGAACTGCTTGTAGAATTCTTCGATGCCGTCCGCTTCTTTCTTCCACGTCTCTTTGTCGACGGTGAGGATCTCTTTGAGCGTTTCTTCGGAAACGTCTACGCCGTCGAGGTCGATATCCTTCGGGTCGGGAACATAGCCGATGGGCGTTTCCACCGCGCCGACCTTACCCTCGCAGCGCTTGATGATCCATTCGAGGACGCGCATGTTCTCGCCGAAGCCGGGCCAGAGGAAGTTGCCCTCGTCGTCGGTGCGGAACCAGTTGACGTTGAAGATCTTGGGCTGATTTTTCACTTTCGTGCCCATTTCGATCCAATGTTTGAAGTAGTCACCCATATGGTAGCCGCAGAACGGGCGCATCGCCATCGGGTCGCGGCGGACGACGCCCACGGCGCCGGTTGCGGCGGCCGTCGTTTCGCTGGCCATGATCGAGCCTACGAACACGCCGTTGTTCCAGCTCTTGCTCTGGTACACCAGCGGGGCCGTTTTTGCCCTTCTGCCGCCGAATACGATGGCGGACAGAGGAACGCCCTTCGGGTTATCGAACTCCTTGCTGATGCAGGGGCAGTTCTTGGCGGGAGCGGTAAAGCGGCTGTTCGGGTGCGCGCCCTTGACGCCGGCGGCCTTCGCCGCGTCGTCCCAAGGGTTGCCCTTCCAGTCGACCGCGTTTTTGGGAGGGTTCTTATCCAAACCTTCCCACCAAACGGTGTTGTTATCCAGATTGTGCACGACGTTGGTGAAAATGGTGCCCTTCTGCGTGGTGTGCAGCGCGTTGGGGTTGGACTTTTCGTTCGTGCCCGGCGCTACGCCGAAGAAGCCGTTTTCGGGGTTCATCGCCCACAGCCTGCCGTCCGCGCCGACGCGGATCCAGGCGATATCGTCGCCCACGCACCAAATTTTATAGCCCTTTTTGCGGTAGCTTTCGGGCGGGATGAGCATGGCGAGGTTGGTTTTGCCGCAGGCGGACGGGAACGCCGCCGCCACGTACTTGACTTCGCCGTCCGGCTTTTCGAAGCCCAGAATGAGCATGTGCTCCGCCATCCAGCCCTCGTTTTTGCCGAGGTAGGACGCGATGCGCAGAGCAAAGCACTTTTTGCCGAGGAGAACGTTGCCGCCGTAGCCGCTGTTGCACGACCAGATGGTGTTATCTTCGGGGAAGTGCAGGATGTAGCGCTTGCTCTCGTCGAGCTCGCACTTGGAGTGCAGGCCCTTTACGAAGTCGCCGTCTTTGCCGAGCGCTTCCAAAACGTCGGTGCCGACGCGCGTCATGATCTCCATATTCAGAACGACGTAAATGCTGTCCGTCAGTTCGATGCCGATTTTCGAAAATTCGCTGCCGACAATGCCCATCGAATAGGGAATGACGTACATCGTCCTGCCCTTCATCGAGCCTTTGAAGATGTCTCCCGCCATTTTGTACGCTTCTTTCGGGTCCATCCAGTTGTTGATGGGGCCGGCGTCGTTTTTATCGCGGCAGCAGATGAACGTGCGGTCCTCTACGCGCGCGACGTCGTTGACGGCGGTGCGGTGCAGATAGCATTCGGGGAGGAGGTCCTCGTTGAGCTTGATCAGCTCGCCCGAAGCGCAGGCTTCGGCGCGGAGCGCGTCGCGCTGCTCTTTGCTGCCGTCGATCCAGACGATTTTATCCGGATTGCACAGGGCGGCGCTTTCGTCGATGAAAGCGAGCACCTTTTTGTTTTCGGTCATTGCCATGATATTCGGTCTCCTTTTCGAAGAATTTTTACGCTGTTATGGGCTTCTTTTTAACCCGTACCGACATTATACCCCTTTTTTAAAAAAAAGTAAACTTTTTTGAGGCGGCTTTTTCCTGCGAATCGCGGCGGAGTTTTCGGCAAAACGCGGCAAAAAAAGCCAAAAATGAATAAATTCATGCGCGCGGCATATTTTATAATACAGTTGCGACGCCCGAAACGGCCCGCGCGGGCGCGCGAGAAAAGAAGGAGACGGGCCGCGGACGCCATGAACTACGTTAAAAAACTTTGCATTTTAAAACAACTCGCTTCCGGCTTTGCGGCGGACGGCAAAAAGGTTTCTGCCCTGCTGACCGCCGAAAAATACGCCGAGCGGCTGACGCTTTCGCTCGCGCTGATCGGGTTTGCCCCCCTCTCGGCGGGGCGGTACCGCTGCGTGCTGTGCGACGAGAACGGGCGCACGGAAATTTTCGACGTGCCCTCCCCTGCGGGATGCACCGTAAAGCGGGCGAGCGATGCGGACATTTCTTCCGGCTTTTGCTGCGCCGTGTGCTTTGTGAGCGGAAAGGTTACGCCCGTCGCCTTCGGCAAATGCGGCGACAAGACGTACGATCTGAAAAAACTGTGCGCGCTTTTGGACGAATCGCAGCCGCCGAAAGCGGAGGAAGCGCCCCTGCCCGCCGCGGAAGGACCGCCGAGCGCCGCGCCGCAGGCGGAAAACGCCGCGGAGCCGTACGACGACGAGCTGGTGGCGACGGAAAACTATTATGAATTCGAAAAAGGGACGGCGGAGGAAAAAAATGAAAATCGCGAAATCCATGAAGGACGAGAGGAAGGCGGCGGCGAAGACCTCGCTGGAGAAGATGAAGATGCTCAAAGCCTATTCCGATTCGCGGGCGCAGAAAGCGGCGGAACGGATGCGCGAGCTTGCTATTACGATCAAGTGAAAAAGGAGCTGGACGCGCTGTTCGAAACGCACCCGAAAGAGGAAGAGCTGGAAAAGAGCATCCCCCTTTCGAAATGGGTGCGGGTTACCTTTGCGCGCAACAAATATTATACCGTGGGCGTGATCTGCGACGAAAAGCGGCCCAAATACATATGTTACGGCGTGCCCGCCGAAAGCCGCGGCGAACCGCCGCAGGCGCTGAAGGGGTACTGCTCGTATTTGCCCCTTTCGCTGTTCGACGTGAACGGCAAGGGGTACTGGATGATGTACCAGGACGCGGAGACGGGGGAATGCGTTAAAATCGCACGGCAATAGCGGCCCCGGCTTATGCGGCACGGCCCGTCATGAAAAGATCAAAAAGGCGCTGTGCGTTCCGACGGAACGCACAGCGCCTTTCCATAGAGACGAGCGGATCTTACTTTTTGCGGAATTTTCGGTAGATATACAGCATGCCCCGCCGGATCAATGCAAAAGTTCCGTTTTCTACCCAATAGAGCGCCGCCTTTTTAAAGAGCGGCTGCCGCGGCGGGGGGCTCCCCGAAATACTGTTTTCGCATACGTCTCCGCTCCTGCCTATGTCGTAAAAATTTAAAAAAGTTTCCAAACCGCAGCGCAGATTTTCGTTTGTCTGCTCCCGCGGCTCGCGGAGGCTTTGAAACAGTTTGCCCCACGCTCCGCAAAGATCTGCCGCCGCGAGTTCCGCCCCCTTTTCGGCAGACGCTTCGGAAAGCTGTTTCCAGAGCGTTTCATCCTTTAAAATCCGCACGACGGCATCGGCCGCCTGCGCGACGCTTTCCTGTTCCACGCAGACGCAGCCGCGATTATCGCGCAGAGTTTCGAGATACGGCATCTCGTAACAGACGACGGGCAAGCCCCTGCACATCGCTTCGCACAGCACCATCCCCCACGTTTCGTACGCAGACGTCATCAGCAGCAGCCTGCTCTTGCGGTAAAACTCGCCCGGGTCTTTGCAAAATCCGCACATGGTAATGTTCGCTTCCAGCTTGCGCGCGCGGATCAGCGAACGGTAGCGCGCGTTTTCCTCTTCGCACTCTGCGGTGCCGACAATATACATGTGCGCGCGCGGCAAAACGCGCACGACCTTTTCCATGATCCGGATCGCATGTTCGGGGCGCTTCTGTTTTTCTTCAAGCCGGCCGACCCAAACGACGTTTTGCCCCGAAGGCTCGCCCGCCGGAACAGCGGCGCTGACCGGATTGGAGATATACCGCGCATTGCAGCCGATCGCGCGAAGATAAGCCGCGTCGCTCCGCACGAGCGTTTGGACTCCGTCCGCCAGTTTCATGACCCGCTGCCTCACCGCGAATATCCCCCTTTCGGAATCGCGGATGAGCGGCAGCGAAACGAGTTCGTGCATCGTTCCGACGACGAAGACGCCAGCCGCTTTGGCGAGCAGCATGTCGTATAAAAACCAGGGCGACATCGTCGCCTGATACAGCAGCACGTCGCAGCCGGACTCTTTCAATGCGCGCAAAAGCCCCTCGGCGTGCGCGCGATACTGCGAGCGATCGATATATTTGGACGACGGGATCTTATATTTGCGGCAGGCGGGCGGAAGGGCGTAATCGAGCGCGCTCTCCTCCTCGATAAACAGGGCGGTTTCGTATCCCCACTGCAAAAACAGCGGGATCAGTTCGGACAGGACGCGTTCGACGCCGCCGTTGTACATCCTGTGATAAAAAAAACCGACGCGGCGAATCGCCCCGCGTTTAGGCGCAAGGCACCGTGCACCGCAAACGAGCTCGGCGAGCCGCCCGCTCTTTTCGGTTCCGTATTCGGAAACGACGGCCTCGACCAATGTTTTAACGGCAAACGATTCCGCCAAAATATCAAAAACAGCCGCGCCTTCGGCAATCGGACAGGTTTGTATAAACGAGACGATGATTCCCTGAACGGCATCCTCTTCCGCCCTTTGCAAGAGTTCCGCAATTCCGGGAATGCTCGGTTTTTGAATATCGATAAAGCTTTTCAAAGCAGAAAAAATACAGCTTTGCCTCGCGTAATTTTTATAGTCTTTTATTTTCCAAATATCCGCTTCGGTCGTAATGCCCGCACCCAATGAATAACGGATAAGCGGTTTCGGCATTCCGAAATAACATTTTGAATACGTACATACGATAAAATTGATAAATAAATCTTCCGAAACGGAGCAATGGGCTGCGGGGAAAAAAGGGATCGTTTTTTGAATGACGGATGTTTTATAAATTTTATTCCATAAACTGTAAGCGAATTTCCGATCTTTTTTTCGAAAACAGCCGTACAGTATGTCTTTTCCGCGCAAAATGCCGCAATACGGCCTGCAAAAATTTTCCGTTTCTTCGATTCGCCATTGCGGCAACTGCCGCGTGGAAACGATTTCCGTTCCGAATTGCGCGATATCGGCGCCGTTCTTTTTTGCCGCTTCATACGCCGATTCGCATGCCTGCGGATAAAATTCGTCGTCGCTGTCTAAAAACATCGTATATTCTCCGCGCGCCGCTTCGATAAGATGTTTGCGGGCCGCCAGCGCCCCTTCGTTTTTTTCATGCGTCAATACACGAATCCTTGCGTCGCGCGCCGCACAGCGGGCAAGCTCCGCTTTGGTTTCCTCGTTCGAACCGTCGTCGACGCAGATGATTTCGATTTCCTTCATCGTTTGCCCGATAACCGAATTCAGGCATTTTTCGAGCGTGGCCGCCGTATTGTAAACGGGTATCAGAACCGATACCGCAATTTTGCCGTTCATCTTCCGCATTCCTTTTTTGTTTTTGCCGATTATAACACATTTGTATTCATATGTCAACATATGTGTTCATTTTACAGCAAAAAATACGATACACTGTTAGCAAACCATTTCTTTATAAGAAAGGCAGGTATGCCGATGCAAGAAGAATATTTAGACGCAAAAATCGTAGGAAAAACGATTGCGGATTTCCGTAAAAAGAAGGGAATTTCGCAGGAAGTGATCAGCGGATTGGCCGACATCGGGCGCACGCATTTAAGCGCCATCGAACGGGGCGAGCGCAAGCCGACGCTGGAAACGCTGTACCGGCTTTGTTTGGCTATGGGGGTAAAAATGTCTGCCGTGGCGGAAGAGATCGAGCGCAGAATGGAACAGCGGGAAAACTGCGGCGGATAAAGCGGCCGCCGCCCCTGTATTGCGGCATATAAAAAGCGCCCCGATACCGGGGCGTTGTTTACAATGTATGCTGTTTTGGCTCAACGGGGAAAGCAAAGGAGATTTGCGTTACAGCAAATTGCGGATTTTAAAGTTTTCGGCGGAGAGGTTTTTTTGCCGTTCGAGCCAGGTTTCTTCCGCCGCCTGTTTGAAAAGAGGATGTTCGACGCCCGCAATAAATGCTTCGATATGCCTTTTTACCTCTTCGAACGTCCAGCCGTCTAAACAGCGGAAAAGCTCGTCTAAGCGCTCTTCCCCCCATAGATTGAACAACCTGAGCATCGCGCCGCGCAACCCGAGCGCCATCGCCGCACAGATCAGCCGCGCGTATTGTTCTACGGGCTTTTTCCTGTTCGGATATTGAAAAATTTTTCTGTCTTCTTTGCCGCACATGTTTACAAAGTAGTAAAGATCCTCCGCGAATCCTTCTTCCATGCCTTTACTTTGATTTTGCTTGTCCATGTTTTACCTCCCAAATTAAAATTTGAGCGCTCAATTATTTATAATATATTGAGGGCTGCACAATATGTCAACCTTTTTAATTTCGTTGTGCTAAAATAATCAAAAAAATTTGGAGCCTTTCGAGTGAAAGAATTTGCGTTTCAAGAGCGATTTTCGAAAGAATTGGAAATTACGAAACTTTCGCAGCGGGAAATTGCCCGACAATGCGGAATCGACCCTTCCTGCATTACGCAGTATAAACAGGGCAAAAACTTCCCCACCATTAAGATACTTTTTAAACTTTGCGAAGTGTTAGACGTTTCGTCCGATTCTCTTTTGGGCTTGACCGACCGCTAAATTCACTGTTCATTCTTTCATATAGAAAATTCTATAAATATTATATGATAGAAATTTCTACAAGTCAAGCCTTTGTTGTAGAATTTTCTATATAATATAAGCATGGAATTTCCCGAAATTTTAACAGAGTATTTACAACTGCATTCAATGACTGTTTCAAACTTTGCCAAGCAAATCGGCGTGAAACCCAGCCAAGTAAGCGAATGGAAAAAGGGTAAAGCAAAACCCGCTTACGATATCATGAAGCAAATTTTGAAAAATACAGACGAAACGGCTGATTTTTGGTTTGACCTCAAACAATAATTTTTAAAATAATTAATGAGGTAAGAGTAGAAAAAAGCAAATACAGAAGCCCGCGCGCTCGGCAAAAGC
>OGGQ01000128.1_pt1 | contig 100524 bp, 87 predicted proteins | sample 1571191 | NCBI WGS metagenome assembly OGGQ01 (sample SAMEA2582061, study PRJEB24529) | metagenome | biome: Human gut stool | place: China | collected 2011
ATAACTGCATACGAAAAGGAAAACCCGGCAGAGCAAATGCTCTGCCGGGTTTTGCGTCCGGAAGATCAGCCGTGCAGGCCGTTTTCCTGACGCTCCATGTTTTCGATGACGACGTCGTGAATGTCGCCCAAGCCCGCGCAGTATTCGAGCACCTTCCAGGGCGTGTTCGTGTGGAAGTGGATCTTGATGAGATCCTCGTCGCCAACGGCCAGCAGGCAGTCGCCCGCGATATTGCGCTGGATGTAGTCGTGGATCGCGTCCTCGTCGAGGCCGTGGCCCTCGATGAGCAGCTGGGTGTCAAACCGGAATTCGAGCATGCTTTGCTTCCTCCTTATTCATCGAGCTTGAGCACGGCGAGAAATGCCTCCGTGGGGATCTGGACCGTGCCGAGCTGGCGCATTTTCTTCTTGCCTTCCTTTTGCTTTTCGAGCAGCTTTTTCTTGCGCGTGATGTCGCCGCCGTAGCACTTGGCGAGCACGTCCTTGCGCAGGGCCTTGACGGTCTCGCGCGCGATGATCTTGCCGCCGATCGCGGCCTGCACCGGGATCTCGAACAGCTGCCGCGGGATGTTCTCCTTGAGCTTTTCGCACAGCTTGCGCGCCCGGCCGTAGGCCTTGTCCTTGTGGGCGATGAAGCTCAGCGCGTCGACCTGGTCGCCGTTGAGCAGCATGTCCACTTTCACGAGCTCGCTCGGGTGGTAGCTGGAAAATTCATAGTCGAGCGAGGCGTACCCCTTCGTGCGTGCCTTGAGCGTGTCGAAGAAGTTGTAGACGATCTCGTTGAGCGGCATCTCGTAGTGCAGCTCCACGAGCCGGCTGTCGAGATACTGCATATTTTTGTACTCGCCGCGCAGATCCTGGCACAGCGGCATGATGTTGCCGACGAATTCCTGCGGCGTGATGATCGACACGTTCACGAACGGCTCTTCCGCGACCTCGATGGACGCGGGGTTCGGGTAGTCGTGCGGGTTGTCGATCATGAGCACCGTGCCGTCGGTCTTTGTGATGCGGTAGATGACGCTCGGCAGCGTCGTGATGAGGTCAAGGTCAAACTCGCGCTCGAGCCGCTCCTGAATGATCTCCATGTGCAGCATACCGAGAAAGCCGCACCGGAAGCCGAAGCCGAGCGCGACCGACGACTCCGGCTCGAACGAGAGCGAGGCGTCGTTGAGCTTGAGCTTTTCGAGCGCGTCGCGCAGATCGGGGTACTTCGAGCCGTCCTCGGTGTAAATGCCGCAGTAGACCATCGACCGCGCCGGGCGGTAGCCGGGCAGCGGCTCAGCGGCGGGGCGGGCCGTTTCGGTCACGGTGTCGCCCACGCGCGTGTCCTCCACGTTCTTGATGCTCGCCGTGAAGTAGCCCACGTCGCCGCAGCCGAGCTCGTCGCACGGGTCGAGACCGATGGGCCGCAGGTGGCCGACCTCCAGCACCTTGTACGACGCGCCGGTGGACATCATCGTCACCTCCATGCCGCGCCGGAGCGTGCCGGCCACGATGCGCATGAGCACGATGACGCCGCGGTAGCTGTCATACTGGCTGTCGAATACGAGCGCCTGCAGCGGGGCGTTCGGGTCGCCCTTCGGGGCGGGGACGTGGTCAACGATGTCGTCGAGCACGGCCTGGATGTTGATGCCCTGCTTGGCCGAGATCTCCGGCGCGTCCATGGCCGGGATGCCGATGATGTCCTCGATCTCGGTCTTGGTGCGCTGGGGGTCGGCGGCCGGCAGGTCGATCTTGTTGATGACCGGCAGGATCTCGAGATCGTGCTCGAGCGCCAGGTAGGTGTTGGCGAGCGTCTGCGCCTCCACGCCCTGCGAGGCGTCCACGATCAGCACGGCGCCCTCGCACGCGGCGAGCGAGCGGCTGACCTCGTAGTTGAAGTCCACGTGGCCCGGCGTGTCGATGAGGTTGAGCGTGTAGGTCTTGCCGCCGCGGTGATACGTCAGGCCGACGGCGCGCGCCTTGATCGTGATGCCGCGCTCGCGCTCGAGGTCCATGTTGTCGAGCAGCTGCGGCTCCATCTCGCGCTGATCCACGGCGCCGCACAGCTCGATGAGCCGGTCGGACAACGTGGACTTGCCGTGGTCGATGTGTGCGATGATCGAAAAATTGCGGATGTCTTCTTGTGGGATCATAGGGCAATCTCCTCCAGTGCGGCCTCGGCGCGGTCGGCGGCGGTGCGCACGTCCTGCACGAGCACGCGCAGCGCCTCGAGCTGCTCGGGCGTGCACGTCGGGCTCGGCGCGCGGCCGAGCAGAAAGTCCGCGCTCACGCCGTAGTAATCGCACGCCCGGCACACGAACGCCAGCCCCGGCTCTCGCGCGCCGTTTTCATAGTGGGACAGCAGCGCCTGGCTGATCTTCAGATCGGCCGCGACCTTGCGCTGGGACAGCCCGCGCGCGTGGCGCAGCTCCGACATGACGGCAGCAAAATTGCGTTCCATGCCGCACCTCCTGTAACATTCATGATAACGGACTGTATTTTACCACGCCCGCGCCCAAACGGCAACAACCTCTTGATAAAATCGCGCGCAAGACTTGAAAAACGTCGAATGGGGTGTTACACTATTTACTTGTAAAACCATGTTCACAGCAAGCAGAAAATAGATGAACATATTGGAGGAAAGCACCATGTTTGAAAATCTGGTTGAAGTTCTCAAAGCCAATCCGCGCAAGATCGTCTACACCGAGGGCACCGACGCCCGCATCCTCGAGTCCGCTGCCCGCCTGAAGCAGGGCGGCTTCCTGACGCCGATCCTCGTCGGCAACGTTGATGATGTGAAGGCTGCGGCCAAGGCCGGCAGCTTCGACATCGAGGGTCTCGAGATCATCGACCCCGCCAACTACGACAAGATGGACGAGATGGCCCAGTGCATGTTTGACCTGCGCAAGGGCAAGATGACCATGGAAGAAGTCCGCGCCAACCTGCAGAAGGGCAACTACTTCGGCACGATGCTCGTGAAGATGGGCGTGGCCGACGCGCTGCTCGGCGGTGCGACCTACTCCACCGCGGACACCGTTCGTCCGGCGCTGCAGCTCATCAAGACCAAGAAGGGCGCCCACCTCGTGAGCTCCTGCTTCATCATGGTCCGCGGCGACGAGATGCTCGCCATGGGCGACTGCGCCATCAACATCGACTATCAGGACACCGTCGACAAGGCCACCGGCGAGGTCACGTTCTCTGCCGCGCAGAAGCTGGCCGAGGTCGCCATCGAGACCGCCAAGACCGCCGAGACCTTCGGCATCGACCCGAAGGTTGCCATGCTGAGCTTCTCCACCAAGGGCTCCGGCAAGGGCGGCACGGTCGCGCTCAGCCACGACGCCACCGTCATCGCCAAGGAGCTCGCGCCCGAGCTGAAGCTCGACGGCGAGATGCAGTTCGACGCGGCCGTTTCTCCGGTCGTCGGCCAGCTGAAGTTCCCCGGCTCTCCGGTCGCGGGCCACGCCAACACCTTCATCTTCCCGTGCATCGAAGCCGGCAACATCGGCTATAAGATCGCGCAGCGCCTCGGCGGCTTCGCGGCCTACGGCCCGATCCTGCAGGGCCTGAACGCCCCGATCAACGACCTGTCCCGCGGCTGCGACGCCGAGGAAGTCTACCAGATGTCCATCATCACGGCGGCTCTGGCCTGATCGGTTTTTCGTCCAAAACGTGTTTCCGGCGCTGTTAACGATGACAGCGCCGGTTTTTTGAAAGGGGAGAGCGCCTGTGGAGCGCGAGGACTATATGCGCGCAGCGCTCGCGCTCGCGCACGCCGCGGCGGCCGACGGCGAAGTGCCGGTCGGCTGCGTGATCGCCGACGGCGCGGGCCGCATCATCGGCCGCGGCCGCAACCGCCGTGAGCGGACGCACCGGGCCGACGCCCACGCCGAGATGGAGGCCATCGCCGAGGCATGCCGCGCGCGCGGCACGTGGCGGCTTGACGCATGCACGCTCTATGTCACGCTCGAGCCGTGCCCCATGTGCGCCGGGGCGATCATCAACGCCCGCGTGCCGGTCGTCGTCTACGGCGCGAGGGAGCCAAACTTCGGCTCGTGCGGCAGCGTGCTCAACCTCTTTGAGGAGCGCTACGGTCACCATCCCGCCATCTACGGCGGCGTGCTGGCAGATGACTGCGCGGATGTCCTGCGCGCGTTCTTCAGCGGCCTGCGCGAAACATAAAAAGAGCGTCCCGAATGATCGGGACGCATATTTTTTATTTCTGAATCTCTTCCATCAGCTCGTGGTAAAACACGTCGAGTACGCCGACATAGTGCGGTTTCCACGGCTTGAGCCGGCCGCAGTAGTGGATGATGACCGTGTGCGCGCGCACCCAGTCGAGGTCGACCGGGGCGTTTCGCAGCTCCGCGTTGTGCAGCGCGAGGATGCGGTCGCTGAGATTATAGACCATGCTGTCGAGCAGGTGCACTCGGTCGCCGTAGAGCGCGGTGAGTATGTCCTGATCCGGCAGCAGGAACACATCCTGCTTCTCGTCGGCGAAGGCGCGCACACGCTCCATGTCCAGATCGGCCCGCAGGGCGGGGAGGTTATACAGCAGCACGCCGGTGTTGATGTACGGCGCAGCCTCGTCCATGCCCAGACGCGCGGCGTTGAGCTTTTCGAGCAGCTTGCGTGTGTGCGTGCAGGCCATGAAGTACGCATCGCCGAACGGCGTGGCATACAGCGTCGTCAGCGGGTTGATGATGACCGTGTCCGCGTCGAGATAGAGGATGCGCTCGAGCGTGTCCGGCAGCAGCAGGGGCGCCGCGATGCGGTAATAGATCTGGCGCGGGTAGCGCTTCGATTCCGGAAAGCCATCGAACATCGCGGGGTCGACGAACACAAAGTGGAAATCCACGTCCGGCAGCGCTGTGCGGATGTCTGCCTCGTCGCCGTCCGTGAGGTCGGAGTGCAGGATGAACACCTCGTAGTGGCTCGCGCCGCCGTGCAGCAGCACGCTGCGCATGCAGCCCAGAAACGTGGGGATGTAGCCCCCATTGATCGCAAAGAGCAGGTTCATGATGATCCCTCCTAGATGAAAAACGGCACGCGGGCGCTGCGTTGGCAGCGCCCGCGTGTCCTGTGCGTCCGGATTACGCTTTCGGCGTGCCGTCGGGGTTGAACAGCGGCAGCTTGCCGAGCACGGTGATGTCGGGGCGGTCATTGGCGTCGCCTTCGGCGAGCACGGCCATCTTGCCGACGATGATGCCGCCGGCCTCGTTGACGAGCTCCTCCATCGCGCGCAGCGACTCGCCGGTCGAGATCACATCATCGACGATGACGATGCGCTTGCCGTGGATCAGCTCCGCGTCCGTCTGGTCGAGCACGAGCGTCTGCACGCCCTGCGTCGTGATGGACTTGACGTGTACCTGGAACACGCTGCTCATGTAGGCTTTGGCCTTTTTGCGGGCGACGAAATATTTGTCCGCGCCGCTCTGGCGGGCCATTTCGTACACCAGCGGGATGGCTTTCGCTTCGGGTGCGATCAGGTAGTCATATTCGGGCGTCAGCTTGAGAAGCTCGGCTGCGCAGTGCACGGTCAGCTCCACGTCGCCGAACATGACGAACGCGCCGATGTACAGGTCGTCCGTGACCTTGCACAGGGGCAGATCGCGCTTTAGCCCGGCGATATCCATCTCATATGTCATTTGAAATTCCTCCTAAGTAAAATAAACAGAGTAACAAAAGTATTATACATGATTGCCGGAAAAATGCAAGGCTTCCGGCGGTAGAAAATACCGGGGCGCTCGTGTCATATCGGCGGGAGTATTTCGCATACGTTTCAGTAATAGCATCCATTCGGAAACAAAATAGCAAAATAATGGGAGTTGCCATTTTGCTAACGCCGTCAGATTATCTAAAAAGCGGTTCCCTTTTTGTGCCCTTATCCATTGCATTGGCTAAAATTGAACAGTTTGTGAACAAAATCGACGAAAAACAGTTGCGAATTTTGCGATTTTAGTGTAAATTAGCAATAACTTGATCGTGAATTTCCCGCTTGCGGTTATGGACAGCGGACGAAGCGGTTATCGTCCGGCGTCATTTGGGGGGGAGTTCCGGGAAAAGCGAATTTGAAATTGGAGGAAAAACAATGGACGAAAACAAACGTGGTTCATTTGGCAGCACAATCGGCTTTCTGCTCTCTGCCATCGGTTCTGCCGTCGGCCTCGGCAACATCTGGGGCTTCCCGTACAAGATGGGCAGATGCGGCGGCTTTACCTTCCTGATCGTTTACCTGGCTCTGGCGGCATTTGTCGGCTTTGCCATCATGCTCTCTGAGCTGGCGATCGGCCGCGGCACCGGCTTCGGCCCGGTCAACGCCTATAAGAAGATCTCGAAGAAGTTCAAGTGGATCGGCTGGCTGGCCATCATCGCCCCGTTCCTGATCATGACCTTCTACTCGGTCCTCGGCGGCTACTGCATCTATTACATGGTCATCAACGTCGTCGGCATGTTCAGCGGCATGCCGGACAGCAGCTCCTTCGGGGCTCTCCTCACCAACCCGTGGGCCAGCATCGGCTGCATGATTCTGTTCATGCTCATCTGCTATCTCATCAACCGCGGCGGTGTCGGCGGCGGCATTGAGAAGTTCAACACGATCGGCATGCCCGCACTGTTCGTCATGCTCGTCATCGTCATCATCCGTGCCTGGACGCTTCCGAATGCGGACGTCGGCCTCAAGTATATGTTCGTCCCCGGCTACGCTCTGAAGGCGGGCTTCTTTGACAAGGCGCCCAGCTTTATGGAAGTTCTCGCAACGGCCGGCGGCCAGATGTTCTTCTCCCTGTCTCTTGCCATGGGCGCCATGATCACCTACGGCTCCTACCTCGGCAAGAATGAGAACCTCCCGAAAAACTCCGTCATCATCGTTATCTCCGATACCCTCGTTGCCATCATGGCCGGTCTCGCCGTTATCCCGGCGGCTGTCGCCAACGGCATCGCCAAGGGCATGGCCGTCTCCGATATCAAGCTCGGCGGCCCGAACCTCCTGTTCGCGACTCTGCAGGACGTGTTCCATGACATGGGCACCATCGGCGGTATTTTCGGCCTGATCTTCTACGCCCTCGTTCTGATCGCGGCCATCTCCTCCGCCATCTCCCTGATCGAGGCGGTCTCCGTCACCTTCATCGACCACGCCAGCGCCAAGGGTCACGAGCGTGACCGCAACAAGGTGCTCGCCGTCGTCTGCCTCGCCATCACCCTGCTGGCCTGCCTCGTCGCGGTTGACGGTCTCGGCTCCAACGGCATCGCTCCGAAGGATCTGTTCCACATCAACTCCAAGGCTGACTGGTGCGCTGACTGGCTCGACTTCATGGATATGCTCTCTGAAGGCATTGCCATGCCGCTCGGCGCCCTGCTCATGTCCATCATGGTCGGCTGGGAGATCAAGCCGAAATCCCTGTACGGCGAGATCGACAGCGGCTACAACGGCCACATCCACGGCTACTACACCTTCTGCATCAAGTATCTCTGCCCCGTGATCATGTTCTTCATCCTGCTTGTGCAGATCAGCACGTTCTTCGGTCTGGGCTGGTTCAACTGATCGCAGCAGCGGAAACCTTTCGTACAACGAAACAAAACAACCGCAACCGGCAGCCTTTTTGGCTGCCGGTTTTTGTTGCGCTGTCCGCCGTGTGGCAGGGATGGCTACGTTGTTTCTCCGGGCGGGGAAGAGGAACCGCCGCTTCCGGCCGTTTGTTCTGACCGCCGCAGCGGAAGAACGGAAAAAGCGCCGTGCAGATGGCTCTGCGCGGCGCTCTTCCGCTGGGGAAAATGAAGATGGGAGAAAGAAAAAAGAGGATTGGTAAGTTTGCGGCGGCGGGGCGGTTACCCGCCGCCGATGGACGATAGAGAGGGGATGCACTTACTTCGTGCTGTCGCTGGCGCGGTCGAATGTGACGGTCAGCGTCAGCGTCTCGCCGTTGCGCGAGACGGTCAGCGTGGCGCTCTCGCCGGCGGAGTAGCCGCGCAGGGCACTGCGCAGCGCGTCGCCGGAGGAGACGGCCGTGTCGTCTATGGCGGTGATGATATCGCCCGCCTTCAGGCCGGCCTTCTCGGCGCAGCTGCCGCTGTTGACGGAATTGACATACGCGCCGTCCGGCATGTTGTAGTACTGCGCGGCGCTCGACGGGATGGCCTGCAGCGTGATGCCAAGCTGAGCGCGGTCAGTCACGGTGCCGTTTTTCATCAGGTCGTTTGCGATGGCCACGGCGTCATTGACCGGGATGGCGAAGCCCAGACCCTCCACGCCGGAGGAGCTGTATTTCGCGGTCACGATGCCGATGACCTGACCGGAGGTGTTGTACACCGGGCCGCCGGAGTTGCCGGCGTTGACGGCAGCGTCGATCTGGAACATGTTGATGCCGCTGTCGGTGCCGTCGGAGGTGGTAATGGTGCGGTCGAGCGCGCTGATCATGCCGCTCGTCATGGTGAACTCCAGCTCGCCGAGCGGGTTGCCTACAGCATACACCGTGTCGCCGACGGCCATGCTGTCGCTGTCGCCGAAGGTGACGGGCGTCACGCCGCTGGCGTCGATCTTGAGCAGGGCAATGTCGTTGTCCTCGTCCACGCCGACGATGGTCGCCTGATAGGTCGTGCCGTCGTAGGTGAGCACGGACACGCTGTAGCCGTACTGGTGCGCGGTGGAGATGACGTGGTAGTTTGTGAGCACATAGCCGTCATCCGTGATGAAAAAGCCGCTGCCGCAGCTCGCCTGGGAGCTCGTCTGGCCGAAGTAGTTGGTGTAGGTCACTTCCGTCGTGATGGCGACGACCTGCTTGCATGCCAGATCATAGATCGACGAGGCGGAGCTCGGGTCGGAGCTGACCGGCTGCGTCACGAGCGTGCCGTTGGAGCTCGAGGCGGTGCTGCCGCCGGTCCTGCCGGAGCGGGTGATGAGCCCCGCGATCGCGCCGCCGCCAAGGCCGCCGAGCAGCGCGCACACGAGACACAGGCACGCGATGCGCGTGATGAGCCGCTTTTGCTCCGGCGTGCGCACGGTCTTGGGCTTTCTCGGGTGGTGCTTGTGCTTGGGCTTCTCGGCCCAGGCGTCGTCGTTCGGCGTGTAGTAGCGCGGCGGGGTGCTGCCCGCGTCGTCGCTGGGGTGGAAGTTCGCGTCGGCATAGCTGCGCTCGGTCTCGGGGCGGACGATATGGTAGGTCACGTCGTCGCTGTCGTCGATCTTTGCGCCGCAGCTCGTGCAGAAGCTCGCGCCCGGCTCGAGCGCCGCGCCGCACTGCGGGCACACGCGGCCCTGCGCGGTGGTGTTCTCGGTATCCGCCTGCGCGGAAGTGTTTTCGGCTTCCGACTGTTCGTTTTCGGGGAAATTGGAAGCGTCGTTCATGTTATCTGCCTCCCGGCTGTGTTGTTTTTGAAGTGTCTATATCGTAGTCGATATTTGTAACACGCGCATGAACAAAGGGCGAAGATTTTTCGAATATTCCCAAAAGCATTTGTGAACACTGCGTCCGATTTGTGAACGCGCGGCAAAAAACCGCCCGCACATCGTCGGATGTGCGGGCGGTAGGGCTTTGCGGGTGTTACCGGCCGAAGCTGCTGTCGGTCGTTTCATAGGTGTTGATGGCCGACTGCGTGTCGGCATCGCCGCCGTACTTGATCGAGTCACCCTCGAGCAGCGGCTCGATGCCGTGCGCGCGCAGCCACGCGAGCGTGCGCGTGGAATCGGTCAGCGGGGTGTAGTCGACGTCGGCGTAGGTCGTTTCGCCTGTTGCCGGGTCGTACTGGCTGAGCTGATAACCGATGGTCACGGCGTAGGCCGTGCTCTGCCGCGTGCCGCTGTCGGTCAGCCAGGCGCGGCCCATGGTGCCGTCCGCGCAGTCGGGCACGATGGCGTTTTCGTACAGGTCGAGCGCCTGCTCGGCCGTGAGTTCCATGTAGAGGTAGTCGCCGCTTTCGGTCTCATAGCCGATGTTTGTGTAGGTGAGGTGCTCGAGCGTCACGGCCAGCTCCGGCGTGTTGCGCGTGGTGCGCGCTTCGTCGCAGTTGAGCACCTGCTCGATCTGCGCCAGACGCGTGCTCGTGTTGGGGAGCGTGTATTCGCGCATCAGCACCTTGCCGTTCGAGAGCTTGTAGGTCAGTTGCAGACTGGTGATGCTGGTGTCGTCCGTGATCTTTTCGCGCTCCGCCACGACGGCGCGGTGGATGTCCTCCACGGCCTGAATGTTCTCCGCCTCGGTGAGCGCGGCGTTGTAACCGTTGCAGATGATGCGCACGCTTTTGACCTGCGCGGTATCCGGGATGCGGCGGGCGTAGCCCGTGAGGTCGCACTTCGCGCCGACCACGACGAGGCAGCACACGGCCGCTGTGACCGCGCAGCCGCGCCAGACCGTGCGCGGGATGCGCAGGGACTTGCGGATGACCATCTCGCTGATGACAAAGCCGAGCGCCGCGCCAAGAACGGTCAGCAGCAGAAACGGCGCCAGTTGCGTCCGGTAGGCCGGCACGTTGAGCAGCATGCCGTACACGCCGACCGGCATTGCCAGACCGGCGAAGAGCGCCACGATGTACTTCAGCACCGGCTTGAGCACCGGGATGGCGACGGTGTCGCCCGCGCTCTCCATGCGGCGGCGCCGGTAGAGCTGACCCGCGCACACGAGCAGCAGCAGCGCGAACGCCGCCCAGACGAGCGGATAGGTCCAGCCGGAGAAGTTGGCAATGGCGACCTCCGCCCCCGTGCCGCTGATCGGACGCACCAGATCGGCGTGACCGACACTTGTGCGCCGCATGAACAGCACCAGCGGGGAGAGCCAGTCGACCGGCAGATCCACCATGCCCGACATGCCGTACACGAACATGTAGAGCACGGTCTCGACGAGCAGCTGGAAGCCCACGGCGATGAAGTTCACGAGCAGGTACAGGCACGGCAGCATGACCACGTGGCCGGTGAACATGGCGCACAGCACGGCGATGCCGTAGAATACGACCGTCTCGAGCGCGAGTATGCCCAGCCAGATGAGCAGCGGCTCGATGACGAGTTCGAAACGTGTCGCCTCGATGAGCACGGCGAGACCGAAGACCACGGCCTCAGCCGAAAGCAGCATTAAAAGGCCCGCCAGCAGATGCGTGCGGAACATGCATCCGCGCCGGATCGGCAGGGAGGCGGCCAGCCCCGCGCCGCGTGGCGTGTACAGATAGCCGAACATGGCGGCGGCTGCGAGCAGGCCCGCGCAAAACGCCGTCAGCGGCAGCAGCATCTGCGTCTCGGAGAGAATGACGTTCGAGAGATAGCTGATCTGCTCGGTCGACACATACGGTATCGTCGAGCGCGCGTTGAGCAGCACACCCGGCAGCATGATAAACAGGATCACGCCGTAGATGACCCACAGCGGCCACCAGCGCGACAGGCACTTGCGAAACTCCGTTCCGTTACAGAAGGATGTCTTTGACGGCATAGTCCGCACCTCCCAGTTCATAAATAAAGATCTCTTCGAGCGTCAGCGGCACCACGTCGAGGTACTGCGGCTGCGCGGTGGACAGGCGGTTCGTGACCTCGGCGGCGTCGCCGTGCACGATCAGCGTGTACAGGTGGCCCTGACTGCTCTGGTGCAGGATGTCGAGCCCCTCGGGCAGCTTCGCCTCGTCCGGCAGGGCGACGAGCACCTTGACGATGTTGGCCTGCAACTCCGCGAGCGGGTGCTCGAGCAGAACCTTGCCGCCGTTCATGATGCCCACGTGGTCGCACACGTCCTCGAGCTCGCGCAGGTTGTGCGACGAGATGAGCACGGTCGTGCCGTTTTCGGCCACGTCGGCCAGCACGAGGTTCCAGACCTGGCGGCGCATGACGGGGTCGAGCCCGTCGACCGGCTCGTCGAGGATGAGCACGTCCGGCCGCAGACTCATCGCCAGCCAGAACGCGGCCTGCTTCTGCATGCCCTTGGATAGGCGGCGGATCTGCCGCTTCGGATCGAGGCGGAACACGTCGCCGAGTTTCTGATAGCGCTCGGCGTCAAACTTCGGGTAGATGCCGCGGTAGTAGCGCATCATGTCCGGGATCGTCGCCTGCGGGAAATAGAACACGTCGTCCGGGATGTAGGCGATGCGCGCCTTGACAGCCGGGTTTTCGTACACGGGCTGGCCGTCGATGTCGATCGCGCCGCTGTCCGGGCGGTAGATGCCCGTCAGATGGCGGATGAGCGTGGACTTGCCCGCACCGTTCGGCCCGACGAGGCCGTACACCGCGCCGCGCGGCACGGTCATGGTCACGCCGTCGAGCGCGCGGAAGCCGTCAAACGTTTTGACGACGTCTTTGACTTCAATCATGGTTCGTTCCTCCTTCGGGAATGCGGCGGCGCAGCTCCTCGCTGCGCATGCCGAGGTACAGCAGCTCCTGCACGGCCGCGTCGAACTGCTGCAGCAGAGCGACCTGCCGCGCGGGATCTTCCGGGATCTGGGCGCAGACGTAGCTGCCGCGTCCGGCAACGGAGCAGATGTAGCCCTCCGTCTCCAGCTCGCGGTAGGCGCGCTGGATCGTGTTCGGGTTGATGGTCAGCTGCGTGGATAGCTCGCGCACCGAGGGCAGCTTTTCGCCCAGCGGCAGCGAGCCGGACACGATCAGCCGGCGCAGCCCGTCGCGCACCTGTTCGTAGATCGGCCGGGAATCGCGGTAATTGATCGAGATCGTAGTGCAACACCAACTTTCTGTAGCGTATTAACTGTATTAACCGTGTTGGTACAGTTAAGCTACCACATGCCGGCGCATCTGTCAAGGGGTAAGATGGATTTCGGCAGAAAAAGTTCCCGGACGGCGTTGCGCCGTCCGGGAACTGCTCTATTTATTTCTGCCCCTCGCGGCTTTCGAGATAGACCATGAGCGTCGCAATGTCGGCGGGGGAGACGCCGGAGATGCGGCTGGCCTGGCCGAGGCTCGCGGGGCGGATGTCGCTGAGCTTCTGCCGCGCCTCGAGCCGCAGGCAGGACACCTGCCGGTAGTCGAGATCCGGCGGCAGCAGCCGCTCTTCGAGCCGGGTGAACTCCGCCACCTGACGCAGCTGGCGCTGGATGTAGCCCGCGTACTTGAGCCGGATCTCCGCCTGCTCGGTCACGACGCGCGGCAGCTCCGGCCGCGCGGGGTCGAACGGTGCGAGGTCGGCATATGTGATCTGCGGCCGGCGCAGGAGGTCGGCCAGGCTCACGCCCGAGCTCGTCGGCGCGGTGCCGCGCGCGGTGAGCATCGCGGCGAGGGCGTCCGACGGGGCGAGGTGCGTTTTCTCCAGCCGGGCGCACTCGGCGTCCACCAGCCGGTATTTTTCCTGCACGGCGGCAAAGCGCGCGTCCGATACCAGTCCGATGCGGTGGCCGATGGCGCTCAGGCGCTCGTCGGCGTTGTCCTGCCGGTGCAGCAGGCGGTACTCCGAGCGGGAGGTCATGATGCGGTACGGTTCGTTCGTGCCCTTGGTCACGAGGTCGTCCACGAGCGTGCCGATGTACCCGTCCGAGCGGCGGAGGATCATCGGCTCACGTCCCAGCAGCTTCAGCGCCGCGTTCACGCCCGCGACGAAGCCCTGCACGGCCGCCTCCTCGTAGCCGGACGAACCGTTGAACTGCCCCGCGCCGTAGAGGCCGGGCACTTTCTTGGCCTCGAGCGTCGGCAGCAGCTCCGTCGGGTCTACGCAGTCATATTCGATCGCGTAGGCGCAGCGGGTCATCTCCGCGTGCTCGAGTCCCGGCAGCGTGTGCAGCATTGCGACCTGCACGTCCTCCGGCAGGGAGGAGGAGAAGCCCTGGATGTAGAGCTCTTCCGTGTCCAGCCCCATCGGCTCGATGAACAGCTGGTGCCGCGGCTTGTCGGGAAAGGTCATGATCTTCGTCTCGATGGACGGGCAGTAGCGCGGGCCGACGCCCTCGATCACGCCGGAGTAGATGGGGCTGCGGTCGAGGTTCGCGCGGATGATGGCGTGCGTGCGCTCATTGGTATAGGTCAGGTAGCACACGGCCTTGTTCTCGACCGGGTGCGTGGTGGAAAACGAGAACGGCTCGATCTCCGCGTCGCCCGGCTGCAGCTCCATGCGCGAGAAGTCCACCGTGCGCGCGTTCACGCGCGGCGGCGTGCCGGTCTTAAAGCGGCGCATGCGCAGCCCCAGCGCCTTGCAGCACTCGGCCAGCGGGCCGGCGGCCGCCAGCCCGTCCGGCCCGGAGTCGCGCAGCACATCGCCCACGATCGTGCGCCCGTGCAGATACGTGCCCGTGGCGAGCACGGCGGCGCGGCAGCGGTACACGGCACCGTTTGCCGTCACGACGGCGCTGACGTGGCCGTCCTCCGTCTCGACGGCCACGACCTCCGCCTGCTTGACGCGCAGGTTCGGCTGCAGCTCGAGCGTGTGCTTCATCACGGCCTGATACTTCCGCCGGTCGGCCTGCGCGCGCAGCGAGTGCACGGCCGGCCCTTTGCCGCGGTTGAGCATCCGGTACTGGATGCAGGCCTGATCGGCTGCACGCGCCATCTCGCCGCCGAGCGCATCGAGCTCGCGCACGAGGTGGCCCTTGCCCGTGCCGCCGATGGCGGGGTTGCAGGGCATATTGCCGATGGCGTCAATATTGATGGTAAAGCAGACGGTGTCCAGTCCCAGCCGCGCGGCGGCCAGCGCGGCCTCAATGCCCGCGTGGCCCGCGCCGACGACGGCGACGTCACAGCTTCCGGCGTCATAACGCATGACGAGATCCCTCCGGATTCTTATTAGAATAACAACAAAACTTTATTTTACCCGTTTCGCGCCCCGAATGCAAGAGCGGCGGGGTATGCGCGGGGGCAAAAACGGTTGTGCAGCATCCGCACAACAAAATTCGAAAAAGGTCTTGCTTTATCGTGCTAATGTGGTAATATAACAGCGTGCTAACAAGCAAAACAAAATTTTGAGAATATGACGAAGGAGAACCGACATGAAAAAGATGACGAAAGTGATCTCACTGGCGCTCGCGCTGGTGATGTGCCTGGCGCTGTGCGCCTGCGGCAGCAAGACGGACGACGGCAACACCGCCGCCGACGGAAAGAGAACCTTTATTATGGGCGTCGATCCGGAATACCCGCCGTTCAGCTATCTGGGCGACGACGGCAAGTACACCGGCTTTGACGTGGAGATCGCTCAGGCCGCCTGCGATCTGCTCGGCTGGGACCTGCAGGTCTTTGGTGTGAACTGGGATCAGAAGCTGGTGCAGCTCGATGCCAAAGAGTGCGACTGTGTCTGGTCCGGCATGACCATCCTCGACAGCATGAAGGATGCCGGCTATGTGCTCTCCAAGCCCTACTACGATAACACGCAGGTCATCATGGTCAAGGAAGGCAGCGACATCAAGTCCTCCGCGGATCTGGCCGGCAAGAACGTGGCCGTGCAGCTGGGCACCTCCGGCGAGTCCCTCCTGTCCGAGGGCGGCGACCTTGAGAGCCTGGCCAAGACCTTCGGCAAGCTCACGACCTGTGACAGCTTCCTCAAGTGCTTCACCGAGCTGGGCGGCGGCGCCGTGGACGCCGTGATCGTCGACAAGCCCGTGGCGACTTCTTATGCGCAGGAAAACGCCGGCTTCACCATCCTCGACGAGGAGCTGGGCGCCGAGCAGTACGGCATTGCCTTCCGCTCCGGCGATCAGGAGCTGTGCGACGCCATCGAGGGTGCGGTGCAGCAGCTGGTTGACAACGGCACTTACGCGAAGATCGCTGCGAAGTATCCCGACATCGTCAACAACCTGACCTACCTGAACAAGTAAGCACGACAGAAATTCCATCACGTCTCCCGGAGGCTTTTGCGGCCGCCGGGAGCGTGTGCGTAACAGTGAGGATCCTTTATGACTTTACTTACGATGATCATGAAAATGAGCGAGGGCCTCGGCAAGACCTGCGCCATTTTCTTTCTGACGATCCTGTTCTCGCTCCCGCTGGGCATGCTCATCACGCTGCTGCGCATGAGCAAAAACAAGGTCGTTTCCAGCGTGACCCGTTTTGTGATCGCGGTTTTGCGCGGCACGCCGCTGATGCTGCAGCTACTCGCCGTGACCTACGGCCCGTACTACCTCTTTGGTACGGCCGTCGCCAAGAACAAGCTCATCCCCGTCGTCATCGCCTTTGCCATCAACTACGCGGCCTATTTTGCCGAGATCTACCGCGGCGGCATCGAGTCCATCCCCGTGGGGCAGTATGAGGCGGCGAACGTCCTCGGCTACACCAGGGCGCAGACCTTCCTGCGCATCATTCTGCCGCAGGTCGTCAAGCGCATCATGCCCAGCATCACCAACGAGGTCGTCACGCTCGTCAAGGACACGTCCATGGCCTTCACCGTCTCCTATCAGGAGATGTTCACCATCGGCAAGCAGATCGCAAACTCCCAGACCAGCTTCATGCCGTTCCTTGTGGCGGGCGTGTTCTACTTCGTGTTCAATGCCATCGTCGATTTTGTCATGGGCAAGATCGAAAAGCGCATGGACTACTACAAATAAGGAGGTGCCGTCATGAGCGTATTGGAACTCAATCACGTCAAAAAGTCGTTTAATAACGGGACGCTGCACGTCCTCAAGGACATCAGCCTGAGCGTCGAAAAGGGCGAGGTCGTGGCCATCATCGGCCCGAGCGGCAGCGGCAAATCCACGCTGCTGCGCTGCGCCACGCTGCTCGAGCGCATCGACTCCGGCGAGGTCTGCTTTGACGGGCACTACGCCACACGCACGGGCGACGACGGCGCCGCCGTCTACGCCGACAAGGCGGAGCTCAAGCAGATCCGCAACTATTTCGGCCTCGTTTTTCAGCAGTTCAATCTCTTCCCGCACTACTCTGTACTCAAAAACGTTATGGACGCGCCCATCTGCGTGCAGAAGCGCGACCGCGCGGAGGTCGAGGCGTCCGCGCGCAAGACGCTCGAGAAGATGGGCCTCGGCGACAAGGCCGACGCCTATCCGTGCCAGCTCTCCGGCGGCCAGCAGCAGCGCGTGGCCATCGCCCGCGCGCTGGAGATGAACCCCGAGATCCTGTTTTTCGACGAGCCGACCTCCGCGCTCGACCCCGAGCTCACGGGCGAGGTGCTCAAGGTCATCCGCGCGCTCGCCGAGGAGCACATGACCATGGTCATCGTCACGCACGAGATGGCCTTTGCCCGCGCCGTGGCTGATAAGGTCATTTTCATGGACGGCGGCGTCATCGTCGAGCAGGGCGCGCCCGAGGCGGTCTTCGGCGATACGCAGCAGGAGCGCACGAAGCAGTTCCTCGCGCGCTACAATGAGCGGCCGTGACAAAAATGTAAGAGAAAATTCAGCTTTTCCCTCTTGCACCGCCGTGCAAGATTCGGTATGATAAAAAGCGCATCGGGTTCCGGTGCGCTTTTTTGATTTTTCATTTGGGAGGGCTTCCCTTGAAGCATACAAAACGGATCGCGGCGCTGCTGCTTGCGCTCGCGCTGTGTTTTTCCTGCGCAGCGTGCAGCAAGACGGTCGGCAGCTACCGCGTGGTCAAGACGCTCGGCACGGAGCAGTTTCGCATCGGCTTTCGGGACGGGGATCAGGCGGCGGTGTATGTCAATGCCGCGCTCAAGGTCCTCGCGGCCGACGGGACGATCCACAGCCTCGCGCTCAAGTGGTTCGGCACGGACAACACGACCTTTGACAGCGATGCCAATGCGCTCGACGCGCTCGGCGACATTCCGCAGCGCACGTTCATCATGGGCCTGAACGAGGAGCGCTTTCCCATGAGCTACGCCGACGGCGACGGTTACAGCGGCTTTGACGTCGAGCTCGCGCAGGCGGTCTGCGCCCGCCTTGGCTGGACGCTGCAGTATCAGCCGATCTCGAACCAGAACGCCTATGTTGAGCTCTCAAGCGGTAATGTCGACTGTGCCTGGGGCGGCATGGTGCTCGACCAGACCGACAGCAAGGACAGCAAGAACAAGAAAAAGCAGAAGATGACGCTCACCGCGCCGTATCTCGAAAATGAGCTGCAGCTCATCGTGCGCGGCGACTCGAAATACCGCACGGCCGGCAGCCTCAAGAGCACGACCGTCCTGCTCGGCACGGACGAGACGTACATGACCGCCCTCTCGGCCGATGAGAAGCTCATGAAAGCCTTCGGCGCGGCTCAGCGCGTTACCGGCGGGTCGAAGGCCTGCTTCGAGGCGCTCTCGGCCGGAGACTGCGCCGCCATCGTGGCCGACAGTACGGCGCTCGCTTATTATACGCACTGACCGTCTGGCCGCCCGCGCGGGGCTCTGCGCGGGCGGCTTTTTGTGCGGCGGGGTGCGCTTTTTCGCCGCGATCCGCAAAAAGAGCTCCCGCTTTCGCGTCAACTGTGCTATACTGACTATGTCCGCGCCTGCCAGACCGGCGGAATTTTTTTACTCGCGCGGGCAGAAACACAGGTACGCCTATGTCGAACAGCAACAATAAATATAAAACCCTCGTGTCCAACACCATGCTCATCAGCCTCGGCACCTTCGGCAGCAAGCTGCTGGTGTTTTTCATGGTGCGCTTTTACACGAGCTATCTCACCCCCGCGGACTACGGCACCGCCGACCTCATCACGCAGACGGCCAATCTGCTCTTCCCGCTCATCAGCCTCGGCATCACGGACGGCGTGTTCCGCTTCGCCGTGGATCACACCGAGCAGCGGCGCAACATTTTCTCCGTCGGCGTGTATACGATCCTGGCGGGCGCTGTGCTGCTCGTGGCCATTTTGCCGCTGCTGGGGCTCTTCCCACAGTTTGACGGGTTCCTCTGGCTGATCGCGCTCTATACGATGTGCTCGTGCTTCCACTCGCTGTGCGCGCAGTTTGTGCGCGCCGAGGGACACACGGCGCTCTACGCCGTGCAGGGCATGATCAATACCGTGCTCGTCATCGGACTGAATGTGCTCTTCCTCGTCGGCCTGCGCATGGGCATCACGGGCTATGTGCTCTCCGTCGCGCTGGCGGATCTGGCGTGCACGCTGCTTTTGTTCGTGCGCGAGCGGCTCTGGCGTCAGCTCATGCTCTGCCCGGGCTGGGCGGCCGCGCGCGAGATGCTGGCCTACAGCATCCCCATGATCCCGACGACGGTGTTCTGGTGGATCACGAGCGTGTCCGACCGCTACATGGTCACGGCCTACCTCGGCGTGGACGCCAACGGTATTTACGCCGTGTCGTACAAGATGCCGACGATCCTGTCGCTCGTGTCGAGCATTTTCATGGAGGCGTGGCAGTTTTCCGCCGTGTCCGAGGCGCAGGGCAGCCGGCGCGAGCACATCCGCTTCTTCTCGAAGGTCTGGTGCTCGTTCCAGTCGGTGATGTTCCTCGCCGGCGCGTGCATCATCGCCTTCGCCGTTCCGGAGATCCACGTGCTCACGACCGAGCAGTATTACGGCGCGTGGCTGTATGTGCCGGTGCTCGGCATGGCCATGGTCTTTTCCGCGTTCGTGAGCTATCTCGGCAGCGTCTACATGGTCGAAAAGTGCAGCAAGCGCACGTTCGTCACGTCCATGATCGGCGCGCTGCTCAATATCGCGCTCAACTTCCTGCTCATCCCGTCGAAGCTCGGCGTGCAGGGCGCGGCCATTGCCACGTGCGTGAGCTATTTTGTCGTGTTTGTCATCCGGGCGGTGGATGCGCGCAAGTTCATCCCGTTCCGGTTTTACGTTGTCGGCGTCACGGAAAACTGCATCCTGCTGACGGTGCAGACGCTCTTCATCGTCCTGCAGCTTCCGGGCTGGAAGATCGCGCAGGCAGTGTGCATTTTGCTGCTGCTCCTGCTCAACCGCAAGCCGCTTCTGGACGGCGCGGGCAAGATCGTCCGCTTCCGCCGTTGACGCAACTTTTTGGAGGATTTGTGATTTGAAGATTTGGAACAGCCTGTTTGGAAAGATCATCCTGACCTTCCTCATCTCCATGGTGCCGGTGCTCGAGCTGCGCGGCGCGATCCCGATCGGTGTGGCGCACGGCCTGGATTACCGCATCGCCATCGCGGTGTCCATCCTCGGCAACCTCGTGCCGGTGCCGTTCATCGTGCTCTTCATCCGCAAGATTTTTGCCTGGCTGCGCACGAAGAGCGAGCGGCTCAACGGCTTTGTCACGCGCATGGAGCAGCGCGCGCTCAAAAAGTCGGACACCGTGCGCCGTGCGCGCTTCTGGGGCCTGTTCATTTTTGTGGCCATTCCGCTGCCGGGCACCGGCGCGTGGACGGGCTCGCTCATCGCGGCCATGTTGGAGATGCGCGTCAAGGAGGCCTTCCCGCCGATTGCGCTCGGCGTCGTCACGGCCGGCATCATCGTTGCCGTCGTGACGTATGGCGCGGCGTCGCTGCTGTTTTAATTCCAACGAGGACCGCTTCGCCGGGCTTTTTGGCGCACGCAAAAAAATCCCGCTGTCCGATGGGACAGCGGGATTTTTCTGTTTTTCTGTACGGCTTACTCGGCAAACGCTTTTTCCAGCGCCTCGAGCTCCTCGCGCAGCTCGTGCGGCAGCTTGTCGCCGAACTGCTCGAAGTATTCGCGGATGCCCGCGCAGTTTTCGCGCCAGCTCTTCGCGTCGAGCGTCAGCAGCTCCTTGAGCGTCTCGATCGTCACGCCGCTGCCGTCGAGGTCAATGTCCTCGGGCTTCGGCTCGTAGCCGATGACCGTCTCGTCCGCGCCCACCTCGTCGAAGCAGCGCTTGAGGATCCACTCGAGCACGCGCAGGTTGTCGCCGAAGCCCGGCCACAGGAAGCGGCCGTTGTCATCCGTGCGGAACCAGTTGACGTTGAAGATCTTCGGTGCGTTCGGCAACTTCTCGCCCATGTCGAGCCAGTGCTGCCAGTAGTCGGCCATGTTGTAGCCGCAGAACGGGCGCATGGCCATCGGGTCGCGGCGCACGACGCCGACAGCGCCGGTCGCGGCGGCCGTCGTCTCGGACGCCATCGTTGCGCCGACGAACACACCGTGCGCCCAGTCGCGGGACTGGTAGACCAGCGGGGCGGTCTTTGCGCGGCGGCCGCCGAAGATGATCGCGCTGATCGGCACGCCTGTGCCCTTGAAAAACTCCTCGCTGATGCACGGGCAGTTCTCCGCCGGAGCGGTGAAGCGGCTGTTCGGGTGCGCGCCGCGCGTGCCGTCGCTACCGTCCCACACTTCGCCCTTCCAGTTGCGCAGGTGGCCCTTGGGCGGCCGCTTGGTCATGCCCTCCCACCAGACGGTCATGTCGTCCTCGTTGAGCACGACGTTCGTGAAGATGGTGTTTTTGCTCGTGGAGGCAAGCGCGTTCGGGTTAGATCTCTCGCTCGTGCCGGGGGCAACGCCGAAGAAGCCGTTTTCAGGGTTCACGGCCCAGAGGCGGCCGTCCGGGCCGACGCGCAGCCAGGCGATGTCGTCGCCGACGGTCCAGCACTTCCAGCCGTTTTTGCGGTAGCCCTCGGGCGGGATGAGCATGGCGAGGTTCGTCTTGCCGCACGCAGACGGGAACGCGCCCGTCACATAGCGCACTTCGCCTTTGGGGTTCTGGATGCCGAGGATGAGCATGTGCTCTGCCAGCCACCCCTCGCGGCGGCCGAGTACGGAGGCGATGCGCAGCGAGAAGCACTTTTTGCCCTGCAGCACATTGCCGCCGTAGTTGGAGTTGACGGAGATGATCTTGTTCTCCTCCGGGAAGTGGACGATGTAGCGGTTCTCGGGATCGAGCGTGACCTTGGAGTGCACGCCGAGGATGACGTCGCTGCTGTCGCCGAGCGCGTCGAGCACCTTCGTGCCGATGCGCGTCATGATGGCCATGTTCAGCACGACGTAGATCGAGTCCGTGACCTCGATGCCGTACTTGGCAAACGGGGAGCCGATCACGCCCATCGAGTAGGGGATGACGTACATCGTGCGGCCAGCCATGGCGCGGCGCAAAATCTCGTGCAGCTTGGCCTTCATCTCGTCCGGATCCATCCAGTTGTTCGTGGGGCCGGCCTCTTCGCGGGTTCTGGAGCAGATAAATGTCCGGCCCTCGACACGCGCCACGTCGTTGACGTCGCTGCGGTTGAGATAGCAGCCGGGCAGCTTTTCTTCATTGAGTTTGATGAGCTCGCCGGTTTCCACGGCGATTTTGCGCAGGGATTCGAGCTGGGCCTCCGAGCCGTCGATCCAGACGATCTCTTTCGGGGTCGTGAGTTCGGCAGTTTGCCGCACCAGCTCCAGTACGGACGGGTTTTGCGTCAGTTCCATGTTGTCAGGTTCTCCTTTTTGACTAAAATTTCTCGACCTTGATCCGTATCTATACTACAATTCTCTGAAAACACCTTACACCATCCCGCCGCGCCTGTAAACCCCAAAACGGAAACTTTTCCTGTGAACCTTTTCACACAGGCGCATTTGTGCTACAATGCGCGCAGACATCTCTGACCCGAGGAGGGGAGTGCCATGTGGAAAACCATTGTGCCGGCGGCGGCGGTGCTGGCAGCCGAGGCGGTCATCCGCCGGAAGATCAACGCGCTGCCGGCCGAGACCTTCCCGCTGCGCATCGGGCAGCGCGTGCAGCTGCGCCGGGCGCATAACCGCGGCCTGCTGTGCAGCAAGTTTGCACGAAAGCCGCGAGCGGCCGCCGCGCTGCAGACTGCGTCCGCCGCAGCGCTCGCGGCGGTGGCGGCCGTGTGCGCCTGCCGCCGGGGCGGCACGGCGCTGCAGATCGGCATGGGCCTGATGCTCGGCGGCGCGCTGGCCAATCTCATCGAGCGCTGGGCGCGCGGGTCGGTCACGGACTATGTGTACCTGCCGCGGGCGGTCATCCCGTTTTTCCGGCGCATCATCTGGAATGCGGCCGACCTGAGCATCCTGACCGGCTGCACCACGGCAGTGATTGCACTGCTGTGCGAAGAATTGTGATTATGTGAACTGAATTATGTAAACTGTTTGGATACAACAGCAAATCATTTCTTACAGAAAACGCTTTGTAGTGCACAGTGACAGGATAGGTAAGTTGTTGTTTCGCAAAGGCATTTCTAATATTATGTAAATTAGAATTATGTAAACTATTAAGTAAGCGCGAAGACAAGGACGCCTGATCGAAAATGAGGCTATCTATTATTCTGCGCTTTGCGCAGAATAATAGATAGCCCCTTGCTCCAACCTCGGAACAAGGGGCTATCCTGCCGTGTTCGGTTCCATCACCCGAACCTCCTTTTTGTTTCGTTTTCCCGCCGTGTGCAGAGGCCTTTGTGCTGCACGCGGACTCCGACCGCTGTGAAGGGAAATGCGTATGCAAGATTCCGCACCACTGCGTGCCGACTCCGGAGTCACAGAACCCTGTCTGCTTCCGGACGATTCAGTACATCGGACTCACCTCCGTCGATTCCGCTGAACCTGTATTCTAAAGGCGCTGCCCCTCGTGAGGGGCTGCTGCTCTTCCCTGGTTCTGGCTACAGTATAGCAGTTCGTTTTCTTTTTGTCAATGATTTAATAAACAAAAATCAGGCAGAATGTTCGGCAAAAACGCCGAATTTTCCTGCCTCGCGCCAACGCCCCCTGCAACGCGGGGCGCTGGCAGATCCTCTGCGGCGGCGCGCAAAAGGAAAACCGCCGTGCGTGTCCGTCGGCGCACAGCGGCAGCAGCTTCGGTTCAGCGGTCGCTCGGAGCGGCGCTCTGACCGCCGAAGATCCAGTCGTCCAGGTCCTGGCCCATGTGTTTTCACCTCCCGTTGAATTCGCATATGGCCATTCTATGCGCTGCGGTGCGAAAAAATGCACGAACCCGCGCCGTGGAAATAGAAAGAACTTGAAACCATTGGCCGATTGCGCTATAATCTATGCATATTTTCCGTAATCGGAGCCTGTCTCCGCGGGCAACACTATTTTTAAAGGATAAGGTGAATCACGAATGAGTGCATCCCAGGACAAAAAGCGCCGCACAGACGAGCGTGCGCTGGGTACGGAGCGCCGCCAGGTCGCCTCGCAGAAGGAAGCCAAAGAGCGCAAGCAAAGCAAGATCAAGTGGACGGTCGGCTCGATCATCGTCGTGCTGCTCGTTGCCGCCATCCTGATCGGCAACTCCAGTCTCTTTTACACCGCGCGCCCAGCGCTGCAGGTCGGCGATGTGAAGTATTCTTCGGCGGAGGTCAATTATGCCTACCGCTCCGCCTACCTCACGTTCTGCAACCAGTACGGCAGCTATCTGAGCTACGTTGGCCTCGACACCAGCAAGGCGCTCGATGAGCAGGAGTGCCGCATCAGCGATGATTTCGACACCTGGGACGATTATTTCAAGGATGCTGCCGAAAAGAATCTGGTGCAGGTCACGGCGCTGTGCGATGCCGCGCAGAAGGCCGGCGTCACGCTCGACGAGGACGATCAGCATGAGATCGACGAGCAGTTTTCCTACCTCGAGCTCACTGCCAAGCAGTATAAGTACAACTCCGTCAGCAAGTATCTGCAGGCGGCCTATGGCAACGGCGTGACCAAAAAGGTCGTGCGCCATATGCTCGAGCGCAGCGAGCTCGCCACGAAGTACTCGCAGCAGCAGTATGACAGCTACACCTATACGCCCGAGGAGATCGCGGCCAGCTACGCCGAGAATAAGAACAGCTGCGATACATTCAACTATCAGTACTATTTCGTCCAGGCGGATACCGAGGACAGCACGGACGACGACGGCAACGCGACCTCCAAGACCACGGACGCCACGATGGCGGCCGCCAAGGCCACGGCCGACAAGATCGCCGCCGCCACGCATGACGCGGAGAGCTTCACTGCCGCCGTCACGGCCAATGTTCCCGCCAAGACGTCCGAGGACGGCACGAGCACCGCGCCGAGCGTCACGGACAACGCCGATACCAAGGGCTCGAACTTCAGCTCCGCCGTGTACGCCGACTGGCTCTACAGCGCCGACCGCACTGCCAACGACGTGACCGTCGTGGAGCAGGAAAACAGCGGCTACTATGTCGTGCTCTTCGAGAGCCGCGATGATAATACCTACAACACCGTCAACGTCCGCCACATCCTCATCAAGGCGGAGGACAGTGACGGCGACGGCACGTATTCCGACGAGGAAAAGCAGAAAGCCAAGGCCGCGATCGACGATGTTTACGCCCGCTGGGAGCAGAGCGACCAGACCGAGGACGACTTCGCGCAGCTGGCCAACTCCTTCAGCCAGGACAGCGGCTCGAACACGAAGGGCGGCCTGTACGAGAACGTCTACAAGGGCCAGATGGTGCAGGAGTTCAACGATTTCTGCTTCGATCCCGCGCGCAAGCCGGGCGATGTGGGCATCGTCTTTAACGAGAGCGATTCCTACTGCGGCTATCACCTTGTGTATTACGTCGGCCAGGGCGAGCGCTACTGCGACTACCTTGGCGATCAGGCGCTGCGCACGGATGATTTCAACGCCTGGGAGGGCACGTTCTTTGACGGCTGGACCAGCACCGAGCTCAAGGGCATGAAGTACGTCGGATAAATCAGACACGCGAAAGATATGCGACAGAGCCGCCCGCCGGGCGGCTCTGCGTCTATCTGAAAGCAGGGCTTCAACGTTTCCATGTTTCCACGGAGGGATCACCATGATCAAGACAAAAACGCAGCGCTATGACACGACCGTGCTCGACGCGCGCGCCCTTGCCGACGCGCTCGAGATCGAGGAGAAGGCCGGCTGGGAGGTCGCGGAGGCAGGCTATGACGGCACGGACTTCGTCGTGACCTTCGAGCGGGAGGACGCGCGATGACCGAGCAGACCATCCGCACGCAGATGCTCCTCGGCGAGGCCGCGCTCGCGCGCCTGCGCAGCAGCCGCGTCGCCGTGCTCGGCCTCGGCGGCGTGGGCAGCTGGTGCGCCGAGGCGCTGGCCCGCGCCGGCGTCGGCGCGCTCACGCTCGTGGACGAGGACACCGTCAGCGAGAGTAACCTCAACCGCCAGTGCTGCGCGCTGCACTCCACGATCGGCCAGCCGAAGGCGGCCGTCATGGCCGCGCGCGTGCATGATATTGACCCCAGCATCGCCGTCGACGCGCGCGCCGAGCGCTACGAGGCGGCGACGCGGGAGCGGTTTTTCGACACGGAGTATGATTATATTGCCGACTGCATCGACCTCGTGTCGTGCAAGGTGGATCTGATCCGCACCGCGCACGCGCGCGGCATCCCGATCGTGTCGGCGCTCGGCACCGGCAACAAGATGGATGCGAGCCGGTTTGAACTCTGCGACATCAGTCAGACGAGCGGCTGCCCGTTCGCGCGCGTCATGCGCCGCGAGCTGCGCAGCGCCGGCATCACGCACCACGCGGTCGTGTTCAGCCCCGAGCCCGCCATGACGCCCGAGGCGCTGTGCGCCCCGCCGCCGGGCCGCCGGAGCGTGCCCGGCTCGCTGCCGTGGGTGCCGGCCAGCGCGGGACTGCTGCTGGCGCAGAAGATCGTGCTCGATCTGTGCGCCGCGCCGGAGGAGCGGGCATGAAGCCCGTCTGGATCGTGCTGCTGTGCCTGCTGGGCGCGGCGGTGCTGGCGGCGCTGGTGTGGTTGCTCGTGTGGTACATTGAGCAGCGCGTGCTGGCAAAGTCGCTCGGCCGTGCGTCGGAGGGCGCGGACGCGCAGGCCGCGTGGGAGCAGCACATCCTGCGCAAGCAGGACTGGACGGCCGACTCCGAGCCGGGCAGGGCGGCGCTCGCGCGCGTGCGCGCCGGCGTCGCTGCCATGCAGGAGCAGCCGCACGAGGATGTGTTTCTCCCCGCGCTCGATGGCGCGCGCCTGCACGCGCGGCTCTACCGCGTGCCCCACGCCCACGCCACGGTCATCCTCTGCCACGGCTACCACAGCCACGCCGAGCATGATTTTTCCGCCCAGTTCCCGGCGCTGTATGCCTCCGGCGGCTGCAACCTGCTGCTCATCGACGAGCGCGCGCACGGCCTGAGCGAGGGCAAGTGCCTCACGTTCGGCCAGCTCGAGCGCTACGACATCGCCCAGTGGGTGCACTGGGTGCGCGAGCACTCGCGCGTGCAGCGGCCCATCGCGCTCTACGGTGTATCGATGGGCGCGGCGTCGGTGCTGCTGGCGGCGCAGCTCCCGGAGCTGAGGGACGAGATCGCCTGCGTCATAGCCGACTGCGGCTATTCCAGCTTCGAGCTGGAGGTCACGGACGCCGTGCACCACGGTACAAATGCGCCGCGCTGGCTGCAAAAGCCGCTCGCGCGCGCCTGCGTGCGCATCCTGCGCCGCAGCGGGCTGGACTTCGCCGCCGTCGATACCACGCCCGGCATGGCGGCGCTCGATCTGCCCATCCTGTTTTTCCACGGCGACGCGGACACTTTCGTCCCCCTGCACCACAGCGAGCGCAACCTCGCCGCCTGCAGGCGGCCGCAGCGGCTCGTCGTCATCCCCGGCGCGGAGCACGCCATGTCCGCGCAGGTCGACCCCGAGCGCTACCGGCATGAGCTGCTGACCTTCCTGTGGCGCAACACGAACTACCTCTGGGACGAGCGCAACAAGCCGCTCAAATGAACCCGCAGGTCCGAAACGGAGCCGGAAAAGAGCATGGGCCGGATGCGAACGTTTCCCCACTCATTGCATGGTTTTGCGCCATATTCGTCAAATCATCACCACTTAGACGCAAAAAGCCGGATGTCTGTGACATCCGGCTTTTTCTGCCTTGTATCAGTCCTGCAGCAGGGACGCGGCGGCCGTGCCGATGGCGGAAGCGTTCGGTACGGGCTTGCACACGCAGTAGCGCTGGTGCTTCTGCACGAGAAATGCCTCGAGCTCTTCGCTGACGGCCGGGCGCAGGAGCGTCGAGTAGCGAAACAGCGACCCGTCCACGGCCACGACCATCGGGCGGTAGCGGTTTTTCGCGCCGTCGGTCAGAAAGACGATGGCCGCGATGTTTGCGACGATCGCTTTCGCCGCGCGGCCGAACACGCTCTGAATGACCATGGCGGCGGTCTTGCGGTCGGCATCCGCCGCATCGCTCAGCGCTGCGATGGCGCCGCAGTCCGGGTCTGCGCCGAAGGCGTCCGCGTCGGCGGCGGTCAGCACGTCGAGCGCGCGGAGCTTGTCCGCCGTCTCGGGCGCGAACAGCCCGTCTTTTGCCGCGGCGATGAGGGCCAGGCGGCTGAGCTTGCCGAGGTAGCGGCCGCTCGTCATCTTCTCGAACCGGTACGCGCCCGGTGCGGCCGAGGCCGCGTCGAGCGCCTTGTCAAACGCGCTCTGCGGCACGTCGGTGAACGAGCCGGACTCGAGGTTGACGAGCATCTCGCCGTCAGCGTCGCGGCCGAGCTTTTCGATCGCGCGCACCGGCAGCAGGCAGCATGTGTTCGTGCCCGTGCCGTTGACGAGCCCGGCAAAACCGTTGGCGTAGTTGTTGGCGATGGTGGTCGAGCCGCTCAGGTACGTGGCGGGGGTGTCGTTGATGACCGTGATGGGCAGCTTCGTGCAGCCGCGGCGTTCGAGCTCTTCGGCCAGGTCCGCGCCCACGAGGTGATCCTCCCACCCGGTCAGCTGCACCTCTTTGGTCATGCCGAGCACCTTTGCATCCAGCTCCGGCGTGTTCTCCGCCGGGTAGCTGAAGCAGATGCCGATCTGCGTGACCCGGTCGAGCAGCGGCTCGAGCGCGTCGGCTGCCAGCCGGATGAAGTCCATCCAGTCGGCGTCGCGCTCCGAGCCGGGCATGGGCAGCGTGCGCTCGTCCTCGAGGATCGGCTGGCCGAACTCGTAGTGCACGGTGGCGACGCGGAAGTTCGTGCCGCCGGCGTCGATGACGGCGACGCGCTTGCCCTCCGGGGCGGCGACGTGGCCATGCGGCGCGAGGTAGGCCGGCAGCATCGGCAGGCCGCCCGCCTCGCCGCGCAGGCCGCGCTGCATCGCGGCGAGCAGGGCATCGGTGAGCTCCTGCGTGTCGAGCTGGTCGGGCGCGGCGCCATACTTGCGCAGGAAGGCGAGCACGCGCGTGTCGATGTGGATCGCGGGCACGGGCTCGTCCTGCTCCGGCGCGGCGAAGGGGAACGGCGCGCGCGGCGCGGCCGGGGCCTCCGGGGCGGGGGCGGGCTTGCTTTTCTTGAAAAACGGAAGCTTCATATGTGTTCTCTCTCTTTCTTACCGAAAACCCCGCGCCGGGCCCGGCGCGGGGACGGTGATGATTCGGTTGCAGGTCAGGCGTTCGGGGCGTCGCCCTTGGCGCTCTCGACCAGGCCGGCCGCCAGCGCGGCAACGCCCTGGATCTCGGACGGGATGATGATCTTCGTCGCGCGGCCGTCCGCGGCGGCGGCAAAGGCCTCAAGACTCTTGAGCTTGATGACGGCGTCGGACGGCATGGACTCGTTGATGAGCCGGATGCCCTCGGCGGTCGCGCGCTGCACGGTCAGAATGGCCTCGGCGCGGCCCTGCGCCTCAAGGATCTGCTCCTGCTTTTTCGCGTCGGCGCGCAGGATGGCCGATTCCTTTTCGCCCTCGGCCGTGAGGATGGCGGAGCGCTTCTCGCCCTCGGCGCGCAGAATGGCCTCGCGGCGTTCGCGCTCGGCCTTCATCTGTTTTTCCATGGCGCTCTGGATCTCCTTGGGCGGGAGAATGTTCTTGAGCTCCACGCGGTTGACCTTGATGCCCCAGGGGTCGGTGGCCTCGTCGAGGATCTGGCGCATCTTGGTGTTGACGATGTCGCGGCTGGTCAGGCACTGGTCAAGCTCCAGGTCGCCGATGAGGTTGCGCAGCGTCGTGGCCGAGAGGTTCTCAATCGCAAGGATCGGCTGCTCGATGCCATAGGTGTAGAGCTTCGGGTCGGTGATCTGGTAGTAGACGACGGTGTCGATCTGCATGGTGACGTTGTCCTTCGTGATGACGGGCTGCGGCGGGAAGTCCGCGACCTGCTCTTTGAGCGACAGACGCTTGGCGACCGACTCGATGAACGGGATCTTCAGGTGCAGGCCGACGCCCCATGTGGTCTTGTAGGCGCCGAGGCGGGTGATGACGTAAGCCTGTGCCTGCGGGACGATGCGGATGTTGCGCACGAGAATGATGAGCGCGATCAGGATGATTCCGTAGAGAACGTATGGCATGGTGATTCCTCCTTATTCTTTTGCGCCCGCGGTCACGCAGGCGGGTGTGACGATGAGCTTGACGCCCTCGATGCGCAGCACGATGGCCGCAGTCCCGGCGGGGATGGGGGCATCGGTCTGCGCGCGGGCGGTCCATACTTTTCCGCCGATGGCGACGGCGCCGCGGCCGGCCAGGTTGTCGATATCCTCCGTGACGAGACATTCCTGCCCGATGAGCATATCGGCATTCGTGGGCTGGGTACGGTTGTTGATATATTTTTTCACCAGCGGGCGCGTCACGGCGAAGGCCGCGATTGACACGGCGAAAAACCACACGAGCTGCAGCCACAGCGGCGCGTGGAACATGGCGGCGATGAGCGCGGCGAGCGCGCCCACGGCAAACCAGATCGTGACCAGACCGGCGGTCAGGCCCTCGACGATCAGAAAGATCACGATCAGGCCAATCCAGATGGCCGGCATGGTGCATGGGATCCCGGCGATGACCATAGACAAAACCTCCTGTTGAGAATGCGCGGCAACTGTTTGCCATAGAAATATCATATCTTATTTACAGGATAAAAGCAAGCAAAACACCCGGAATTCCGGCACATGAAATTTCCGGGCGGTTTTCCTCTTTACTTTCCTAAATAATTAGAGTAAAATAGTATCCGAAAAATCGTGTTTCAGCATCCATATATCTGATGAGAAATAAGGAGCGCATATGAATAAACAGCATAAAAAACCGCGCTGCGATGACATGTATCGTGCCATCCTGACGCTCAAGACCGTCGATGAGTGCAAGCAGTTTTTCGATGACCTGTGCACGGTCACGGAGCTGCAGGCCATGGAGCAGCGCTATCAGGTGGCGCAGTATCTCGACGCGGGCCTGATCTACAACGACATTCTGGAAAAGACCGGCGCCTCGAGCGCGACGATCAGCCGCGTCAACCGCAGCCTGCAGTACGGCACCGGCGGGTACGAGATCGTGTTCGGCCGGCTCAAGGAGCAGGCGGAAAAAGCTCCGGAGGAGCAGGCGTGAGCGCTTACGGCGCCCTTGCCGCATGGTACGATGCGCTGACCCGCGATGTGGATTATGCCGCGTTCGCGGACTTTTATGAGCAGTGTTTCCAGCAGGGGCGTGGCGCGTGCCACACCCTGCTGGATTTTTGCTGCGGCACCGGCACGCTCACGCGCCTGATGGCCGCGCGCGGGTATGAGATGATCGCAACCGACGGCTCGCCCGATATGCTCATGCAGGCGCAGGCGCACAATGCCGATCTGCCCGCGGACGCGGTGCAGCCGCTGCTGCTGTGCCAGGAGGCGGCGCAGCTCGATCTCTACGGCACGGTCGACGCGGCCTACTGCTCGCTCGACGGGATCGACTACCTGCCGCCGGAGGAGCTGCCGGAGGTGCTGCACCGGCTGCACCTGTTTGTGCGTCCGGGCGGGATGCTCATTCTGGACATCCGCGATCCGGCGTCGTTCCGCGCGCTCGACGGCGGCACGTTCGTCGACGAGACGGACGATGTCCTGTGCCTCTGGCGGGCGGAGTTTGACGCGGCGGCCCAGACCATGCACTACGGCATGGATCTGTTCACGCGCGCGGGGGAACTCTGGTCGCGCGCGTCGGAGGAGCACATCGAGTATGCGCACACGCCGGAGCGGCTCGCGCAGTTGCTCACGCAGGCGGGCTTTCTGGACGTGACCGTCCGGCGCGACGGCCCGCAGGCGGATGCCGGGCGCATTTTCCTCACGGCGATGCGCAGCCTGGAATACGGCGTCTGAATTGTGCAAAAACTCCGGATGCGGCTCAATGCGGGCTGCACCCGATTCCAAGATTTCTGAGGTGAAAACAATGGATGAGATCATCCGCGCCGTCTCAAAAGACGGTTTTGTGAAAATTTCGGTCGTCACCGCGCGCGACGCGGTGCAGCGTGCCAACGCCATCCACCACTGCAGCCCGACGGCGATCGCCGCCCTCGGCCGCAGCCTGTGCGCGGCGTCGATGCTCGGCGACCTGCTCAAGGAGGAAAACGGCACGCTCACACTGCGTATCAGCGGCGGAGGAGGCCTCGGCGGCATCATCGCCGTGTCGGACAGCGAGGGCAATGTGCGCGGCATGGTCTCGAACCCCGCGTTCGACCTGCCCACGCGCCCGGACGGCAAGCTCGACGTCGGCGGCGCCGTCGGCAAGGACGGCATGTTCACCGTCAGCCGCGACATCGGCCTGCGTGAGCCGTATGTCGGCAGCACGGAGCTCGTCAGCGGCGAGATCGCGGAGGACTTGTCCGCCTATCTCGTCGAGAGCGAGCAGATCCCCGCGGCCTGCGGCCTCGGCGTGCTCGTCGATACCGACCACAGCGTCAAGGCGGCCGGCGGCTTTCTCGTGCAGCTCATGCCCGGCGCGCCGGAGGAGCTGATCACAAAGCTCGAGGACAACATTTTCATGATGGACCAGCTCACGACCATCCTCGATGAGGACGGGGCGGACGCGATTATTCCGCAGGTCATGCGCGGTCTCGAGCCCGAGACCGTCCTGCGCCACCCGATGGCCTATCGCTGCGCGTGTTCGCGTGCGCGCGTGGAGCAGGCGCTGCGCCAGTGCGGCGTGCAGGAGCTGCAGGACATGATCGCAGACGGCAAGAACACGCAGGTGCACTGCCAGTTCTGCGACGCGGAGTATGTCTTCACCCCGGCGGAGCTGCAGACGCTGCTCGATGCCGAAAACGCTGACGCCGCAGCGGATTGACTGTGTTCGGGGCGGCGCTGCCGCCCCGAAAATGTACATTTGCCGAAAAAATTACCGAAAATCCCTTGACAATTTTTTTGGCGTCTTGTATAATGAGCAAGCTGCGAAACGGGAGCATAGCTCAGCCGGGAGAGCACTTGCCTTACAAGCAAGGGGTCACAGGTTCGAGCCCTGTTGTTCCCACCAGTTTTTGAATTGCATACGCCTCTGTAGCTCAGTTGGTAGAGCAGGGGACTGAAAATCCCCGTGTCGTTGGTTCGATTCCGACCGGAGGCACCATTTTGCGGGCATAGCTCATTTGGCAGAGCGCCACCTTGCCAAGGTGGAGGTAGCGAGTTCGAATCTCGTTGCCCGCTCCATTTTTTTGGCGCCATAGCCAAGTGGTAAGGCATGGGACTGCAAATCCTTGACCCCCGGTTCAAATCCGGGTGGCGCCTCCAGAAAAAGAGACACGCGAGCGCGTGTCTCTTTTTTCGTGTCTCTTTTTCGGAGACGCCGATGGCGAAGATCGAAAACCGAGAGCGGAAGCCCAGACGTCGCGGACTGCATGTTGCTCGCGGCGATTTTTCATGCTCCGCATCCCAAAATCATTGTGCATTCATCTGCTGCACCTCCTTTCCAAACCGAGCCTGCTCCGTTGGGCTTCGATCAGCTGATTGCCGGTGTCAGCCCGGATACTGCACGGCCGCCTGCATGAAAAACTGCGCACCCGACGGTGCGCAGTTTTTAAATGTGCGGATCAGCTCAGCACTTCTGGTGCTTTTGCAGCAGCATGGGCACGCACTCGGCACCCGCAGCGCCGCCGAGGATGAGCACCGCGCCGAGCGCGTGCAGCGGCTGCACTATTCGCAGTCGGGTGTCAGCCGCATGATCGCGGATCTGGAGCAGGAGTGGGGCGTGACGCTGCTTGAGTGCGGCAAGGCGGGCGTGGTGCTCACGGGCGACGGCGCGAGGCTTTTGCCGCACGCGCGGGCGCTGTGCGCGGAGTATGCGCGCCTTTCGGCGGAGGTGGGCGCGCTGCCCGGCCGGGCGCATATTTCGGCCGCGACGCGCCAGTTCCTGCGCTATCTGGACCGGCGGAATGCGCTGGAAGTCCCCGCCGGCTGCACGGGATTTGACAATCAGGCGCGATTTGTGTATAATCACTACAAAATCTCTGATTTTTTGTGAAATCTGTCCTCCGGCTTCCGGAGACAGGGAGGAAAGCAACGTGACATACACTGTGGACGACACGATGAAGAAGCTGCTCGGCGCGCCGGAGGCGGTCGCGGTCCTCGAGCGGTTCTTCCCCAAGATCCTGAAGAATCCGGCCCTGCAGATGACCGCCGCCATGACGCTGCGCCAGGTGGCCGGGTTTGCCCAGTCGGGCCTGACGGCCGACTCGCTCGCGGAGATCGACGCGCAGCTGCGCGCGCTCCCGTCGTCCGATGCCTGAGCCATTTCCACGCGCCCCCGGTATCTTGCCGGGGGCCGTCTGCTGGATACCATTCTGAAAAGGACTGAGGTCATTCTATGGACAACACGTTACCGCCGCTCAAGCGCATTGCCGCCATCCACGATCTGTCCGGGCTCGGCAAGTGCTCGCTGACCGTGGCGCTGCCGGTCATCTCCGCCACGGGCGTGGAGTGCGCCTGCATTCCGACGGCCGTGCTCAGCACGCACACGGGCGAGTTCACCGGCTGGACGTTCCGCGATCTGTCGGATGATATGCTGTCCATCGCACACCACTGGCAGCGCATCGGCGTGCGCATCGACGGCGTGTATTCCGGCTACCTTGCTTCGCCGGAGCAGGCGCAGCTGCTCGCGCAGACGCTTGACTGCATCGCCGCGCCGGATACCCTCGTCGTGATCGACCCGGTCATGGCCGACAACGGCAGCTATTATTCCAAGATCGACGACCGGATGTGTGCAGCCTTCCGCCGCCTGCTCTCGCGCGCGGACGTCATCACGCCGAACGTTACGGAGGCAGCGCTGCTGGCTGGTCTGCCGTACGAGCCCGGCACGCACAGCGACGCCTATCTCGCGCAGCTGTTTCAGGCGCTCGGCGCGCTCGGCGCCGGCATCGTGACGGTCACGGGCGTGCGCCCGCAGCCGGACGTGATCGGCAATGTCGCCTGCGACTGCCGCACGGGGGAGATGCACGTGAGCATGCGTCCGGCGCATCCCGGCGTGTTTTACGGCACGGGCGATGTGTTCGCCTCCGCCCTCGCCGCGCTGCTCGTGCGCGGCGCTCCGCTGAGCGCCGCCCTCGAAACGGCCACCGCGCTCACGGACGAGAGCATCTGCCGCTCGCTCTGGCGCGACACGCCGCGCCGCTTCGGCGTGGACTTTGAGGGCGCGCTGCCGGCGTATATCCGCCGCGTGGAAAAGATATTTGAAGCATGAAAAAGTTACAAAATTCGACCCGACGGGATCCAATCTTGATTCCGACGGGTCGATTTTTGTTACCGTTTTTCGACGCTGTTTTGCAGGAATATGTCACCGTGTGGTACACGCGGCGAGAAAAAGACGCGCGGTTGATTTCCTGACGAAGCGTCTGATTTTTTGCAGAACCGGCGCGAAAATGCTTGCATTTCCTTGAAGTTGTGGAAAAAAGTTAAGGAAAATTGCGGGAAAAATCGTTTTCGCGGTTGACATCGTGTTTTGGATATCGTATGATACAAAAGAATCCGTAATTGTTTATGTTAACTTTGCGCCGTTACACGCAAAAATGACGAGGAAACACATTTTGTTACTGTTTTTTAACTTTTTGTGTAACCGGTTTTGATCGGGCGCGCAGAGGAATCCCGGGCGGGAGAGCCGTCCGATGAGGGGCTGGGGTATGAAGAAGTCGTTTATGGAGCGTCTGGCGGCGTTCATTGTGGACAAACGGCGGCTGTTTGTGGTGCTGTTTGCCGTGGCGTGCGTGCTGTCGATCTTCTCGGCGAGCAAGACGGACGTCAACAATGAGCTGACCGATTATCTGCCGGACTCCACGCAGACGCGCCAGGGGCTGGAGATCATGAACCGTGAGTTCATTACTTACGGGGATGCGAAGGTCATGGTGTCCAACGTGACGCTCGCGCAGGCGGAGGAGCTTGCCGAGATGCTGCGCGGTGTGGACGGCGTCAAGGACGTGGAATTTGAAAAGGACACACACCATTATAATAGTGCCTCGGCGCTCTTTGAGGTCACGTTTGACGGCGAGAAGCTCGATGAGATCAGCATTCAGGGCGTGAAGAACGTCCGCGCGGCGCTCAGCGGCTATGATACCTATATCACAACCGAGATCGGCAACCCGACCGGCGAGATCCTCGAGCATGAGATGCGCATCGTGCTCATCATCCTCATGTGCTCGATCTTCGTGGTGCTCCTGCTCACGAGCCGTACTTACGCGGAGGTCCCGGTGCTCATCATCACCTTTGGCGTGGCCGTCTGGGTCAACAAGGGCACGAACTACTGGTTCCATGAGGTCTCGTTTATCACCAACTCCATCGCGGCGGTACTGCAGCTCGGTCTCGGCATCGACTACGCGATCATCATGTGCCACCATTACACGGAGGAGCGCGAGCTTTTCGCGCCCCGTGAGGCGACCATCCGTGCGCTGACGCTGGCCATTCCGGAGATCTCGGCCTCGAGCCTGACGACGATCTCGGGCCTGCTTGCGCTCTCGTTCATGAAGATCAAGATCGGCGAGGACATGAGCCTTGTGCTCATCAAGTCGATCCTGTTTCTGATGCTGACGGTGTTTTTCCTGATGCCGGCGCTCATCATGTACATGAGCCCGTGGATCGACAAGACGCACCACCGCAAGTTCCTGCCGCGCATCGACGCGCTCGGCCGCTTTGCCATCCGCAGCCGTTATGTCGTGCCGCCGATCTTTCTGGTCATCATTGTTGCGGGCTTCCTGCTGAGCAGCAAGTGCCCGTACGTGTTCGGCTACAGCACGCTCGACACCATCAAGCAAAACGACTATAAGATCGCCGAGAAGAAGATCAACGCCACCTTCGGCGAGACGAACCAGGTCGTGCTCATCTTCCCGTTCACGGACTTTGAGAGCGAGGCGAGCCTGCTCGACGATCTCAACGAGCTCAAGGGTGTCGATCACATTCAGGCGCTCGCGGGCGAGGAGGCCAAGGACGGCTACATGGTCACCGATTCGCTCACGCCGCGCAAGTTCGCCGAGCTCACGGATATCGACATCGGCGTGTCGCGCGCGCTCTACACGGCCTACTGCACGGCAAACGATGATTATACGAAGGCCCTCGGCCAGCTCGTGGATCTGAGCAATATTGACAACTGCTCCGTGCCGCTCATCAACATGTTCAAGTTCCTGTATGAACAGCGCGACATCTACCGCTCGAAGATCGATGCTGAGACCATGAACGACCTCGAGGAGATGTATGACCGCCTCATCGACGGCGAAAAGCAGCTGCATTCCGAGCATTACTCGCGCATGATCCTCTATCTCAACCTCCCGGTCGAGAGCGAGGAGACCTACGATTACCTGACGGTCATCAAGGGCGCCGTCGGCAAATACTACGACGAGTCCTATTTCGTCGGCGAGACGGCCAAGGACAAGGACTTTTCCGACGCCTTCAGCACGGACAACACGCTCATCAGCATCCTCACGGTCGTGTTCGTCATCCTCGTGCTGCTGGTGACGTTCAAGTCGGTCGCACTGCCGCTGCTGCTCATTCTCGTGATCCAGGGCAGTGTGTGGATCAACTTCTCGTTCCCGGCGCTCCTGCACAACAACCTGTATTTCCTGGCGTATCTGATCGTCAGCGCCATCATGATGGGCGCCAACATTGACTACGCCATTGTCATCTCGAGCCGCTACCTCCGGCTCAAAGAGGAGATGCCCTATAAGGAAGCCATGATCGAGGCGCTCAACCAGGCATTCCCCACGGTCGTGACCTCCGGCACGATCCTCGCCGCAGCCGGCATGTCCATCGGCTTTTTGTCCTCGGAGAACACGGTCGCGTCCATCGGCATCTGCCTGGGCCGCGGCACGCTGATCTCGATGGTGCTGGTCATGTGCGTCCTGCCGCAGATCCTGCTGCTGGGCGATTCTCTGGTTGAAAAAACATCCTTTACGATTGGCCACCACGCCGCGCCGCAGCATCTGCAGGGGGCCATGCGTGTCAATGGACACGTGCGCGGCTATATCAACGGTTACGTCGATGCGGAGATCCACGGCCGCGTGAACGGCACGGTTAGCGCTTCGATCGATATCGGAAATGTGCAGATGGAGGAGGCTCCGGCGCAGACTGTGCCGGCGGCGGATCTGCACGGTGAGGAGGGTTCCGATGAAAAAACATAATGTGCGCCGTCTGCTTGCGCTGGTGCTCGTGGCGGCCCTGTGCCTGCTCTGCGGCGCGGCTGCCCAGCCGAACGCCACGGAGATCCACATCTACTCTGCGGACGATCTTGTGCAGCTGAGCAAAAGCTGCAAGCTCGATACATACTCGCAGGGCAAGACGGTCTATCTGGACAATGATGTGGACCTGAGTGGGTCAGACTTTGTGCCGATCCCGACCTTCGGCGGCATGTTCGAGGGGCAGGGCCACACGGTCAGCGGGCTGGAGCTCTCGGGCGATGCGTCCCATATGGGCCTGTTTCGCTATGTGCAGGCGGTCGGTACGGTCCGTGATCTGAAGATCACCGGCAACATCGACGCTGCCGGTACCCTCAACGAGATCGGCGCTGTCGTCGGCACGAACTACGGCACGATCTCCGGCTGCTCGTTCAACGGCACGATCTCCGGCGAGAACAACGTCGGCGGCATCGCGGGCACGAACGAAAGCAGCGGCATGATTTATAACTGCAAGACCGAAGGCTTTGTCGAGGGCGACCATTACGTCGGCGGCATCGTCGGGCAGAACATCGGCACGATCTCCTACTGCTCGAACACCACGGGCGTGAACATCAACGCCAGCGAGGCCGTTGACAGCGCGGAGGATCTCGACTCTCTGACGCTCCCGACCGCCTCCGACGACGAGGACGACGATGCGCCGAAGAAGGCCAACACGTCCACGGACGTCGGCGGCATCTGCGGCTTCTCGTCCGGCGTCATCATCGGCTGCACGAACTGGGGCGGCGTCGGCTTTGAGCACGTCGGTTACAACATCGGCGGCATCGTCGGCCGCCAGAGCGGCCTGGTCTCCGGCTGCACGAACTGGGGCACGGCCTCCGGCCGCAAGGACGTCGGCGGCATCTGCGGACAGATGGAGCCGTTCATCACGCTCGATGTGGAGTCCGGTTCGATCGGTGCGATGGCCAAGGAGCTCAATACGCTCCATGATCTGATGGATACCCTGCTCAACCACACGGGCGCTGCAACGTCGTCCCTGGCCGCCACGGTCGGCGTGCTCAGCGACAGCGCGGCCCGCGCCACGGAGAGCGCGCGCTATGTGGCCGAGCGCACCACGGACTACGTGGACAACACGGTCTCGACCGTCAACGAAGTGTTCATCCGCATCAACACGGCGGAGAAAATGCTCGCTCCCGCGATCACGGAGTTTTCCACGGCGGCCGTGTCGCTCGACAAGGCGATCGACTACTTCAACAAGGGCTTTGATTATCTCGACATCGTCGATGAAATGACCGAGGCCGACAAGACGGCGTTCAAGGACGCGGCCAAGGACCTGAGCACTTCGTCCGACCAGCTCAACGCGGCCATGGACTACTGCGCCTGGCTCATGAAGGTCATGGACAACGCCTACGGCACCGGCTCTTACGACCTGATCGCCAGCCGTCCGGACAACTGGCAGCAGATGTCCGATAAGTACGGCTATGAGTACAACCCCGACAACCTCGGCACCTATGAGTCGCAGCGTGACGCCCTGCTCAAGGGCATGGGCGACGCCGCCAAGGCGATCGGCGCGATCTCCGGCGATATCTCCACGATGACAAAGATCATCAATCTGTACTACCTCACTGAGGACTCCACCGGCCACACCCGCCTGGATTACATGAGCGCCGCGTTCAAAAATGCGTTCGACGCGCTCAAAGCTTCGAGCGGCAACTTCTCGACCGGCATGAGCTACCTCGACCAGGTCACGAAATACCTTGCCAGCAACGATCCGCTGGATCTGCCCGATATCAGCAGCGATTACCGCACCGCGATGGAGCAGATGTTCGACGATCTCGGCAGCATTTCGGCCGGCCTGTCCCGCCTGAGCGTGGAGACGGCCACCTACAGCAACCAGATCGTCAGCGACATGAAGGCGGTCAACGACCAGTTCAACGTCGTCATGATGCGCCTGTGTGATATCCTCGAGCTTGCCCTGAGCAAGGACAAGAAGGACATCATTGAGGACGTCTCGGAGGAAGAGCTCTCGAGCACGACGGACGGCAAGGTCTATAACTGCGACAACTACGGCAAGGTCGACGGCGACGTCAATGTCGGCGGCGTTGCCGGCACGATGGACATCGAATACGATTTCGACCCGGAGAGCGACTCCAACGTCATCAAAGACTCCACGCTGACGGCCAAGTACTTCACCAAGTGCGTGCTGCTCGACAGCAAGAACTACGGCGACGCCACCTCGCGCAAGGACTGCGCCGGCGCAATCTGCGGCTACGCGGATCTGGGCGTCATCAGCGGCTGCGAGGGCTATGGCACGGCCGAGAGCACGGCGGGCGATTACGTCGGCGGCGTCGTCGGCCAGTCGAAGGGCTCCGTGCGCAACAGCTTTGCCAAGAGCGAGCTGACCGGCCGCAACTACATCGGCGGCGTCGCCGGTTACGGCATGAACGTCAGCGGCTGCAACACGCTCGTGAACCTCAACGGCTCCGGCAACTGTGTCGGCACCATCGCCGGCGAGATTGACCCCGACGGCAGCGCGTCCGATAACTACTTCGTCCACGAGACGGAGGCCGGCATCGACGGCATCAGCTATGCGGGCAAGGCAGAGGGCATGAGCTATGAGGCATTCATGGCGCGCGACGGCATCCCGGCGGAGTTCTCCAGCTTTGCCGTTACCTTCACGGCCAACGGCGAGGTTGTCAAGACGATCACGTTTGCCTATGGCGGCTCGATCGACGAATCTCAGATTCCCGACTGCCCGACGGTGGAGGGCAACTACGGCACGTGGCCGGAATATGACTACAGCCACCTGACCTTCGACCTCGAGGTCAAGGCAGAGTACACCGCCGTCTCGACGGTCGTGGCCGGCGACCTGTATGCCGACAACAGCCGTACGCCGATCGTGCTGGCCGAGGGCGCCTTTGACCCGGCGACGGATGTGCACATCACATCGGCCGAGGCCGACGGCCCGACGCTGCGCGGCAACCAGAAGCTGTACATGAAGTACAACGTCGAGATCCTCAACGACACGGTCGAGGACGACACGGACAACACCGTCTCCCTGCGCGTCTACGCACCGGATACCGGCGCGAGCTACACGGTCTATACCTACCAGAACGGCACGTGGGCGAGCACGTCCAGCAGCCGCGACGGCAGCTACCTCGTCTTTAAGACCATGGACCGCGACCTGCAGTTCGCCGTTGTCAAGGCGCACCACGGCCCGCTGTTCTACATCCTCATCGTGCTGATCGTGCTGGCCGTGATCGTTGCGGTGCTGCGCCTGCTGTACTACCGCAAGCTGAAAAAGGCGGTGGCAGCCGGAACGATGACCGAGGAAGAGGCCTCCACGTTGCGCAAGCGGGGCTGGCGGATGTGGCTGGCCGAGGAGCACGCGAAGCTCCAGGCCAAGCACGCCGCCTCCAAGGAGGCCAAGGAAGCCAAGCGCGCCGCCGCAGCGGAGGCGAAGGCGGCCGCCGAGGCGCAAGCCGCGGCCAAGGCCGCGGAAGAAGCGGCGGAAACTGCGTCGGCAGACAGCGCCGAGGCAGCGCAAGCTCCGGCGGAGGAAGCGGACACGGACGACGCCGACGCGCCGCAGCATCCCTGACGCGAATCATCCCTTACCCCATAAACTGCGAAAATCCCCGATTGGTCTCCAATCGGGGATTTTTGTGCGCACGCGGCGGCAAAACCGCCCCGGCCATACCGGCCGGGGCGGTCGTCAGATATCGGATCGGGTCAGCTTATGCGCGCTTCCACTTGACGCCCTGCGGGGTGTCCTCGAGCACGATGCCGGCGGCCTTGAGCTCGTCGCGGATGCGGTCAGCCTCGGCCCAGTTCTTGGCCTTGCGGGCGGCCTGACGCGCGGCAATCTTCTCCTCAATGGCCTTTGCCTCGGGGTCCTCGCTGCTGTCGGAGCCGAACGGGATGCCCAGCACGTCGCACAGCTCGAGGAAGCGGTCAAGGCACGCCTGCGCCAGCGCCTTGCTCGGGTCGGCGGCGGGGGAGACGGCGGTGTTGATCTCGCGCACCATCTCGAAGATGACGGAGATCGCGTCGGCGGTGTTGAAGTCGTCGTCCATGACGGCGTCGAACTTCTCGCGGTACTGGTCCAGCCCCTGTACGAAGGCGGCGTCCGCCTCGCTCAGCGCACCGTCGCGGCCGTTGGCGATGAAGAACTCGAGGTTGCTCTTGGCGGTGCGCAGACGCTCGAGCGCGGCCTTGGCCTGCATGAGGATCTCGCCGGAGTAGTTGAGCGGGCTGCGGTAGTGGCTCATGAGCATGAACATGCGGATGCAGTCATAACCGTAGACGGCGGCGGCCTCGCGCACGGTGAAGAAGTTGCCGAGCGACTTGCTCATCTTCTTGTTGTCGATGTTGATAAAGCCGTTGTGCAGCCAGTAGTTGACGAATTTGCAGCCGTTGGCGGCCTCGGACTGCGCGATCTCGTTCTCGTGGTGCGGGAAGGCGAGGTCGCTGCCGCCGCAGTGGATGTCGATCGTCTTGCCGAGGTAGCGGTTGGACATGGCCGAGCACTCGATGTGCCAGCCGGGGCGTCCCTTGCCCCACGGCGAGTCCCAGGACGGCTCGCCGGGCTTGGCGGCCTTCCAGAGCGCGAAGTCGAGCGGGTTCTCCTTGATGTCGTTGACGTCGATGCGCGCGCCGGACTGCAGATCCTCGATCGGCTGGTGGCTGAGCTTGCCGTAGTCCTTGAATTTCAGCGTGCGGTAGTACACGTCACCGTTGACCTCGTAGGCGTAGCCCTTGTCGATGAGCGTCGTGATGAGGTCGATGATCTGCTGGATGTTCTCGGTGGCCTTCGGGTGCACGGTCGCCTCGCGGACGCCGAGCGCATGCGCGTCGGTAAAGTACTCGGCGATGTATTTTTTGGCGACCTCCTCGCTGGAGATGCCCTCCTCGTTGGCACGCTTGATAATCTTGTCGTCCACGTCGGTGAAGTTCTGCACGAACGTTACCTCGTAGCCGCGGTACTCCAGATAGCGGCGCAGCACGTCGAACATGATGATCGGGCGCGCGTTGCCGACGTGGATGTAGTTATACACCGTCGGGCCGCAGGCGTACATACGCACTTTGCCCGGCTCGATCGGCACGAACTCTTCTTTCTGCATGGACATGGTGTTGTACAGTTTCATATTCAGGCTCCTTTGAGACGTATTTGCAATAAAAAAGCGCCCCCATGCCGTCCGGCATGAGAGGCGAAGTCCTTCGCGGTTCCACTCTCGTTTCTCGCTCGCCGCACCGTAACGCGGTGCCTTCGGGCAGGCATTTCCTCCCGCCGCGCTCCCGGACGCACGTTCCGCCCCGCCGGCCAGCACCCTCGCAGCGTCCGGGCGCCTCTCTGAGACCGGGTGATAGGCGTACTCTTTCCGTTCATCGCATCCATCATCTTAGCATATGCACCCGGCAATGTCAAGGTTGCGCGCCGCGCGCCGGTGTGGTATGCTGGAAAAAACAGCGGTCGGCGCATCATGCGCGGCTGCATAGGAGGATCGCACATGAAAAAATATCTTTCGCTCCTGCTCGCGTGCGTGCTGGCGCTGGCGCTGCTGTGCGCCTGCGGCAAAAAGGACGCGGCGGAGCAGACCCCCGCGCCGGAGACACCGCCGACGCAGACGGCCGCCACCGGCGGCGTGGACACGTCCTGCAAGCTCTATTTTCCGAACGACGCGGCTGACGACCTGAGTGCCGACACGGCGCAGATCCCGGACACGGAGCCGGCCGTCACGGTGGCGTATGCGCAGGCGATCGTCGCGCAGCTCATTGCGCATGACGCCCTGCCGAAGGACAGTGAGGTGCTCGCCATCTCGAAAGACGGCGACGCGCTCAGTCTCGACATGAATGAGGCCTTCCTTGCCGGCCTGCGCGCGAGCGGCTCGACGGGCGAGTTCCTGTATATGGGCAGCCTTGTCAACACCTTCCTCGATAACTTCAACTGCACGACCGTGCGCGTCACGGTCGAGGGGCAGCCGTTCTCCACCGGCCACACGGAGTACGACAAGCCGCTGCAGGCGTTCACGTTCTGAGCCGGCCACGGATACTGTGACATTTCGGGAAGCCGGGCGCGCGGCTGCGGCCGTCTGGAGTGGTGGTGTCTGGACTGGAACCGGCCGAGCATCGACTTTTACCGCTCCCTCGGCGCGCAGCCGATGAGCGACTGGACGGTCTACCGCATCGACGGGCAGACGCTGCAGGACATGGGCCGCAGTGAGTGACAGACAAAATGAACCCCCGGCGGGTGCAATCAGCACCCGCCGGGGGTTCTCATGTATTCAGGCGGCTTTCCGGAACACGTCGTGGTTTTTCACGAAGTACTCCACGCCGGAGTACACCGTCGTCACGACGATGACGACCCAGCACACGGTGTTGAGCCAGGGAATGTTCCACAGCAGCATCAGGCAGATGGCCACCATGGTCGAGGCGGTCTTGATCTTGCCGGACCAGGCAGCGGCGATGACGCGGCCGTTGTCCACGGCGATCAGCCGCAGGCCGGTCACGGCAAACTCGCGCGCGACCACGAGCAGCAGCGCCCATGCGGGCATCCGGTGCTGCTCGACGAACAGCAGCATGGCCGCCACGACCAGCAGCTTATCGGCCAGCGGATCCATGAACTTGCCGAAATCCGACACCTGATTGTAGTGCCGCGCGATGTAGCCGTCGGCGAAGTCGCTCAGGCTCGCAAGCACGAACACGCCGAACGCCCAGTAGGTATGCCCGGGGAAGCGCAGGTACATCAGCACCAGAAATACGGGAATCAGGATCACGCGGAAGATGGTAATTTTGTTTGCAGTCGTCATGTCAGCACCTCATTCGTGGATTTGTTCGCCGGCAAGATCGCCGTCGTCGCAGCCGGTGATGTGCACCGTGACCATGTCGCCGGGCCGGGCCGCGCCGGTGAAGTAGACCGTGCCGTCGATCTCCGGCGAGTCGGCATACGTCCGGCCGGAGCACATGCCGCTCCTGGCCCGGTGCTCGCACAAAACGGTCATGTCCCGCCCGATGCAGGCGGCGTTGTAGTCGTCCATGATGCCGGCCTGCAGCTCGAGAATGAGATCGGCGCGGCGCTGGGCCTCGTCCGGCTCGCAGCGGTCGGTCATCACGGCGGCGGGCGTCCCCTCCTCGGGGGAGAACGGGAACACGCCCACGCGCTCGAGCCGCACCTCGCGCAGCCACGTGCACAGCTCCTCAAACTCGGCCTCGCCCTCGCCGGGCAGGCCCGTGATGAGGCTCGTGCGCAGCACAAGACCCGGAATGCGCGCGCGCAGCTTCTGCAGCAGCGCGCGGATCTCGTCGCCGGTGCAGTGGCGGTTCATGCGGCGGAGAATGTCGTTGTCGATGTGCTGGATGGGGATGTCGAGATACTTGACGATCTTGTCTTCATTTGCAATGAGGTCGATGAGCTCGTCGTCGATGATCTCGGGGTAGAGGTAGTGCAGGCGGATCCAGCGGATGCCGTCGATCTTCGCCAGTTCCCGCAGCAGCAGCGCGAGACTCGGCTTTCCGTAGAGGTCCATGCCCCAGCGGGTGATGTCCTGCGCGATGACGATCAGCTCTTTCACGCCGAGGTCGGCGAGCTCCCGCGCCTCCTGCACGATGGCGTCGAGCGTGCGGCTGCGGTAGCGGCCGCGGATGGCGGGGATGGCGCAGAACGCGCACCAGTTGTCGCACCCTTCGGCGATGCGCAGGTACGCCCAGCCCGGCCCGGTCGTGACCACGCGGCCGATCTCCTCGATCGGGCCGCTCTTGTCGCCGAAGTACAGCGGCTTTCCACCGTGCATCACGTCCTCGACGGCCTGGCAGATCTGGCCGAAGCTGCCGGTGCCGAGCATGCCGTCCACTTCCGGCAGGCTCTCGAGAATGTCCTTTTCGTACCGCTGCGACAGGCAGCCGGTCACGAGAATTTTCTTCAGTCCGCCGGCCTTTTTCACCTCGGCGAGCTGCAGGATCTGGTCGATGGCCTCGCTCTTGGCGCTGTCGATAAAGCCGCAGGTGTTGACGATGGCGACGTCGCACCCGTCCACCTCGCCGACCACCTCGTGGCCGGCCTGATTGAGCAGATAGAGCATCTGCTCGCTGTTGACCTGATTTTTCGCACAGCCGAGCGAGATCAGGCAGATTCGATATGGCATGGGTCAATACTCCTCAAAGTTATCCTGATAGCGCGCGATGGCCGCGCGGATCTCGTCGCGCCCGAAGCCGCGGCGGTAGAGATAGTCCGACGCGCGGCGCAGCTCGTCGCGGTCGGGTGTGTCGCTGCGCAGGCGGCGGCGCAGCAGCGTGTCGATCTGATCGTCCTGCTCCGGCAGCTCCTGCAGCGCATCGTCCCACAGCTCGCGCGGGATGCCGCGGCGGTAGAGCTCGCTGCGGATGCGCCCGGCGCCGTAGCCCTTGGCGGCATAGTGCCGCACGCACATGGCGGCGTACTGCGCATCGTCGAGCAGGTGCATCTCCTGCAGCCACGCGGCGGCGTCCTCGGCGTTTTCCGGGCTCTCGCCCTTTTCCTTCAGCCGGTCGGTCAGCTCCTTGACCGACATGGCGCGCGCGCCGATGATGCGCAGCGCCCGCTGCCGGCAGCGCGAGCGCTCGGAGGCCGCGCGCAGCGCGCCCAGCTCCGGGCTCGTCAATTCTTTTCCGCTGCGCAGGTGAAAATCCGTCACGACGGCGAGCGTCGTGCGCACCTCCTCGCCGGTGTCAAACCGCGCCAGAAAGCGCTCCGGCGCGGTCTGTTTGAGCTCAATGAGCCGGGCCATCAGCCCTGAAAGTCATCGGCTGCCACTTCGACGGCGCGGCCGGAGGCAATGGCGGCCTTGCGCGCCTGCGGGCTCATGAGCTTGTGGGCGTTGGCGCGGATCTCCGCCTCGATCTTGTCCGAGACGTCGGGGTGCTCGCGCAGATATTCCTTCATGCTGTCGCGGCCCTGCACGCGCACATCGCCGTAGGTGTACCACGCGCCGGCCTTGTCGATCAGGTCGAGCTTGACGCCGAGGTCCACGATCTCGCCGATCTTGGAGATGCCTTCGCCGTAGATGATGTCGAACTCCGCCTCCTTGAACGGGGGCGCGACCTTGTTCTTGACGATCTTGGCGCGCGTGCGGTTGCCGATCATCTCGCCGCCGACCTTCAGCGTCTCGATGCGGCGCACGTCGATGCGCACGCTGGAGAAGTACTTCAGCGCGCGGCCGCCGGGCGTCGTCTCTGGGTTGCCGTACATGACGCCGATCTTCTCACGCAGTTGGTTGATAAACACGACGATGCAGTTTGTGCGGCTGACCGTGCCGGCCAGCTTGCGCAGGGCCTGGCTCATCAGGCGCGCGATCACGCCGACGGACGACTCGCCCATCTCACCCTCGAGCTCGCTGCGCGGCAGCAGCGCCGCCACGGAGTCGACGACCACGACGTCGAGCGCGCCGGAGCGCACGAGCTGCTCCGTGATCTCGAGCGCCTGCTCGCCGGTGTCCGGCTGGGAGATGAGCAGGCTGTCGATGTCCACGCCGAGGGCACGGGCGTAAGCGGGCTCGAGCGCGTGCTCCACGTCGATGAACGCGACCTCGCCGCCCTCTTTCTGGGCGCTGGCGAGGATGTGCAGCGCGAGCGTCGTCTTACCGGACGACTCGGGCCCGTAGATCTCGACGATGCGGCCGCGGGGCACGCCGCCGATGCCGAGCGCGAGGTCGAGCGACAGGGAGCCGGTGGAGATGGCCTCCACGTTCACGGGAATGTCGTCGCCGAGGCGCATGATGGCGCCCTTGCCGAAGTTCTTCTCGATCTGGGCGAGCGCGGTCTCGAGCGCTTTTTTCTTGTCCTCCGGCTTGACGGGGCCGGTGGACACGGGTGCGGATTTTTTCTTTTCAGCCATAGTGATTCACCTCTAAGTATCAGATGCGGCCGACGACGACGCGCCGGATGCCGGCGGTGTCCTCTAGGGCGGTCACATCGGTGTATTTTTCTTCTGTCATCAGCGCCATGACGGCGTCCGCCTGATCCTCACCGACCTCGAACATGAGCCAGCCGCCGGGGCGGAGGATCTGCGTCCAGTGGCGCACGATCGCGCGGTAGAACATCAGCCCATCCTCGCCGCCGTCGAGCGCGCCGAGCGGCTCGTAGTCGCGCACGGAGCTGTCGAGCGTGAGGATGTCCATGCTCGCCACATACGGCGGGTTCGACACGATGAGGTCGAACGTGCCAATGCCCATAGGGGGCTTTTCGAGCGCGTCGGCCTTGAGGCAGATGGTGCGGTTCTGGTGGTTGCGGCGCAGGTTTTCCTTGCTCACGGTGAGGGCCTCGTCGCTGATGTCCACCATGACGACGCGCGCGGCCGGCAGCTCATGCGCCAGCGCGCAGCCGATGCAGCCGCTGCCGGAGCAGAGGTCGAGAATGCGGGCGTTCATCTTCCGGCCGACGAGCACGCGCAGCGCCGCGTCCACGAGCACCTCGGTGTCCATGCGCGGGATGAGCACGTCGGGCGTGACCACGATCGGCAGGCCGTGAAACTCCCACTCGCCGATGAGATAGGCCAGCGGCTCGCCGGCGATGCGGCGCTGCAGCAGGGCCTCGATCTTCTGTTCATTTTCGTCGGAGGTGTACAGGCGCAGGTCGCGCACGAATTCCTCCTTCGTCTTGCCGACGGCATAGGCCACCAGCAGCCGCGCCTCGAGCGCGTAAGCCTCCACGCCGGCGTTTTTCAGCGCCGTGCGCGTGGCCAGATACAGGTCGTTATAGGTCTTTGGCATCTCTCTATCTTCCAGTCCTTTGCTGACGGATTACCAGGCGTCGCTGCCCTTCTGCTCTGGGATGACGAGCTCGAGCGCACGGATGGCGCACTCGATCATGCTGTCGTCCGGCTCGTTGGTGGTCAGGCGCTGCAGCCACTTGCCCGGCGCGGACAGAATGCGCGAGCAGAGGTTGTCGTGCCGGCCGACCCAGCGGTTGATCTCATAACTGATGGACACGACGACCGGCAGCAGCAGCAGCCGCAGGCCAATGCGCACCCACGGATTGTCCCACAAGCCGACGCGCAGGCTCACGAGCGAGAACACCAGAATGCTGATGATGACGACGACGAACAGAAAGCTCGTGCCGCAGCGGGGGTGGAAGCGCGACTGTGGCCGCACGTTCTCGACCGTCAGCGGCAGGCCCTTTTCGTAGCAGAAGATGGTCTTGTGCTCCGCGCCGTGGTAGGCGAACATACGCTCGACGTCCTTCATGTGCGCCACGCCCCACAGATACAGCAGGAAAATGACGATGCGCAGCAGGCCCTCAAAGAGGTTGCGCACAACGGGGCTGTGGATAAAGCCCTTGGTCAGGCCGGCGAGCAGCGTCGGGATCAGGATGAACAGCACGATCGACAGCGCGATGCCGAGCACCACGGCCGTACCGATGATGATGTCCTTGGCCTTCTCCTCGCCGAAATGCTTTTCGATCCAGAGGTCGATCTTGCCGGGCTCCTCCTGCTCGTCCTCGGGCAGCAGGTCGGCCGAATAGGTCAGCGCCTTCATGCCCTTGACCATCGAGTCGAGAAACACGATGACGCCGCGGATGAGCGGCCAGCCGAGGATCGGGTGCTTTTCGCGGACCCAGTGCAGCTCCTCGACCTTCTCGACCATGCCGTCCTGCGTGCGGCAGACGATGGCCTGCCGGGTCGGGCCGCGCATGAGGATGCCCTCGATGAGCGCCTGCCCGCCGATGGATGTGCGGAACGAGACGCTGGTATCGGGTTTTGCGGATTCGGTTTTGCTCATATGGTTACCTCGGTTAGAATGAAATTACGAAGTTAATTGCCGCTCTCCGGCGCGAACGGCAGGCGCACCGAGACCAGTGTGCCGCCGCCGGGGGCGTTGGCGATCGTCAGCGTACCGCCGGAGCGGGTGATGATCTCGTCGCACACGGCCAGACCGATGCCGCTGCCGCGGGCCTTGTGCTTCTCGCCCTTGAAGAATTTCTCCTTCACGTGCGGCAGCTCGTTTTCCGGGATGCCGGGGCCATGATCCCTAAATTGAATGGTAGCAGCTTCACTGTCCGAAAGAACGGACACTTCGATCGTCTTGCCGTCGCGGGCGTACTTGGCGGCGTTGTCGAGGATGTTGAGAAACACCTGCTTGAGGCGCTCCGGGTCGCCGGGCACGAGCGGGATCTCCTCCTCGGGCGGGTTGTAGATGAGTTGCATCCCGTCCTGCCGCAGCAGCTCCTGATAGGTGAAGATGGTGTCCTCGAGCTCGCTCTCGATGTCGAGCAGCTCCATGCTCAGGTTGAAGCGGCCGTCCTGGATGCGGGTGAACTCCAGCAGCTCTTCGACGAGACTCGTCAGGCGCGCGGCCTCCTTGGAGATGATGGCGATGCCGCGGCGGGAGTCGCCCTGGATGGCGGTGTCGAACATGAGCGTCTCGCTCCAGCCGGTGATGGCGGTCAGGGGCGTGCGCAGCTCGTGCGAGATCGACGAGATGAACTCCGACTGCATTTTTTCGCTGCGGCTGATCTCCTGTGACAGCTCATTGATCGCGGTCGCAAGGCGGCCAAGCTCATCGTCGCGCTGCACCGGCAGCTCCGTGCCGTAGCGCCCGCCGGCGATCGTTCGCGTGACCTCCGTGATCTGCTCGACCGGGCGCGACACGTGCCGGCGAAACCACAGCGCGCAGACCACGGCGCCGGCGGCTGCCGCGAGGATGCCGAGTATGATGCCCAACGCCGTGCTGACGCGCCCGGCGCTCAGACCGATGGCCGCGCCGATGGCGACGCACAGCGCTGCGTGCACACATTGGCCCATGGCCATGCGCGAAAACAGGCCGCGGAAGGTGTTTTCCTGTTTGGGTTCGCCTGCGGGGGTGGGGGTGACGTCCTGCATGGCCTCAGTAGCCCCACTTATAGCCGTAGCCCCAGACGGTGGTGATGTATTCCGGTTCGGTCGCGTTGTCCTCGATCTTGATGCGCAGGCGGCGGATGTTCACATCGACGATCTTGACCTCGCCGTTGTAGTCCGCGCCCCAGACGGCGTGCAGAATGTCCTCGCGCGAGAGCGCGCGGCCGGGGTTTTCCATGAACAGCTTCATGATGGCAAACTCCGTCTGCGTCAGGCGGATGTGCTCGCTGTTTTTGTCGAGCGTGCGCGAGCGCAGGTGCAGCACGAACGGCCCGCTCGAGAGCACGTCCTCGGTGTTCTCGCTGCCGCCGATGCGGCGGTAGAGCGCGTCCACGCGCGCAACCAGCTCGGCAGGGGAGAAGGGCTTGGTGACATAGTCGTCCGCGCCGGTCATGAGGCCGGTGATCTTGTCCATCTCCTGGCTCTTGGCGCTGAGCATGAGGATGCCCATCTTCGAGCCGGTCGCGCGGATGCGGCGGCAGACCTCAAAGCCGTCGATATCCGGCAGCATCACGTCGAGCAGCGCAACGAGCGTGTCCGGATTCTGCTTGAGCTTTTCGAGCGCCTCCTCGCCTGTGGCCGCCTCAATGGGCTCGTAACCGGACCGGCGCAGGTTGATGACGACGAAGCTGCGGATGCTGGGCTCATCCTCAAGTACGAGAATTTTCTTCATGTAGTCCATATTCCTTTCCAAAGGCAGTGTGTGGGCGCCTTTGCGGTTAGTGGCGTCTGCTTTCCGGGAAAGCAGGAGGTTTGCAGAAATATTCATTTCAGTATATCACACAATTTACAATAGTGGTAGCAAAAAATTACGAATCGTGTTATTCTGTGACACAGGAAATGAGGTGGGCCATATGGAGCTTTTCTGGACGCAGATCACGGACGCGCAGCCGGCGCGCCCTGCGCGCACGAAGGCGCACGGGAGTGCGTGGGGCGTGTCGCTGCTGGCGTATGCGGTGCGCGCGGTCTGGGGCATCGACCTGCCGGAGACGGCGGAGCTGCCGGGCGGCAAGCCGTATTTTCCGGCGTGCCCGCAGCTGCACTTTTCCGTCAGCCACACGCGCACGGCGGCGCTCGTGGCGGTGTCGGCCGCGCCGGTCGGCGCGGATGTGGAGCAGGTGCGCCCGCTGCACCCGGCCATGGCGCGGCGGCTCGCGCAGGCGGACTGCGGCGACCTGCAGCCGTTCGAGCTCTGGACGCTGCGCGAGAGCTGGTTCAAGCTCACGGGCGCGGGCGACCTGCGCACGATCCCGTTCCGGCGCACGGCCGGGGTGCTCGTCCCGCCGGAGGCGGGGGCGCTCTGCCGCGTGTATGATGCCATTCCCGGCTGCGCGGCCGCCGCGTGCTCGCTTGCCGAGCAGCCGCCGGAGCGGCTGCGGTTCGTGCCGCCGCGCGAGATTTGCACTTGAAATGTGCGCCCGGCTGTTGTATAATCAAACAGCCGAATTTGCCGGTGTGATGGAATTGGTAGACGTGCTTGACTCAAAATCTACTTCGCCGCTTCATACCACCTTGGTGTAAACCCTTGATTTTGCAAGGCTTTTTGAAAACTGAATATGCAATTTGGTTTTAATGTCCCTCCATGATGTCCCTCCGTTTTCTCGGATGGGGATTGGGAGATGACTTAAAATAATAGATGCCGGTGTGTTGGAATTGGCAGACGAGGCGGACTCAAAATCCGTTGGGCTTATAACCCGTGCGGGTTCGACCCCCGCCACCGGCACCACACCTCAAAGGCTCGCAAACCCTTGATACGACTGGGTTTGCGGGCTTTTCTTTATGTTATGTGTGCTTATGTACTGTCCCTCCTACATCATCAGATTTGCCATTTACGGGCTGATTTTAGGAGGGACATTGGAGGGACATAAAGCATCATGAGGAGGGATATACGCCCAAAATCGCATTGGCAGATGCAATCTTCGAGTTGAAATTCAAGTGCGTGTAAATGTTTGAGGTGGTCGAAATATCACTGTGCCCCAACCATTCCTGAATTTCTTTCAGGCTGACACCGTTTGCATACAACAGACTTGCGCAGCTATGACGAAGATCGTGAAAGCGGATCTTCCGCATACCGTTCTTTTGCAGGATCAGCGGGAAATGCTGTGTGATATAGCCGGGCTTCACGAGTTCACCGATTTCATTGACATAGATATAATCAGCAAACTTCCTGCAATAAGATTTTCCGCACAGCTTTCGGTTCAGCTCCTGTTCCGCTTTCAAGCGGTGCAGCAATTCCTCAAACGGCGGAACAAGCGGCAGACTGCGGTAGCTGGCCTTTGTCTTTGTTCTGTCCTTTTGAATGATCTTGCTCTTGCCGTCTATTGTCGCCTGCGTAACGGTGTGCCGAATCGTAATGGTCTTTTTCTTGAAGTCGATGGCGTCCCATTTCAGGCCTACCGCCTCGCTTCGGCGCAAACCGTAAAATGCACCGAGGATCACGCCAAGCTCAATGGGATCACCACGGACAACTTCAAAAAGATGGTTCAGCTCATCCTCCTCATAGAAGCTGCCAACGAACTTTTCCTTCTTGGGCCGTTCAATCCGGTCTGCCGGATTCGAGTCAATCAGGCCGAGTTTGAAAGCGTGCTGCAAGGCTTTACGAATATTGGCGTGACGGTGTATGACCGTATTGGCAGAAACACCTCGCACCGTCAATTCGTAGGTGTAGTAGTCCTGTATGTGCTTGGGTGTAACATCCTGCAATGCAAGACCGGGGTGGTGTTCCTCAAAGTACGGGATGATTTTGCTTTTGATTCCCATGGAATACGCGCCATAGGTGGTTTCCTCCACATTCTTTTTTGTCATTTCCAGCCAGTCGAGCAGGAACGCAGTAAAAAGAATCGTGCCAATGGGGGCTTTACCCGTACTGCGTTCGATTGCTCTTGCTTCCAGCTCTGCTTCCTTGGCGGCACGAGCCTCAGAAAGCATCTTTTCGGCACGCTTTTTGTTTCCCTTTACCGTCAGACCTGTAGACTTGGGCGGCGTGTGCCGTTTGCCGTATTCGTCCACATAGTTCAGTACCATATGATAGTACCCGTTTTTCTCTCGCAGATGTCCTGCTACCATAATAAGACCTCCTTTGATTGGTACAGCGCTGATCCATCTGCCATTGACAGCAATATTGTAGCAGATAGAAGTACATCGGCCAAATGTGCAAACGAGGTTTTACGCAGTAGATTTTTCTATCAAGTCCAAGTATTCCAAAATGTTGAGCTTCGGGATTCGATAGCGGCGACCAACAATAAAGCTCTTGATCTTGCCGGACTTTAAAAGCCGATAGGCAGTTTTATCGCAGATGCCGCCGAGCATTTCACACATTTGCTCAACATTGACTACATCGGGATATTCAGCAAATAACAGTTTGTAGGCTGTCTGTGATTCCATAGGCCGCCTCCTTACCGTTTTTTCGGCAAAGTTCATAGTCATACCCTTTCCGCTGATTACAGTAGGTGCAAGTGTCTTTTGCCGTTTGGTGCGGGTCAATCCTGCGCAAATAATAAGCACCCGTGCCGTAGAAATTGTCGGCGCAGGTGCTGCAAAGGCAGAGAATCAGTTTTTTCGGGACGCTTTCAATCAGACCGATGCTGACTGCCAGCGCATGATTGATGCCGCAAATGTGCTTTTCGGACAGATGCCCAATGAAGTTGCCCAAGCGGCGCTTATCGACGGTGCGCAGCTGTTCCAGCAGGACGATAGAGGGCAGCTCCAAGCCGTCCTCGGCGTCGATGTAGTAGTGGGTAGGAAGTTTGGCTTTCACGCCGGTTTTGCTTGTAATGGAAGCGATAATGACCGTGGGGCTGTGTTTGTTCCCGACATTATTCTGAATGATCACGACGGGACGGTAGCCCTCCTGCTCAGAGCCGATGCCCCGGCCCAGATCAGCGTAATACATATCGCCGCGCAAATATGTGTGGTTCATTCTGTGATGACCTCCTTTGTGTATTTAGGCGTTTCCGCCTATGTAGAGGTCAAGCGGCAGAACAGAATGGAGGTCGGTGAGAGATAAAACATTCTCTGTTTCGTCTGACCCGTCCCGCCGCTTGACCGTAGTATTTTGAAGAAAATCTATTTGTCCTCGACACCCCGATTTCCTATTGGGAAGTCATCAAGCGGCCGATGGCTGTCGGCTCCACGGGGATTTCACCCTCACGAGGTTCTCTCATGACCGCCCCCATTGCCTGCGACGGCTTCACGGTCGAAATGCCGCTTATCACGCTCGGACTGTGGCTGGACGGGAGTATCGTTAGCCCTATTGCCGGTCGTCGCCGGGGCGGGAGCCACCCGCCCGTGATAGCCGACTGTATATCGCTCCCCGCAATGCGGATTGTGGCGCAGCCGCTAATGTGGCTCATGCTTTCGCAATGGCAATAGGAATGTGCTTGATGAATGGGTATTCGGTTGTCAAAGGCCATCCCTGCTTGCCGAAAAGGAAAACAGGCAGAGAGTTTTCGTACCTCTCCACCTGTTTCCTCACTTAAAGGCTATTTTTCAACCACCTATTCCAAAAAAATTTTTCAATCTTTTTTCGGCGGCCGCAACCGATTTTGCAACGGCCTGAAAAGTGCATCCCTCCATTCCTGCGATCTGCTCATAGGTCAAGCCTTGAAAATAGTAGAGGATCAACCTCCGCTTTTGTATTTCGGGCAGTTCGGAGATCGCTCTATGTAACTGCGCATATTCCATGCTCTGTAAAGCGCTTTCTTCGACCGTCGCCGGACGATACACGGCCCGGTCATACAACGATGCCTCCGTAAGCTCCGATTGCTCATAGTGGCGATCCACTTCGTTCAGATAGGAGAGGTCGTCCAGCTCAAAGGAATCAAACAGCGCAAATACGGCAGCATTGATCTCAAGATGATGCCGATGTCTCTGTCCGTCCGAAAAGGTCAGCCAGTGGCGGCCGTCCCCGGTCGTGCCGATGGTATAGGGATTGTATTTGTCCTTCCTTCGTTTCGGATGGTTTCCATCCATGATATTTTCCTCCGTTTCGATTTGAATTTTGAAAATCCAAATCGTGCGGAGGACTGCGGCAGCCTACGCTGCAGACCGAAAAGCGCAGACATAGGAAAATGCATCTGCAGAAAGCGAAGGCCTGCAAAACAAGTGAGTATAATCTATATGGGGTGGCTGTTTTTACTACATATTTCATTGCTCGGAGAGCGCTTCTTGAGGAACTCACCATTCGCAACGCAGGCTATAGAATGAAATAAAACTTGCTACTTTTTACAGGGAAGGCGGTTTGCAAACAAATAAACACAAAAAATCCCTCCAATCTAAAAAACTCAGATTGGAGGGATATACGCGCAATGAATCAGCCCGCCAACATTCGTTTTTTTATTTGGCGGGATATATGATTTCGTATTTGTTGCATCGCTTATTTGCCGATACTTGTACAGTTGACATGAATGGCGCTGCTATAACAATTACTTACTATAATGAAGCTCCATTAACAAAAGTCAAGCCAAAAAACAAAAAAAACATGCGAACATCTTAGCGGAGAGAAGGAGATCATTTTTCATGGTCATCTTTTGGAATTATATTTTCTAATAAATTCTATCAAAAATATAAAAACAGTATTGACAGAGGAAAATGGGTTTGTCATAATTACACCAATACGTTTCATTTTTTTACAGAAACGTACAAAATTTTACTTTGTGGGGGTAAAGAAATATGAAAGAAGGCGTAAAGAAGAGCATATCCCTCATCCTTGTGCTGACGCTGCTGGTGCAGCTGCTGCCGGTGGTGGCATTCGGTGTCGGCGACGAAACAAACGATCTGGACATCAGTACAGACAGCGAAACGGTGTCCATGAAGGACGACGATGCGGAGATTGTCGGCGAGGAGGACGCGCTGCGCGAGGAATCCGTCAAGCATTTCCGGCTGCGGGACGGGGGCTACATGCTGGTGGAGTACGAGACGGCAGTGCACTACCAGACGGCGGACGGGTCTTGGGAGGAGATCGACAACACGCTGCAGAAAACCGGTCAGCAGTATGTTGCCCAGGCGGGAGACATGACGCGGAAATTTGCCGCGTCGCTCGACAGCGGCTTCCTGTTCGAGACGGCGTATCAGGGGCAGAGCGTGTCGATGTCGCTGGCGCGGCGCAGCAGCCGCGACGTTGTGGCGGTCGCGCCGGACGTTCCGGCAGCGGAGGAAACGGCAGCCCCCGAAGAAACAGCGGCACCGGAGACCGTCGACCAGCCGCAGGAGGCGGAGCAGACGGAGGCAGACCTTCCGCGAGCGCCCGCGGAAGCCGCGGCGGAGACGGATGCGCCGCAGCAGGAGACGGATGCGCCGCAGCAGGAGACGGATGCGCCGCAGCAGGAGACGGCAGAGGAGCTGCCGCTGCTGGACGACGCGGCGTATACGTTGGTCACGTCCACGGCGGCGGCCAGGATGGAAAACCCGGGGGCCAAAATGCGCACCTTCAGCAAGCTGGCGGAGAAAGACAAGATCCAGCCGCAGAAAATCCGCTCCAGCGTTGCGTTCGACAACGTGATGGACGGTGTCAGCCTGCTGTACCAGAACTATGGATATAACGTAAAAGAGAGCATCATCATTGACAAACAGCAGGAGCAGTATGCCTACTCGTTTGTGCTGAATATGCAGGGCCTGACACCGACGCTCGAGGCCGATGGTTCCGTGCTGCTGCGCAGCGCCGGCGGCGAGGTGATCTACGAGATCCCGGCGCCGTCTCTGGCGGATGCCAACAACGTCACATCGGTGGAGGACGCCGCCTATCGGCTCGAGCGCATCCAGGGCGGCTATCTGCTGACCGTGGAGGCGGATCCGGAGTGGATGAACGCGCCGGAGCGCGCCTATCCCGTAACGCTCGATCCGACGATCCTGCTGCACAACAAGGGCAATGTCCTGACGACGTATATCCGTTATGCAGCCCCGAACTCCGTTGCCCCGAATGCAGCGGATCAGTATTGCGGTTATATTGCGGATGATTCATACGGTGCGTGCGACATTTACATGAAATTGACTCTGCCCAAGATCCCCAGCGGTTGTGTTCCTGTGCGGGCAGAGATTGCGCTGTATCATGCAGGCTTCTTCGCTTCCAACCACTTTGGCGGAGCTGCACCCGACGGAAATCTAACAGTGGAAGCACATATATGTGACGGAACAGTGTCAAATGTGTCAAGCTTGACATGGAACGATGTATATGCTGGTGCATTATCTTTCGATCGCACGATATTGGATTACCAAAAGGTTAGTAAAGGCACACTCGGGGAATATATCACATGGGATATTTCACGAGCGATTGTTGAACGTTCCGTCACTGGTTCAGAGACAATCGGCCTAATACTCGAGACAATGGACTGCATCGAGAATTACCGTGTTGCCAACCTGATCGGCAGCGGATACCACGACTACAGCCCGTATTTTGCGGTGTACTACCGCAACCCGGTCGGGCTGGAGAGCTACTATACCTATCAGGAGGCCTCGGCAGCAAAAGCGGGTGATCTCTCCATCCAGAATTTCACGAACCAGTTCACGCTGGACCGCACGGATGTCTCGCTCTCTCTCGAGCCGGCATCCTACGCGCTGCGCCACATCTACAACAGCGCATATTCCGGAAGCTGGTTTTCGGAGAATGGATCGGTCGGCCTGCACACGCGGAATTTTTCTTCCATGCGCATCGGCATCGGCTGGAAGCTCTCCGCGCAGCAGACGGTGGTGGAGTGTAAGGTCGGCGACAAGACGTACCTGGTCTATAACGACGAGGATGGCACCGAGCATTACTTCAGCAAAACGGCGACCAATACCTATGAAGATGAGGACGGCCTCGGCCTGAAGATCGTCAGGTCCACCAGCGGCGGCAACACGATTTACACCATGACGGACATGGACAAGTACCGCACATGGGTGTTCCACAACGGCTACCTGATCTCCATCACGGACAACAACAGCAACACGATCTATTTTGCCTACAATGCGGCATACGGCAGCGGCAGCGCGTGGAAGCCGGTCAAGGACGCTTCCACCAACCGGCTCGTGCAGATCGTCATGGCCATTCACGACGGCGCAAGCCAGACGGTCGCAAACCTGACCTACAGCGGCGACCGGCTCTCCAGCGTGACGGACTACGCCGGCCGCACCACGAGCTATACCTACGACTCTGCCGGACACCTGACGCAGGTGACGTATGCGGACGGCACGTGTGCGTACTACCAGTACGATCCGGCGAACGGGACCATGATCACGCTGTATGACGGCGAGGCGCAGTACGGTCTGGAGATCTCGTACATTTTCAATTTCGGCGTCCGATCCACGTTCCGCGTGCGGGAATTCACCGCTGGCAGCGCGCCGGCGGACGGTCAGCGGCAGTATGGCAGTGCCTTCCACGCCTACCGCGACGGTGTGCGGCAGACATCGTACCGTTTCTACGGCCCGGATCATACCCGAGATACCGCGGACGACACGATCACCAGCTACATTCTCGACTATACCGGCAAGACGATCTGCGCCTTTGACAGCAACACGGACCGCTCGGAGCTGCTCGGCGTCAGCGCCGCCAACTACACGAGCAACAACGGCACCAGCAAAACGAACAACCGCCTGACCGGCGCAGCGGCCATGGGCACATCGTCGCCGAACCTGCTGTCCAACTCCGGCCTGGAGACCTGCACCGGCAGCGCCGCAGACGGCTGGGCGCAGCTGCCGTTCAGCACGTCCGCCTCGGCGGGCACACAGTCCGGAAACCGGACGCACCTCGGCAGCGCCTCGATCCAGACCACGGCGCCCGGCAGCGGCATGTATCACGAGGCCGCGCTGCAGGCAGGCACGACCTACACCTTCTCCGGCTACGTGAACACGTGCGACATGACCGCGTTCGATTCGGGCGGCAGCGTGTATCTTGCGGCGCTCACGGCCGACCAGATCGCCGATCTGTCGCAGGCGAGCCGCTCGCCGTGGAAGAGCGAACGGGTGAACTACCAAACGGACGCCTCGGTCAGCCGCGGCTGGGAAAAGGTCAGCGTGACCTTCACGCCGGAAACGTCAGGCACATACTACATGGCCTTCCTGCAGGACAAGGCGGACGGCACGGCCTATTGCGATGACCTGCTGCTCGAAAAGGGCGAGGCCGCGTCCGAGATCAATCTGGTGCAAAACGGCAGATTCTCGCAGCTCGTCAACGGAAAACCGGACTTCTGGACCGCCAACAAATACACGATCACCAACGAGCACCCCACCGGCCAGCCGAACAGCAAGTCCATGCACATCGGCAGCACGATGAACGGCTACGCGCGCACGCATCAGGTCATCCCGCTCAATCTCCCGGCAGACGAGGCGACGTTCCTGCTCTCCGGCTGGGGCAAGGCGACGAGCGTCGGCGGCACGGCCCGCAAGCACGTCCACGGCTACGAGCGGTATTTTGGCCTTGTCGCAGAGATCGCCTATACCGACGGCACGACCGAAAACCAGTACGTGAGCTTCAACGGGGACTACGCGGGCTGGCAGTTTGCATCGGGCGTCATCGTGCCGGGCAAGCGCGACGAGTGGGTCAAAGAGATCACGGTGCGCTGCGCCTATGACTACAACGCCAACGAAGCATATTTCACGGACATCAGCCTCGTGCTCGAACCGGCGGAGACCTACAGCTACGACAGCAAGGGCAACCCCGTCGCGGCGACGGACGGCAGCGCCAAAACGGCGAGCGAGTACTTCACGGACTCCCAGCGTCTCAAGAGCTATACCACGCCCGGCGGCGCAAAGCACACGCTGTGGTACGACGCAAGCAACAACCTGCAGGAGGATACGCTGGCCGGCCTGACGAATTACACCTACCACAACGGTTCCGGCAGCCCCACGACGAGCATGACGCGCAAGGGGTACAGCGGGGACTATCTCAAGTCCCAAAACGTCTACGACAGCACGCGCCGCTTCCGCACGCAGGCCGTGGACGTCAACGGCATCACAACGGGGTACGCATACGACACCGGCGCTGCGCGCCTGTACAGGACGACGGCGGCCAACGGCACGCAGCAGGATTACCGCTACTGCACCGGCAGCGACCGCACCGCCCTCACGTACATCAACGGTGTCGCCTCCATCCGCTATACCTACGACCGCGCGCAGCTGAGCGACCTCATCCGCAAAGGGTATCTGGGCTCGACGGGCTTCTGGCAGCACTACCTGCTGGGCTACGACACCTTCGGCAACATGACGCGCGTGCAGGTCTGCGCCTCGAGCGCGGAGCAGACGGGGTACACCTCCCCCGTCACCCTCGCGTCGTATACATATGAGGGCAACGTCAATAACGGCCGGCTGGCCACGATGGCCTACGGCAACGGCGACAGTGTCAGCTACACCTATGACGCGTTTGACAGGCAGCGCACCGCTGCGTATAATGACGGTACAACCTACCACTACGACTACAGCGGCGACAACGACCTTGCGCGGCAGTACGTCACGGACGGCAGCGGCGCGGTCACGGAGCAGTACAGCTACCAGTACGACAGCCTCGGCCGCCTCATCCATTCGCGCCAGTCGACGGCCAACGGCGCGCTCATCCAGTCCACGCAGCATATGTACGATGCCGCCAACCGCATGACGTCGCAGTCGTGGCAGTTCGGCACGGGCCTTTACCGGCAGCAGTATTCCTACACCGGCGTCAAGGCCGACGGCACGGCCGACAGCTCGGTCGACGGCACGATCAGCGCCATCACGACCACGATCCCGAACCAGCTCGACGTCACGTCTAAGTACGAGTACAATGACCTGCGCCAGCTTGAGAAAAAGACGGTCACTGTGCCCAACCAGAACAGGGGCACGACCACGGTCTACACCCGCGGCTATACCTATGCGGTCATCGCGGAGGATGACGGCTGCAACCGGATGGGTACGCGTCTGGCGAGCACGGCCTACACGTTCGGCTCGAGCAGCCGCAGCTTCGACTATACCTACGACGCGGCCGGCAACATCCAGACGGTCACGACCGGCGGCACGAATGTGCCCGCGGCAGCCGCCTCGAAGACGTATACCTACGACGCGCAGGGCCAACTTGCGACCGAGACCAACGGCGGCGCGTCCCGCGCCTACGCCTACGACACGGTGGGCAACATCCGCAGCGTCACGACCGACGGCGCGGTCATAAAGTCCTTTGGCTACACGAACCCCTCGTGGCCGGACCTGCTCACGAGCGTGACAGTCGGCGGCACGACGAAGGACATTCTCTACGAAGGCCAGACCCAGACGAGCGGCGTCCCGTCCTCCGGCAACCCGGTCACGTATTACAACGGCAAGGATTATTCCTTCACGTGGACGAAGGGCCGCCAGCTTGCCTCCGCAACGGTCGACGGCAAGCAGGTCTCCTACACCTACGACATGTCCGGTGTCCGCACCAGCAAAACGGTCAATGGCACGACGTACAACTACACCACGCTCTCCGGCAAGGTCATGCGGCAGCAGTGGGACGGCAAAACACTTGAGTTTGTCTACGACGATGGCAACCAGCCGTTCGCCATGATCTATAACGACGGCTCGACCTCGACGCTCTACTACTACGTTCTCAACGCGCAGGGCGACGTCATTGCGCTGCTGAACGCGAACGGCAAACTCGCTGCGTCCTACGACTATGACGCCTGGGGCAACTGCACGGTGTATGACAGCAGTGCGAAAGTCCTCACCGATCCCACCAGCATCGCCAACCTCAACCCCCTGCGCTACCGCGGCTATTACTATGACGCCGAGACCGGCTTCTACTATCTCCAGAGCCGCTATTATGACCCGGCCATCTGCCGGTTCATCAACGCCGACGGGTTATTTACAGATGGGTTTATTGGGGCAAATCTGTTTGCATATTGTGCGAACAATCCTGTAAATACGACTGATCCTACTGGTAACTTTGCAATTACAGCGACAGTGGCTTTGATCACCTTCGGCATAGCACTTGCAGCAACTGCTTTGGCTGTAGGTATTAGTTCATCTCCTGGTTTTCAGGGAGCTGTCGAAGGTCTCTGTGAATCAGTCGGCAGTGTAGCGGAGCAGATAAAAGAGAAGCTTACGAACAGCTTTTCCAAAATAAAGAAACCGCCAAATTACAGAAGTAATAAAGAAGTGCATCATATTGTTGCGCAACATGCGCGAGGGGCAGAACGTACGAAACAAATTTTAATTGACACCGGAATTGGCATTAATTCTAAGGAGAATACGGTTTCCATAAACACCTGTTTGCATCGCAGGCTGCATACCAATCTATATTATGAAGTGGTAGATATCATTATTGTTAGTGCGTACAATTCTGCCGGTGGCGATCCAGTACAGCAAACGGAAAACGTTAAAGTTGCTTTGGGGACAATCAAAGCATTCATAGTTGGGCTTGAGAAAATAACTCCCCAATTTTAAGGAAGGAGGCGAAGCATGGACTTCGTTCGTGATTACATGCGGGCGTTGCTGGCAAAAGAGATCGACGCGGCAGCTGAATTGCAGAAACAGAAATCTCAGGTCGTTTATCAGCAGTATTGCGCAGGCGGTACGATGCATCGTGGCTACTATTGTCCAAGCTTGACGGAAGATCTCTGGCTCGGCAACACAAAACGTGGCCGCCTTTGCAAGAAGCGGCCGTCGGAGGAAAGACTATCACACATATACGGCTTTGATGCGGCAGAACGGCTTATTGTTGTTGAGCACATGCACTGCTCAAAGGAGTATATCTTGTACGATACAGGAGTGACGTTGGGTGTGGAGATAGATAATGCTAACAATGCAAGTGCAGTAAACATTTGCCGGTATGACGTAAATGGAAGAATTCAGATATACGAATGCTATTTTCTCACGCCGAAGGCAGATCAGGTTTTCTATATGACCCGAGAGACGTTCCGCTACCTGCCGGATCAGGTTATAGATAATTGGTACAGGGAGATGGAGTATGCAGGAGAATGGTTTCACGAGCATCAACGCTGCGTCTTTCCGGTGAAAGACGGATGTCTGGGTGACTATACTGCAGAAAATTTTTATCATGGTCGATGCGGTGTTAAGATCCCTTATCGAGTGACAAAAAAGCGAAAAGTCCCGCCATGTAGCCCTGAAAATAGGTGATTCAGTAAGCGGGCGGTGCATTAGCACCGCCCGCATTTTATTTCTCTATTGACAGCACGCGCCGCTTCCGCACGCAGGCCGTGGACGTCAACGGCATCACAACGGGGTACGCATACGACACCGGCGCTGCGCGCCTGTACAGGACGACGGCGGCCAACGGCACGCAGCAGGATTACCGCTACTGCACCGGCAGCGACCGCACCGCCCTCACGTACATCAACGGTGTCGCCTCCATCCGCTATACCTACGACCGCGCGCAGCTGAGCGACCTCATCCGCAAAGGGTATCTGGGCTCGACGGGCTTCTGGCAGCACTACCTGCTGGGCTACGACACCTTCGGCAACATGACGCGCGTGCAGGTCTGCGCCTCGAGCGCGGAGCAGACGGGGTACACCTCCCCCGTCACCCTCGCGTCGTATACATATGAGGGCAACGTCAATAACGGCCGGCTGGCCACGATGGCCTACGGCAACGGCGACAGTGTCAGCTACACCTATGACGCGTTTGACAGGCAGCGCACCGCTGCGTATAATGACGGTACAACCTACCACTACGACTACAGCGGCGACAACGACCTTGCGCGGCAGTACGTCACGGACGGCAGCGGCGCGGTCACGGAGCAGTACAGCTACCAGTACGACAGCCTCGGCCGCCTCATCCATTCGCGCCAGTCGACGGCCAACGGCGCGCTCATCCAGTCCACGCAGCATATGTACGATGCCGCCAACCGCATGACGTCGCAGTCGTGGCAGTTCGGCACGGGCCTTTACCGGCAGCAGTATTCCTACACCGGCGTCAAGGCCGACGGCACGGCCGACAGCTCGGTCGACGGCACGATCAGCGCCATCACGACCACGATCCCGAACCAGCTCGACGTCACGTCTAAGTACGAGTACAATGACCTGCGCCAGCTTGAGAAAAAGACGGTCACTGTGCCCAACCAGAACAGGGGCACGACCACGGTCTACACCCGCGGCTATACCTATGCGGTCATCGCGGAGGATGACGGCTGCAACCGGATGGGTACGCGTCTGGCGAGCACGGCCTACACGTTCGGCTCGAGCAGCCGCAGCTTCGACTATACCTACGACGCGGCCGGCAACATCCAGACGGTCACGACCGGCGGCACGAATGTGCCCGCGGCAGCCGCCTCGAAGACGTATACCTACGACGCGCAGGGCCAACTTGCGACCGAGACCAACGGCGGCGCGTCCCGCGCCTACGCCTACGACACGGTGGGCAACATCCGCAGCGTCACGACCGACGGCGCGGTCATAAAGTCCTTTGGCTACACGAACCCCTCGTGGCCCGACCTGCTCACGAGCGTGACGTCCGGCAGCACCACGAAGGACATTCTCTACGAAGGCCAGACCCAGACGAGCGACCTCCCGGCCTCCGGCAACCCGGTTACATATTACAACGGCAAGGATTATACCTTCACGTGGACGAAGGGCCGCCAGCTCGCCTCCGCAACGGTCGACGGCAAGCAGATTTCCTACACCTACGACATGTCCGGTGTCCGCAGCGGCAAGCAGGTCGGTGATACGACCTACACCTACACCACGCTCTCCGGCAAGGTCATGCGGCAGCAGTGGGGCGAAAAATCCCTCGAGTTCGTCTATGACGACGGCAACCAGCCGTTCGCCGTGATCTACAATGATGGCTCGACCTCGACGCTGTATTACTACGTCCTCAATGCGCAGGGCGATGTTGCGGCCATCCTCAATTCGAGCGGCAAACTCGCTGCGTCCTACGACTATGACGCCTGGGGCAACTGCACGGTGTACGACAGCAGCGACGCGGCGATTGGCGACCTCAACCCCCTGCGCTACCGCGGCTATTACTACGACGCTGAGACCGGCTTCTACTACCTCCAGAGCCGGTACTACGACTTTGCCAACTGCCGGTTCATCAACGCGGATGGGTTGTTTGCAGACAGTTTTATTGGAACAAATCTATTTGCATATTGTATGAACAATCCAGTGAATATGAGCGATCACACTGGTCATTGGCCGCAATGGCTTAAAAATGTTGCGAGTACAGTGGTTAATGCAGTCAAGAAGGCCGGTACTATTGTTGTCAACACAGTCAAGTCTGTGGTATCATCGGTTACAAACATAGTGAAAGCAAGTTCGAATAGTTTGCCCCCAAAAGGAGAACCCGGCTCAAGTAAAACTTTGCCAAATCCAGACGGAACACCAAAACAGAAGCGATGGTATGGACCAGATGGCAATCCCGAAAGAGACAGGGACTATAATCATCCGGGCAATATGCCTTTCCCGCATGACCACAGATGGAAAAATGGTGAAAGAGGGAAAGACCATCTTCCGCCCGATCCTTCTTACAAAATGAATTGGGAACCAGTAATTGGAGTAGGATTGGTTACCGTATGTGTTGTGGGCATAATAGCTGTTGCCGCTGATGATGCTACAGGCATAGGAGTTGCGGATGACTTCCTTTTTGGACCACTTGGTGCAGGTGTAGGCGAAGGGCTGATTTTGATTTTTGGATAACTAAAGGAGAGAACATATGTGGAATGAAATTGCAAACGAAAAAGATTTAAATAGTTTTATGGATACTGTGTATGGGTTTCACGACAGTTGTTTGAAAGAACTTAAATATATTAGCGGTGCATATGTAAATGAAAAATTGAGTATGATTCCAGTTAATAAGCAAAGAATATTGAACATGATTATTCAACGGCAGTTTGAAAACCCATCTGTGGTTGAAATGCAATTTGTGGGGCTAAAGTATTTAAAACTATTTCCAAATGACGAAAACTATACCTGTGAAATACTTGATGCAACTATGATTTTCAAAGAAGATTGCATTTATTGGTGTGATTGCGGTGGGTTATCAGTAAAGGATATAGAAAGCTATACAGGTACTACAATATGTGCATCAAAAGTTCGGTGGAGAGCCGTGGATGAATATATTGGTCCGAATGAAATTTATGTGACAATTTAGAGTTAAATCGAGAAAGCGGGCGGTGCTGTTGCACCGCCCGCGTTTTGTTTCTCTTGGTGGGGTTGCGTTCGCGCCAAGAAAAATGAACAAATGCCATCATATATGGTTTTTCGTGCTCTTTCTTATCTATTCCGGAATACCGTAGCCTAAAATTTCGTAGTATCCCACCGGATATTGGCGCTGTCGGCAGCTGTCGCCGGAATTGCCCTCGATGGTGTAGACAATGCCGTTTTCGCATTTCTCCACGATGCCGACATGATCGGACTGCCCGTCCTGCGGACCGGACGAGCCCTTGTTGTCCCAATCGAAGAAAATGATCTGACCGGCAGACGGCTCAAAGCTGCCGTCCTGCCATTGTCCACGGTCCTTGAACCACTGCACCCCATTGACACAGCCTGCGAACTTCGGAATAACGCCGCTGTCGATATAGCCGCACTCATTCGCACACCAAGATACAAAGCAGGCGCACCACTCCACACGGGAGTTAAATCCATACCATGACCAATAGGGCTGACCGCCCACATTGCCGATCTGCGACAAGGCCACCGTGACGATAGCATCGTCCCCGGAGTAAATGCCGTAAAGGACGGCTGACCACATACTACGGTTTTCCTCGGCAAGCAATTCAGAGAGCTGCTGCCGCTGATCGGCGTTGAAGTTGAAACGGTCTGCCATTTCTGCGGCGGTCTTGTGGCTGACCGTAATATAAAGGTAGGTGTGTGTGACCGTTGTAATGGTTTCTACAATGTTCCCGTGGCCGTCATCGGTTTCGGTGATAATCTTTCCGGGCTTTCTCTCAATGTGAGAAGATATTTCATTCATCTGCCAGAAAACATCTTTGAGGATGGCTTTCTTGGCATCGTCCACCGTGGCGACCTCCTGCGGATCGTTGGGGTCGGTGGTGGTTTTCACCGCATACACGGCCAGCACCTCCGGCCAGACGGCACGGGAGCCGGACATCTCCAGCTCATCATAGGTGAGATTTGCCCTTGCGGTATCGATCTGCGACTGATAGTCGGCGTTAATTTCCTGTACAGCCTGCCGCATAGTTTGCCCCGTGCCGCTGCCCTCGCCGGAGAAGAAGATGCCGAAACAAGAGCCAACGATCAGCCCGATCAGGCAGACTACGATGATGACGGTGACAGAGACCCATCCACCGGCGGCGATAGCTGCGGCTAAGGCCTTCGCTTTGGCAATTACGGCTTTAACAGCGGTAGTAGCCTTGACAGCCGTCTTCCTTGTGGAACTAGCAAACGCCTGCCTACTGCGGCTATTCGCTTTGATGGTGCTATGCGCTGGATTTTTCGGCAAACCCGCCGCTCTCGCCTGAAAATTCCCTTTTGCCTTGGAGATGTTTTGCTTGGTGACCTTTACACCCTTGCGGTTAGCCTTATCCACCCCGTATGCGGCTTCGTGAGCTGCCGTTTCCACCCCGGTCAAAGTGCGGTCGGCGGCGTATTCTTCGGGAGAGGATTCCGCCGCAAAGACGCCGTGCTCCGCCTTGTCCTTGGTGCGGACATAGGCATCCTTCATCCGCTCAGCGGCCACCGCCGATTTGTCGATTGCCTTTACCGTTCCCTTGACCACATCCCGTATCTTGATGTCAGGCATTGTTGCCCACCTCCGCAGAGGGTACGGCGATCCGCTTGGCAACAACGACTATGCGCCCGTTTTTGCGGCTGTATTCGCAGGTAGAGAGCGTGATCAGCCTGTCGCCGTATTCCGCCGTTACGCCGGTGTCATAAAGAGAAAGTGCCTTGCATTGGGCGATATAATCATCAAAGTCCTCCGCCGACTCCGCACGGGTAAAGTGGTAATACTTGAAGCCCTGCTCGGAATAGGCGACGGTCTTGAACACCGCCACGATCTCATATTCGCCAAAGCCAGATAGCGTATCAAAATGGATGGTCTTGTGCTCTCTATAAAAGTCCTCGTTTTCATACTTGCAGAGATCGGTAAACATCGTCCCGTTGTTCATGTGGTGGCCGTAGATCACGCAGTTGTCGGACAGCGCAATGTCGCAGTTTTCCTGTACATAGGGCACGCCGTAATCGCTGTACTGTTTGTCAAAGCCCCGTTTCAGATAGAAATTCGGCTCGTCCACGGTCTGCATCACGGGATAGTCGATGTTCGTGCCGGGAACGGAGAGCCAGCCCACAAAGTCACTGTTCTGTTCCTGCACCGCCCGATACTTTTCAAATGCCGTCAGCTCCGGCAACGGCTTGGTTTCCACCAGTGCGGCGACCTGTTCAAAGGCTTCGGTGGCCTGTTTTCCGTCCGCATACTGCCGACAGAGCATGATGCCGGAGAAAAGGAAAAGGGCGGCACATACGGCCGCCCCGATCATCAGATATTTGCTTTTCATATATGGCCTCCTTTAAGATGCGTTTCCGCTGCCGAACACACCCTCGCCGGGGCGCGTCGTCATCAAGCGGTAAAGGTCGGTATCTTTGGGAAAACGGTTGATAAACGGCACAAGCGCCGAGCCGTATTTGATCAGCCCGCAGCCTGCGTCGGCGTTGGTGACATAGCTCATTTGCTCGTCGGAGATGTTCAGGAGCTTCGAGAGCTTGGCACGGTCGGAAAACGCCTGATTGAGCATAACCACGAACTCGGAGTTGGAGAGCATGGTGCTCGCCTGCACGGAATCCAGCAGGTATTCCACATTCTGCGTGATGGCGGTGGGATAGCCGTTGCGCTTACGGAACTGCCGCCATGCAGAGTTGAAGAAAATGCCGCTCTGCTCATTTTCAAAAACGACATGAAATTCGTCGATGAAGATGTGGGTGCGCTTGCCCTTCTTCCAGTTAAGGGTGACACGGTTGAGAATGGTGTCGGTGATCACCAGCAGTCCCGTCGGCTTCAACTGCTCGCCAAGGCCGTGAATATCGAATACGACGATGCGCTTGTCGAGATCGACGGTGCTTTCGTGACCGAAAATATCCAGTGAGCCGGTGGTGAACAGCTCCAGCGACAAGGCGATCTCCTTTGCCTTTTCTTCGGGCTGTTCCAACAGCTTGTTTCGCAGGTCGCAGAGCGCAGCAGGCTTGCCCGTCCGCTCGGCGTCCTGATACACCAGCGCCGTGCAGCGGTCGATGATGGATTTCTGCTGTGGGCCGACACCGGCCTTGTCGATCTGCTCCACAAGGGACATGATGAACTGCGATTTCTCCACAATGGGGTTGTTCTCGCCGTAGCCGTCCACCATATACATGGCGTTCAAACGATCTTTGCCGCCTGCCGCCATATGAATGACGGTCGCCGTTTCCTTGCCCAAAGCCGCCGCCAGCGCACCAAATTCGTTTTCGGGATCGCAGATCAGCACATCATCAGTGGTGTCGAGAATGAGAAAAGCGATCAACTCCTTGGCGCTGAACGATTTGCCCGAACCGGGCACACCCAGCAGGAACGCCGACTGGTTCAGAAGATTTGCTTTGTTGCACATGATGAGGTTGTGGGAAATAGCGTTCTCTCCGAAGTAAATACCGCCCTTGTCCTGCACTTCTTGCACCTTAAAGGGCATAAACACCGCAAGGCTCTCGGTGGTGAGGGTACGGAACGCATTGATCCTCCGTGTGCCGATGGGGAGAACAGTGTTCAGCCCGTCGAACTGCTGGAATTTCAGCACGGCGAGCTGGCACATATGCTTTCGTGCCACGGCAAGTACCGTTTCGGTGTCGCTGTCGAGCTGTTTTTTGTCGTCGGCGGTAATGACCATCGTAATGACCGCCAGCATCATCCGTTGATCCCTCGTGGTAAGGTCGTCCAGAAATTCCTTGCTCTCCTTGCGTTGGAGCTCCATATCATAGGGGACGACGGCGGAGAAATTGTTGTTGGCGTTCTGCCTGCGCTGCCAGTTGGTAATGTTGGTTTCGATACCGAGCAGACGGTTCTCCACCTCCCGCACGGCTTCGTCGGTGGGGATCGGCACAACATCGATCGACAGCATCATATTTCGGTTGAAATCGGTCAGCTCCGTGACCATGCTGTCTTTGATATACGAAGCGTAGTCTTTCAGAAACAAGACCCGGCAGCATTTCTCGCCCAGTTTCAGGAAGCCGCTGCTTTTCTCCATAGAGTCGGGGCAGATATAGTCCTTGAAATCGTGCCCCTTGCGCATCATATCCTGCGGGTCAAAGTGAAAGGCCGCTTCTTCGCCCTGACGGTAGAAGTCATGGAGCACCCGCAGCTTTTCGGTGGCGTCCAGCTCGGTGCACTTGGAGCCGAGGGCTGCGAAATGGGTGATCAGGTCAGCACCGATCCGGGCAAAGTAGGTGCGGGCTTCTTCGATGTCCTTCTTCCAGACCGACACCGTGATATATTTCTCCTGAATGATGCCGTTGGCACCGGTAGCCTTGTCAAGCAGCATTTGATTGTATTCCCTGCGGTACACATCGCAAGCATCGCCCCGCATGGGCATCAAGATCGACTGCTCGAAATTTGCCCGGTTCAGTCTGCGGTTGTTGATGGTGATTTTCGTCGTCGCCCCGGAATCCAGACTGTTCAGCAGCTCCGAATAGGCAAGGAACATCTGCTCCTTGTCCTCACGGCTTGCCACAAGGTAGTTGATGTCGGTAAACTGATAGGTCTTGGAAAAGCGGCTGCCCACCTGAAAAATGCCGTCCTTCCAGATGCGGCGGACGGGGATCACATCCTGCACCTTGCGGGGCACGGTGTACCGCTCCTTGTCCTGTTTCAGCAGGTTTTTCAGCGTCTTGATCATGATTTTCCGCCCTCCAATTTTTCTTTAAGCGCTTCATAGTAGAGGTTCGATGCTTCAAAGCAAAGCTCTTTCGGCTCTAACAGCTCCGAGCGCAGCCACGCCCAGAGGAATTGCTCGGCGGTCATACCGTGGTAAGTGATAAAGCCCAGCGCCGCAAAGGGTGCGGCACCGAGAATACACATCCAACTGACGGTTTCCGTCCCGAAGTATGGTTTCAGCAGAAAGTACAGCCCCACGGCGACGAGGATCGCCAAGACAGAAAAAACGAACTGCCGCATGGACAGCCCGAAAAACATGGATTCCGTATAGTTGCGGATCTCTCGATTGATTTTCACTTCCAAAATTCTTCCTCCTTACAGTCCCATCATTTCTCTGACAACACGGTCTGCCATTTTGACTGCGCCGACGAGCACCAGCATATTGAAAACCAACTCGCCCACATACGACCACACCTGTGTCACCGCCGCCGCATCGGGATCGGCGACGGGCGGGCTGGATGCAAACAGCGAGAAGATGATGCAGGCAAGCACGATGATCGCGCCCTCCAAGCACACGGCAGCATAACTCTTGATAAAGCTCTTGCCGATGTTCTGCGACGGCTCGCCCGCAAAGGCCGAGAGCGGGACCGGTGCAATGGCCGTGTAGAGATAGAGCTTGAAAAATCTGCCGTACACAGTCATGATCATGATAAACGACAAGACCGTAATGAACAGCCCGCCGATCAAGGTCACTGCCCACAATGGGATGCTTTCAAAAAAGCCGCAGTCCTCCACGGCGGTCACGATTTCGGCGGGCAGCACGGTTTCCTGCGCCGCGCCAAAACCTGCGGCGTTCATGATGGTGGAGATCAGCCCCTGCACGATGTTGAACAGAGCGGTCATCAGTTCTAAGCCGTATGTGACGGCGGCTTTGGCGAGGGCAAAGCGGATGAACACTTTCAGGGCGTGCTCCGGCCGCTTCAGCTCCGCAAAGCTGCCGCAGGTTTTCATCACACCCACCACAAAGAACAAAACAAGCAGCGCAAGGCCGATGGCCTGCACCGCACCGTGGATGCCGACAATCACATTCCAGATCGTGCCGCCCTTGAACTGTTCCGGTGACTGCGTAATGAGCTGCCATATCTCCGCCAGCTTTTCGTTCCAAGTTTCGAGTGCGTTTTCGAGATTCTGTACGACCCAGTTATCCGACATTCGGCTCACCTCCCGTCAGCGCAACATCACAGGCAACCTCGTTGCCCCAAACATCCCATCCGTCCGCTTTCTGACGGGCGAACAGTTCAATGCGGGGCAGATCGCCCATCAGCTCGACGATGCGCCGCCGCGCTTCTTCTGGCTTCTTGCTGTGTTCCTCAATGTGGGAGAGGATGACTTGATGCACACCGGCCGAGCGGCGTTTGGGGTGTCCTTTGGTGGCAAGCATACAGAACTCCGCATTGGCTCTCGTCCAGTGTCCCATGCCCCAAAACAGACTGTCGGACTTGCGGTTCTGCTTGATCCATACGAAAGCCACCGTCTTATACGAAAAGCCCCATGCACGCATGACCGAAAAGCAGTCGTGCAGCAGCGGGATCGTTGTCCATAGAAACAATACACAGTCATCGGCGGCCAGCGTGCCGACCGGCAGCGCCCGTATATCTTCCAGTTCCATTGTCGGGTAGTGGGATTCGGCTGAGCGGCCAAGCCCCTTTTTAGAATAGACCTTGTACCGCCAAGGCGGGTCTGCGTAAATAATGCTGTATTTCTTCACAGCTTCCTCCTTTCCGGCAAATAGGGGCAGGCCGAAGTGACCTGCCCCGTGCACCGTATCATTTATCTGCTGTCCCGGTCGGGCGAACTGCGAATCACGCCGTACACATCGTCTACAAAGTAGCGCCCGGCAAAGGGATTGAATATGGCGTGGCACTTCACACCGTTGTATTCGGCAAGGTAATCGTTGTCCCCGATGCGTTTGAGGATCGTCGCCTCACCAAGCACATGGGTTTCTCCCTGTTTCAGAGAGTGGATATAACACTCGCACTTTTCCATTTGCGGCCTCCTTTCAGCCCGTGATTAGGTTGAGAATTTCTTTGGCAAAGGTGATGACGATGCCGCCCGCAAGGGTGAGAAAGCCGTTGCTGCGCTGGCTGGGGTCGTGGGACTGGAACGAAAGTCCCACCTGCACGATGCCCCAGCCGAGCAGGATCAGCCCGACCGCACGGATCAGACCGAAAATGAAATCGCTCAGGTTGTTCACGACGGCGATTGGGTCATTGGCGGCAAAGGCCGGGACGGAGCAGCCGAGCACAAGAGCGACTGACAGCACAGCGGCGCAGTAGAAACGAACGCCCTTTCTGACCTTGCCGGGCACGGGCAGCTTGTTTGAGGCCTTTTTGGTGTTCTTCATAGGTTCATCCTCCTTGAATTGAATTAAAAAAGAGCCTCTATATCCTCATCGGAAAGAAGCTCATAATCGGGTATGGGTTCATTGAATTCAAACAGCGTTTCGGCGGCAGCACCTGCAAACGAGAGCGTCGCAACGGCATTTTCCGTCCCGCCGTGTTCATAGGGTGCTGCGCCGCCGTCCTCGGTCAGCGCAATGTTCGGGTGTTTCAGAATGTCGTATTTTTCGTCCATCACTGGGCGCTCACCACGGATAAACAAAAGGGCGTAACGGTTGTCCAGCATACGCACCTCGTCCGGCATCAGAAGCTCTCTGCCGCTGATCTGATAGTTCGTGCTGTAATTGCCGTTGCGCCCGGATGATTTGCCGTAGGTGTTGGTGTCGATGGTGGATTTGCCGAGATAGGATTCCGAGATCAGCTTGTGGGTCGAAGTTTCGTTGCCGCCGAGATAAAGGAACTCATCGCAGTTGCCGAGGATCGACTCCCATTCCTTTTCAAACAGCGCTTTGAGTGCCGCTACATTTTGCAGAATGATCGATACATACACATTGCGGGAACGCATGACCGCAAGGATCTTGGAGAAGTCCTCCGGCAAACTGACATTGCTGAACTCGTCCATCAAGAAGTGAACGGGAACGGGCAGACTGCCGCCGTATTTGTGGTCGGCCAGATAGAATAGCTGCTGAAAAAGCTGGGTATAAAGGATGCTGACCAAAAAGTTAAAGCTGGTGTCATTGTCGGGGATCAGGGCAAAGAGCGCCACTTTCTTTTCTCCGAGGGACGGCAGATCCAGCTCGTCCGTGGCGGTCAGCGCCGCCAGCGAGGACAGATTGAATTTCTCTAACCTCGCCGCCAGCGTGATCTGAATGGATTTCAGCGTTTTGGCGCTGCCGGAATGATAGTCCTTGTAATATTTCACGGCGATATGGTCGGGCTCCCGCATTTCCAGCCGCTCAAACAGCTCGTCCAGCGGTGAGGTGTATTCGTCGCAGTCCTCCCGCACATCCGCCGCACGCAGCATCTCCATGACCATCGGGAAGTTCTGCTCGTCGGGCGGCGCTTCGTATTTCAGATAGAAGATCAGTGCCAGCAGGAGCATAGATGCGGCGGTGTCCCAAAAGGGATCGTTGGACTGACTGCCTTTCGGCGTGGTGCTTTTGAACAGGTTGGTCACAAGCCGCTGCACATCATTGTCGTCCCGCAGGTAGACAAACGGATTGTAGCAGTGGCTTTTCTCCATATTCAGAAGATCCAGCACACGCACCTCATAGCCCTTTTGCCGCAGCAGGTGTCCCGTGCTTCGCAGCAGCTCACCCTTCGGGTCCAGCACGGTAAAGCTCGTGTTTGCCTGACACAGATTCGGCTTTGCGAAAAACCTCGTCTTGCCTGCACCGCTGCCGCCGACCACGACCGTATTGAGATTGCGGCGGTGCTTTCGCCCGTCCAGTCCCATACGGACATTCTGCGTGAAGATCTTGTTTTCCTCCGGCTCGGCTGCCCGGTATTTTCGGTTGACGGTTCGAGCCGAGCCCCACTTGGCCGAACCGTGTTCCTCGCCACGGCGGTAATTGCGGCGGGACGATAGAATGACACCCACCGCAAGCCCGTAAGCGCAGAGCAGAACGAGGACAGTTTTCAGACTGTCCCCGCAAAGCTCGATGTGAAACGGGTCGTTCATCACCGCGGGAAACCGGGCGACGATCTCCGGCAGACCGCCGTGGGCGGCAGGGGCGAGCAGCAGCCCCAGCCACACCACGGGGAGAATACCGAACAAGCAGAGGACAAGAGGGTTATTCTCTCGCTTCATCGTTTCGGCACCTTACCTTCTTTGCGGGGGCATCGATCACCTTCAAAAGAACTTCGTCAACAATGTCGGTGGGGCGTTCTTCCTCCAGCAGATCATTCCGCATTTCATTGAGGGCATTGACCACAACGCCGTGCTCATAGCGGTCAAGAGTCAATACCCGTTTTTCCTGTTTCCCCATATTCATCGCTCCTGTTCGCTTAAGCGGGGTGCTTTGCTCTGTTCCAGCGACCGCATCATCCTTGCGGAAATATCATAGGCGGTGTCCCGGATGTCGGTCAGCTCAGCACGGATCGTCTGCGGGTCATCGGTACGCAAAAAGTCGGCAGGCGTTTCAAAGGCATAGCCGCTCACCTCCACACCGAACTCTTTGCCAAGGATATAGGAAACGCACTGCGCCTTGAAACCGGTATTTTCTTCGGTGTATTCATCGCCGGTCCGGGCAAGCTCCGCCTGCGCCAGCGCTTTGGACAGACCGCAGAAAAGGTCGTTTGCCGACAAGCCACGGCGGACAAAAACGGCGTTCTGCTCACGGTCATACACGGCATCGATGCCATTCGGCAGCTCATCCACGGACTGCACCGGCGTAGGACGCTTGTAGATCAGGGCATTCAGCAGCGCCCGTGCGTCATGGGAAACCGCCTGCGGCGTTCTCGTCCAGGCAGTGGTCTGCGAAATGTCATAGACCCGCTTGATGTTGTAGGACACGCCGATGCTGCCATCGTCACGGGTGTACTCGCCGTTGGACTCGACAATCTTGATGGGGCGGCCAAATTCCTGCCGCTTGATATACACGCCCTGATCCCGCCAGAAATCTTTGTCGCCCAGTCTGCGGGCGTCCGGCTTCGTGGCAAGGATCAGCAGGGCGTTGGTGGCAGAGTAGTTGCGGAAAGCCGCCTGCACATCCAGATAATCACGGAATTTGCTGCCGTCTGTGCAGATCGTCTCGGCGGTGGCATCAGCCAGAGCATAAACCTCGTCACGCTCCGCCTTTTTCTTCGCCGCCCACGCCTCCTTGTCAAATTCGTCGGTCTGCGGGACAGATTCAAAAATATCGTCAAAATTGCTCATCGGTCATCGCTCCTTTGATTTCTTCGTTTCCTTTCGGGAGGGCTGTTTGTGGGTGGTGGTCGGCTGCTTTTTCGGATCTTTCGCCGGGGTGGGTTCGGAAATGCTCGGCCCTGCCGCCTCTTTCTGCCTGCTCTCCCGGATTTCCCGCAATTCCTCACGGACAGAGGGGCGTTCTTCGGAAAATTTAGCAGTACCCTCGGCGGTTCTGCTTTGCTTCTCGGAGGTAGGCGCGGACGGACGGGATTTCTCCGTCTTTGCCGCCGCAGGGTTTGGGGATGCGTGCTCCTCCTTTTGGACGGGTGCGCCCAGCAGGTCATCCAGCAGGCGGTCATCTGCCGCCTTGTCGGGCTTCTCCTGCTCAGGGGCGGACGGGCCGGTTTTGTCCGCCTTGGCCTGCTCGATGTCCCGCTTGATGGAAACGGTATCGACCGTCGCCAGCTTGAACCGCTCCACGATGCGGTTGATCTTGGACGCATCTTCGGCACGCACCATAATGTCTACCATGCCGTCAGCGGAGCGCTCTTTGCCCCGCAGGGCGCAGTAAACAACGCCGTACCGCTTGGCCTCGGTCGCAAACTGTTTCAGATGCTCCTCGCTGACGGTGAACACTTTCAGCTCCTTGCCACTTTTGAGCATGGCTGAGAGCCGCTGGTGGCCTTTGGTCTTGTTTTTATCTCGATTTTTCCAGACAGCGTAGAGCATGGCAGCGATATTCTTTGCCGCCGAGCCGGTCAGCTTCAGGGCAACTTCCGTACCCTCCAGGCTGATCCGCACGACTTGCTCCGCTGCGTCACCGGAATTGTACATGGTCGGTTTTCTCCTTTCCTTTGATTTGCTCGTCCTCACGGACGGCTTTGATTTTCTCTTGGATCACGCCGGAGCGCTCGGCAATGCTGTCACATAAAACCACCCCCTTCCGCAGTGCGGCAAGCTCTTTGGAAAGTGCGGCGATCTGCGCCCTGACCTCCACCGCCTTTTCGGGATCGGACTTCACCGCCGCCGTCCGCTGTAATTTGTAGAGCTGCTGGCGCTTCTCGGTCAGAACTTCGATTTTTCCGTTCACCTCGTCACGGTAGCAAAAAAGCTGCTCGGCGGTATCGATCCGATGCCCGATAAGCAGCCTTGTTTCGGCGGTGATGGCATCCAACTTCAACAGATCCTCCCGCAGAAGAAAATGCAGCCGTTTTCTGCTTTGCGGCGGGCGGTTCTTCGAGAAGATACCCAGTAGATAGCAGTAGTGAACATACAGCGCCCGAAAGCCGGTCAGTTTTCGGGCGGTTTTCAAGCTGCCGATCAGCCTGACCCGCAGGATCTCCGGCTTCTGTTCGGGCATTCTCCGTTCGGGGCGGCTCTGGGATAAAATGCGCCTGCGGATGTTATCCAAAGAGTAGTCCTCACCAAAATTGCGCATCAGGCGCACAAATCGCTCCTTGCCCGGCGGTCTGACCGAAATATCCTTGCCGATCTTCACCGCATAGCCCTTTTTCCGCAGAGCGTCAAAAAACTGCCGCTCGGTCATGGCCTGCCGTATTGCCTCATCGATGTCAGAGCGGATCAGCCCACGCCAAGTGGGGCGCTGTTCCTGCTCGGCACGCCATTCGCCGTATTGCTTGCCCCGACCTTGCCGTGGATGCTCGATCACCGACAGCCCGTATTCCCGGCAAAGCTCATCGGAAACCGCCTGCATCTCGTGATAGTCCTTGCGTGTGCGATGGTATTTGATGCCGTCCGCAAAGGAAACTGTGTTGACGACAAAGTGATTGTGCAGATGATTTTCTTTGTCAAGGTGGGTGGCGACGATCACCTGATAGCGGTCGCCCCAGAGCCGGGTCGCCAGCTTTACGCCGATCTCATGCGCCAGTTCCGGCGTGGCCTCGCCGGGGGCAAAGGACTGATAACCGTGGTAGGCCACTGTGCCGTTCTCCTTGCCGAACCGCTTTTTCACAGCCAGCATTTCATCACGGGCAGTGGCGGGAGAGCAGTTGATGCCCGACACGAAGCGGTGGAGCGGTGCGTCGTCCTCACTGCCCGTTTCCTGTGTTTTCTCGGAATTGACAGCATAGCGGATCACATCAGAAAGCTGCTGCCCGTCCTGCTCGGTCAGTTCCCGGTCGGCGTAGAATTTGGGGGTTGCCGTCTTTTCGGGATTTTCCGCATAGATCACCACCTTGCCGAGCCAGCCTTTTACCCGCCATATTGATGTCGTCGCCATAAGCGTCACCTCATCGGGCGGGGCAGAATGACCGCTGCGGTGATTGCCTTGACGGCTTCATCCAGCTTGCGGCAGTTTTCGTCGTACCGCTGCACATCCAGTGCGTTCAGGGTATGAGCTTTTGCGGCGATCTGATTGAGGTTGTTGCCGATCCCGTGGAGCTCTCGCATCATGGCATAATAGTCGGGCGGCGGGGCGTCCTGCGGTTCAAGGCCGTTTACCAAGTGCCGAAGATACGCTTCACGGGATAGTCCGCTCTTTTTGACCTTCTTCTGAAACGCCTCGGCCTCTTTCTTGTCTAGCCAGAATTGAATGTGAACATTGCGTTTTCTCATAGGACCTCCTTGTTCAGCTCGTTTTGAATTTCCACGATCCGCTTGCCGACCGCATACACAACGGGAATCGTTACGCCGTTGCCTGCCTGCTTGTAAAGTTGGGTGTCGGAATTGACGGCGGCTGCCCGGTCAAACATATCGTCCGAAAAACCTTGCAGCCTCCAGCACTCACGGGGTGTCAGCTTGCGGATGCGTCCGCAGCCAAGCGGCACCACGGCATCGGAGCGAAGTCCGCTCCGTTCAAAATCCGGCAGCTCAAAACGAGTTGCCGGATTTTTCGTCTGCGCTCCCTTGCTCCTCCTTTTCAACTGCGGCCCGCTGCGCTGGGCTCGCAGTTTATCGGTTTCGTTTTTGCGCTCTTTGCGACTTCTCGGGTCTATGATCGAGCCTTGAAAATATGTGATGATCTCAAATTTAAGCCGTAGTGAAAATGAGGGTTTTACAATGAAGGATAATATAATATTCAGGAAAATATGGCAAGACGATGATGTGATTGAACTGACAGTTGAGTGTTCCTCTCCCATAATCACTGCCACCTCTGAAATATACGTCTCAGATTCTTTGATTGATGAATTGATTTCCGAAATTACGAAATTTCTCAACGGGAATAAAGAAGGATTTTGGGCAAACGAAGAGAGGGGAGACGCTTCTACAGCGTGCGTATCTTTTCGCTTCTTTCGAGAAGATGCGCTGGGACATATCGCGATAGAAGTGTTTGCGGAGCTGGACGACGGTGGAGACTACAGCAAGCACAACTGCTGCTTTTTCGTTCGGACAGAATATGGTTTGCTCATGAACTTCTGCGATCATTTGGATCAGCTGAAAAACGGTTCCGTTGGATGTGAAATTCGGTTGAATTGTTTTTAAATATCCAATATTCGCAGCATCTCGAAAAACGGGGCGGTCTCTATCCTGTGCTGCTACATTCTCAGCGTGTAGGGTGACGTCACTGCTCTGCTCGATTCTGCCGGTGCGCTGACCTGGATGTACAACCTACTGTTTTCAAAAAGATAAGGAGGTGTTGACTTTATGAAAGATAGCTCCATCTCAAAATATCACTTGTTTTCTGGCGTAAGTGTTATGGTTATTGCTTATTTGACCATCACAACAGTAGTGCTGTACTTGAAATGTTTCAAACTGTATGTTCCAGACTTTTTAGATGCGTTGCGCACACAAGGTATGAGCGCGAATATGTATTCTGACTTGTTCCTAATTGTGTTTTCCGCCGTGATATTGTTGCTGCTCTACGTGGTCTCTTTTCATTTTTCGTATCAGTATTTTGGGGTGTTATATCTGACGCAGGAAGGCGTTCTGCTCAAAGCTCCGTTCAAACGGCGGATCTATATCCCTTATCCGGAAATCCGGGAATTGGGCATCGACGTGGGAACGACCAAGCAGTTCTGGATTTATATCAGCAAGCAAAAAATCCCACTGAAGTATCAGCACAGGATCAACCAGATCTGCAGTTCCGTCCGGCATGAACGGATTATCGTTCCATACTCTGATAAGCTGCTGCGCATGCTGGTAAGCAAATTGCCGCAGCCACTTGGAAAGCGGCTCAATCATACCACGTCCGTTCTGAGAATTTATAAGTATGACGCGGACGAATGAAAGGGAAGCACAAGATGAAGCAAACGATTCGGAAATGTCTGCATTGGATCGCGAGCGACGCCAGACAAACCATAGCGGAAGTGAAGTATGCTTTCCGGCGGCGCAGTCAACGCGTGCTTTTGGCGGTGCAGATGGCGGCGTGGGTTGTGATTCTGGTCGAGTCTGTGATTATGAGCATCTGTACTGATTTTTCGTGGCTTGTCGCGATTCTTGTTTTCCAGTACTGTATATTGATTATCATTGATTCTAAGCACTTACTTAGCATTGTGCAATGCATCACAGAGTGGGGACTCGCTGTCGTTTTTACGATAATGGTTTTTGTACGACAAATGGCGCTATAGCGGAATTCACAATCAAATCAATATCAAGAGAGCCGGCAGCAAATAAATGCTGCCGGCTTTTTCCACGGCAGTATCAGGCACATAAAAGACACAGACTGGACACAGGAACTTTTCAGATTCTTCAACATTCGCCCCGGCGCGGCGGATATACTGGACAGCGAACGAATGAGGGAGGTTTTGCATCATGTGTACCGCAGCGACATACTGCAACGGCGATTTTTATTTCGGCCGCAATCTGGACTACGAATTTTCCTACGGCGAGCACGTGACGATCATGCCGCGCAACTACCCGATCCGCCTGCACGGCGGCGCGCTCGACCGGCATTATGCCATGATCGGCATGGCGCATATCCAAAACGACTACCCGCTCTATTACGACGCGGTCAACGAGAAGGGCCTGTGCATCGCGGGGCTGAACTTTGTGGGCAACGCGGTCTACCCGCCCGTCACGCAGGGCGTGGCCTCGGTGCCGCAGTACGCGCTCATCCCGTGGCTGCTCGGCACGTGCGCCACGGTCGCCGAGGCACGCAATGCGCTCGCGCGCGTGGTCGTGGACAACACACCGTTTGCGCCCGAGCTGCCGTGCGCGCAGCTGCACTGGCTCGTCGCCGACCGCAGCGGCTGCATCGTGGTCGAGGCCACGGCGGACGGCCTGCACGTCTATGACGACCCGGTCGGGGTGCTGACGAACAACCCGCCGTTTCCGCAGCAGCTGGCCGCGCTGCGCAACTACACCCGCCTGAGCCCGAGCCAGCCGCCGGCCGATTTTGGCGGCGTGCCCGTCACGCTCGATAGCCGCGGCATGGGCGCGCTCGGTCTGCCGGGCGACCTGTCGTCGCCCTCGCGCTTTGTGCGCGCGGCGTTCGTGCGCGCCAACGCCCGCTCGGCGCAGACGGAGGACGCGAGCGTCAGCCAGTTTTTCCACATCCTCACGAGCGTGGAGCAGCAGCGCGGCTGCTGCGAGCTGGATGACGGCCAGTATGAGATCACGCTCTATTCCAGCTGCTGCAACGCGGACCGGGGCATTTATTACTACACGACCTATGATAACCGCCAGATCACCGGCGTGAAGCTCCATTCCGCCGACCTCGACAGCGCGCAGCTCACGGCGTATCCGCTCGTGGACACGCAGCAGATCCGCTGGGAAAACTGAAAAAATGCAAAGAAAGACCGGGGCATCCGCTGGGATGCCCCGGTTCGTGCGTTTCTGTTGTTTGGCAGAGAAATTTGCGGCTTGCCAAACGCACCGCACAATTTTATGATTGTGTGGAAAGAAGGTGCGCCCATGCCTGTCAATTCCTGTGCCGATTATCCCATGTCGTGGCGGCTGGAGATCCCGGCCGGTGCCGGTCACGGAGGAGATGGTCGCGGCCATGAACGGCGCGCGGCCGTCTACTCCGTGGCGGACATCCGCATCGACTGAGCGGAAAAACCGAATCTGACCGTACAAGGCCCGGCTGCACAGATGTGCAGCCGGGCCTTGTGCTGGGGGGGTATGCATGAGAGATAGGGAAGAGAAGCGGTTTCTTTGTGCCGGCGCAGTGCGGGAACGGTGTGGCCTGTTCTCCCGACCGGACGCCGTCAGGATACGGCACTGGATGAAACAAATCATAACGCGGTCTTAAACGGAGTTTAAAAAACGGCCGGCAGGGCGATTTGCCCTGCCGGCCGTGTGACTGTTTGGGTCATCCGTTCACGCCGGGGATCAGGTCGAGGATGGTCTTGCTCTCCTTGACGGTGACGGTGCAGGCGGCGGAGTGCGTCGTGCCGTCGGCGCCGGTGATCTGCAGGATCACGCTGGTGGAGCCGGCAGCGGCGGCCGTGGCCGTGACGCTGTAGGTATCGTCCGTGCCGTTGCCGGTGCGTACCGGCTGGCCGAGCGAGACGACGCTGCCGTCGGCCGCATAGACCTTCACGGTGCTTTGCAGGCTGTCCAGATTCTGCCCGTGGATGTGGAACGTGATGGTGCCGGTCTTCGTGCCGCCGAGATCGAGCGTGGCCGAAGCGGTCTCGGCCGTGACGCTGTCGACGCGCGACGGCGCCTGCACCGTGATCTGGCACGTGGCGGTGCAGCTGCCGGCAGAGGCCGTGATCGTCACGGAGCCGGAGCTCGTCGCCACGACGATGCCCTTTTTCACGGTGGCGATGTTCGGATCGCTGCTGGCCCAGGAGACGAGATCGTCTGGGGCGTTTGCGGGCTGCATGGTCGCTGTGAGCGTGAGCGAGTCACCGATCTGCATTTCGGCCCGGTCCTTATCGAGCTTGAGGCTCTTGACCTCGATGGCGTCGTTCGTGACGGTGATCGTGCAGTCGGCCGAGCGCTTGCCGGCCTTGACGGTGATCTTGGCCTTGCCCTCGGTCACGCCGGTGACGACGCCGTCCTTCACAGTGGCGACGGCGGCGTTGCTGCTCGACCAGGTGAGCGTTTCGTCCGTCAGCTCCTGCCCGCTGGCGTCGAGCACGGTGGCCTTGAGCGTGAGGGTGTCCTGCGGAGCGATCTCGGCCGATTCGTGATCGAGCGTGATCGAGTCGACACCGGACTTTCCGCCCTGCAGCGCCATGACGATGATGAGCACGACGAGCGCCACGACGACGAGCGAGCCGAGCACGATGGCGATGGTTTTCTTTGCATTGTGCGGTTTTTCCGCGCCCCCGGACTCGACCGGCACGGCCTTGCGCTGTGCCTTTGGTTTCGAGCCGGGGAATGTGTCCGCGGCGACGGCCTTGGGGGCGGGCGCTTCCCGGCGGACGGCCTGTGCCTGCTGCGGCTGGGCCGCTGCGGCGCGGCGCGCCACGGCGAGCAGGGCCGCGCGGAACTCCTCCACGGAGGCGTAGCGCTGGGCCGGATCGTCGGCGCAGGCGCGCATGACGACATTCTTCAGCGCCTGACTGCCGTGGAGCGGTTCGGGCAGCGGGTCGCCGCGCAGGCGCTGCTCGCGCGCGATCGCAAGATCCGAGGCCTCCACCGCCGTCGGCGGCAGCGGCACGAACGGGATGCGCCGCTCGTTGAGCGCCCAGTAGAGCACCATGCCCACGGAATAGAGGTCGCTCTCGGGCGAGACCTCCGCGCCGCACAGCACCTCAGGCGCCATGAAATCGTTTGTGTTGTCCACGGCGGAAAACTGCGCCATGCCGAAGTCGCCGAGCTTATACGTGACCTGCTCGTTGAAGTTGCCGCCGCCGACAAAGACGTTGCGCGGCTTGATATCGCCGTGCACGATGCCGCGTCGATGGCACGTCTCCAGCGCGCTGCACAGACCGGCGCCGAGCCGGATGATGTCCGCCTCGCCGTGCGGATGGTTGCGCAGGTAGTCCGGCAGGGAGGGCAGCAGCTCCGTGCGCACATAGATGTCCCAGCCGCGGCCGTCCGGGTGCGCGCGGATGACGTGATCCTCGCACCGCAGCAGATTCGGCTCATCGCTGATGGCATCGACCGCCATGAGCTGCCGCGCGATCGCCTCCACCTGGCGGTGGAGCAGGGCGGTCACTTCCTCCGGCGTGCGGCCCTCGGCGACGAGGGCGTCAAAGTCCTCCGGCGCGGCGGGGATCGACAGCACCTTCAGCGCCGCGTGATCCACCATGCCGAAGCCGTCGTCGCGCGCGATCTCGTACACCGTCCCGTAGGAGTCAGTGCCGAGTGTACGTACAGGTTTCCAGTTTTGATAGTCCAGATTGCGGAATCGTTCTTCCATGTGCGATCTGCACCGCCTTCCATATCAGGGTGAAAATCTTGTTATCAAACCATTCTACATTATACTGAATCTGCCGGCAATCTGCAAGAGGTGCGCGCAGGGAAAATGACTGCATTTTCTCTTTGTGCGCGAAAACGGCGGAATTATGTACCTTTTTCTACCCAAACGCCGGATATCTATGCCAATTTCGGAAAGTGAATCTTGACTTTTGTTTAAGATTTGACTATGATAAAGCAAGGAAACTAGGGACACAGTTGGTTCCGCCACAAACTGAAAGGGGATTTTTCACGATGATTGACGCGATTGTTTATTCTTCGCTCTCCGGTTCCTGTGAGGAGTACGCGCACCGTATGTCGGCAGCGCTGCATGTTCCGTTCTTTACGGAGCAGTCGCACATCTGCCCGACCGGCCGCAAGGTGGTCTACATCGGCTGGCTGCTGGCCGGCAAGGTTGTTGGCCTGAACAAGGCCAAGGAGCGCTATAACGTGGTCGGCGTGGTTTCGGTCGGCATGGGTGCTCCGGCTGCCAACGCGGAGAAAGTCTGCCGCAAGAAGAACGGCCTCGGCACCGACATTGCGGTGTTCCCGCTGCAGGGCCGCTTTGACCTGAAGCGTCTGCCGCTGCCGTATCGCCTGATCATGAAGGTGAAGATCAAGGACATTGCCAAGCGCCTGAACGCGAAGGCTGCCAAGACCACGCTCACGCCTGCCGAGCAGGCCTGCCTGACCATGGCGACCGTCGGCCGCGGCGAGCCCGCTACCTGGGACGGCATTCAGGCCGCCATCGACTGGGTCGAGGCCAACAGCTTCCACTCCAAATTCCCGGAGCCGAAGGTCTGCTGAGCACCATATCATCCTAACCCTATGCGTTCCGCCGGACGGGAATGTCCGGCGGAACATGTTTGCGTGAAAAAGCCGCTGCCCGGCCGGGCAGCGGCTTTTTCTCATTTTTTCTTCTTTTTGTTTTTCTGCCCGGCGAGCGTCGCATCGGACGGGCCGGTCTCGGTCTTGCTCTCGCCGCCGCCGATGTGGTCGACGATCAGGATCATGGCGCCGAGCAGCGCCGGCACGAGATAGCCGATGAACATCGCGGCGCTGCTGGTCATGTCGCCGCGGACGATGCCCACGACCACGCTGATGACGCCGAGAATGATGAGAAAAATACCCATGAACTTCGTTCTGGACATGGTGAAAACTCCTTCTCCGGTTGGATTTCCGGTACGCTTACTGTGCGTAGTACCGGGTGAGGACGGTGGCGGCCTGCGCGCGGGTGGCATTGCCGCGCGGCTGCAGATAGACGGACTGCTCCAGGGTGATGCCGGCGATGAGCTTTTGCCCGACGGCCCAGCGCATGGCGTCCACGGCCCAGTCATTCACGCTGCCCGCGTCGGCAAAACCGCTCAGGTCTGCGGAGGCTTTGGCCTTGTCCGGGGCGGCCGTTTTCGTGTAGCGGAAGAGGATCGTGGCCATCTGCTCGCGCGTGACGTTGTTTATCGGGTCGAACGTGGTGTCGGACATGCCGGTGACGATGCCGTTCTGATAGGCCCAGAGGACGGCGGCGGAGTACCACTCGTCGGTCCTCACGTCCGTGAACGGCGTCTTGCCGCTGACGCTCGGGCTGCCGTTCATGCGGTAGAGCACGGTCACGAGCATACCGCGCGTCATGGTGATGTTCGGGCTGAACTCGGTGGGGGACGTGCCAAGCATCAGGTTGTGGCTGCTGGCATAGAGCGCTGCGTCGAAGTACCAGCTGCCGGCGACGACATCCGTAAACGGAGACTTGGGCATGGTGCTCATATCGAGCGAGAACGAGACGGTGAGCGACACGGCGCTGCTGCCGGTGGCGTAGGTGTAGCTCGGCTTTTCGACAGCGGCGCTGTAGCGCGCGATGCCGGTCTCTTTGTCGTAGCTGGCGCCCTTGACGGCGGTGATGCTGCCGATGTTGTCCTTGCCGACGATCTGGCTGAGGTCAAACAGGCCCACGCCGTTTTCCGTGCCGGTGAGCGCGTAGCTGCCGGGCAGGGTCTGCACATGACCGGTGTCGGTCTCGGAGTCCTTGATGGGCAGACCGGTCAGGTCGAGCGTGGCGAGCTGGTTGCCGCCGCAGTAGATCTCACTCAGGTGCGTGTTTTTCGACACGTCGAGCGCGGTGAGCTTGTTGTTTTCGCAGTTGAGCGCCACGAGCTCCGTGAAGTATTCGATGCCGGTCAGGTCGGCGATGCCGAGGTTGCTGCAGTTGAGCTCCGACACGTGGCGCAGCTCGAGCGCCGAGAGCCGGCTGTCGCCGTTGACGTCGGCGGTCTCGGCGAGCAGGGTGCGGAAGGCCGCATCCGGGAACGTGTCTTCATCGAGCGCGACGCCGGTCGTCAGTCCCCGCATCTCAAAATACACGGCCATGGACGGCAGGCCCTTGCGCCCGGTGTCGTACTGATAGGTGAAATAGTCCGGCGTCTTGGCATACACGGCGGCGCCGGTCTGCTTGTCGTAGTTTGCGTCCGGCACGCGCGCAACGCTGCCGATGTTGTCCTTGCCGACGATGGCGTCCAGGTACACGGTGCACTGCTGCCCGTCCGTGACGGCGCCGGTCTGCTCCGGCAGGTACTGCGGGCTGAGGATCGGGTTTGCGGTCTTACCGTCGCCCTGCGCGGTGGCATTGAGTGCGGTGCAGCCGCTCAGGTCGAGCGCGGCGAGCGCGTTGTCGCTGCAGTCGAGCGACTCGAGCGCGGTGCAGCCTGTCAGTTCAAGCGCAGCCAGATCGTTGAGACTGCACGTGAGCACCTTGAGCGCCTTGTGCCCGCTCAGATCGAGCGCGGTCAGGCGGTTGGCGCTGCACTCGAGCGTGGTCAGCTTTTCGGCGGCGGACACGTCGAGCGCGGTCAGGTCGTTATACGAGCACGCGACGGTTTTCAGCGCGGTGCAGCCCGTGAGATCGAGCGCCGTGAGCGCGCAGCTCGAGGCGTCGAGCGCCGTGAGCGCGGTGCAGCCGGCGAGCTTCAGGCTCTGCAGCTTGCCGCAGCCGGACACGTCGAGCTTTTCGAGCTTGGTCATGCCGCTCAGGTCGAGCGTCGTGATCTGGTTGTTGCACGCGAGCAGCTCGCGCAGGTTCGTGAAGTGCTCGATACCGGTCATGTCGGCGACCTTCGTGATCTGCATTTCAAACAGGTCAATGCACTGTACGGCCGCACACTCGGCCGCGGAGAGCTTGTTGTCCTTGTTCGTGTCGCAGTAATCGGTCACGTACGTGCGCAGCGCCGCATCCGGGAAGTGCTCGGCATCGACCGGGATCTCGCCCGCTGCCATGACCGGCACGCCCAGCGCCAGCAGCATCACGGCCGCCAGCAGCAGGCAAAACGCCTTTTTGAGATGTTTCATTGCGGTTCCTCCTGTAAAAATTCCAGAAAACGCGGTATTTGTCATTGCCTTCATTGTATCAGGTCTGCCGCTGCGGGTCAATCTCCAGTTGCGGCGCAGTGCTTTCCTGCGCGCCGCGCGTGCACGGCGTGCTCGGCCACGAGCAGCATGGCGGCCATGCCCAGATAGCCGTAGACCGGGTAGACGGTGCCGATCAGGTCGCCGAAGCCGAACAGACTTCCGGCGAAGGCGGCGGCCGTGAGCACGAGCAGCAGGGCCATACGGTGCCCGGCCAGCCGCGCGGACTTCTGCCCGGCGTAGGTCAGCACGGCCACGAGCGAGGACACGCTCGTGCCGAACATGCCGAGAAACAGCAGCACGGCGTACACAACGCCGGCTGTGCCCAGCCGGCAGGCGAGGTCGAGCATGGGCAGCTGTGCCCCGACGCTCTCCGGACTCACGGCCAGCGCGGCGAGCACGCCGAGCGCGACCGCCAGCAGCAGCACGCAGCCGAGCACCGTGCCCCAGACGGCGGTGCCGGGTTTCTTCAGGTGGCGCGTCAGCGGGGCGAGGATGCCCACGGTGGCGAAAAAGTTGTAGGCCGCGTAGTTCACGGCGCTCGTGGCCCAGTTGCCGAGCATGGGGTTCGTATCCCCGGCGGCAAAGGCCGCGGCGGTCAGCCCTGTGCGGTGCAGCCGGATGCCCGCGATGACGAGCGCGGCCACGATCATGCACGGCACGGCGACCGTGAACACCGACACCATGCCGCCGAGACCGAAATACGCCGCCGCCGCGATGAGCACGCACGCGATGGCTGCGCCCAGCCACACCGGCAGGCCGAGCATCTGCTCGCCGAGCGCGCCGATGCCGGCGGCCATGATGCACACGACGCCGAACAGCAGCGCCGCCGTCAGCACGCCGACGACCGTACGCAGCCATGGGATGTCCGCACGCACGATCAGCGCGTCCATCGTCTCGATGCCGGTGCGCGCACTCAGCCGCAGGAGCAGCACTCCGGTGCCGCCGAGCAGCGCGACCGCGAGCACGAGCCCCAAAAGCCCCCGCGCACCGAACGCGCCGAAATACTGCCACAGCTCCTGCCCGGACACGTACCCCGCGCCGAGAAAGCACCCGGCAAACGTCAGTGCCAGCCGCAGCGTGCCGATCTTCTGGGGCATGATGATCTCCTCCCGTCCAAACTGCCAAGATAGCAAGCAGTATACCATATTCTGCGCGGGAAGCCAAGATGACCGCGCGGCAAATTGACAAATTGTGACCAGCGGCCTATAATGGCACAGACCCGTTTGGAAATATGGAGGGAAAAACAATGAATCAACCCTGTCTGGTCATCATGGCCGCCGGCATGGGCAGCCGCTTCGGAGGGCCGAAGCAGACGACGCCCGTGGACGAGTACGGCCATTTTCTGCTGCACTATTCGCTCTTTGACGCTTACCGCGCGGGCTTCCGCAAGGTCGTGTTCGTTGTCAAGGAGGACACGGCCGAGGAGTTTCGTGAAAGCGTCGGCCCGGCCGTGGCCGCGGCGTTCGACGTGCGCTATGCCTATCAGAAGCTCGACACGCTGCCGGCGGGCTATGCCGTGCCGGCGGGCCGCACGAAGCCGTGGGGCACGGCCCATGCCGTGCTGTGCGCCGCGCCCGAGATCGATGGGCCGTTCGCTGTTATCAATTCCGATGATTATTACGGCATCGAGGCCTACCGCCTGCTGTATGATTTTCTCGCCGTGCCGCGCCCCGAGCGGTCGTATGCCATGGTGGGCTTCCACCTGCGCAACACCGTCACGGCAAACGGCAGCGTGTCGCGCGGCGTCTGCACGGAGCGCAATGGCATGCTCGAGAGCATCACGGAGCGCACGCACATCGAGCAGCGCGGCGCGGACGCCGCCTACACCGAGGACGGTGAGCACTTCATTGACCTGCCGGGCGATACGACGGTGTCCATGAACTTCTGGGGCTTTTCGCCGCTGTACCTGCGCGAGCTTGCGCGCCAATTTCCGGCGTTTCTGGACGAGAACCTGCCGCGCAACCCGCTCAAGTGCGAGTATTTCGTCCCGTCGATCGTGGACGCGCAGCTGCGCGCCGGCACGGCGGACGTCACCATGCTGCACACGGACGATGCCTGGCACGGCGTGACGTATCACGACGACCTGCCGGATGTGGTCGCGGCGCTGCGCGCGCTGCGCGACGCGGGCAAGTACCCGGACAACATCTGGTGAGCGCCGCCCAACGAGAACCGCTTCGCCGGGTTCTCACAGACACGCCCGCGGGGGACTTCCCCGCGGGCGCGTTTTTGTGGTATACTGTTTTTATTCTTGCATTTTCACGAGGTGCTTATGAAGCAACTGGTTTTGGGCATCCTGGCGCACGTGGACGCCGGGAAGACGACGCTGTCCGAGGCGCTGCTCTACCGCACGGGCGCGATCCGCGACCTCGGGCGCGTGGACCACAAAAACGCGCACCTGGACACGCACGCGCTCGAGCGTGCGCGCGGCATCACGATCTTTTCGCGGCAGGCGCGCCTGCCGCTGGGCGACACGGCGGTCACGCTGCTCGACACGCCGGGCCACGTGGACTTTTCCGCCGAGATGGAGCGCACGCTGCAGGTGCTCGACTATGCCGTGCTCGTCATCAGCGGCACGGACGGCGTGCAGGCGCACACGGAAACGCTCTGGCAGCTGCTGCGGCGCTACCGCGTGCCGGTGTTTGTGTTCGTGACGAAGATGGACCTGCCGGGCGCGGAACGTGCGGCGCTCATGGCCGACCTGCGCGCGCACCTGAGCGGCGCGTGTGTGGACTTCACCGACCCCGACCCGGAGCAGATCGTCCTGTGCGACGAGGCGGCGCTCGAGCAGTATCTTGACACCGGCGCGCTGCCGGACGAGACCGTGCGCGCGCTCATCCGCAGCCGTAAGCTCTTCCCGTGCCTGTTCGGCTCAGGGCTGAAGCTCACGGGCGTGGACGCCTTTCTCGCGGCGCTCACGCGCTACGCAGCGCCGCCGGAGTATCCGGCGGAATTCGGCGCGCGGGTGTTCAAGATCATGCGCGATGCGCAGGGCAATCGCCTCACGTGTCTGAAGGTCACGGGCGGGCAGCTGCGTGTGCGCGCGCCGCTGACGTATTTCCCCCGCGGGGCGGACGCGCCCGTGCAGGAGAAGGTGAACGCCATCCGGCTCTACTCCGGCGAGAAGTTTGACGCGGCGGAGACCGTCCCGGCCGGGGGCGTGTGCGCCGTGCAGGGCCTCACGCAGACGTATCCGGGGCAGGGGCTCGGCAGCGCGGCGGCGTCCATGCCGCCGTCGCTCGAGCCGGTGCTGACCTACCGCATCGGCCTGCCGCCGGACGTGGACGCGCGCGCGTTTCTGCCGCGCCTGCGCCAGCTCGAGGAGGAGGACCCGCAGCTGCACATCGTCTGGGACGAGACGCTGCGCGAGATCCATGTTCAGCTCATGGGCACGGTGCAGATCGAGGTGCTCAAAAGCCTCATCCGCGAGCGGTTCGACGTGGACGTGCAGGTCGATTCCGGCCGCATCCTCTATCAGGAGACGATCGCGGCGCCGGTCGAGGGCGTGGGCCATTTTGAGCCCCTGCGTCACTATGCCGAGGTGCACCTGCTGCTCGAGCCTGCCGAGCGCGGCACGGGCCTGACGTTTGACACCGCCTGCAGCGAGGACGTGCTCGACCGCAACTGGCAGCGCCTGATCCTCACGCACCTGGCCGAGAAGTGCCACCGCGGCGTGCTTACCGGCGCGCCGCTGACGGATGTGAAGATCACGCTGCTGGCCGGACGCGCGCACGTCAAGCACACCGAGGGCGGCGACTTCCGGCAGGCGACGTGGCGCGCCGTGCGGCAGGGGCTCATGCAGGCGGAAAGCGTCCTGCTCGAGCCGTACTACGCCTTTCGCATCGAGGTCCCGGCCGAGCAGATCGGCCGCGCGATCAGCGACGTGCGCCTCATGTCCGGCACGTTTTCCTCGCCCGAGACGCACGGCGACATGGCCGTGCTCACCGGCCGCGCGCCGGTGGCCACGATGCGCGATTATCCCGCCGAGGTCGCGGCCTACACCCGCGGGCGCGGGCGCATCTCGTGCAGCGTCGCGGGCTACGACACCTGCCACAACGCGCAGGAGGTCATCGCCGAGAGCGGTTACGACCCCACGCGCGACCTTGACAACACGCCGGACAGCGTGTTCTGCGCGCACGGTGCGGGTACGGTCATCCCGTGGGATCGCGTGCGCGATTATATGCACATCGACACCGGCTTCGGCAAGGCGGAGACGCAGACGCCCCCGCCCGCGCCGCGCATGTTCCGCCGCCGCTTCGATCTCGACGACCGGGAGCTGGAGGAGATCCTGCAGCGCGAGTTCGGCCCGATCCGCCGCGCGCAGTATGCCGCCCCCGTGCGCAACGCCGCGCCCGGCGCGGACGAGACCGAGCGCGTGGAGCTGTTCCATCCCCGGCGCGAGCGCGTGATCGTGGACGGCTACAACGTCATCTTCGCCTGGGACGAGCTGCGCGCCCTGGCCGACAGCGGCCACATCGACGCCGCGCGCGAGCGGCTCATGGACGCGCTGAGCAACTACGCTGCCTTCACGCGCCGCGAGGTCGTGGTCGTGTTCGACGGCTACCGCGTGCCCGGCGGACAGGGGGAGAAGTTCGACCGCAGCGGCCTGCACGTGGTCTTCACGCGCCAGGGTGAGACAGCGGACGCCTACATGGAAAAGCTCGCCGACGAGATCGGCAAAAACGAGTCCGTGCGCGTCGTCACGTCCGACGCGCTCATCCAGCTCACGGCACTGCGCGCGGGCGTGCTGCGCATGAGCGCGCGCGAGTTCCGGCAGGAGCTGGCGCAGGTGGCGCAGCAGCTCGAGGCCGCCATCCGCGACATCAACGGGAGGTGAGGGCAATGGAGGAAGATCTTCTGCGCCGCGCGGCCGATCTGGCCGAGCGCTGCGAGCGCACGGCGACGGTCACGTCCACGGCGTTTCTGACGCCGGCGGAGCAGTACGCGCTCACGAACTGGGCTCGTCACCGTGACTGCACGCTCGTGCTGCACGGCGGCGACGCGGGCTGTGAGCGGCGGGCGGCGTTTTTCCTGCCGTTTTACCTCGCGGCCGAGGACTTTGACCCAGCAGAGCACCTGTGCGCCGTGCACTTTTCGGCGCCGTTCGGTGCACCCGGCCACCGGGACTATCTCGGCGCGATCCTCGGTCTCGGCATCCGGCGCGAGTGGGTCGGCGACATTCTCGTGCAGGAGCACGGCGCGTATGTGTTCTGCCTGCCGAGCGTCGCGCCGGCGCTGCTGGAGCTGGAACAGGTGGGCCGCACGGGCGTGAAGGCGGCGGCTGTGGAGCTGGCCGCCGTGCCGGTGCCGGAGCGGAAGGTGCGTCCCGTGACGTTCACGGTGCAGTCGGCGCGGCTGGACGCCGTCGTGAGCGGGATGTTCCGTCTTTCGCGCACGAGCGCCGCGGCGCAGATCCGCGCGGGCGCGGTGCACCTGAATTACACCGAGTGCCTGCGGCCGGATGCGCCGGTCGCGCCCGGCGACGTGCTGTCGCTGCGCGGCGCGGGCAAGGGCAGCGTCACGGAAGTGGGCGGCATGTCGCGCAAGGGGCGGCAGTTCGTCACGGCAGAGCTCTGGCTGTGAACCTGCTTTTCAGAAAAACAAAATGTCCGCACCGGGAACGCCGGTTCGGACAATACAGAAAAAAATCTCCGGAGTCTGACTCCGGAGATTTTTTGTTGATGCTGTGGTTTACTCAGCGGTCTTGTCGTCCTCGGCGGGAGCGGCGACCGGCTCAGCGACCGGAGCTGCCACGGGAGCGGCAGCGGCGGCAGCCTGATCGGCAACGGCTTTCTGCGAACGCTTATAAGCGCCGGAGACGACACACGCGATGATCGCAAACAGGATCGCAACGATGGCCAGAATGACGATCGCGACGAACTGGGTGTGACCCGTGAACTCGTAGGTGACAGGGTCGGGAGCCTCGCCGTAGCGGCAGGCGAACGTGTAGCCGGTGTAGCCGGTGAGCATGCCGATGACGTTGCCGGCAGCGGCGATGACGGCGGAGATGATGCCGCAGACGGAGGCGGTCACGATCTTGCCCTTGCTGATGCGGATCACGGACAGGATGCCGAACAGGCCGGCGATGAGGCCGAGGACGGACGCGATGAGCATCGCGGCGACGACGCCGAGTCTGCTCATGACTTCCTTCGTGACGGCAGCGGTCTGGTAGACGGAGATGTAGTCACGGCCGGCCTGACCAACGGCGCGGCAGTTTTCGAGGTTGAGGTACTGGCAGCCGTTGACGACGCGGATCTCACCGTTGTCATCGAGCTCCCAGATGGAGAAGTTGTCGCCGTAGCGCTCTTTGAGGATGTCGGCAACGCTCGGGCACATTTTCTTGTCGCCGTTGCCTTCGTCGTTCATGTAAGCAGGCTGGCTCATCAGGAGCTCGCAGCCGGCGGCGACCTGCGCGCAGCCGTCTTCAAAGGTGTTGAGCTGCTTTTTGCCGTCGGCCAGCTTGTTGCCGCCTGCGGCAAGATCCACTTCGCCCTGAGCGAGCTGCTTTTCAGCGTCTTTGAGCTGCGCTTCGCCGGCGGCGATGGTCTTTTCGGCCTCGGCCAGCTGGGCCAGACCGTCTTCATACTGCTTGAGCTGCGCTTTGCCGTCCGCGACCATCTGCTGGACGTAAGCCGGCAGGTCGGTGACATCGTCCGGAATGACCAGACCCTTGCTGGCCGCGATCGGACGCACGACGGAGACGAACCACGCCTGGGCGCTCGAGAAGCCGGCGAGGTTGGAGATCGTACCGTTGCGGAACTTCACGTACTGGTCGACGTAGGGCATGAGCGGCTCGATCTTGGCGAGGGTCGCTTTGCCTTCGTTGTAGGCCGCGGTGTTGTCCTCGATCTGCTTCTTGCCGGCGGCATAGGCGGCTTTGCCTTCCTCGAGCTGCTTCTTGCCGGCGTAGTAGGCGGCGTAGCCCGCGGAGAGCGTCGATTTGCCCTCGGAGTAAGAGACCAGGCCGGCGGTGTAGGTGTCCACGCCGGCGAGGTACGTGCCCTCGTTCTCCTGCAGCTGGTCAAGGCCGGCATCGAGCGTGTCGATGGACTCCAGACCCTCTTTGGCGTCCTTTTCTTTGTACTCTTTGACATTCATGATGTCGCTGAAGCTGCTCACTCCGGCGAACAGGCCGAAGATACTCGCAGCGATCAGGCAGACGCTGATGATCGTGAGTAATACTTTTTTCATGTCGTTCCTCCACTCATTTAAGCATTTTTCAGTCTAATACCGAACGCTTGACCTAAACTATATCTTAAATTTCACAAAATCGCAAGAGAAACCGGCCAAATCTTTTTCCGGCGTAAAAAAATTGCCTTTTTCAACAAATGTGAAAGGAATTGTTGTGCAGATTTTCCGTTTTCTACTTCCCTGAATTGGAGGATTTTTGCTGCTGATTCAACATATTCGCGCGGGTGTGAAAACTTGTCTCCAAACGCAAAAAGCGTGAAAAAACTCCACAATCCGGGCAGGATCGTGGAGTAAAAAGGGCCTTTTTTACAAAACACCGAGGTGCTCGAGCAGGATCTTCGTGCCGAGCAGGATGAGGATCACGCCGCCGGCAAACTCGGCCTTGCTCTTGTAGCGCAGGCCGAACACGTTGCCGAGCCGGATGCCGGCTGCGGAAAAGACGAAGGTGATCGAGCCGATGAGCGCCACGGCGGGCACGATGCGCGTGCCGGGCAGAAACGCGAACGTGATGCCGACGGCGAGCGCGTCGATGCTCGTTGCGATCGCCAGCAGGAGCATGGTCTTGAACGCCAGCGAGCCGTCGAGCTTATCCTCGTCCTTTGACAGCGCCTCGCGGATCATGTTGCCGCCGATGATGCCCAGCAGCACGAACGCGATCCAGTGATCGACGGAGGTGACAAACTGCTCAAACTGCGTGCCGAGCAGATAGCCCAGCAGCGGCATGAGCGCCTGAAAACCGCCGAACCACGCCCCGGCGATGCAGCATTCCTTCCATGATACGCGCTGCAATGCCAGCCCCTTGCAGATGGACACGGCGAACGCATCCATCGACAGGCCGACGGCCAGCACGACCAGTTCCCAAAAACCCATATCTTCACGTCCCTTTTTCCGCAGATTCCCCATACTATAAAGGAAAGGGCAGGAAAATGCAAGGAAAACTTGCTTCCCGCGCATAGAAAAAACCGACGCCCAGATCTTCCGGGCGCCGGCTGGCAGCTTCGTTTCAGCAGGGCTCGATGAGGATGACGTTGCTCATCAGGTCCACTTTTTTGAGTTTGCCGGGGACGATCTTGCGGATCCCCATCAGGTCGGTCAGCGTGACGTTCTCGCCGTCGGCGGACACGTTGCACACGCGCGAGCAGACAAGGTTCTGTTTGCCGTCCTTGATCTCATATGCATCAGAAAGACACATGGTCGTTCGCTCCTTTTTACCCGTTATGCCTGTTTGGCAAGCTCGAGGGCTTTTTCGAGCTTGTCGTTGCCGTGGTCAAATGCATGCAGCGCCTCGGCCAGAGCCGCGGCCGCCTCGGCCTTGCCCTCATCTTCCAGCGCGTGGCAGATGTCGTGCAGCTCGTCGGCGTGGTGGCGGTTGTGGTCGAGCATATAGTTCAGCAGCGCCAGCACTTCCTCAGGGCTCATCGGCTTATCGCCGGTGTGCTCGTGGCTGTGCGGGTGGCAGTGATGTGCATGATCGTGATCGTGTTCATGTTCGTGCATGGGAAACACTCCTTTCTGAAGTGGGGCAGGGCCGCCGTGCGGAAAAATCACCCTGCTCTGAATGGATTATCAAAAGTTTATCATATCCTCTTGTAAGAATCAACAATTTTTTGCCCCCATATGTGATAAAAGACTTGTAAATTGTGCGCGAATATGTTAATCTGTTGACGTGATAACGGAAGCTATCCTTGCGTTTTTGGACGGAATGCTTTGAAGTGTTACATAAGGGTGGTACGCTTTGAAGAACCGCACGTTTCGGCCGGAGACACAGCGACGGTTTCCATGTCCGTGACCACCATGGGGGAACGCCCCCGGCGAGCCCAATCAAACGAAAACCATAAAAAAGGGAAGAAGAGGTGTAACATTTGAAGGATTTAAAGCATCTGATCTACTTTGAGAACCTTCTTGACAGCGCCAACAACGAGCTCGTGCAGCAGGCCAAGGATGAGGGTATGCACCCCATCGCTTACACTTGCTATCACATGCCCGAAGTGGTCCTCAACGTAGACAACTGTTTCTCGGTTAGACTTCGTGCGCCGAAAACGGGTTCATTCGACATCGCATCCTACTACATGTCCAACTACACCTGCGAGTACTGCAGAGCACTCGTGGAGCGTGCGATCGAGGGCGGCTATAACTTCCTCGACGCCATCGCTGGTGTGGACGCCTGCGCGGAGATGAACCGCTGCATGGAGAACATCGAGCTGGTCGCTGCCCCCGACATGCCCAACAAGAAGATGTTCGTTACCCACTGCGACATCCCGTACAAAGTCAAGGACTACACCCTCAAGCACTACGTCAAGCAGATCCGCAACCGCTTCCTGAACGTGCTGGCCGAGACCTACGGCGTGGATACGTCCGACAAGGCGCTGCGCAAGGCCGTCAAGGAGCACAACGAGGTCTGCAAGATCATCACCGAGATCGGCGATATGCGCAAGCTGGAGAACCCGCCCATCACCGGTTATGAATTCCACGTCCTCAACCTGGTTACTTACTGCTGCCCGAAGAGCAAGATCCTCCCGTACCTGAAGGAGACGCTGGCAGAGATCAAGAAGAGAAAAGTCGACGCCAAGCCGTGGTACCGCTGCCGCGTGGCCCTCATCGGCTCCGAGATCGACGACCTCGACATGACCCGCATGGTCGAAGACGCCGGCGCGATGATCGTTGCCGACCGTTTCTGCTTCGGCAGCACGCCGGGCCGTGAAGTCATCGAGCTCAACGACACGGACGACGTCCTCACGCAGATCTGCGCCCACTACCTGAAGACCACGCAGTGCCCGCGCTACATGAGCCAGGAGAAGATCCAGGAGCGCCGCGACACGATCAACCGTCTCGCCACCGAGAACGGTGCCGAAGGCATCATCTACGAATCCATGAAGTTCTGCGATTTCTGGGCATTCGAGCGCGCGCTGGCAAGCCATATCATGAACGAAGAGTATGGCTGGCCGGTCCTGTCCATCGACCGCCCGTATATGGCTCGCTCCTCCGGTCAGCTCCGCACGAGACTGCAGGCCTTTGTCGAGAGCCTTGAGATCAAGCAGATTCATAAGGCTGCGAAGGAGGACAAATAAATGCTGAAAAGTAACATTGCATGGATGAAGAAAAATGTCCCCTCCGACCTGAAGGTCTGGAAGGGCATGATCCAGGATATCGACTGGTCCCAGGTCGCAGCGAAGACCAAGCTGAGCCTCCAGCGCGATAAGGACCGCATTACGGCCGAGTTCAAGGAATTCGCCGCCATGGACACCAGCGCCAAGATCGATTGGCTCATGAACGGCGACCGTCACCTCGGTTATCTGTATAAGAAAGACGCCATCGCGTTTGCCCGCCGTGAGTGGAAGGGCCTCAAGAGCGTCGGCTACGACTTTGTCGGCTGGCTGAAGATCTGGGGCGGCATGCTCAACATGGTCATGAAGGACCCCATGTCCATTATGCTGGCCGTGTTCGAGTATCACTGGTTCGCTTCCTACCTGGCCACCCCGGCTGTGGTCGACCGCAGCGTGTTCGGCCGCCGCGGCAAGCTGCTGCAGGCTGACTTTGATATGTGGGTCGCCATTACCCACTGGGCCGAGGATCTGATCGCCAACCTCATCATGGCGGACGCGAAGATCGGCGGCAACCAGAAGATCAACAAGCGCATCATCATGTTCGACGAAATGACGATGGCGCAGATGATGGCCGGCTTCCCGAACCTGCTCGGCATCCCGTACCAGATGATCCCGGTCTTCATGGTCTCCGAGATGGACCAGCTGACCCTCATCCCGTACATCGACGCCATCGAGAGCTACGGCCTCCCGTCCGATACCTGCCCGCTGCCGACGGCTGAGTGCGGCTGCGCGGTCAAGGACGAGTACCCGATGTGCGGCCAGGGCTTCATCGCCTCCTCCATGCCGTGCGACGGTTCCGTCATGGCGACGTCCTTCCAGGATCGCCGCTTCAGCAAGTTCATGCCGAGCTACCCGCTGTGCATGCCCGTCCGTTACGACGACGAGGACACCACCGAGATGGCGGCTGCCGACATGAAGGACTGCATCCACTGGGTCGAGGGCCTCACCGGCGAGACCTGGAACTGGGACACTTACTTCGCCACCATGGAGAAGATGAACGAGTGCACCCGGCTCGAGATGGAGAAGTGGGAGATCAACAAGACCCACTATCCGCAGCTGGTCGGTTCCTCCTTCGAGCTGTTCCGTAAGTGGAACTACGAGATGGACGGCGGCCTGTTCCCCGAAGGCCTGAAGACGCAGCGCAAGATCTGCAAGACCATGATGGAGACCTACGAGAAGAAGCTGCCCGCTTACGTCGGCGGCTATGAGAAGTACCGTGCGCTCATCTGGAGCTGCCCGGCCCACTTCTATGCCAACTTCTCCAACTGGCTGGCCAACTGCTGGGGCATTTACGCGCTGACCGAGATGGAAGCGCTGAACATGACCAAGATGCTCAACACCACCGACAAGGAAGAGGCCATCAACGACCTCTGCCGTCTGTACGAGCGCATGGTCATGCGTCGCCACACCAACGGCGGCCACGATCACGTTCTGGGCGAGCTGTGGAGACAGTGCGAGAACTTCAACGCGAACGTCGTCATCATGTATCAGCACGTCTGCTGCAAGACGATGGCCGGCCTGCAGGGCCTGTTCGACGATCAGGCACGTGAGCTTGGTATCCACCTGATCTGGGTCGAGCACGACCTGATGGATCCGCGTACCGTTTCCCGTAAGGACATGCGCGGCCGTGTGAACAACTACATGGTCAACGTCATGCACGCGGAGCCGGTCGACGCCACCCTCATCGACATCGATGACGAGGTCACCTGGTAATTCGGAGCATTTGAACGTATAAACGTATATCGGACATTAAAAACATTCAGGAGGAAGTAATACTATGAAATACTTTGGCGGATGCGACGTAGGTTCCACCTACACGAAGGCAG